>Ga0187876_1003228_pt1 | contig 11281 bp, 14 predicted proteins | sample June2016WEW_17_4_FD_133000 | JGI IMG/M metagenome (GOLD analysis project Ga0187876, IMG submission 133000) | Peatland microbial communities from SPRUCE experiment site at the Marcell Experimental Forest, Minnesota, USA - June2016WEW_17_40 | ecosystem: Environmental > Terrestrial > Soil >... | reverse complement strand
TCTAGATTATCCAAATAACAAGCGGCAGTACAGGGCTTCCGTTCGCTCCACCATGATCTCCACGGAGAATTGGCGGGCGCGCTCCCGTCCGTTCAGGCCCCATTGCTTGAGGCGTGCCCGGTCGCTAGCCGCGGCTAAAATCGCGTCGGCGAGCGCGGAAGGTGAAGCAGGCTTAACTAACCATCCCGTGCGGGCTTCCTCAACAACCTCCGGCAGGCCGCCCACCCGGCTGGCCACCACGGGCAGGCCATACGACATGGCCAGGAGAGCCGATGAACCCAGCCCCTCGGACTTGGACGGCATGACGAACAGGTCCAGGGCAGGGAAGAAGTCTGCAAGGTTCTCGATCGCGCCGCAAAGTCGGACTCGGTCGCCGAGTGCCTTGCACCTCTGAGTAATCTCCAGGTCTTTCAGGCTTGGACCTTCTCCCGCCAACAAGAGTCGTGCCTGCGGCAAGTGTTTAATTAGTAGTCGGAATGCTTCAAGCGCAATCTCTTGACCCTTTTCGCGTGTAAAGGCCCCTAGGTGGCCAACCAGAAACTCGTCTTCACCAAACCCCCACCGTGCACGCGCTTCGGCTCTTCTGGTTATCGAGGGCAGCTCAGGTGGAATCTCGATTCCGTCCGGAATCAGCTCGATCATCGACTCCGGCACCTGCGAGCGAATCAATAACTGACGAATGAAATCCGAGACTGTAACCACGGCATCACAGGTGTGTGCATACTTCAGGCGATGGACCCACCGGTGCCTGGGGAGAAAGGGCACGCGGCGGCTCGCTACTCGTCGAACGCGCATTCCGATTGACGCCAGCCAGGCCACCGTCTGCCCTCGTCCATCATGGGCATGAAGAATGTCGCACGGCGCCAATTGCAGATGCTGGCGCAGTTGCAAGATTCCGTAAGCATAGGCGGGATCGTGGAGTGGAAGCGCAAAGCAGGAGAACTCTTCCGCCCGGGCGCGGGTTTCCAACTCACTCTCTTCTCGGCAGACGATGATCTGGCCGTGACCTCGTTGGCGAAGCAGCCGCGCCAGGTTCAACAACTGCCGCTGGCCGCCGCGCAGACTCAGGCCTGTGTCGACATGAACGATCTTCAAGGGCCTCGAGGAAATCATTGGCGATGGCCGACGGTAGCGCCTCTGCTGGCCAGCTTGGTGTATTTCCTGCTGACGTAGCGTGCCGCCATGGTGGCGATCAGAAACCCCTGGTGTCCGTCCAGGACTCCCAGGCGGAAAAAGTAAGTGTGGAAGAAAACCCATAGGGGATCAAACAAGCGCTCGAGGATGTTGACGTTTTCGCCCCGTTCGAACATCTCCTGCGCTGCCAGGTCGGTGTAAAGCTCGATCCTCTGACGATGTTCCTGCAGCGTGTCGCAGGTGTAGTGCAGGATTTCACCAGGCATGGTCTCCACGCGGCCGTTCACCGTCACGGACTCATGAACGTATTTCCCGCCCCACCCGCCCTTGCGCCGGTTGAAGAGGCGAACCTTGTAATCCGGGTACCAGCCGGAGTGCAGGATCCAGCGGCCAAGATAGCGGGCGCGGCGAGCAAAGCGATATCCGTCCGCTGCGGGTTCCGAGTCCTTCCAGCTACGAATTGCAGCCTGTGCTACGGCATCAAGTTCCTCATCCGCGTCCAGGCTCAGGATCCACTCGTGCTGGGCGTGGCCTGTGGCAAGGTTTTTTTGCGCCGCGTATCCCTGCCAGGGTTGGTTGATGACCCGCGCTCCCAGGCGCGCTGCGATAGCCGGCGTCTCGTCGGTCGAGCCGGAGTCGAGCACCACAATTTCATCGGCACAGGCCAGCGATCGAAGGGCGCGGGCGAGGTTTTTGGCCTCGTTGCAAGCGACAATTGTGGCTGAAATACGAGGCATGGAAAGATCAGTTACCTGCGCTGTCATTCCGAGCGAAGCGAGGAATCTCGCCCTGGTCTGTGCGGGAACGATGAGAGCGAGATTCCTCGCTTCGCTCGGAATGACAGTCCGCGCTGGTTTTCAAGACTGCGGCGAACGCGCCCTCGGAAACAAGCTGCGCCACGCGGGCGATATCCTTGTGCAATGGTCTATCTTTGGTTACGGGGGATGAGACGGCCCGAAGCATCGCCTTGGCTTTTTCTGCCAGACGCCCGGTCCTGAGCGGAGCCAGCAAATCAATGGCTTGGCAGGCCGCCAGCAGCTCGATGGCGATTATGGCGGTCAAGTTAGAGAGGAGGGGGCGCAGCTTCAGGGCTGCTGCCATGCCCATGCTCACATAGTCTTCCTTGTTTCCGGAGGTGGGGATGGAGTCCGCAGAGGCGGGATGGGCCAGGACCTTGTTCTCCGAAGCCAGAGCGGCAGCCGTCACTTGAGTGAGCATGAATCCCGATTCGAGGCCTGGTGACTTTGTCAAAAAGGGCGGCAGGTCGGACGTCAGGGGATTCACCATGCGGTCGATTCGCCTTTCGGAGATGCCGCCCAGTTGCGTAAGCGCCAACGCCATAAGGTCAAGCGCAGTGGCCAACGGTTGCCCGTGGAAGTTGCCCCCCGAGATAACCTCGCCTTCGGCCACGAAGACCAGGGGATTGTCCGTGGCGCTGTTCATTTCCCTTTCAAAGGTTTGTCGCGCGTAATTGAGCGCATCGCGTACAGCCCCGTGAACCTGCGGCATGCAGCGCAAACTGTATGCGTCCTGGACGCGCGAGCACGCCTGGTGCGACCTGTTAATCTCGCTTCCCTGCGTAAGGCACCAGATGTTCTTGGCGGTCGCCATCTGCCCGGGATGTGGGCGGGCTTGATGCAGGCGTTCATCAAAGGCCCTGCGGGAGCCGCGCAAGGCATCCAGCGAGAGCGCTCCCGCCACGTCTGCCGTATCCACGAGAAGTTCGGCAGAACGTAGCGCGAGAAGCCCCACAGAGAGCATCGCCTGAGTGCCGTTCACGAGTGAAAGACCTTCCTTGGCTTCGAGCGCCAGGGGCTTTAACCCTGCCTCCTGCATGGCGGGCAGCGCGCGCCTGCGACGGCCCTGGTAGAGCACGTCGCCCTCGCCCACCAACGCCAGCGCCACATGGGCCAGAGGAGCAAGATCGCCGCTCGCCCCGACTGACCCGCGCGCGGGTACCACGGGATGCACCCCGTTGTTAAGGAACCCACACAGCAGTTCGGCCACCTCCGGCCGGACACCCGAAAGACCGATGGCCAGCGTATTCGCCCGCAGCAGGAGGAGCCCGCGGGTCTCTCGCACGTCAAGCGGCTCTCCCACCCCGCAGGCGTGGCTGCGCACCACGTTTAATTGCAGTTCTCGTGCCTGCGCGGGCTCAATCCGTTCCGTGGAGAGGCTTCCGACCCCGGTCGTAACGCCGTAAACGGCCTCTTTTCCCTGCATGATCTTCTCCACGAGTTTGCGGGACTGCGTCATGGCATGGTGCGCCTGCGGCGAAAGCTTGACGCGACGATTTTCCCGCACCACTTGGTAAAAGTCGCGTGGGGTCAGGTCATGTCCGGTGAGCTGCAAATTGCGGAGCATCAAGTTCTCACTAAATCAGAAATCAGAAATTAGAAATCAGAAAATGGAAATTAGAACTCCAAATTTGAAATCCGAAACTCTGAAACTCGATTCGAGACTACCGCTCTTGTTTTCGAATTTCTGATTTCTGATCTCTGATTTCTGATTTCCCCAGGAGCAATTCCCGGTACTTGTCGGGCAAGGTGCGCGGGCGGCCGTCGCGGTCGGTGATGACGTGTACCGTCTCGCCTTCAGCAATGAGTTCATCCGTGCGCGGCTTGTAGATTTCGTAGCCGAAGATCAGCACCCGCCTCCGCATCCCGGTCAAGCGGGTGCGAACCTCGAGTTGGTCGTCGTAACGCGCGGGGGCTTTATAACGACAACGCGCTTCGGCCACCATGATGTAAAGCCCGTCCTCTTGCTCCATATCGTGGTAAGCAAAACCGTGCTGCAAGCAGAAGTCCGTGCGCCCGATCTCGAACCAGACCAGATAATTCGCGTAATAAACCACGCCCATCTGGTCCGTCTCCGCGTACCGGACGCGGACCTCGGTGGACGTCCAATTGCTGGCTACCGTTTCCTCAGTCATATGATTCGATGATATGAACACTCCAGAAACAAACAGTCTACCGTAAATCTCAATTTCCACAAACCTCCGGGAAGGCGGAAAGTGGAAATTAGAAACTGGAAACTGGCAGCCCTAGTTTCCGGTTTCCGGTTTCATTTAACCCTCTGCAACCTGTCATTCTGAGTCCTAGTTTCCAATTTCCAGCTTCCGGTTTCATTTAATGCTCCGAAACCTGTCATTCTGAGTCCGCCATTCTAATTGGCGGACGAACCCGCCGCGGCGGGGCGCTCTGGACTTTTCCGCCGACCATGAGCAGCGCGATCCCGTTGTAGCAGGACCGCAAGGCGGGAACAGAATGGCAAAGCAGGGGCGCGCGGCGTCTACGCGTCGGTTTTTGGCCATATTTTTGGCTTTGATTGGCATTTTTTGAACTCAAAAGACAGTTCGTTTTGGGGCTCCGAAAACGCTAAGTCCTGTATTTTCAACACAATCTTAGGTTCGTTCCGTCTATTTAGTATCTTTTTTGTATTTTGCCCCAATTCTTCGCCCTCCACGGGCTGATTCAGAACCCCTTTCACACGCTCTGTTGCCGCGTTCCCCATAGGTCAACCAGAGTAGCCTATCATATTTCCAATTGCCTGTCAAGCGAAAGAATGCCGAAGCAGGATTCGGTCACCCACGGCGGGAAGTATTCCCGGCGGCGCGCTCCCGGCTTTTCCCTGACTCCGTCCGGCCCGTGTGCCTCGCCGCCTCCGCGTCTCTGCAATCTGAAATCTGCAATCTCGAATTACCACCAGGTGTCACGAAGCATGGGCCGCCGGCCCTGCGCGGGCATGGGGTACTTCACCCCGCACGTGGTGATGCGCAATCTGACGGGGACGCCCCAGACGGCAATCGTCATGTTAGAGTACCCCAATGGGCCGGGATAGGTACGAGCGGGAGTTTCACGATTGCCAACGGCGCTTGTCCAACATGGAACGATATATCAACCCGAACGTGCCAATGAGGAAAAGTGGAGGGAATATGCGGATTCTCACTGCCATGGTTATAGTTGTGGCCTTAGCCGTGCTTGCCCCTTGTCAAGATCGGCAGGCTAGAAAGCCTTTTACCATCGCGATTAGCGCGGGTTCGTCGGCGACAAAGGCCGGCTCAAGCGTGGACATAAACATCCGACTCACGAACAATTCGAGTGAGCCGTTGGACTGCAGCGGCAGCTTCTACGACCTGACTGGACAAGACTCAAATTTCATATACGAGGTGCGGGATGAGCACGGCCGTATGGTCTCCAAGAGGGCGTATCCACATCCGGAACTTGCGGCCGGGAAAGCGATTCTCGGCCGCACCATAAGACCGGGCGAGAGTATTACCGAGAGCCAAGACGTAGGTAGGATTTACGACATGACCAAGCCGGGGAAGTATGTTATTCAGGTGTCTAGACCTGTCTCATTTACCAATCAAAAGGCCGGCGTAGTGAAATCCAACAAAGCCACGATAACCGTCGCCCCCTGAGGCTGATGCGAGCGCTCCCTTCGCTTAACTCCCTCGGTGGGGAAGGTGCGGGCAGTGTGGACGTTCTTGCTTCGCTACTGGTCGCAGCCCCACCGGGTCGGGATAAGGGGAGCGGTTGCCGGCTCACCCCTCCCAGACCACCGTATTCGGGTGGCGCAGGCATGGTTTCGAAGCTGTGAAAATATTGAAAAAACCGGATTTTTTCTCCTGCAAATAACTGAAAACACGAGGGCGAAAAAAGCCAAAATCAATATTTTCACAGCTTCTTCGTGATGTCTGCGATTGCAACGGGGTACGCCATGACCCGGGACCTGCCGCTGCCACTCCCCCTTCTGCTCGCATCCAATATAGTGGGCCGCCGGGATCGCTCCAGGCGGGGGTCTCGAGCATCAAGTGGAGAGGTAATCTCGTGGTGGACAGCCACGTGCAAAACGAAGGCAACGGCTGGGCGGGGTCGGGGGCGAACCCCTGGCATCTGGACGCGGATACGGAGAGCTACGCTTTTCTTGCCAACCTGGGGGACAAGCCGGCGCGGATTGGCTTCAAGGTGTGGGCGAACGGGCAAATCTATTATCTGGACAGCCTCCAGCTGGTTCCCCACGAGACGCGCATGATCGACCTGCGCAAGCTGCGGGACGCGCAGGAGGCGGATTTCAAGAAGGACACGATTGCCGCCGAGGCCACGGACGGCAGCGTGCTTTGGCTGGGCCTCGATAACGTGCCGGTGATGGGCCGGCTGGCGGTGGTGACGCGGCACGGCGGGTTGGCTTCGAGCTACGACTGCTGCACTTGCCAGTGCGCCGCGCAGTACAGTGGAACCGAAATCGAGCCCGTAACTGCCTGCCCCATTGCCGTCACCAACACCGACCAGGAAACTGCCGAGATGTACATGGCCCCGCCTTGCGGGGGGAGCGGGTACTATTACGACATCACCTCCCAAGTGAGCTGGGGTTCGAGCAACACGGGAATTTTCACCGTGAGCAACTCAGGTCTTCTGACCGGCGTGGGCGGCGGCTCCGCCCTTGCCAACGCAAATGACGGACCCTACGAATGTGGGAATTGGGCAGGGAATGGGGGCTACTGCAATTGTACTTACTACACAAATGCCAGCGGCAGCGGCCCGTGCAGCGTGCAAACGCCCACCAGCCTAAAAGTCCTCAAGCATCCTACAATTTCGATGACATATATCGGCTCGCCCTGCGATGACACATCAAGCTATTATGGGATCGACATTGCAGTCCTGTATCAGGTATTGGATCAGAACGGTCAACCTATGAACAACAGCAATATGGAGCCCCAGGAGGAGGTCCTCAACGTCGTCGACAACGGCCAATCCGAAGATAACACCACACCTAACTGGGCCGACGTCGGGCCGACAGAATACCCCGGTACCTCCCAATTCACCAATTCCTCTGGTCAGTTCTACGATGCCCCCTTCGGCACTTGTTCAACCGCGCCAGTAGTGTTTACCCAGACACAAAAGATCGGGATTCTTCTGAGTGGTGCAGTATTCCCGGTCCGAACCAAGAATTGGACCACGTCTTCGTCATCTGGCGGCCACGGTTCTATAAATAACGGCACTGGGGGCGATATAAGCAACACCAGATGACGGGAAACCCGACCGTGGGACTTGGAGAGAACAGACATGAGACCGTATTTGCAGATGCTCCTTCTGCCCTTTTTCGCTGTCTTGATCATGCCGACCGCGGAGGCTGGCGAGGTTCAGGATAGTTACTCTTTGCAGCTGGTGAGAACGTGCATTAAGGAACGTTCAATGGGTCTATATACGGCCACTGCGGCAAAGCACCTGCCTAGGCTCGGTGACAAAGTCGGAATCGCAATCGTCAAAATCTACACCAGCTCTGACATAATGGAGCCGAAGACAGTAAGGCTGTTCTTACCGGTCATTCAGATGGCGTTTCAAGACCCTCGGCTGATTTCGGATGAGGAAGATCGCAAGCCAGCAGTGACCGTGCTCCTCTTGAATTACTTACGTGGCAACATCAGCGATGGCGCACTCAAAAAGGAAATCTCCAAGGTCGAGGAGCAGGTGCTTCAGATGACCGCGAAGTCTCCACCAAGCTAACGGAAGCGGCGGGCGCAGGCGGTCACTTTTTAGCGTCTGCGATCCCCCGAAGGGACTCTCATCCGGCAAGGGCTGGGCGCGGATATACTCTCCGGCAGCCTGCCGTTCTACAAGCGCACTTGCCGCCCGTGACAAATGCAGTTCATCACCACCCGCGGACAGATTAATTTCACCGCCTCAATTCCCGCGACCACGCCGGCCGAGATGGCCGGGCGGCGCAGACATCGTTTTGAAGATGTGAAAAAATCCTAAAAGGGGCGAATTGACCCCGTGTATCCCATTGAAAATTCAGGTAGGGGCACGCCATGGCGTGCCCCTACGACGATTTTTTCACACCTTCTTTGTGATGTCTGCGATTGCGACGAGGTACGCCATGTGTCCCGACCTGCCGCTGCCCCTCTCCCTTCTGCTCGGTTCGCATCCAATACGGTGGGCCGCCGGGATCGCTCCAGGCGGAGGTCTCGAGCATCGAGTCGAGAGGTAACCTGCTGGTGGACAGCCACGTTCAAAACGAGGGCAACGGCTGGGCGGGTTCGGACGCCAATCCCTGGCACCTGGACGATGACACGGAATCGATCCTGTTTCTCACCAACGAGAGTGACCAGCCAGCGCGCCTCGGCTTTAAGGTTTCGGCCCACGGCGTGATCTACGAAGTTGCTGAGAAAGGCCAATCTACCGTCATCCTGATCGCGCCACGGCGGGACGCCATTCTTACTGGCGGACGACGAAGGGTCTCGGCGGTCGTTGACTGCGGAGATTCTTCGCTCCGCTCAGAATGACAGGCCCTTGCCTTTATTTTCAGCAAGCTGCCACTACCTGACGAACCTGCAGCTCGATCCGGACGAGCTGGACTTGTCAAGAGGCGGTCGCCTGAAGTGAGCGCATCAACAACAATTTGTATTGGCTTCAGTCTGAAAGAGCGGGGCTATCGCTTAGCGCCGCCCTCAAAGCAAGCTTTCTCCGGCGCCATCCACAGGGTTCCGAAGCACGTGTCCGAGGTGGCCAAGAAAACATTTGAGCAGGTGGTTTGCAAAACGTCGCAGCTCGATGTTCCCAGCCAGCTCCAGTCTGCTTTCTGGTGAGGCGGTTTCCCTGGCACAGGAGAGGAATTCATTTGCGGTTTGCCAACGGATGGTCAGGTCCGGATGCTTGGCTGGGCGGCGCTGGAATGCAATTTTCCCGCGATCGATAGTTACGGTCCAAACCAAATCCCAGTCTTCCACAATCCACAGGGTTGTAAGGCGGGCCTCACGAAGGTGCTGGCGCAGTTGCCTGTCACGTCCGGTAAGAACAAAGGCGCGTTGTATGATGCGACGGGCGGCGCGTTTGGAGGGCGGCAGGGAGGATTCGTTACTGCCATTCTCTCTGTGAGTCATGCTTCTGGATATATTTCACCTCGAAAGAAGAAACGGGAAATTGGAAACTAGAAACTGGAAATTGGAAAATGGAAACTAGAAACTGGCCGCGGCCACCCTTACTTGAAACCTGCCGGGTTATTGTTTCCATGCAACGCAAGAGATGAGGGCCTTTCACCATTTCCCATTCTCCAGTTTCCATCTAGCATTTCCGGCATAGATTACTGCTCATACGCAATGCCGAAGTTGGGCCTTTCACCAGTTTCCAATTTCCATTTTCCAGTTTCCTTGTCGCATACCCGGCATAGATTACTGCTCATGCGCACTGCCGAAGCCGGGCCCTTCACCAGTTTCCAGTTTCCATTTTCCAGTTTCGAATCATTCGTGCCGGATTGCGGGCCGCAGACAGGGCGCGGCGCGCCGCCGCCTCCACCAAATCTGTAGAGGGAGCCAGTTCATCGACCAACCCCAGCGTCAGGGCCTGGGTGGCCGGAACGCGTTCCGCTGTCAACAAGAGTTGCGTCGCAGCCGCCCTGCCGATCAAGCGAGTCAGTCGCTGAATCCCTCCCCAACCGGTGATGATGCCGAGGGAAGCTCCGGGGTGGCCAAAAGAGGCATCGTAGGTGGCGATGCGCGCGTGGCACGCTAGGGCCAGATCCAGGCCTCCTCCCAAACAATAACCTCGGATGGCCGCAGCGATGGGAAGAGGGAAGTTCGCCACATGGTTAAGGAGCGATTGTCCCGCCCGTGCAAAATCGCGGGCGGCTGCCCCTTCAACCGATGCGACCTCCTCGATGTCGGCGCCAGTTGCGAAAGAGTGAGAGTTGGCGGCAATCACCACGCCCTGGAAAAGGCTGGCGAGCTTGACTTCATTTAGGAGGTCGCCTAGTTCCGCAAGGACTCCCATCGTAAGCCGAGGGTATCCAGCGTCCGGCGGAAAACCCAGCACGGCGACCGAATTGTGGCTGCTTAGCTCCATGGGCAAGGATTCAGGAGTCAGGATTCAGGGAAGCAGGTTTCAAGGGTCGCAAGGGAGCAGGCACGAGGGCCGCACGCCCTGAATCCCGACTCCTGAATCCTGAATCCTATCTCACGTGCGACCGGATGAAGTCCACAATTTGCTGAGTTGACGCCCCCGGCTGGAAGACTTCCGCAACGCCAACCTTTTTCAACTCCGGAATATCTTCATCGGGAATGATGCCGCCGACGACCACCAAGATATCCTCGAGACCTTCTTCATGAAGCAGCTCGCAGATACGCGGGACGATGGTGCGGTGCGCCCCGGAAAGAATAGAGACGCCGATAGCATCCACATCTTCCTGGAGCGCTGCGTTGACGATCATCTCCGGCGATTGCCGGAGGCCGGTGTAAATCACTTCCATTCCGGCATCGCGTAGGGCGCGCGCCACAATTTTCGCTCCCCGGTCGTGGCCATCCAGGCCAGGCTTGGCAACGAGAACTCGAATCCGACGGTCCATAGATTGGTGACGAGTGACAGGCAAGGATTCAGGGTTCGGGATTCAGGACCTGCGATCCCCGCGTCTGGTCTCTCCTGACACCTGAAACGCGCTCTACTGAATCCTGACTCCTGAATCCCGACTCCTGTTTGTCACTACTCCTATCGAAATGCCGGCTCCTCGTAGGTCCCGAAAACGCGCCGCAGGACGTCGCACATTTCGCCGAGGGTGGCATACGCGCGCACAGACTCGAGAATGTAAGGCATCAAGTTGGCATCCGTGGCGGCAGCGTTTCCCAAAGATTCGAGGGTCGCCTGGACGCGGGAATTATCCCGCTGCTTCTTCAACTGCTCCAACTTCAGTCGCTGATGACGGGCAACGTTCTCATCGATTACCAATAGGGTGATGGGGCGCTCTTCCTCGGTTACGAAATCGTTGACACCCACAATGACCGCCTCTTTCCGTTCGATTGCCTGCTGATAGGCGTAAGCAGCATCGTGAATCTCTTTCTGTGGGAAGCTTTTTTCGATTGCCGCCACCATGCCCCCTAGGGCGTCAATCCTGTCAAAATACTCGTAACAGGCGCGCTCGGTTTCGGCCGTCAGCTTCTCCACGAAATACGAGCCGGCGAGCGGATCAACGGTGTTTGTTATGCCGCTTTCGTGAGCAATGACTTGCTGCGTCCGGAGCGCAATCGTAACCGCCGCCTCGGTGGGAAGAGCCCAGGCTTCATCAAGGGAATTGGTGTGCAAAGACTGCGTTCCCCCCAAAACCGCCGCGAGAGCTTGCAGGGTAGTGCGCACGACGTTGTTGTAGGGTTGTTGCGCGG
>Ga0187876_1003220_pt1 | contig 11300 bp, 9 predicted proteins | sample June2016WEW_17_4_FD_133000 | JGI IMG/M metagenome (GOLD analysis project Ga0187876, IMG submission 133000) | Peatland microbial communities from SPRUCE experiment site at the Marcell Experimental Forest, Minnesota, USA - June2016WEW_17_40 | ecosystem: Environmental > Terrestrial > Soil > Wetlands... | reverse complement strand
CCCATGCCGGCGCAACCGGCAGATCGCGTGCGATCGACGTCCAGTTGCCGGCCGCGCCACCGGCATCGTTCCCCGCATCGTTCAAAGATACGCTGCGGGCATAAACCCCACTGTCCGTGGCCAGGTAAACAACCCCTGCCGAACGGTCCGCCGCGATTCCATGAATCTGTCCGGGCGGCAGCGCGCCTGTTACTTCGTCCCAGAATAATCCGCCGTTCACCGTTCGAAATAAACGTGAACCGGACGCAGCCAGAGCGACATCGGGACGTTCGCTGTCCACCCAGATTCGCGTTATGCCCGTTCCTGTCGTGCCAGTTCCGGTAGTCCCACCTGGCCCGGAGCTGTTATCCCAGGTCGCCCCGTTATCCCGCGAAACCAGCACTCGCCCGTCAGCAGTCCCCGCATAGCCAACAGTGCCGGCTTGGGCTGCAGCGCTTACATTCAGATGAAGAGCCGCGCCGAATCTCTGCCGCAGTGCGAGTTCCGGATCGCTGCCTGCCGCCGGTGTCCACGAACCGGCATTCAATTCCGCCAGCGTGCCGTCGGCCAGCGCGACAGTCCTCCGGGCAACCAGCTTTCGAACCATCAGGTTGGGCAGATCTTCGTTAAGACTTTGCCAGGACAAGCCTCCGTCGAGGGAGCGCCAGACCCCAAACTGATTCGCCGCCGAGATTTCCTGTGGGTTTGCCGGTGACACTGTCACAGACGCGAATCCGTCGCCGATCACCGACCGGTTGTTGAACCCGGTCAGGTTCAACCAGGTTTGCCCGTTGTCTTCCGAAGCGTACAGGTTCGAAACTCCAGCCGCATAGAGACGTCCGGAAACAGCCTGAATTCTCGCTGTCGTCTCCGGCAGCAAAACAGGCGGTGAAACCGGGGGACTCGCAGCCGTGGAATTCGCCTGAGAAGGCGCGATAGCCGTTGTGTTCAATCGCCAGTGAACGAAATCGCTGGTTTCGAAGATTCTGCCGGATTGCGTCTGCGCCAGAAGTCCACTCGCACCGGCCGAATACCAGATTGCGCTGACCGGCCCGGACGCCGCCCCTGCCAGACCTTCGTTGATCGTCATTCCGGCGACACGTTTCCACGCCGTGTCGAATTGAGATGTGCTCAACGGAGAAGCGCTCGTTTGACCGGAGGCGGCGCAAGCCGCCGCAAGCCAGGCCGCCATGACGCAATTCCGCGCGATCATCACCTGGAAACGCAGACCTGTATCCCGAAGACACATCGACGTGTCTCAATTCTACCCCACCTGAATAGGGCTTCATTACGGAAAGTGCTGATTCCGTGCCAGTTGCTCATTAAATTTTGCTGGCTATCGATCTTCCCATGCACATCAAGTGCTATTCTGGTCCTGTTTCGTGTCAAACGTACGCGACCACACACGTGTGCTCTTTTCGCTGATAGCCGCTATTTTTGCGGCCAGCCCGAACGTGTGCGCGCAAATCCCGGATCTTGCCCCTGGTAGCGGAGCCGCAAAACTGGTTTCGTTCACCGGACAGATTTCGGTTATGCGGGACAGCACCGCCTGGGCATTGAATCTGGGCGATCTCATTCAACCGGAACAGGTGATCGTAACTGGTACCGATGGCTATGGTGTCTTCCAGATCGCCGATGGCAGCAAGTTTGAGGTTTTCCCTAAATCGCACGTCGTATTTCGCGCGAATAAGGGAGACTGGAGGGACCTCCTCGAAGTCTTTCTGGGCAAAGTAAGGGTCCAGATCGAGCATCCCGGGGGCCTGCCAAACAACAACAAGGTCAGGACTGCTACAGCTGTCATTTCCGTTCGCGGCACCATTTTCGATGTCGAAGTGGAAGATCAGGACGCCACCACTTTGGTAATCGATGAAGAGGGTTCGGTTGCCGTTCAGCACCTTTTGAGGCCCGGCAATGCGAGAATTTTGAGTCCGGGCGAATACATCCGTGTCTACCGGAACGAACCGCTCGCACGCCAGCTGATCGACAAAGGATCGTTGCTGCAGCGCGCCGTAAGAGCCGCTTCCGATGCGTTTTATCAGGCCGCCTTGAATACGTCGCGCGGCGCGCCGTCCATTGCCAAAGGCGGTTCGCCGACAGGCCTTCCGGCCGACCAGAACAAAGGCAATCCGCCGCCACCTGCGCCGCCGCCCCCACCGCCTCCGCCACCACCCGCCCCGTCGCATTGATGCCGCACTAAGCACGTAACCAATCGAACTACTGTGTACGGCCGAAAACGCAAACGTCTTGACTCATGTGAATAGCTTCGGTCATCATTTTTAGTACCGGTATCGCTCCGCAGCGGCTTCGTTCTCATCGTCGAGATTGCGGCATTTGCACGTCATGCCTCCCGAAAGGAATCTCAGAACATGCATTTTGCGGTCGCATTCACAATTTTTCTTGCCCTGCCCGCCGCGGCGGCCATCAATGTCTACAACCTGGGCGCCAGCTACGACTCGACTCAGAGCAATGTCATCTTCCGCGTTTATTCTTCACGCGCCACGCAAATAGAGGTTGACCTCTACGCGGCTCCGATGGGTTCACCCGAGGTGCTGCGCTACACGCTCACCGTCGACAACAGCACCAGCATCTTCTCCGCTTCGATACCGGTCGCGACGCTGCAGGCCGCGGGCATCACCGGGCCGGTGTATTACGGCTATCGCGCCTGGGGACCAAACTGGCCTTTTTCGCGCGCCTGGACCAAAGGTTCCAGTGCCGGCTTTATCTCCGACGTGGACGCCCAGGGCAATCGTTTCAACCCCAACAAGCTGCTGATCGACCCCTATGCGCACGAAATCAGCCATGACCCGACCAACGCCACCTGGACCGACGGCGCCATCTACGCCTCAGGCGCCAGCTATCGCAATATCGACAGCGGCAACCAGGCGCCCAAGAGCATTTTGTGGACGCCAACCCGTCAGAGCATCGGCACGAAGCCCACACGCGCGCAGAAAGACGACTTGATCTATGAAGTGAACGTCCGCGGCCTGACTAAAAACGATGCCAGCATCCCGACCGCCATGCAAGGCACGTACGCAGGGGCCGCCCTCAAGGCGCCCTGGCTGGCGAGCCTCGGCGTAACCGCGGTGGAATTTCTGCCGGTCCAGGAAACCCAGAACGACGCAAATGACAACACGCCGAACTCGACGGCCGGACAGAATTACTGGGGCTACATGACGCTGAACTACTTCGCGCCGGATCGCCGCTACGCGTCGAACAAGGCTCCGGGCGGCCCGACCAGCGAATTTCAGGCGATGGTGAAGGCCTTCCACGACCGGGGCATCAAGGTCTATATCGACGTCGTGTACAACCATACCGGCGAAGGCGGAGCGTGGAACGGCAACGATCCAACCACGTATAACGTCTTCTCCTGGCGCGGTCTCGACAATCCAACCTACTACGAGCTGACCTCGGACATGCAGTTCTCGTACGACAACACAGGCGTCGGTGGCAACTACAACACCTATAACGTCGTGGCGCAAAACCTCATCGTCGATTCGCTCGCTTACTGGCGCGACACCATGGGCGTGGACGGCTTCCGCTTCGACCTGGCTTCCGTACTGGGAAACACCTGCACCGTGGGCTGCTTCAATTTCAGCAGCACCGATAGCAATACGGCGCTCAACCGGATACTGCGCGAACTCCCGCAGCGTCCTGCCACGGGCGGCGGCGGCATCGACCTCTACGCCGAACCCTGGGCGATCGGCGGCAATTCCTACCAGTTAGGCGGTTTTCCTGCGGGCTGGTCGGAATGGAATGGCAACTATCGCGATGAGTTGCGTGAGGCACAGAACGATCTGGGCGTGACCACCATCACCACGGGTCAATTGGCGACGCTCTTCGCCGGTTCATCCGATCTTTTCGGCAGCCGCAACCCCTGGAACTCAACCAATTTCATGGTGGTGCACGATGGCTTCACGCTCAACGACCTGTATGGCTGCAACGGCCCCAACAACAACCAGGCGTGGCCCTACGGTCCCTCGGACGGAGGCAACTCGACGAACTACAGCTGGGATCAGGGCGGTAATGCTGCCGATCAGCGTGCGGCCGCGCGCGTGGGCTTCGCCTTCATGATGCTGAGCGCCGGGACACCGTTGATGACGGGCGGGGACGAATACCTGCGGAGTCTCCAGTGCAACAACAACGCCTACAACGTGGACTCGGTCGCTAACTGGCTCAACTATACCTGGACCACCGATCAAAGCAACTTCAACGCGTTTGTGCGGGGGATGATCGCATTCCGTAAAGCCCACGCCGCGCTGCGCCCAGCCAACTTCTATTCGATCGCGGACGTGTCCTGGTGGACACCTGCAGGTACCACTCCGGATGCGACGTACTTCAACAGCGCAGACAACCATGCCATCGCCTGGCAATTGAACTCTATCTACGTTGCATACAACGGTTGGAGCGGCAATGTGAGCTTCACTTTGCCGTCGCCTGAAAATGGCGCCAACTGGTACCGCGTCACTGATACCTGCGGCTGGGCGGAAGGCCCGAACCAGGTACGCGCTCCCGGGGCAGAAGATCTTATCGGCGGCACGGGCTACGTGTATGACGTATGCGGCCGGGGCCTTCTATTGCTGATCGCAAAGTAACATTTTTTTGACCCCTGTTTTCATAGCTTTGCGAGTTGTTGTACTTCCCCCCTCGCGATCGGGTGTTACCGTCCAATCGAGAACCAGGTCGTACCCATGATGTACTTGGGCACTAAGCTGTGCAGTCCTCGAGGCTCTGCGTGGTAGAAGGTCAAAACAATGGGCGGCAGGCGCTCCCGATATAGGTGCGGCCGCGTGGCCCTGTGCGAAGATGCACGGTCACCTTATCGGAGGACAAGTCCACCATCACAACTGCGTTCCACGTCCGCCGCGAGACCAAAAAGGCAGTGGGGCGCCCCGCATCTTTTTTTTGGTACACGCGACTTCAAGTCGCGTTTCCTCCGACTGACCGAAGCAGTTCACTCGCTGATTCGACGATCGCATTCCGCGATGGCGGATTCCGCCTGTTTGAGGCGGCTGGCCGTTTCCGGGGTCTGCGGCATCCAGTGTTTCCAGCGGGCGACATTTTTCTGGAAAAGGAGCCGGACCCAGCCATAGTTCTTATTCGACAAGAGCATCTGCCCGTAGAGTTGATCGAGATCCGAAGCCGCTTCGGTAGCCGCCAGAGTAGGCTGCGGAACCGAAAGCAGCCGGCTGCTGAGCGGCTCGCCCTTCTCAATGAGCGCCGCGGCTTCGTCGGACTTACCTTTGCGGAAGAACTCGTTCGCCTCACGGTTCATGGCGACCAGTTCCGCCACCGTCTCGCCGTACCGGCGCTCGGTGGTGGGATCGCGTTGCACCGGCGCCACCGGCTCCGGAGACGGCGCGCAAGCGGTGAGCATGCCGCAAATCAGTAAAGCAGAAACACGCACTGTTCCGAGGATACCCGCTTGGCGGCGATTACGATATGCTATGCGGTGAACGGGAGGCGTAGCATGAACTTGCCGAGCCATCACGCACACACCTACGGGGACCATGCTCACTTGCATGAGCATGGCATTCCGCATAGCCATCGCCCGAGCCGCCGGAATTTCCTGGGAAGCCTGGCGATGGTCTGCGCCGCTTTACGGCTCCACGCGCAAAGCAAGCCGACCGCCGATCCACAGGCCGATCGCTCCCTCGCCGAGGCGGCCAACAACTTCCTGGCAACCCTGCGTCCGGAGCTGCGGAGCAAATATGGATTCGCCTTCGACGACGCCTATCGCAAAGACTGGAACAACCTGCCGAACTTCATCCATCCCCGCAAGGGCCTGAAGATGGGCGACCTCAATCCGCAGGAGCGCACGGCGGCGCATCGCCTGATCCAGACTATGATGTCGAGCCAGGGCTATTACAAGGCCGAAGTCATCATGGGCATCGTGGACGAGTTCCTCGGATCGGCCTCGGAATCCGCGCATAACCAGTACGGCTCCGAGTTTTACTTCCTCGACGTTTTCGGCAAACCGGGCGGCGACGATCCCTGGGGCGTAAAGCTCGATGGACACCACCTGGCCGTGAACGTTGCGGTAATCGACCACAACATCTCGATGACTCCTCTTCATCTCGGTGCGGACCCGTCCGTGATTCCATCCGGCCGGCATGCAGGCTGGGCGGTTCTGACCGGCGAAACCGCGAAGGGTTTTGCGATGCGCAACGCTCTGATGCCGGAACAGGCGAAGCGCGCCGTGCTCTCGGAGAACGTGCCCGTCGATATTTTCACCCTGCCCAGCCGCGACAGGGAATTGCAGGAACTCCAGGGGCTTTCGAATTTCCAGGGCCATCAGCGCGATTTGCTCGAAGCGCTCATCGAGGAGTATCTCGGCAACCTGCGTCCCGATGTCGCGCGCAACTATCGAGCCGCCATTCAGGCCGCCGGGTTCGATAAAGTCCATTTCGCATGGATGGGGCCTTCCGAGCCAGGGAAAGCCGTGTACTACCGCGTCCACGGCCCGACGGTGCTGATCGAATACGATAACGTCATCCCGCCGAATACCAAACTTCCGAACGATCCGAACCACATCCACACCGTGCTTCGTTCGCCGGGCAACGACTTTGGCGACGACTGGCTGCGCCGCCACCATCTTGAGCATCACCAAATCTGACCTTGGAGACAAGAATAAAATCATGGCCCTGATCGCCGTCCTCTTCGCGCTGCTGGTCTTTAGTCAGGCACCTGCCGCCGCTGCATCCTGCGAGAGCCTGACGTCCCTGGCTCTGCCCCATACAACCATCACGTCGGCTCAAGCTGTTGCGGCAGGAGCGTTCACGCCGCCTTCAGGTTCTGCCGATGCATTCAAGAGCCTGCCGGCATTTTGCCGCGTGACGGCAACCACCAGGCCCAGCAGCGATTCCGAGATCAGGATGGAGGTATGGATGCCGGCCACGGGCTGGAACGGCAGGTTTCAGGGCGTAGGGACCGCCGGCATGGGCGGATTGATTCCCTTCAATGCGCTCACAGGTCCGCTGAAACAGGGCTTCGCGACTGCGGCCAACGATACCGGGCATGAGGGCGATTCCACCTATGCGATCTCCCATCAGGAGAAGGTGATCGATTGGGGCTATCGGGCGTTTCATGAAATGACGGTCCAGTCGAAACCGATCGTTGCGGCGTTCTATGGAAGCGGTCCCAAATATTCCTATATGGAAGGATGTGGATCGGGCGCGCAAGCGGCGCAAAGCGAGATGCAACGCTTTCCGGCCGACTACGACGGCATCGCCATTACCGGGTTTTCCGACAAGACGAAGCATGTGTTCTGGCAGATGTGGGCCTGGGAGGCAACCCATAAGGATGAAGAGAGCTACATTCCGCCGGATAAATTCAAGATGTTGCACAACGCGGTCCTCGCGCAATGCGACATGCTTGACGGGGTTAGGGATGGCGTTCTCGAAGATCCGCGGCGCTGCAAATTCGATCCGAAGACGATCGAGTGCAAGGGCGCGAATGCGCCAAACTGTTTGACTGCGCCGCAGGTGGAAGCGGTGCGCGCCATCTATGCCGGCCCCAAAAATCCGCGTACCGGCGAGCAGATTTTCCCGCCGCCGTATCCGGGCAGCGAACTGACCTGGTACCGTTTCACCGATACCCAGCCTTTCGGACTGGCCGCGGATTTCTTCCGTTTCTTCGTATTTAAAGACCCGAAGTGGGATGCGAAAACGCGTCCCGTGAACTTCGATAGCGATGTGGCGCTTGCCAACAGGCCGGACCTTCTCGTGGTCGATGGGATGGATCCGGATCTCAGGAAATTCACGGGCCGCGGGGGAAAGTTTCTGCTATATCCCGGTTGGAGCGACACCAGCATTCCGCCGGATGCTTCGATCGCTTATTTCAAGGAAGCCGTGGCCAAGTTGGGTGCCAAGGCCGCGCCGGATTCCATTCGCATGTTCATGGTGCCGGGCCTGGGGCACTGCACTCCGGCGGAAAGCCACGGCAGTTTCGACTCGATTAAAGTTCTGGAGCAGTGGGTCGAGAACAAGAAGGCGCCCGACCAGATCATCGTGTCGCGCGTGACGGACGGCAAAGTAGTTCGTACACGGCCTCTCTGTCAGTTCGGAACCGTCGCCACTTACAAGGGCACCGGAAGCACGGACGAAGCCGCCAACTTCGAGTGCAAACCCCTGTAGTAAGGCGCACTGCCCAACTAACGCCGGTACACGCGGCTTCAGCCGCGTCCCCGGGGAGACGGCCCTAACGCGAACCCGCTGACGGCGTTTGCGGATGCAGAATCAGCTTCTGCACCCGCCAGTTGGAAGTTTCAGCGGCGTACACTTCGGTTTCCGAAGGGCATGCAAGCTGGTGGGCTCCTGAAAATTGCTTCAGCAGACGTCCGGAACGGCCGATGACTCCCAGCACCTTGCCGTCGAGCGAAACCTTGAAAATCCGTCCCGGAAAGGTACTCTCTCCAATGAAGAGGACCTGATTCGGACCAGGGGTTATGCATATCGAATTGGGGGCGCCGATCACAGCGGCCAAACGATCGCCCGTCGGAGTATCGCCATTGACTGCCTTGGTTCCGGGAACCGGAGGCACATCGATGGTGAACATGCGCAGAAGCTTGCCCTCGGTATCGAACACCTGGACACGCCTGTTGGTGCGATCGCCCACGTAGAGGTTGTTGTTGCGGTCGATCACGATTGCGTGCGGGATGCGAAACTGCCCAGGCCCGGTGCCCTTGCTCCCCCATGACTTCACCCAGTCGCCATTCTTGTCAAACTTGGCGACGCGGGAGTTGATGTAGCCGTCAGTGATGTAGATGTTGCCGTCGGAATCCCAGGCTACATCGGTGGGCTGGCGAAAGAGTCCCTCCCTGGGCGGGAGAGGCGGGTCGACATGCTTCCAGGGTTCAGAGTCTTCGTCGGCCGATTCCGACCGGCGTCCAAAAACCATCGTGACGCGGCCTGCCTGGTTGAACTTGATGATCATGTCGGAGCCTTTGTCGATGGCCCAGATGTTGTCGTCCTTGTCGATGCGGACTGTGTGGGCTTCGGACCAGGCGTAGAGGCCTTTCCCGACTTCGCGCAGGAACTCGCCCTTGGGACCGAACTCGAGCAACTGCGCCGCAGCCGGACGGTAGGCCGGACCGGTGGCCGTGTTGGAGCGGGTGAATACGAAGATGTGGCCCTTGGAGTTTACAGCCACTCCAGGCACTTCACCGAAATTCATCCCTGCTGGAAGCTTGAAGAAATCGGGAGCGGAATCGAAAGAAATTTCGGGAACGACTTGCTGCGCGAACGACAGCGGAGCCAACAGTACGAGCATCGCAAAGAGTGTGGTTTTCATCGGCGGCATTTCCGCCTTTGAGAGTACACCCGAAAGCCGCACAGGCGCGAGGGCCTGGCGGTCCGAAGGCGTCCGTTGTGCGGCGAATTCTCAAGAGCGAGATAATAGCCAGGAGGAAATATCCCATGAAACTTGCGCTGCTCCTGACGGCTTTGACGACGGCTGCCCTGCTCACTGCTGCGGGCGGAACGCCCACGGCCACTTATGTCGGCCATGACAAAGTGGCCAACGCAATCGCCAAAGGAGGCAGCCTGGTCACGGCGCCCGATCTGGTCGTCCTGGGCAATCACCGCGTCGGCACGGGAGAGGTCGAGATCCACGACAAGGAAACCGACATATTTTACGTAATCGAAGGCAGCGCGACTTTCGTCACAGGCGGAACCATAGTGGGCGCCAAGACGACTGCTCCGGGACAAATCCGCGGCACCGATATGAAGGGGGGAGAAACTCACGAACTGACCAAAGGCGACGTGATTGTGATCCCGGCCGGCGTTCCACACTGGTTCAAAGCGATTCCGGACTCGATCAGCTACTACGTGGTGAAAGTACTGAAGCAATAGTTCAGCTGCGATCGCGACGCGACGCGGGACAAGACGCCGCGACATGATACCTTCCACGCTCGGACGTCCCGGCGCCGGCCGCTTCTGGCTGGCAGTATTGCTCACCGGCGTCGGCACGGGCCTGAGTGCGGCGGCGCTGACCCGGCTGCTGGAAGTGGTGCAGCGCCTGATGTGGCCTGGCCCGGGGACCGATCTGCTGAGCGCAGCGGAGCGTCAAGGCGCCTGGCATCACGTGCTCGTGCTGGTGGGCGCGGGCCTGGTAACGGTCGCGGGGCAGATCATCCTGAGAAGCCTCTCGAGTGCCAACGGCATCGACACCACCGCAGCCATCTGGTTCCACGCCGGGCGCATGCCCACACTGCGTACGCTGGGCAGCGCTCTGCTTTCGGTGATCATCGTCGGCATGGGCGCATCGTTGGGACGCGAGGGTGCACCGAAGCAAGCCGGGGCGGTGCTCGCCAATGTCTTTTCGGATACGTGGCTCCTGTCCGACGAGCAGCGCCGCCTCCTCGTGGCCTGCGGGGCAGGAGCCGGAATGGCCGCGGCATACGGAGTGCCTTTGGGCGGCGCTCTTTTCGCACTCGAGGTGATGCGCGGGGTGCTGGGACTCAGGTTCGTGCTGCCCGCCCTCGTCACGTCGTTTGTTGCCACGGCAGTCTCGTGGATCGCGCTGCCGGACGCACCGACCTATCTCATCCCCTCTTATTCCAGTTCCTTTTCGATCATCGTCTGGGCCCTGCTGGCAGGCCCGATCGCCGGTCTGGTTTCCGTCGGCTACGTTCGCGCAGTGACGTGGGCCGATCGCGAAAAGCCGCGCGGCGTCCTACGATTGATCGCGCCGGTAATCGGATTGGGACTGGTTGGCGTGGTCTCGATCTGGTTCCCCGAGGTGCTGGGCAACGGCAGGGATGTTTCGCAACTGGCGTTCACGGGCCAGGTCGCGCCGCTATTGATGCTGGCGCTGCTTGTGCTGAGGCCTGCGATGACGATCCTCTGCGTGGGAGTGGGCGCGCCGGGCGGCTTGTTTACACCGTCGCTGACGGTTGGCGCTTTACTGGGCGGCGTGCTGGGCCATGCGGGGTCCTGGCTATGGCCCGGCACGCCGGCGGGATTGTTCGCCCTTCTCGGTGCCGGAGCCGTTCTCGCGGCAACCACGCAAGGCCCATCTCGACCGTGGTCCTGATTATGGAACTGACTGGCCGGGACCGTTCGTTTATTCTGCCGCTCCTGGTGGCGGTGGCCGCCGCCACGATCGTGGCCCGAACCATCGAACCGCGTTCCATCTACGATGCACGGCTTACCGATGATGAGATTGCAGCGCGGCAGAAGGCACGCGAACTCCCTTCCGGTTAGTTATTTCTGAGCCGGGCGAGGCTCCGAAGCCGGCGGAACGATGTTCTTGATTCGCAGCGTGGTAACGATGCTTCCGTAGATCTCGTTGTTATGGCCGTAATTCAGGATCAACAGGGCCAT
>Ga0187876_1003215_pt1 | contig 11311 bp, 14 predicted proteins | sample June2016WEW_17_4_FD_133000 | JGI IMG/M metagenome (GOLD analysis project Ga0187876, IMG submission 133000) | Peatland microbial communities from SPRUCE experiment site at the Marcell Experimental Forest, Minnesota, USA - June2016WEW_17_40 | ecosystem: Environmental > Terrestrial > Soil >... | reverse complement strand
TGAGCGGGAAGCGTTCGGCGGCCGATCAGGCCGACGGTGACGGTTTTCCGGGCGCCAAGCCATCGGGCGGGGCCCGATGGACCGATGCACGCTGCCTGCGCACGTTTCAAAGGCGGGCGATCAGCAGTCGCAACCCCAACTTATGGTGGTTACCTGAGTCAGGTGCATACCCACTTTTACTAATATCGGACACTGTTTTCCGCCAGCGATGCGCGGGTGCGAGCCACAGAAGCCGCCCACAGCCCGGCTGAAGCCGGCGGTTTGGCCACATCCGTGGCAGGGCGTTTTGGGTCAACTTGACGGACCAACTTCCGGCCCGCGCCACCTCGCCTATCGAACTCTCGCGTTCCAGCCGCTGAACGGCAGCCAGCTTGAACTCCTTCGTGAACATCCTTCTCGACAACCCCATGACTCAATTCTCCTTTGGAATGCCTTTCATCTTCGTTTTTGATCAATTGGGACGGGTCGTCCAAGCCACTCCCCAAAAAAGACGGCACTCTCACGCTGGCCCCCTGGCGGCCATGTTCACTTTGTGCTAAGGATTATTGGGGGCGTGGGGCGTATGGAGTGGATAAGATTGCTTAAAGAAACCCCGGTGCCGACGATTCTTGTTTTGGCCGGGATCTTTTTTCTATTGCTTGCTGTGGCAGGGGGGATTGCCGGAAAAATAAACATCCTTCCGGGCCGGCAGAGGATTTCGCTTGGTATCGGCGTGGTACTCCTATTGGTGGGTATTATCATCTACCTGGTTCCTACCACCGCTCAGTCGACCGCCGCTCCGACTTCCACGTCAACCCCTGCGCCGACGACCGGACCATCGGAAGGCATTGCTCCTGGACTTGTACAGCCAAAGCTCTCAGGAGGCCACCTCGATTTGCTCAGTACAGCTCGCGGCTGGCCGACGGTTGAAAAGGACGTTTTCAGCGGATCCGAGACGAATTGGTGCCAGGAGGAGGGAACTACGTTCGACAAGGTTGTTTCTACACGTCGAATCAGCGACGGCAAATATCGATGGCAATTGAAATTTAACTCGCCGTTGTCTCTGTATTGCGCTCCCACGGGAGGGGAATCCCTTAACGATTTCTATGCTGCCGTCGATGCGAAGCTAGTGAGTGGTCCGAGCGTTAACGTTCACTACGGGCTGCAGCTCCGTGTGGTCGGCGATCCAGTCGATGGGTACTACGTACTCATGATCACGGATAATCAGTATTGGAAATTCGCCCGGTGGCTCGGGAAAGAATGGAAGGAGTGGGGATGGATCCTCGCGAAAGGCATCCATACCGGCGAATATAATCGCCTCGAGATTGTGGCTGAGGGAACACGGTTCCACTTCTATATCAACGGCGCGTCGGCGGGCTATTATGATGACGACGCGATCCCGCTAGGTCGTACCGGCCTGTATGTCGACAATACGACCGCAGCCGAAGCGGTGGTGGATTTCGATAACTTCGAACTCCGGAAGAAGCCCGAGTAGACTTTCGGCTTGTCACGCTCTCGGCGTTCCGTGTAGTTCACACCTGTTATCGGTAGCTACCATCGAGCTCTTCCACGGCCAGGTGGGGCCCCGTGCCCTGCGCGTTGGCACCTCAAACCTGGGTCCTTCTACTTCGCTTCCATCCGGGGAAACGTAGGTGATCTCGATGATGATCGGCTCAGCCGGGGCGGTGCGCGCTTCGAGTTCTTCCAGTCGCCGCGTTAGATTCCTACTGATCATTTGCCTCCCGGTCCACCTTGACTTCGAAGCGACGAGGATCACAGATCTCCGCGGCATGTTCCCTGAGGTACTCCTCCGTCTCCTTCGCGTTCAAGCCAGCCGGGACGTGGCGGAAACTCAAGAGACCGACGGGGCCAGTAGGCAGAAGACCAGTTTCGCGCAGGATCTCGATGCACTTGTCCTGGTCCAGCGCCAGTTCCGAAGCTGCATGGCGCACCACCATGAGCAGCGGCTCCCTCCGAACCGCGGTTCCAAACCGATCCTCCAGGGCTGCGATCCGTCCGAGGACTGTCTTCATTGGCGTTGCTGCCCACTAGCCGCGGCGGCCTCCAGTGCGGTCACGCGCGCGTCGGCTTAGTGGAGTCCCCGCATAGCACGCGATGTTTCCTACAAACCCAAAGGTCACCGAGCCGGGACACCGGATTCTCCGGCACTGGCGGCGCGGCGTTGGCGCGCTCTTCGTCGGGGATGGCCACCAAGCCGTCGATCTCACCCGGATTGAACCCAGTCAGACTAAGATCGAAGTCCGCAGCACTGAGCTCCTGCAACTCCAAGGACAGCAGATCCTCGTCCCAATTCGCCCACGTTACGGATCGGTTCACCATTAGCCGGAACGCCTTGACCTGGGCCTCGGTCCCTCAGCCTTGCTGTGGCTGTCTGCTCGCCTTGGTGAACGACCGTGGTTCTAGCGTCATGAAGCCATTTGGCCGCGGTATCAGCTTTAAGCCGGGCTTGCCACTCCCCATACCATTTGTCAAACTCAACGAAGCGGCTCTTTTCGTTTTGAAGAACAAATGTCACATTTCTGAGAGCCTCGATAGTCGCATTTAGATTTGCGCGGAAGGCTTCGGAATCGTAGTAACGCTCGAGCGTCTGGTGCCAGAGCAGATGTGCCTCCGCAATGCGGCGGTGGGTCTTGGGAATGGGACAACATTCATATTTTTGGCCTGCGCTAGAGAAGTTCGAGTCTGAAATCACGCTGCAGCCTCGTCACGCACGGATTTTACCGCGAATAGACCGCTCCTGCTATGGCGTTGCCCTAGTCGCAGACAAGGCCTCTGGTCGCCGACTTTCGTGGAACTGCTCCGCCGCCGAAAGGTCCTCGGAAACGCGGTCCCCGGGAGGCTCGGAACAAGCGTTATTTCGGGTTATCGTTAGCCGTCTTCTCGTGGAGTTGGGCGCTTCGTCCAGTTGACGTGGACCGGACTTCCCAGGAGTAACCTCCCAGAGCCCCGCTGGGGCCATTCTCCGAGTGGCCGACCATCCGCCCGCGGTTCCGAACAGGCGCTTCGCCAGTAGACGATCCTGGAGTTGCCGACTTACATGGCCGCAAATTGGGGCTGGGCCTTCAGGGGCTGAAGCCACATTCTCAGATCCAATCGCTCACCGAAAGTTATCGACCAGGAGGATGTCGCCTTCGGTTCGTTTGTTACCGCCATGGTAAATGCTTCGTTCGTCGCGGGAAACGGCCAGTGATGTGGCAAAGCCGAAGCGCCGCGCCTCTGGCGGAAACCGGTAGACTTCTTCCCTGCGACCGGAGGACGGGTCAATGCGCAGGATTTGCTCGCTGTCCGCACCAGGAGCCATTCCCACATAGACATGGTTACTGCTCACGGCCCAGGCTTTGGCGCGCGGGTCACGCAAAATCAATTGTTCGGCCCCGCCGGCGGTGGGGACGCGGAAGATACCGTCAGCAACTCCCAATTCCGCGTAGTAAAGCCAATGGCCGTCGGGCGACTCAAAGGCCTCAAAGCCGTTGTGAGTGACCGCTTCGGCGGCGCCTCCTCCGAAGGGGATGCGCTGTATGCCGTTGTTCGTGTTGTTGCTGAAGTAGATCCATTTGCCGTCGGACGAAAAACTTGGCCGCACATGGTCACCAGCGGCGGTCGTGACCTGCCGCGCTTTCCCTCCTTCAGCGCTGACGACGTAGATCTGGGTACTGCCTTCCTGATTGGCGTCGAAGGCAATCCACTCTCCGTCGAACGACCAGCGCGGGCTGCCGATGCGCTGCTTGGGCAGGGAGGCCAGGAGCAGCGCCTGCGATCCATCGCGCGCGGCCCTCCAAAGCTCGCGTGAACCCGAGCGAGTGGAAGTGAATACCACCGATTGGCCATCCGGCGAAACCTGGGCCGCCTCGTCGGTGCGCGACGAGTTGTAAAACTCCGCGGGTTGAAAGCGTTTTGCGGTGTCGCTCCATTCCAGCCGGCCGATATCGTCCTGGATACTGTAGACGACGACGGCGAGGCGGGTGCCTCGAAGCGAGATGCCACTCGGGTCGGTGGCGGCGCCGTCGAAAGGGAACTCCAGGGGAAGGCGAGTCGGTGTTCCACCATCGATGGGGAGCTTCCAATACTGCTCGGCTGCGCCGGAAATCGCCGGCAGGAGCAGAGATTTTCCGTCGGGAAACCAATCGATCGTGTGGGAATCCCAATGGCGGCTGCCGACCTGGCGGGGCTCACCGGAAGGAGTGCCGTCGGCACGAATGCCGATATAGAACGGCGAACTGGAGAAGACGGCTGTATTCCGCACAAAGGCGACGGCAGCGCCATCGGGTGAGAAGCGCGGACTGAAGTCAAACGTGCCGTTGGGCGCTCGCGTGAGGCGGTGGAGTTCTCCCGTTTCGAGCGAGACCAGTTGCAACGAGCCGGCCCCGCCTTCCATGACGGTGGCCGCAATCCATCGGCCGTCGGGGGACCACGACATGGAGGAATGCCATCCGGCGTAGTGCGCGATGCGGCGTTCCGGCCCACCGAGCGCGGGCGCCACCAGGATGTCAGTGCCCTCGCCATCCCGCCGTACGTACGCCACCCGGGTTGCGTCGGGGGACCACGTGGGAAATGCGCTGGCTTTTCCAGGTGGGCTGATACGCAGCGGTTGCGCGCCCCCGGCAACCAGCTTGACGTAGATGCCTAGTCGATCGGGAGGTTGTCCGTGCCATGTAAAGGCCAGCTGCTTTCCGTCGGCGGACAGAGCAGGCTCATCTTCGATTCCGGTGAAGGAAGTCAGTGGAGTGAATTGGTATAGAGGAATCTCAGGAGCGGGCCGGAACAACCAGACGGCACAACCGGCCACCAGGCCAGCGGCAGCAGCGGCCGCGGCGTAAGGAATCCAGCTTCGTTTTTTGGCAGGGGGCGCGGCAAGTGCCTGCATTGCGGTGGCAGTGCCGCTGGAGAGGGCGCGCAGGGCGAAGGCTAAATCGGCAGCCGATTGGAAACGCTGCGATGGTTCCTTCTCGAGGCAGCGCAGAACGATTTGAGCGAGGGTCGGGGAAACGGAGTCAGGAAGGTCAGGAGGATCTTCGCGGAGGATGGCAGACATGGTGTCGGCGCTGGTGTCGCGGTGGAAGGCGCGAAGGCCGGCGAGAAGTTCGTAGAGCACCAGGCCGAAACTGAAGATGTCGCTGCGCGGGTCGACCGGCTTGCCGCGAATCTGTTCCGGAGACATATAGCCGATGGTGCCGACGACCATGCCCTCCTGCGTGATGGTCTGGGTTTGGGTGGCACCGTCGGCAGCGGGCTCGGCACGGGTTCGTTTGGCCAGTCCGAAGTCGAGAATCCTAGCGCGGCCAGAAGATCCGCTTGCAGGCCCGGAGACCATGATGTTTTCGGGCTTCAGGTCGCGGTGCGTGATGCCCGCCGCATGCGCGGCGGCGAGGGCTTCGGCGATTTGGACAGCGAGGTCAACGGACTTGCGAGTGGTCGGACGGCCCGCGGACAGGAGCGAGCGGAGGGTCTCGCCCTCCACGAGTTCGGTAACGATATAGAAGACGCCGTCCTCGAAGCGGATGTCATAGACGGCTACGATGCCGGGATGGCTGAGTGCGCTGGCGGCGCGCGCTTCCTGGGAGAAACGAGCGCGCCGGGATTCGTCGCCGGCGAAGATCTCGGGGAGGATTTTGAGGGCGACATCGCGTCCGAGACGTGTGTCGCGTGCACGGAAAACCTCACCCATACCGCCAGCGCCGAGGGCCGAGACGATCTCGTAAGGGCCGATGCGAGTGCCGGGTGCGATCGACATGGGTGAGAGGTCTTCTGATGGTATCAGGACAGAGAGGGCTGGGGGATAAAGGAAAGGGTTGACATGAAGGGCTGCAGCCTGGCCGGGGAACGGGTGACACGCGACTCGGAAAGAGCCGGGCTGCGGATGCGTCCTGATAAACGGCGTTCCATGAGAGTGGCGTTGCTCGACCCCCAGGAAACGTAGAATCAACCGGCATCCCGGCGCGGCCAAAGCCAAGTCCGCGAGCGTTATCGCGCCATATCGGTAGCTATCCGGCCGCTCATACTCGGTCTTCTACTCCAGCCGCGCCCGCGTCGTGATTCCCTCTTTTCGTGCCACTGCCCGGGCGTCCCGCAGAACGCGGCGAAGAACGGCGAGCACGGGGCTATTGGCGCGCCCGAAGCTCAGCTACGGATCTGCTTTCGGCCAGCATGAGCGCCCGCGCGGAGTCCGGCGGAACTCAACCCGCTGAGTCACCTCGCGGGGAAGAGCGGTCTCGCCATCTCTTCGGCTGATGTGGACTGCGGATGCTCGGCTTTCCAGCGCATCGCCGCGTCAAGAACTGGCTACCGATCCGTGGCTGACGCCCTGGCGTTTTCATGCGAGCGTTAATATTCAATATCGGGAGCCATTTGACTGTTTTCCGGCGTCTCATTCAGCACCTTGCCGATCGGCCCACACGGAGCCCCACCTGCTCGATCCCGCAAGGAGTCGCCATTTAGTCGCGTCATCCGACGCCTTTGTTCGCGGATTCCAACGTGACCATGATGCTCGGGAGGTCAACACCCCAGCAGGGCTCAATTGGCGCTTGGCGGAGCCAAAAGACGGCCAGATAAAAACCTGTAGTTCGGAGGATCAGGAGTTGGCGGCTTGTGATACGCTAACCGGAAGCCGGGAGCGAAAATGGAAATCCCGGCTGAGAGCCAATTCGGAGGAGGATGCATGCCATCCAGGCTGACTAACCTATTAAAGACCCTAGCGTGGCACGATTTCCCCCGTGTAAACAGACCGGAACCGGCCCCCAACGTGACGGCGCACGGGGCGCAGATCGGTGTGGAGATTGTGAATCAGGGCCTCGGGCTTGACCATGCGGCAGGCGGCGGAATTAGCATCCGTGACAGTATCCACGTGGACATCCGGTACCGGCGCGACCAGAGCTGGGTTGCCAACTGGGTGTTCAAGCGGCCGCAGTCCTACCAGGACGGGCTGCTGGCGCACGAACAGGGACACTACAACCTTGTGGCGCTGTTGGGGCGGGACTTTTTTCTATCGCTGATGCGGCTGAAAGCCACAGTTTACCCGAATGCCGGCGCAGCCCAGGCGGATCTGACCGCGGCCTCCGCGGCGACGGCCAGTAAAGGCCAGGCTCTGCAAGACCGCTACGACGTCGACACGAAGAACGGCACCGACGCGACGCAGCAGGCCCGCTGGCTGGGCTTCATCACCACGGCATTTACGATGCCTGTGTCCCCGCCGCAAGCCGCGGCCGACGGGGTGCCGGTCAAGGTGCCGATTCTGACGGTGCTGGCGCAGAATGGAATTGTGATTTAGGAAGCCTTTCAGCCCACCGGGAGCCGCTCCAGCTAGTCTGCGTTCGACCGGCCTGCGGCGCGGACGCGGGAGCGATATCTACCATTATCGGCAACTAGCCCCTAGAGGCAGATCTGGTTGACTGATCCTGCTACTCGTTGCGCAGTGCCTCCATCGGATCGATGCGCGTCACGCGACGCACCGGAACGTAATTCGCGACCAGCGCCACTGTGAAAAGCAACGCGGCTACTCCAGCCATGACGGCGGGATCAAGCGGCGCCACGCCGTAAAGCAACGAGCGCAGGGCCGACGTCAGCGCGGCGGCTCCGGCGATTCCAGCCACCAGACCAATCAGCGCGGTCTTGATCCCGTTCCGGATTACCAGCGCCTTGAGTTGCCCAGGCGTAGAGCCAAGCGCCATGCGAAGTCCGAACTCGCGCGTCCGCTGGGCTACGCCATAAGAAACGACTCCGTGGATCCCGAGCGCGGCCAATAGCATCGAGATGCCCGCGAAAATCGCCAGCAGTATTGTCGAAATGCGGGGCGCGGTGTCGGCCAGCGATATATACTCGTCCATGCTGCGGATCTGAAACACCGGCTGGCCTCGATCGACCGACCACACGGCCTGTTTCACAGCTTTGACCACGGTCTGGGTCTCTACTGTCGTGCGCACCGCCAGCGCCATAGCTTTGTCCGGCATCTGCTCGTAGGGCGCGTAAATGGTGGGCTCGGGCTGCTTTTCCAAGCCATAATGATGCACCTGGCTCACGATGCCGACGACTTCTCGGAATTTGCCCCACAGTCGCATGCGCTGGCCGATTGGATTCTCGTTCGGCCAATACTGGCGCACCAGTGTTTCGTCGATCAGAATCACCGGCGGGGCGTCGCGGCCGTCGCGATCCGAAAGCCCTCTTCCCTGCAGCAGCGCGATTCCCATGGTGTTGAAATACTGCGGGCTGACGCGCCGAAAGTCGGCGACCAGCGATTGCCCTGGTGGCAGCGGGCGCTTTTCGATGGTGAAGTACTCCCGGTCATTTTGCTCGCCGAGCGGAAGCACGTCCGTGAGGCCGGCGGATTGGATGCCCGGTATCTGCTCCACTTTGTCGAGCACGTGTCGATAAAAGTCGGCCTGCTCGCGGTCGCTCTTGTAGAGATTGTCCGTCGGTAGGCGCATGCGAAACGTCAAGACGTGATCGGGCCGTATGCCCGGATTCACGTGTTGCAGATTCACGAAACTTTTCATCGCGAGCCCGGCGCCGATCAGCAAGATGGTGGCGAGAGCGACCTCCCCAGCTACGAGGAAGCCCCACACCCCCGTCCGGCCAGACGATGGGGACGACATTCGGCCGCCTGCCTTCAACGCGTCGTTCACGTCGGCACGGGCGACATATAGCGCGGGAATCAGGCCGAAAATCAGCGCGGCGCCGGTTGAAATCAGCAGCGCAAAGGCGAGCGCGCGGGCATCCACTCCAATTGCTGGTCGCACGATCTCAGCTCCGGCCTCCGCCATCGGAAGCGTGCTGGGCAGGATCGCGCTCAGAAGGTCGACGCCCCAGACAGCGAAGAAGACTCCGAGCGCGCCTCCAATAAGGCTAAGCAGCAGGCTTTCGCTCAGAATCTGTGTTATCAGACGGCCGCGCCGCGCGCCCAATGCTGCGCGAATCGCCATCTCCTTGCGCCGGCCCGTGACACGCGCCAGCAAGAGACTCGCCACGTTCACGCATGCCAGCAGCAGCAGAAGCCCTACTGCTCCCAAAAGCAACAGGAACGCGGGCCGAATGTATTCGAAGAGTGCCTGTTTCATCCCTACCACGGCCACATCCCAGCCTGCCAGCCGGGGTGTCTGCGCATCAATGCGGCGCGCGATGGCGCTCAATTCGGCCTGCGCCTGAGCGAAAGTGACGTTCGGCTTCAGGCGGGCAATGACGCCGAAGTCATGATCCACGCGAGGCTTGGCGCGCAGTTGCGCAACCGGCCATGGCACATAAAGGTCGCTGGGTAGCGGCTGCCAGAAATCCGGAGCGAGCACCCCGATCACGGTGTACGGCTCGCTATTCATGGCAAAGGTTCTTCCGATGACGCGCGGGTCCGCTCCGAAGTGGCGTTTCCAATAACCGTTCGTGAGCACCGCGACCGGGTACCGTGCTTTACCTGCGCCCTCAGCCGCCGTGAAGGAACGTCCGAGCACGGTTCGAGCACCGAGCATCGACAGGAAATTCGTAGTGACGCGCAGACCGACAACCTGCTCGGGCTCGCCCTCGCCGGTCAGAGTGCCTGTGCCTACCTCCAGGAGCGCCATATCCTCGAAGGATTGACTCTGCTCCTTCCAGTCAAGAAAGTTCGGGGCGGATGGCCCTTCACGCTTGATACCGTCCTTCAAATCCGTCTCCCAGATCAGCGCGAGGCGCTCTGCGCCGGGATATGGCAACGGACGCAGCACCACCGAATTGACAACGCTGAAGATAGCGGTATTCGCTCCGATGCCCAGCGCGAGGACCAGCAAAGCTACGATGCTGAAGCCGGGCGCTTTACGCAAGGTGCGCAAGGAGTAGCGCAGATCCCTCAGGAGTGTGAGCATTTGCTTATTGACGAAGCACGCGAGGGTCCGTTCCGGTGGGCTGGGCAAGTGCCTGAAACTATTGACTGCCGCAGGGATCGCCATACAGCACGAGTGTCCGCTTTTGGGAACCATGCTTCGCGTAGCGATGGCGTGCGATCCGCGAGGGGTCCGATAAGGTTCGTTATCGGTAGCTTGCCGCGGGCAACGGCGGGGCCCTGGGAACCCGACCAGAAACGAGTTCGCGCCGCTCACGGCGGATCGGTGGCGGCACGACCGATATTCCGAGTTCGCCGATTCCGTTGCTGCAGATCTGCGGAGGGAGTCGGAACCTCATTGTGCCTCTGTCCAAGACCTCGCGCTCCCTTGCTTTCCTCGCCAGCGCCAACGACTGTGAGACCGCTCTGTTTGAGCTGAGCAGCCATGGCGCTCACGGCCGCATCGCCAACACCTTGGAACTGTCCCGGCATTGGCGAATCAATGTTTCCGCCCTCTCGACACCCCGCCGCTCAGCAGCATGATAGGGCTGCTTGGATTCGGGAATCGTGGTGTCCGCGGTCTCGATTCGGCGGTCGTTCAAGGACGATTGGACTGCCCGGCGATCCGGCTGCGGCCGCGCCGTCTGTCCACCCGGAGTGGGCGCGTCAAGAGTTGTGCTGCTGCTTCACTCATACCAAATTTCGACTTCGTAGCCATCCGGGTCGGCGACGTAGGCGTAGGGGTAGCCTGGGCTGAATTCGCCTCGCCGGAGGAGCTTGCCGCCGGCGTGCTCGACTTCGTCGACGGCCGCGTCGATGTCGCTGGGTGAGACAAGACGGAAGCCGAAGTGTGCGATACCGCGTGACTCACCCGCACCCGACGGCTGCTCGTCAAAAGTGATCACATCCTGGCAGCCCGGTGTCCTGGTGTGGACCAGTCCCTCGGTCCGCCCGTATTCCTCCACGCCGAAAACTTGCCGGTAAAACCGTAGTGAACGCTCAACATCTCGCACCACGAGGTTAATATGCGTTAGTCCATAGGTGCGGACCATGTTGCTCTCCTTCGCGTCCTCGTGAAATATGTCGGCCTACCGCGGAGATCGGGCGAACGGCCTCGGCGCGCCAGCTCTAATAGAATACAATACCAATACCTGTCCCAAAACGCCGAAGGGTTTCTAAGACTGTAACCCACTTGGCCGGTCAGTCAAACGGTGAAATGGGCGCTGCCCGGGCATGGAAGGCGCCGGTTCGACGCGAGCGTTATCCGGTGTTATCGGACACTGTTCTCCAGCAGGGAGGCTCTCGACCGAGGGCTCGACGTGCGCCGCGTCGGAGCCGAAAGTCTGGCCGATCCGGCTCTCGTCCGCATCCGCGGTTTCGGCGTTTCGCATCAATTTGTGCCACCTGCTGGTCGCAAGAGCACCGATCGCCCCTTGTCCCTTTGTGGTTTGATGGATACATGTACCTGCAGTGCCGGCCAGACTTTCCGCTCGCGCCGTATGTCGAGATGCTGTGGTATTGCGAGGGATACGG
>Ga0187876_1003205_pt1 | contig 11324 bp, 8 predicted proteins | sample June2016WEW_17_4_FD_133000 | JGI IMG/M metagenome (GOLD analysis project Ga0187876, IMG submission 133000) | Peatland microbial communities from SPRUCE experiment site at the Marcell Experimental Forest, Minnesota, USA - June2016WEW_17_40 | ecosystem: Environmental > Terrestrial > Soil > Wetlands... | reverse complement strand
GTTTTCGAGAAGCTGCTTCTTCCACCCATAAATCTGGTTCGGATGCAGCCCGTGCCGCTTCGCAAGCTCGGGAACCGTCGCATCCTCGCGAAGCGCCTCAAGTGCGACTTTCGCCTTGAACGCCGCATCAAACTTCTGACGTGCCTTCATAATCTCTCGCTCCATCGCTTTCCGACAGAGCAAAGCACGCTACACCTTAACCCATGGTCCCAGATCCGGGGGCCACTTCAGTTCGCGATCAAGGGCTTGTATCTGACTTTTCTCCTCCACGCTGAGCACGAGCGCCCGATTGGGCGGCGATAAATAAAGACCGACAATGTCGCGGACTTTATCGACAAACAGCGGGTCGCTGGACAGCTTGAACGTCTGCGAGCGATGGGGCTGCAAACCGAAAGCCGTCCAGATCCTGCGGATAGTCGTGTGCGAAAATCCCGTCGCCGTGGCCATTGACCGGATCGACCAGTGTGTGGCGTCCTTTGGCGTTGAACGGAGCGTGCGTTCGATCACGGCGGCAACCTGATCATCACTGATTGTTCTTGGTCTACCTGGACGGGCCTCGTCCAGGAGTCCTTCGATGCGGTCCTTCAGAAAGCGCCGGCGCCATTTGCCGACTGTGTGCTCGTGGATGCCAAGCTCACTCGCAACGGACTTGCTGGCCACGCCATCGGCGCACCTCAGGATAACCCGGCAGCGCTCTGATAATGATCGAGCTACACGATGGCGCCCGACTTGTCGTTCAAGATATACCCGTTCGTCTGGACTCAGAACCAAAGGGATGATCGGGCGCCCCGCCGCATTGGCCATAACCTCGCTCCCACTGGACCAGTGAAAGCGAAACCATATAATGAAATGAACTTAAGTTCCAGATGACTAGGCCCATAAGTCAAAACCTCGCAAAGCGCATTAAGTGCCTGATTTTATTGGCACGCCACTCAGGACAAAACTGCGAACACATATATGATCGATATTGAATATAAATTTTGACCCCCGGCTTTATGCCGATCGTCGACTTGCCTCCAAAACGGAGCCGTCGCTCCGAAAGCGAAACAAACCTCAGCGCGGCTCCGCCAGATAGCCCCGCCATCCTCCCAGCGCGCTAATTTCGCGTGCGGCGCCCAGCGCATGTGCTTCGCATAAAAAGCCGCTGACCTCGCGCCCGCTTGCCAGCTTGACTTTGCCAATCCCGAGCGGCGCGGGAATTGCGGCGACGAATCGGCCGAAAGCCTCGGCCGGCAAAGACCAGACCTCCACTTCAAGTCCTGCGCCGCAAAAGTCCGGCTCGCGCACAAGTCCGGGCTTGGGCGGTGTAGAATTCGGTAAAACAAAGAGCCGATACTCACCCGACGTGCGCGTCGCTTCAATGAGGCACCCGCCGGCTTGGGTCAGTTCGCTATTGAGCGGTTGCCCGGTTAGATGGGCACCTACGACGACGATTTCGATGCGATCCGTTTCCGGCGCCTCGAGGCGCGTCGCCCCGGCCGGATTGCGCCCCTTCCCAGCCCCGCAGCCCGACGCCCGATGCAATTCGGCGGCGAAGACAGCTAGCGCATCGTCGCAAAAGCCCGGTGCGATCAAGGTGACGCCGAAAGGCAAGCCATCGTCACGAAAGCCCGAAGGAATGGCGATGGCGGACATGCCGAGGAAATTGACGAAATTGGTATAGCGGCCGAGACGGGCGTTGAGTCGCACCGGATCGGCGCGCATGGCCTCGGCCGTATAAATCGTGGGCGCGGTCGGCAGCAGCAGAAAATCGAATTTTTTCGCCTCTTTCTCCGCCGTTCGCATCAAGGATTTAAGCTTGTACTGGCCGCGAAAGGCGTCGGCGGCGGAAAAGCGCCGCGCCGATTCGATCAGGCCGCGCACCGTCGGCTCGACTTCGTCTGGCCGGGCGGCGATGAATGGCTCAATCGCCGCGAGACGCTCGGCCAGCCACGGTCCCTCATAGAGCAGAGAGGCAATGTCGAGGAAGGGCGCATAGTCGAATTCGACTATTTCCCAGCCCAGTCCTCGCGCCCGCGCAATGGCTTGTCCATAAAGCGCGGCGTATGCGTCATCGCCGTGGAATTCCTGGTCCTTCGCCTCCAGAACGCCAGCGCGCGGCTTGGGCGGCAGGCTTTTCGGCGCGGGCTCCACGGAATAAGCGTCGCTCGCATCGAAGCCTTCGACGACGCGCCTGATGAGGGCGCCATCGGCGACAGAAGCGGAAAAAATGCTCACGCAATCGAGGCTGCGGCAAGCCGGAACGACGCCGCTGGTGCTGATGAGGCCGGGCGTCGGCTTGATTCCGACAATATTGTTGAAAGCGGCGGGAACGCGCCCCGACCCCGCCGTATCCGTGCCAAGCGAAAAGGCGACCAGTCCGTTGGCGACCGCAACCGCCGAGCCGGAACTCGAGCCGCCGGAAATATAGCCGGCGTTGAACACGCTGCGCGGCGCGCCATAGGGTGAGCGCGTTCCACTCAGGCCGGTCGCGAATTGGTCGAGATTGGTCTTGCCAACCAGAAGGGCGCCCGCCGCCTCGAGCCGCGCAACCGCCGTCGCATCCTTTTCAGGCTTATAGGCAAAAGCGGGACAGGCGGCGGTCGTCTCCATTCCTGCCACATCGATATTGTCCTTGACCGCGAAAGGGACGCCCCAAAGCGGCAAGCTGGCGGGATCGGGCGCCCGCGCCAGTAGGTCGCAAGCCGCGGCTCGCAGATCGTCCGGCGCCACGCGGGAGATGAAAACAGCGGGATCGCCGCACACGTCGATCCGCGCCAGAACCTCCTCCGTTACCTCCAGCACGGCTTCGGGCCGGACCAGATATTTCGCGCGAAGCTCTTCGAGAATGAACAGGGACGTCGCCATCACACTTCCTCCAGAGCGCAAACCAGATCGCCCGCCCGCAGAGTCTGGCCGGGCTTGACGGCGAGGAAGCGGACAATACCGCGCGCTGTCGCCGCAATGGCGATTTCCATTTTCATCGATTCGACAATGACCAAAGGCTGGCCGATCTCGACATGGCCGCCTTCCTCGGCGACCACTTTCCAGACATTGCCCGGCGCTTCGGTAAATTGCCCGATGCAGCCGTCCGGAACCTCGCCGCCCGAGGCGAGCGCGGCGGCAGCGTCATCCAAAGGCGCTTCGTCGATTTCATCGTCGCGCCAACGTTGGCGTTCGGCCTCGAAAGCCGCCTGCTGGCTTGTCTTGAATGCGGCGATTCCTTTTGCCTCCCGCGCCAGAAAGGCTTGGTAACCGGCATAGGAAAATTGCGTTTCCTCAATGCTGATGGGATAGCCGCCATGCGGAAAGGCCGCGCGCGCTTCGAGCAATTCCTCGGCGCTGACCGGGAAGAACTGGATCTGGTCGAAGAAGCGTAGCAGCCAGGGCGTACCCGGTTTGAAAACTTCGGTGCTACGCCAGCTGTTCCACATCTGGATGGTGCGGCCAAATAATTGATAGCCGCCCGGCCCTTCCATGCCATAGACGCACATATAGGCGCCGCCGATGCCCACCGCATTTTCCGGCGTCCAAGTGCGCGCCGGATTATATTTGGTCGTCACTAGACGATGACGCGGATCGACCGGCGTCGCCACCGGGGCGCCGAGATAGACGTCACCGAGACCGAGCACCAGATAGGAGGCGTCGAAAATCACCCGGCGCACCGCCTCTTCGTCCGGCAGGCCATTGATGCGGCGGATGAACTCGATATTGGACGGGCACCAAGGCGCATTGGGGCGTACCAGATCGTGATATTTGCGCATGGCGAGTTCCGCCTGCGGGTCGTTCCACGACAGCGGCAGACGCACGATGCGGCTCGGCACGACCATTTCGTCGATGGAAGGCAACGCGGTTTCAATTCCACGCAGGACGTCGAGCAACTTCTGCCGCGCGAGTTGCGTCCCGTCATAATGGATTTGCAGCGAGCGAATGCCCGGCGTCATGTCGATCAGGCCCGGCAGTCCGGATTGCGCAACCGCCTGCGCCAGCAGATGCACGCGCATGCGCAGCCCAATATCGAGCGTCATCGCACCATATTCGACCAGCAGATTATCCTCGCCGGAGCGACGATAGACCACCGGAATCGGCCCCGTCACATGGCGTCCGACTATGGGCGAACCTGCGCCCTCCGGCGCGGCCCTGACGATCGGACCGGCAACAGGATCACTCGGACGCGCGACGGCGATGAAACGCAATCTGTCGCCCGGCTTGAGCTGCCCGAGCTTCCAGAGTTCGTCGCGCGCCGTCACCGCCGGGCAGACGAAGCCGCCGAGGCTCGGACCGTCCGGCCCGAGAATGATTGGCATGTCGCCGGTAAAATCGATTGAGCCGATGGCATAGGCGTTGTCGTGAATGTTAGAAGGATGCAGCCCCGCTTCGCCGCCGTCGCTGCGCGCCCATTTCGGCTTGGGGCCGGTCAGGCGTATGCCGGTGCGCGCCGAATTGAAATGCACCTCATATTCGGACGCGAAAAACGTCTCGATATCCTCTTCGAGGAAAAAATCCGGCGCGCCATGCGGACCATAAACGACGCCAAGCCGCCAATCGTGCGTCAACCGCGGAATCTCTTCCGCGTTCAAGGCGCGCGGCGATTGCGCCGCCGCTTCGCCCAGATGCAGCACGTCGCCTGCCTTCAGCGCGCCGGTGGCATGGCCGCCAAAGCCGCCCAAAGTGAAAGTCGCGCGCGAGCCGAGAAATTCCGGCGCCTCGAAACCGCCGCTCACAGCGAGATAGGTTCGCAGCCCCGGCCCTTCCACCGCGCCAAGCGCGAGAACCTGCCCCGCCTGCGCGGCGGCCGGTGCATTATTCGAGATTTCGACGCCATCCAATGTCGCCTTCATCCGCGCGCCGACCAGAGCGAAAACAGCGCCCATATTAAAGCGCAGGGTTGCGCCTCGCGCGGTCATTTCCAGCGCGGTCACCGTCTCCGGATTGCCGACGACACGATTGGCGAGGCGGAAGCTCTTTTCGTCCATAGGGCCGCTCGGCGGTACGCCGACATTCCAAAGGCCGAGACGCCCCGGCAATTCCTGGATCGTCGATTGCGTGCCAGGGCTGAGCACGTCGAGCGAGCGCGGCGCGAAAGCGAAACGCGACAGCAGATTGGTGGCGACCTCGCCCCGCGCCAGTTCGTTTGAGGCGGCTACGGCGCGCAAATAAGCGAGATTGGTTTCGATGCCGCAGATCCGCGTCCGCGCCAGAGCAGCACGCAGCTTGTTCACAGCCTCGGCACGGTCCGCGCCGTGGACGATGATTTTCGCCAGCATGGGATCGTAATAGGCGGTGACTTCCGCGCCGGTCTCAATCCAGCTGTCGATGCGCGCGTCTGCTGGAAATTCGACATGGGTCAGCAGGCCGGCGCTGGGCCGGAAGCCCGCGCCGGGGTTTTCGGCATAGAGCCGCACTTCCATCGCCGCGCCGCGCGGGACGAGATTTTCGGCGCCGGACAGGACATCCTCGCCCGCCGCCTGCCTGATCATCCATTCGACCAGATCGATGCCGAAAATACTCTCCGTCACGGGATGCTCGACCTGAAGCCGCGTGTTTACTTCGAGAAAATAGAAATCCTCGCGCGCCACATCATAGATGAATTCGACCGTGCCCGCCGACTCGTAGGCGACGGCTTCGCCGAGAGCGCGCGCCGCCTCGCGCAGGCGCAGGCGCATCTCTTCGCTCAGGCCAGGCGCCGGGGTTTCCTCCAGCACTTTCTGATTGCGCCGCTGCAACGAGCAATCGCGCTCGCCGAGCGTGACGATACGCCCTTTGCCGTCGCCGAAAATCTGGACTTCGATATGCCGCGCTTGCGCGACATAGCGCTCGAGATAAAGACGGGCGTCACCGAAGCCCGCTCGCGCCGTGCGCTGCACGCTCTCAAATTTTTCGCGCAGGACTTCCAGCCCCTCACACAGCTGCATGCCGATGCCGCCGCCGCCCGCCGTGCTTTTCAACATGACCGGATAGGAAATTTTTTCAGCTTCCGCGAGCGCCTGCTCGATAGTGTCCAGCAGGCTGGACCCCGGCAGAAGCGGCACGCCGCTCCTTTGCGCGATTTCGCGCGCGGTATGTTTCAGGCCGAAGGCGCGCAAATGTTCCGGACGCGGTCCTATAAAGACGATTCCCTCCGCCGCGAGACGTTCCGCAAAGCCGGCATTTTCGGACAGAAAACCGTAGCCCGGATGGACCGCCTGCGCGCCGGTCTTGCGGCAGACGTCGAGAATGGCCTCGACATTGAGATAGCTTTCGCTGGCGGGCGCCGCGCCGATGCGCAGGGCTTCGTCCGCTTCCAGAACCGGCCGGGCAAAACGATCCGCATCGGAATAGACCGCGACGCTGGCCACCCCCATTTTGCGCAAGGTCCGTCCGATCCGGCCGGTGATCTCGCCCCGGTTGGCGATCAAAACCTTCTTGAACATGTCAGGCCTCCCGCGCGTCCCAGATCAGAACCCGCACCGGCGTCGGATGGAAGCCGTTGCAGGGATTATTGATCTGGGGGCAATTGGAGATCACGCAGAGCAGGTCCGTTTCCGCGACCAGTTCGACATAATCGCCGGGTTTCGACTCGCCATCGACAATGGCGAGATTGCCGCCCGGCTCGACCGGCACATTCATGAAGAAATTGATGTTGGGAACGATGTCGCGTTTGGACATGCCGTATTTCGTCGCTTCGATGATGAAGTTTTCCCGGCAGGCGTGGAAGTATTTCGTGTGATGGCCGAAACGGACGGTATTGCTCTCGCAGGAACAGGCGCCCGCGGATGTGTCATGTGCGCCGCCGGTATTGCCGGTGACACGCGCCATGACACGGCCTTCGTTGGAGATCAGACTTGTGCCTTCGACGACATAGGCCGAGCCCTGTTCGCGCAATGTGTCCTGCGCGCTATAGCGCTCGGAGTAATCGCCGGCGCAATAAAACAATGTATCCACCGCCTGCTGGCCGTAGCTGTCGATAATCCGCAAGATCTGCCCCTTGCGAACAATATGCGACCACGGCTTTTGCGCCGGAATTTCGAAATCATGGATGGCGTCCGCTGCGTCGCGCGCGACCGGAACGCAAGTGAAAATGCTCATATTTGCCTCCTTCAAGCCAGCAAAGCGGAATCATTGTTTTCAAAGGCACGGATGTTTTCCGCGCTGCCGGTCCGGCAGAAATCGTCCGCCGCCGCCGGCGCGCGATAGCGTAAAATCTCCAGCGTCCCCGGCTCATAGGCCGGCGCGGGATCGAACGGATGCGGACAATTGGAGATAGCGGCAAGCACATCCATTTCGGCGCGCAGATCGACGAAATCCATCTTCGCCCGTTTCGCCTCGTTCCAGACGAAGCGCCCCCGCGCGTCGATATCGACCGGGGCGAAAAACGTCACGGGCAAAGGAATATCCGCGCGGGAAAGGCCGAGCTTCGCGGCGGCGAGAATGAAATTGTCGCGCGTATTGCGATAATCGCCGCCATATTTTCTCGCGTTGGAAGCCGCGGTCGAACCGCCGGTCAGCGCGTCATGTGCGCCGCACGTATCCTCGATGATCGAGAACATGACCTTGCCCATGTCGGACAGGATCACGCGGCCTTTGCGCAAGGCGGCGCTCCATTGCACCTTGACCGTGTCGGCATGATTGATCCGTTCCGAAACGTCATGGCAATTCCAGGCGAGGACAGAGGCGGAGGAATGCCCGCCGACATTGACGAGGCGCAAGGCTTCGCCGCGCGCCAGTTTCACCGTCCAGTACCAGCCGCCTGGAATGGTCTCGCGCTGGATCACCGCGCCGGCGGAGATGGATGCGGCATCCCGGCGCGTAAGTTCGGGCAAGGCGCGCGGCGCGCTGCCCTGGCCCGCCGCCTTGAGCGCCTCGTAATTGCGGCGATTGGCTTCGATCGCGGCTTTCTGCTCTTCGGTCAGGATCATGATCTCTCCTTATGAGACCTGGGATCCGGGCCGTCCCGGTTTGGCTCCGTCATTGGCCGGGTCGTCCCGGCCGGAGCGGTGAAAGTTTTCTTGGCGCCGGCGATGCGCAGCGGCCAGATTTCAATATCCTTGGCGATGGTCGCGCCATAACGCGCCTTTTCCTCGGGGCGATTACGGCGGCGTTCGAGAGCGAGAATGCGTGTGCCGAGCCGGAAGGCTTCGGTAAGATCATGGGTGACCATCACCACGGTGAGATCGGTCTCATTCCACAGCCGGCGCATCAAAGCCTGAATATCGGCGCGAGTACCCGGATCGAGCGCGCCGAAAGGCTCGTCGAGCAGCAGGATTTTCGGACGCCGCATCAAAGCCTGCGCGAGCGCCAGTCTTTGCTGCATGCCGCCCGACATCGCGGCGGGATATTTGTCTTCGGTCCCGGTGAGGCCGACTTCGGCGAGAAGCGAGCGCGCTTGCTCCGCCACGACGCGGCGCTTCGCGCCGAACAACCGTCCGAGCAAAGGCGAGTCCGCGATCTCGGCGCCAAACATCACATTTTGTAAAGCGGTCAAATGTGGAAAGACCGAGTAGCGCTGGAACACAACCCCACGGTCGCTGTCCGGCTCGGCAACGAGCGGCTTTCCATCCAGCGTGATCGTCCCGCGCGTCGGGCTGTCTTCCCCGAGCAGCATGCGCAGAAAGGTCGTTTTACCGCAGCCGGACGGACCGACTAGAATGAGGAAGGCACGGGCTTCGATCTCGAAGGAAATGTCTTCGAGAACGATCTGACCGCCATATTCCTTCCAGACATTCTCGACATGAATAAAGCTCATGACGCCCTCGCCGCCGCAAACCAGGGAAAGGCGCGGTTCTGGATCCAGCGCAGCAAAGCATCGAGCAGATAGGCGAGCAAAGTGATCCAGGCGACATAGGGCAGGATGATGTCCATCGCGAGATAGCGCCGCACCAGAAAGATGCGGTAGCCAAGGCCGGAATCCGAAGCGATGGCTTCGGCGGCGATTAGGAATAGCCAGGCCGGGCCGATTGTCAGCCGTAGCGCATCGACGAGCCGGGGAAGCATTTGTGGCAGAACGACGCGTAAGACGATCTGCCAAGTCGAGGCGCCGAGCGTCTGCGCTTTCAGAAATTGCTCGCGTGGCAATTCGGAAACGCGCAAAGCCAGATCGCGCACGAGAAAGGGCAGCGAACCAATGACGATGAGCGCGATTTTCGACGCTTCGCCAAGCCCCATGACAATGAACAGGATGGGCAGCAGCGCCAGCGGCGGCGCCATGGAGGCGACCGCGACAGACGGCCCGAGCAGCGCGCCCGCCAGTGGCAGCAAGCCCATGATAATACCGGTTACAAGCGCCGCGAAAGTCGAAATCGCCAGAGCGATGAACAGCCGCTGCAAGCTCGACGCGGTGTCGAGCCAGAGAATATAATCGCCGGTGCGCGCATCCGGCTGAAAAGCGAGTTCGCGCACCGACCGGATTATGGTTCCCAGAGCGGGAAGCAATTTGTCATTGGGATTTTCAGCCAGCCGCAGGCTGGAGAAAATGAAATAGGTCCCCGCCGCGAGCATGAAGGGCAAAGCCGCAAGGACAAAGCTTTGCCCTCGATTCGGTTTGACGTTCAACAAACGCATGTTTTACCCTCTCGCGTCGCGGCGGTGTGTTGTTCAAAGCATGTTCCCGAAAAGCTGGACGGCTTGCCGGGCGAGAATATGGGCTGAACGGATGATCAGAGCTTGCCTTCGGCCGCCAGCGTCATGAAGGACGGATCGAAGCGCAGCTTGACGTTTTTGGGGTCGCCCAGAATCTGCTTGCCGGCTAGCTCGATCCCGATGGCGTCGGCGCTTTTGGCGTCCTTGCCGAGCAGAGCCTTGGCGAAAAGGAAGGCGCGCACGCGATCCATGGTTGCACCAACCGCCCTGCTTTCGGTAAAGGCGGCGGCCTCCTTCGGCGTGGCGAAAAGACGCGTGGCGGCGAGTTGCGAATCGAAGCCCGCCAGATCGGTTCCGGAAGCCTTGGCCATGGCGTCCTTGGCCGCCTTGCCGGCGGCATTGTCGGCGAGCATTTTCGTGATCGTCTCGTACCAGATGCCGGCGAGCGCCTTGCCGAAATTCGGGTTATCCTTCAGCACCGCCGTATTGACGACCATCAAATCCATGATCTCGCCGGGAATCTGCGAGGAATCGAAAACCTTTCTGGCGTCGGGCGATTTGAGGATTTCGCTGACGATGGGGTTCCAGGTCACCACCGCCGTCACCGAAGGCGTCTTATAGGCAGCCGCCATGTCGGAATCGGATGTATTCACGACCTTCACGTCCTTTTCCGTCAGATTGACGCTTTCGAGCGCGCGGGCCAGCAGATAATGCGAGACCGAAAACTCGACGAGATTGATGTTCTGGCCCTTGATGTCGGCCAGTTTCGCCTTGTTCTTGAGGATGACGGCGTCATTGCCGTTGGAGAAATCGCCGACGATCATCGCCGTGGTGTCGACGCCGCCCGCGGCGGGAATGGACAGGGCGTCCATATTGGTGATGGTCACCGCGTCATAGGCGCCCGCGGTATATTGATTGATCGATTCGACATAATCGTTGAACTGCTTCACCTCGATGGAAATGCCGTATTTATCGGCCCATTTCTTGACGATACCCGCATCGGCGGCATAGCCCCAGGGCATCCAGCCGACATAGATCGACCATCCGACCTTAAAGCTTTTTTTGACCTCGGCGGATGCGGCTCCAGCACTGAGCGCAAGAACCGAACCGGCAATGACGAGCGAGCGAAAGAATGATGATTTGTGCATGCGCGTGACCCTCTGAATTTGTCAATTGAGGGATCGGCATGGACCATCGTTTCGCCAATCCCTTGGCCAACGAGGTCTCCCGGGCTTTTGTCCCGCCGTGCGCCCGGATGGGTGTCTCCCATCTGGGAGGCGACTCTCGGACCAGCATTTCGCGTACGAAACCGGAACCCTAGCCGCCAACTCTGCAAACGATTAGATAGGAACGCTTTACAAAGAGGAAGCCCATCCAGGGCGAAATGCTATGCAGAAAACGCGGAAATTTCGCCCATATTGCCCTCGGATAAGGCAGATGCGAAGCTCGAGAGGGTCGACGACGATCGACCCTAGCTGCTTGTATGATGGCCACGAGAGGCGTTGCCGCCGCCACGAAATACAATGCCGGTCAGATTTCCCAGGCGCTGGGGAACCACTTGAAAGCGGATGAAAGTTGCCCCCGCAAACGCTCGGGTGGCCATTGTTCGCAGCCTCGTTCCGGTTGACGGCGGATTTGGAGCGCCAGCCGGAACAAAACCGCTAAGTAAGAGGGGCAAAACCCCGGGCGATTAAGCTGTCGCGGCGCGGGTTTTGATTATTTCGGGCAGCATCGCGATGCCGGCGTGGTTCGGCGCGCCGAGCCTCGCGCCGACATAATCCCAGAAG
>Ga0187876_1003202_pt1 | contig 11338 bp, 13 predicted proteins | sample June2016WEW_17_4_FD_133000 | JGI IMG/M metagenome (GOLD analysis project Ga0187876, IMG submission 133000) | Peatland microbial communities from SPRUCE experiment site at the Marcell Experimental Forest, Minnesota, USA - June2016WEW_17_40 | ecosystem: Environmental > Terrestrial > Soil >... | reverse complement strand
GGCATTTGCTTCAATAACCCGCAAAGCTACCGTTTCATGGCCAATGGCCGCCGCGGTCCGAACGGCGCGGACCTGACCGAGGAGGCCTACGAAAAAATGAACGAGGTGGACACGACCGGCGCCACGCTCGATGCCAATTCCGGCGGCAGCATTGGGATGCTGGCTTCCGCCATGCCCATGCAAGGCGGCAAGACGGTGGACTTCATCGAACGCACCGCGCTGGATGCGCAGATCAGTTCCGACAAGGTGCGCGACATCGCCGGCCGCCTGCAAAATCAGGCGGTTTACCCCGCCTCGCAACCCGGCAACTCGCTCAAGCTGGTGGCCAAGCTCATCGGCGGCGGACTGCCGACGCGGATTTATTACGTTTCACAGGGCGGTTACGACACGCATACCAACCAGCTTCCCACCCAACAGCGCCTGCTCAAGGAACTCGGCGACTCCGTGAAGGCGTTCGTGGATGATTTGCAGGCGCAGGGCAACCTGTCCCGCGTCCTCGTGATGACCTTCAGCGAATTTGGCCGCCGTGTTTCCGATAATGCCAACGGTGGCACCGACCACGGGGCCGCGGCCCCCATGTTCGTCGTCGGCAACCGGCTGAAGGCGGGCTTGCTGGGGACCTACCCCAGTCTCGCGCCGCAGGACCTCTTCGAAGGCGACATCAAATTCACCGTGGATTTCCGCAGCGTCTATGCCGGCGTATTGGAGAGCTGGCTGAAAGTCCCGAGCGCACCCATCTTGGGACGCCCATTCGCACCGGTGCAGTTGGTCTAAGCCGTAACACTAAAGGGGGCGATCGGTTGGGCAGTGGCCTAATTTAGGCACTCGCGGTCGGGACGACCGCGAACACCCGCGGGACGCGGGTGCTACGTTATGAAATTGGGACACTACCTTTGGTTGGCAAATCTTGACATACATTGCCAAGGCGGTATTTTAGAGGCATGAAAGCAGTGACGATCAACATTTCATTGAATCCGGAGCTGGCCGAGTTCGCGCGGGCAGACTCGGAGGCCAGGGCGTTCGATTCGATGAGCGAATACATGCGGGATTTGATCCGCAAGCGCCGCCAGGAGGAAATTGACTCGGACGTGGCTTTTTTGGAAAAAGCCATCGAGGGCGCGCCGTTGGGCGATCCTTCGGATGAGGAAATGGCTGAAATCTACGCTGGCATCAAAACGCGTCGAAAGAAAAAGCATGAAGGTTGTCTTTGACGCCGGCGTGGTGTTTTCCGCTGCCGGCTGGCGGGGCGAAGCCCACCGTTGCCTGGTGGCCATGGCGCGCCGCCGGGCAGTTGTGTATGCCACCGACGAAACGCTGAAAGAATTGCGCCATTTGCTGGTGGATCGCGGGAACCGGACAAAGCATCCTGCGGCCACCACCTTGAACTGGTATCAGGAGAAGGTGAAGAGAGTTGAACCCGCACTGCTGGGCAAGCAGCGCAGCCGGGATGTCAAAGACGATCCGTATCTGGCCTGCGCGCTGGCGGCGGGGGCGAAAATCATTGTCACGCGGGATGAAGATCTGCTGGCGCTGGGCAAGCCATTTGGAATTCAAATCATCACGCCGCGCGAATTTCTGGCGCGTTTGTCAAGACCGCTTTGAAATGGCAGGCGCAGGCGGGCGCTTGGCACTGTTCTAGTTTGGAGTTCCGCCTTCAGGCGGCTTCGGCTAACACCCGTGATTGGCCGCCTGAAGGCGGAACCGCAAACCTTTGCCCGTCCTGGACGCGCCGCCTCGAGTTCGGCCAGCAAGCAAGCTGCGAAAGAACCGAAATCGAAAAAGAATGAGAAGTGATAAGTTATGGGTGACCCGTTTCCGGCGGCGGAATTGGCAAAGACGCGGAGTTTTTTGACACGAATTGCACGGATTTTTACGAATGAGAGCCTCGGCAGAGGCGACCGACAATAGCCCACGGTTTTAACCGTGGGTTGAATCATGCAAGAAATTCCCAAGCCCCGGAGGGGCGGCAGAGGTCCTCAACTTCGCCGAGCACCCGCAGTGCATTGAGCGTGCGGGCATAGTAGAGAACAAGGAGTTTGGGCATAATTAGTTTGTTGTTGTGTTATTTGAGATCGAAAAGGATCGCTTCGCTATGCTGGATGGCGGCGAGCGTAAGCGTTCCGGGTTCTTCGGTGCTTGCCCCATCGCCCGTGGTGAGCGCGACGCCATTGAGGGCCAGGGAACCTTCCGCAATTTGCAGCCAGGCGCCGCGACCCTGCTTGAGTTCGTGCGTCACCGTCTGGCCGGACTTGAGCCGGATGCGATAGATGTCCGCGTCTTGATGGATGGTGGCCGAGCCGTCGCGACCGTCCGGCGAGATAACCAGCACCTTTGCGGCGTCGGCATGTTCCGGTTTCGGATGCCATTCAGTGTAGCTGGGCGTGAGGCCGCGCTCGCGGGGTTGAATCCAGATTTGCAGGAAATGCAGCGGCTTGGCCGGAGATGGATTGAACTCGCTGTGGGTGATGCCCGAACCCGCGCTCATCAGTTGAATCCGGCCCGCCTGGAGTTGACGCCCGTTGCCCATGCTGTCCTTGTGCTCCAGTGTGCCTTCCAGCACGTAGCTGAAAATTTCCATGTTGCGATCCGGATGCGTCCCGAAGCCTTGCCCGGGAGCAACGCGGTCATCGTTGATCACGCGCAGGCTGCGGAAACCCATCTGCGCCGGATCGTAATAATCGGCGAAAGAGAAAGTGTGATTCGATTTCAGCAAACCGTGGTCGGCATGACCGCGTTCGTCCGCTCGTCGGATGTTCAAGGTCGTCCCGGTATTGTTCATGAAGACAATTAGGTGGTGCTCATTTCAATTATTTGGCATCGGGTTTCTCTTTTCCCATGGAATTAAATAATTGTGTGGATGACAGGGCATTGAATGGCAAAGATACATTGTGTTCAAGCCCTTCGTTGTAAGTCGCTTTCAGGTCTTTAAGTAAAGCAGCCAAGGTAGTTTCTGCCGTCCATTTGGCAACATCGCTCCAGTTTCTAACCACCCAGCTATCACCTGTGCTGACCTTTAACAGGTAAAATAGCTCTTCTTGAGGCAGGTTATAGTGGTTCGCTAATTTAAGTCCTTCGGCCACGGCATTCATGTTAAGTCCCAGAATCATGTTATTGACTAATGTTGCCACCTGGCTGTTCCCTGGTTTCTCGCCATAGAATAATATATGGGATCCCATCGCCTCAAAATATGGCCGGAAAGATTTCACGATTTCTTCTGAACCAGCCGTCATAATTGATAATGTTCCCGCTTGGGCACCTGAAGCTCCACCGCTTACCGCCGCGCAAATTAGTCTTAAAGCACTCTCTTCTTCGACCTTTGTGCCCAATGCATTCATGGTCTCAGGATCGAGCGTGCTCATGACAATGATTATTGTGCCTTTAGGTTGGGCAGACATCTCCGGCGAGAACGTCACAGCCAGCCCCACCGCGTCGGGCAGCAGGATTTGGCGTTGGCGCGAAGGTGATCAAGCCACCGACCATCGCGATGGCAAAATAATGGATGCCCGCCCGTCCTGCTCGTGCCACTGGTCCTGCTTGCTACAATTGCCACGATTATCGCCAGCCAGTCCATCATTTCCGGTGCCTTTTCAATGACTCGCCAAGCCATCCAACTGGGCTGGCTGCCGAGGCTGCAAATGTGTGTATAACATATAATTGTCCTTTTCTTTTGGTTATTCTTACCACATACACGTTACGACTTATGCTGGTCTTTTGCTATGGGGTGTAACCCTACCACGCCTTGGGAGCGTGTTCCGTCAATACGGTTCCAGTTGCCAGGAAGGAGTAATTACTTCGCCGCACTTCGCGGCGATGGCAGCGGCTTCACTGGCTTCTGTTGTGGTCCTCGCTCGCGGGCAACGGGCGCAGGGGCGGCGGATTCGTCGGGTTTACGTGTTTGCGCAGGAGCCAGGTCCGTTGCATCGCTTCGACCAACCGTTCCACTTCGCGCATCGAAACCTGCGTTTGCAAAACCAAGCCCGGCAGGTCTTTCATTTCATTGGCCACGGCGTCGGTGATTTCCGGCAAACGCACCGTGCCGGTCTGAATGTTGCTCACCGCGACGTTCAGGTTCGTGGCTGCGTCTTGCAATTGGCCCATCATTTCGTTTGCTTGTGCCAGGAGATTTTGCGCCTCGTCCGCCAGTGCAGTGTCGGTGATCAGCTTGCCGGCGGTGCCTTTGCCCTGCTCGACGCCTGTGACGATGTTGTCCAGATGGCCAATCATTTGTTCCAACCGCTCCTGGGTGGTGATGAGATTGGTGCCGAGCGTGGTCCACGCGTCCAGGCCGGTGCTGGTCTTTTTCAACACGGCCACGGTCTGGCCGCGGATTTCCTCGACCGCAACCTCCAATGCGCTTTGATACTGTTCCTTGCAGACGATGGAAGCATTCTTTTCCGGCAACGGCTGGCCCTGGCCGCGCGTGATTTCAAAAAACGAATCGCCCGCCACCCCGAATTTCATTTTGACCACCGCTGATGAATCCGCCCGCACGAATCGGAAGAAGTCGCGGCGGATGTTTGCCTCGGCTTCCATGCGGCCCGTCTTGTCCACAAGGACATCGGAAACTGATCCCACGAGCGTGCCCAGGAAATACACCTCCGATCCCTGCCGGATTCCCGCCGCGCCGGCCTCGGGCAAAACGATCCGCAGCGTGACGCGGCTTTTGAACCAGCTTTGGCTGTGACCCGTCCAAGCGACGGCGGCAATCAGCACGGCGACCACGACGAGCACGAACGTGCCGGTGATTTCATTGACGCGCCGGAATTTGAAGCGCTCGGCCATCAGTTTGTCCCGGTTTTCGCGCCCGGCGCGGCGTGAATGTTCAGGATGTCCGTCGTTTTGTTCATGCTCACAAGTAAGTCAGCACCGATACCACGGCGGAGATGACAAAGAGCCCGGCGACGGAGCGAGTGAGCGCACGTTGCGTGGCTTGCGGGATTTCCGTGACCGACCCGCCGACGCCCAGCCCGCCGATACAGCAGGAAGTGCTGGCAAACAGGGCAGGCAGAATGCTTTTGGCGAGGATGTTGAAAATGTCTTTGGGTTGAACCGCGCGCGACACGGTGTCCGCAAACAGGAGCAAATCACGGTTGCCTTTTCCCGTCCAGGCTGCGAACAGGTAACCGCTCGCGAAGGCGACGAGGATAAAGACAATCGTCAGACAAAACGTGGAGACCGCCGTGCCCAGCACCCGCGGCATAACGAGTTGCAGGAATGGATCGCCACCCCGTGATTCAAGGGCGCGAACTTCGCCGTTGATTTTGAGGACTCCCAGTTCGGTCGTCATCGCGCTGCCGCTGCGGACGATCACGATGAGGTTGATCAGCACCGGGCCGAGCTCGCGGGCCGCAACGGTGACCAGCAGCGGCCCGAGCAGTTGCGACTGCCCCGCTTCGCCGGTCCAGACGCTGAGTTGCACCACCACCGAAATGCCGACGAACACCGCCACCGCACCGACGAACCAGAGCGGTTCAACGCCGACGGACAGGACCTGCAGGGCAAATGCCTTTCGCGCCGTGTGCGCCCAGTGTCGCGGTCGAACACAGACGCAAAGCGCAGTCCCAATCACCGCCGCTGTGTGTCGCAATTCATCCCATTGCGCCCAAACCCGCTCGCCCAGCCTGCCCATCAGCGGCGTCGGGGGAGGCACAAAGACATCCGATGCTTTGGCACATGTGGCGAACATGGGGCGCTTCTTCGTTTATCATTTACCGCGCCGTCACTATGTTTCACAAATGCGCTTTCTTACCTCAAGGCGCGATTTTGTCGCTCACCCACTGGCGCGCTTGTTGGAAACCGTCCTTCGTCGCGTCGTAGGCTTTCGAGAAGCCACTTTTGACGCTGTCCCAGGTGGATTCGGTGGCGTTTCTGGCGTCATCCAGTTGTTTGTTCAACTGGGCCGTCTGGTCGCGCAACGCCTGGAGTTTGGGTTTGGCCTCAGCCTTGACCGCGTCGCTGGAGCTGTCAATTTTGGCGGAGAGCTGGTCCAAATCCTTGTTTAGAGCGGCCAACTGGACCTGCATGGCTTTGACGAAATCGTCCTTTTGCGCATAGGTGTAATCCTTCATGTCCTGCGCGGCGGCCTTGGTTTCGGTTTGAACCTTGTCCATCTGCTGCGAGGTGGACTGCTCTTTATTGCAGCCCACCGCGAAAGCGGCGATGAAAAGGACGGTGATGACCCATGTTTTGTTTTTCATAATTGTGATTTTGGTTGAATGAGTGATTGCGTCTGCACCCAAATTATGCTGCCACGAGACTCGGCTCCAGGCTGGTAGCTGAAGTCTGATGTTCTTCCAACGCCTCCGGGTTGGTGCGGCTGATGATCTCCCGGGCGTGAACCGTTTCCGCATCGGAGCCGTGGGCGATCACGACAAACTTGCCGGATTTGATGGCCGTTTCATATCGCAAAACGCTGTCCTTGGGGATGCCTATGCCGTAGAGGCCGGCGCCCAGCGCGCTCAAACCGCCTACCACCACTGCGCCTTGCAGTCCGCCGACGATCCAACCGACGAGCGGCCCCGCGACGAGCAACGGCCCGACACCGGGAATCAAAAAGAACGCGGAACCGAACAACAATCCCCAAATCCCGCCCCAAAAGGCTCCCAGCTTTCCCCAGTGTTTCATGCGGTCTCCGGTATTGTAGTAGCCGACCACGTGTTCATCCGTGTGATAGTCGCGTCCGACAATCGAGAGTTTCTTCATGTCAAATCCCGATTGCTGTAGTTCCTTGACGGCAGTTTCGGCTTCGGCGTGGGATTTGTAGATCGCCACGACTGCATTGTTCTTGGTCATAATATTTTCCTTTCGTTTTTGTGTTTTGTTTTTATCGCAGATGACACTCTAGGCTATGGGCCGGCCCTTTGCTATGGGGTGTAACCCTACTGTGCGTGATTGATGGCGCTCCCCGAAAAACTGATCCGGTTGTCAGGCCAAAACGAAGGAGAAAGACCTCGCTCTGGCAGCTTAAACCAGTCGGCAGCCGGTCAACAAGACGGATTTTGGGCCGCCGTTAACCTTGCGGCGCGGAAAGTTGTTCGAGGTTCGCGCCTTCACGCTGCATGAGGACGGCTTCGACGCGGGGCACATACATTTACGTTTCCGCGGGGAGATGTCCGGCAATGTCGTTCTCGACTTCCTGCCAAGTAGGGCCGACCTGCCGGTCGGCCTCGGACGCTACCGAACAGTCACGAGACGACGGTGCGCACGGACCCCGACATCCGATGTCGGGGGGAGTGACACGCCCTACCGAAATCCGTGCTCCTCCCCCACACTTGCCAGCGGGCCGATTGCCCTCTACCTTGCGCCCGCTTATGGAAAATGTGGTTATCATCGGTTCCGGTTGCGCGGGTTGGACGGCGGCGCTGTACACGGCGCGCGCCAATCTCCAGCCGCTCGTGCTCACGGGCACTCAGCCCGGCGGCTTGCTTACCACCACCAGCATCGTGGAAAATTTCCCGGGCTTCCCCGACGGCGTGAACGGCTGCGAACTAATGACGCGCATGCAAAAGCAAGCCGAACGCTTTGGCGCGCGCGCGAGTTTCGGCACCTTGGAGGAAGCGGACCTGTCGCGGCGTCCATTCGTGCTCACCGTGGACGGAGAGAAAATCGAAACGGAAACCGTCATCATCGCGACCGGCGCGAGCCACAAACACCTGGGAGTGCCGGGCGAGGATTTGCTGGAGACCAAAGGCGTGACCTATTGCGCCACCTGCGACGGCGCGTTGCCGGTTTTCCGGAACCAGCCGCTGGTGGTGGTCGGCGGCGGCGATTCCGCCTGTGAAGAGGCCCTTTACCTGACCCGTTTCGGTTCGATCATTTACCTCGTGCATCGGCGCGACAAACTCCGCGCATCCAAAATCATGGCGGATCGGGCCCTGGCAAACCCAAAAATCAAGCCCCTCTGGGACTCCGTCGTCACCGAAGTACTCAATCCAAAGCAAGACAAGGTAACGGCGGTGAAATTGAAGAACGTCAAGAGTGGCGCCGAGACGATTCTGGATTGCGCGGGCGTATTTGTGGCCATCGGCCACGGGCCGAACACGGCGGTGTTCAAGGGACAGATTGACTTGGACGCCAACGGCTACGTCGTTCCGCGGAAAGGCACCATGACCAGCGTGCCGGGCGTATTCGTAGCGGGCGACTGTGCGGACCACGTCTATCGCCAGGCCGTGACGGCGGCGGGGAGCGGTTGCGCGGCGGCGATTGACGCGGAACGCTTTCTAGCCGCCGAGAATGGATGACCGAGCCGCTACCCGGCGCCTATGCCGGGTTCTCGTGCGTTTCTATTTGGGAGCGCTGTTACAGTGTTACAGGTTTATTCCCTGGGAATGCCGTAGTGGAATCCGGTTTCGTCCTCGTACCCGATGGGCACTTGGTTTTTGAACTTTTCCAGCAGCTTGGCCGTAAGGCCAATGAACAGAAGATTCAGGCCGGCAATAAGGAAAAACCAGGTTTTACTGCACATGCTTCCCGGCCAAGCAGCAATGATGCCACGGATGGGACACTCGAACAGCGCTGTATCGGCAGGCAAAATGTTCAATTATCTATCTTGGAATACGATGGAACGCCGTGGAATACCGTGGAATACCCTGTTATTTCGGTTTTAATCCGGTCGCGAGCAAGGTGGCGTGTTTGTAGGCACGTGTCCAGTTTTAGGACGACAGTTGAGGCGCGATAAAGCCAGTCCTACTGCATGGTTACGGCTTTGGGCGGCGAATCACTTATGTTAGCCGAAGCCGCCTGAAGGCGAAACTCCAAGCTAAAACAGTGCAAGATGCGCCCCCTGGCGGTAGTGCCCTAAATTCAGGAGCGCGGATCCATGAGCCGCAGCACATCCCCATGCAATCCAAGCCGCTGCGGGTCGCAGACCCGCGCTCCGAAAACAAATCGGGACACTACCCCCTGGCGGCAGGGCAGCCTGATTGAGTTGGACAGTTTCCTTGTTTTTCTGGTATGCTTCAAAACCGCGGATGCATCCCGAAACATGAGCAAACGAGAAAACCGATGAATCCGAAAGCCAGGCAGTGACGCACGGATTTTATGAACGACGGCAACCGAAGTCACAACAAAGCCACGCGCATTCTGGTCGTGGATGATCATCCCTTGGTCCGCGAATCGGTCAAGCGGCTGGTGCAGCAACAATCGGATTTGGTGGTCTGTGGCGAAGCCGAGGACCGGGAGCAGGCCCTGTCGCTCATGGCTAGCGGCCGGCCCGATCTGGTGATATTGGATTTGTCGCTGAAAGATTCGCATGGAACCGAGTTGATCCGGAGTTTGCGTGACCAGTTCCCGCAGGTATTGGTTCTGGTACTTTCCATGCAGGATGAGTTGGTATATGCCGAGCGGGCAATCCGGGCCGGCGCCCACGGCTACATTACGAAACAGGAGGCGGTGTCAAAGATTCTCAAGGCCATTCGATGCGTGTTGAGCGGGGAGATCTACTGGAGCGAAAAGGCCGCCATCAGGGTGGCATCGAAATTCGCGCGTCCCACCCGCGCGACCGGCAATCAGGCCACGGATTCGCTGACCGAGCGGGAGCTGCAGGTTTTTGAATTGATTGGCTTGGGACACAGCACGCGGCAGGTGGCGGCGACTTTGCACATTGATATGAGCACCGTGGAAACGTATCGGGCGCGGATCAAGGAGAAGCTGCAACTGAAAAATGCATCCGAATTGCTGCAATTTGCAATCCGTTGGTCGAACGACCTGAGGGCGTAAAGTGGAAGTATTCGTGGGGAAGCGGTGTACTATTTTACAGTACATTCTGTAGTGTTAGTAGCCACATCAAAATCACCAAAAGTCACTACAGACATGATGCACGTTTTTTGCTAGTCTGATGGCCATGGAGAGTGCAACAGCCATGCTGATGGGGAAGCACAGCAAGCCTGTCGCCATAGGTGATTGGAATGCTGGCGATGAGTCCGGCGGCAACTGAAGCTTCTCCTCTTTGATGGATGGCTGAAGGAAATCACAATTTTAGAGAATGGAAATCGAACGTTTAGCGTGGTACTGCGCCAGAACCAAGTCCAAGCACGAGCACTTGGCGGCGGCGCATCTGCGCCGGAATCTGGATCTGGAGGTCTTTCATCCGCGGCTGCGGGTGGAACGGGCGACCCAGCGTGGGGTGATGCGGGTGTTGGAGCCGTTGTTTCCATGTTATATTTTTGTCCGTTGCGTGCTGGAAGAGAAGGTGAACGAAATTCAGCATTCCAACGGGGTTCATAGTCTCGTGCATTTTGGCCATCGCATTCAAGCTGTGGACGACGCGATCGTGGGCGAGTTGCAGGAATGCTTTGGCGAAGCAGACACGATGACGGTGAGTGACCAGATTTCTCCCGGCGACGAAGTGACGATTGGGGAAGGGGCGTTTGCCGGGATGCGCGCTTATGTATTGCGGCTGATGCCCGCGCGGAAGCGCGTACAAGTTTTGCTCGATATCCTCGGTGGTCCAACTTTAGTGGAGGTAAGCCGGCATTCGGTCGTGTTGGTCAACAACACACTCGCCGATTTAGTGCCGGTTCTGGCGGCACCATGTGCAAGCATGGTAGCGGTCTAAGTTGAGCCGAAAAAAACATGTTCCTCCGGTTATTGGTGGAGGAAGCAAGGGTTCGTTTTGGGAAAATGCCCAAAACGAACAAGTGCGGAGCTTTCTACTGAAATGAACAAGGAGTATAGCAGGACTTACGTTAGTCATTATCCTATCTAACATCCGTATTGTCGTTATGAAATTCACGTTGCAGAAGATTGGGCGGCCTCTGGTTCCTTCCGTATCCCCGCGGGGCACGCCAGTGTGCGCCGTTCCTCCACCGCAAAACGCAACCGATTCGTTCAGGATCCCCCGCTGGAAGCGTGTCCTGGACCTGACGGCCGTAATCCTGCTGCTGCCGGTGGTGCTGCCGCTGGCGCTCGGCATCGCCGTGCTCATTCGCCTGGTTTCCCGGGGGCCGATTCTCTTTAAACAAGAGCGGATGGGCTATCGCTGCAAGACGTTCATGTGCCTGAAGTTTCGGACGATGGTGGTGGGTGCGGACACCACGAACCATCAGGGACACCTCGATCATCTGATGGCGTCGAATGCCCCGATGGTCAAACTAGATGCGCGGGGGGATTCGCGGATCATTCCCCTGGGGTTGCTGCTGCGTTCAGCCGGGCTGGATGAGCTGCCGCAACTAATCAACGTGCTTCGCGGCGAAATGAGCCTGGTCGGCCCGCGCCCTTGTCTGGCCTACGAATTTGACAAATATCTTCCCTGGCAACGGGAGCGATTCAATACGCTGCCGGGGTTGACTGGCCTGTGGCAGGTGAGCGGCAAGAACCGGACGACCTTCTCGGAAATGAT
>Ga0187876_1003194_pt1 | contig 11352 bp, 8 predicted proteins | sample June2016WEW_17_4_FD_133000 | JGI IMG/M metagenome (GOLD analysis project Ga0187876, IMG submission 133000) | Peatland microbial communities from SPRUCE experiment site at the Marcell Experimental Forest, Minnesota, USA - June2016WEW_17_40 | ecosystem: Environmental > Terrestrial > Soil > Wetlands... | reverse complement strand
GCTTGCGAAGATCATCGGATAGCGCCATTCCCGCCGCCTCCTTCACGCGGCGGGAATCATGAATCAGAATGCGGCCGATTCGGGAAGTCCCCGCGATTCAGTCTGCTCGGAGACCGCTCTAATGTCGGGAACAAGCGTGACGCCGTCGCCGTCGGGCAGGCGGCGATCGAGAATTGTCAGGGAATAGCGATGCAAATCGAGCGCGCTGCGCGCTTCGTTCAGACACTCGGCGCGGTCCACGGCAAAATCCAACTGTTTCAGCTTGCGCCAAAGGACGTTGGCGACTTCGTCCTCGTCCTCGACCAATAAAATGCGCATAGGGCCCTCCCCTTGATCCCCGCGGTCTTTTTCGGGCTCGAACCGAAAAAATCTAGAGCGCCTCCTCTCGCCTTCGCGAGTTGATCGAACACGCATCGAAGCGTCAATAATCCAATTTCTAGGTCAATCCGTTGCAAATCCGCAACAGTACAAAAATCTTTCTTGTGACGGCATGGTTGAGGCCGTCATGAAGCCGAATCGTTCTAAGCGTCAAGCCGTGCTCTCGGTAGGCAAGCGTATTGGAAGCCTGTCAAGGTTTTGTCCTCATGGAAAACGGGCTAGCAAAAAGGCGGTATAGCTTGGCCATTAGAGAGATGATGACGATCGCCTTGCGAAAAAAGCGGCCCGTATGCGCGCTCGTCGCGATGGCGATCATGTGTCTGTCGTTTCTATCGGTCCCGACGAGCGGGATTGTCGCCGGTCAGGCCAGCTTCGGGGCGCATGGAGGACAAGAGTTCGGGCCCTCGTTGATTAGCGCCGATTGTGGCGCAAACTCTTTCGAGAAAGGCGAAGCGCCGACTCCCAAGCGCCATTCCCACCAACATTGCTTGGTTTGCGCCGCCTCCGGATGCGGATGCGCGCCCGAACGCATGTATTTTGCCGCCCGCCAGATCCCGTTCGCCGATTTAACCTTGGCTTCGAAGCAGGCCTGGATATTGGTCGAGCGTCTCATACCCGTGGCTCCCGCGCGGCTTCGAGTCTCGCCCTCTCGCGCGCCGCCTTCCGTCGCATAACAAGCCGCGCGATCTCCAAAAATAACTCGTCCCCCCATTTGTTCGCACTTGCCGCGCAATTGCGCCGGCAGGCCGAGCTTGCGCCCCCGTGCACGCAGTGAGCCGTGCGCGATCCGTCCCACTTGCCAACTCGAGGCCGTGGCGAAAGCAAGCTGCGAGCGACGCTGACCAGGACTCTTGCTAATGAACAAAGTCACCTCTTCTCTCGCGGCGATCTCGCTGGCGGTTTCCACTGGATCGGCCATGGCCGCCGACCTGCCGAGCGCGAAGGCGCCTACCTTCGTTCCGCCGCCGCCGCCGACATGGACAGGCTTTTACTTCGGCGCCAACGTCGGCGGGATTTTTGACGCTGGCGCCGGCGCCAGCGTCTCCGCGAGCCCTGTTTTCAACGATACGACCGGCGCGGCGCTTGGCGCGCCAAGTTACTTCGGCACGGCGTCGGCCGCCTCGATCGGGAACAACGCTTCCTTGAGCAACACCGGCGTCATCGGCGGCGGTCAGATTGGATACAATTGGCAGTTCAACAATAGCTTCCTTGCCGGCCTCGAAGCCGACATCCAGGGAACGACGCTTTCGAGCAACGCCTCCGCCTCCGGCGCCGCCACGGAACCGTCCACGGGCTCGCTGGTGTCGACGACCTCGAGTTTGACGAAGAGCCTCAGCTATCTCGGGACGGTTCGCGGGCGCTTGGGCTTTCTGGCGACGCCGACTCTGCTGGCGTTCGGCTCGGGCGGCCTCGCCTATGGCGGCATGAATTTCACCAACGGCCTTTTCCAGACTTCGTCCAACGCGAATTTCCCTTCTAGCGCGGTTTCGGCCAACTACAGCGACGCGCGCATCGGCTGGACGGCCGGCGGCGGCCTCGAATGGATGTTCGCGCCCAATTGGAGCGGCAAGGTCGAATATCTTTATTACGACCTCGGCACGGCCAGCGCCGCCAATGTGCTTTCGGCCGCCGTTCCAGCGGGCAACCTGCTTTATGGGGCGTTCTACCGGTCTTCGACGCATTTCAACGGCCATGTCGTGCGCGTCGGCCTGAACTACCACTTCCAATGGTTCTCTCCAGCGACGGTCGTCGCGAAATATTGATCGGCCGTTCACGCGCGGCGCCGCCTTTCGCGCGGCGCTGCTCCCGCATCAGAACCAGTTGTGATCGCGCCGGCCACGGCGCCCGGAGGCTATAATGAATCTTTCCAATCTATCGCGCACCGTTTCCCTGGGAGCCTTGGCGCTCGCTGTCGTCGCCATCCCGCCGGCTCGCGCGCAAGAGGAACTGCCGGCCATCGATGTCGGCGCGGCGCGGCCCACCAGCGGCGGGGGCGACGCTGGCCAAGGCTTCGGAGTCGGGGCGGGAACAAACAACGGAACCGACATCGGCCCCGGCAACAACGGTGAAATCTGCGCCGGCGGCGTATGCAACAGTCCCACGTCGTATTCCGCGCCGATCGAATCACTCGGCACCAAGGTCAACACGCCGGTCATGGAGACGCCGCTCGCGACCAAGATGATCACGCAACAAATGCTCGAGGACCAACAGGTCACGACTCTCGATGAGGCGCTGCGCAATGTCAGCGGCGTTTACATCACCGGCGGCGGCGGCGCCGCGCTCGGCGTGCCCTTCCTTGGGGTGACGATCCGCGGCTTTACGACGGGCGCCTATTGGCGCGACGGCGTTCGCATCGACCAGTTCAACGGCTCCTTCGCCAGCGCCAACACCATCGAATTCGCCAATGTGCAAAGCGTCGAGGTTCTGAAAGGGCCGGCGGCGATCCTTTATGGCGCGGTGGAGCCCGGCGGCATCGTCAACGTCAACACGAAACAGCCTCTGGATCATCCCGCCTATTCGATCCAGCAGCAAATCGGCAGCTATCAATCCTATCGCACGACGCTAGACGCCACCGGACCGCTTTCCGCGGACAAGAGCCTCCTTTACGGGTTCACCGCCTCCTACGAGAACGACGGGTCGTTCCAGACATATGGCTACAATCGAAATTATATGTTCGATCCGGTGGTGAAATGGAATATCGACGCCGATACTTGGATCAAGGCGGAGAATCAATATCAGGACAATCGCCTGAACCAAATCTTCACGTGGGTGCCATGGTACAACAACGTCGTCCCACTCTGGCTCGGACGCAGCCAGAACCTCGGGGTGCCTTCGCCGCTCTCGCAACAACAAGATTTCGCGTCGGTGACCTGGCATCACGATTTCAACAAGGATTGGTCGATCCAACAGACGGCCTTCATGCAATCCGTCACCATGAACGCGGCGGTCGACGGCCCGTACGGATTATCGGATTGCATCACGCCGAATTCGACGAATTGTTTGATCGGCTACGGCGGCGCCGCCAACGCCGTCACCATCTATGGCTCCCCTTACACACTCAACCAGAGACAGGCGGAATACGCGACCGTCGTCGATGTGACCGGGCATTTCAAGACCCAGGAGATCGAGCACACCATGCTGCTCGGGGCCGACTATTATCGTTTCAACAGCAGAAGCCAAAATATGACGCCGGCCCAGCCATGGACGGTCACGCTCTTTGGCAATCCGGCGTCGCTCCCAACCATCGCCTCCCCGCTCACGCCAGTCAATGCTGGCGAGCAATATGCTGATAACGTCGGCGCCTATGTTCAGGATCAGATGAAGCTGCCCTATGGTTTTCAAGTGCTCGCCGGAGGACGCTATCAATATATCAACAGCAGATCCAGCACGACGGACAGCACGAATTTTTGCGGGATATATTCGACGAACTGGGCGAATGGGATAGCCATTCCTTGCAACTTCGATACACAGACGCTCCGGAGCCAGTTGGTCGCACAGAGAGTCACGCCGCGTTCGGCCCTGCTGTGGCGCCCCTACGAATGGGTCAGCCTCTATGGCAATTACGTTGAGTCCTATAGCCCGAACTACAACGGACTCCTCGTTCTCGGCACGAATGAGCCAAACCCGCCGAGCGCCGGCCAGCAAGTGGAAGGCGGGATCAAATTCCAATTTCTCGACAAGAAGCTCCAGATTCAGGCGGACTATTTCCACCTCGTCAAGACCAACATTCCCGTCGGTATTCCGAACGACTTTGTTCACGAACTGGTCGTCGGCGAGGGGCGCGCGGAAGGTCCCGAACTCGACGTTCAGGGCGAGCTCATGCCTGGGTGGACGATCAATCTTGGCTATTCCAACATCAATAGCAAGATCACCAAGAACGCCTCCTGCGCCACCAACAACTGCAATTACGATCCCCCTCTGGGGTCGGCGGTTCCCTATGTGCCGCGCAACCAAGCGAACATCGCCTCGAACTACGAGTTCAAGGACGGTGTTCTCAAGGGCTTGAAGGTCGGCGCGAGATACGACTATGTGGGACTATTGCCGTTCTTTCATTACAACAACGACGGGACCTATGTGTATGGCCAGTCGACGCCGAGCTATGGGCTCGTGGGCCTTCTCGCCTCCTATGAGTTCCCCTACAACGGCATGACGATCAAGACGCAAATCAACGTCGATAATCTTTTCGACAAGACCTATTTCACTTCGGGGGGCCTCATCCCCATCCCCTTTGGTCAGGACGGAGGATTGAATCCAGGCTGGAGTTCCGGCTACGGCCAGAACACGGTGATCGGCGCGCCGCGCACCATTCGCGGCCTGATCAAGGTCGCGTTCTGAGATGCGCCCCGTCTTCGTCTGGCTGCACCGCTATGTCGGGCTCGCCGTGGCGGCGTTCCTCCTGATCGAGGGGCTGACCGGCGCGCTGCTCGCCTTCAACGCCGATCTGAGCCGCGCGCTCGATCCGCGGTTCGTCGCGGCGAAGCCGCCGCCGGGCGCGCGGCGCCTCTCGCTCGCGGAGTTGGCGATGCGCGCCGAGGCGCTGGAGCCGACCGAACACGTCGCTTATTTCAGCGAATACAGCGGCGACCGCGCGATGATGCGCATGTGGGGACGACGCGATCCCGCGACCGGCGGCCGCTATCCTGACGTCCCATTCACCGTCGCGCTCAACCCGTGGACGGGCGAGCGACTCGGCGAGAGGGAACCCGCGACCGCCTGGGCGCGCTTTCTCGCCGCCGTCATGCCTTTCGTGCGCGACCTGCACTACAATCTCACCTTCGGCCAGACGGGCGAATATGTTCTGCTCGCCGTCGCGCTGCTCTGGACGATCGACTGTTTCGTAGCCTTCTATCTAACCCTGCCGATCACCTTCGAAAAATTCTGGAAGCGCTGGAAGCCGTCCTGGCTCGTCAAATGGCGCGGCGGCTTCTACCGGATCAATTTCGATCTGCACCGCGCGGGCGGGCTGTGGCTGTGGGCGATGCTCCTGGTCTTCGCCTGGTCGAGCGTCCTGCTGGTCGATCGGATCGGGGTCTACGGCTGGGTCATGGCCAGGATCTCCGACTACCAGGGCGATGAGGCGCTCATAGCCACACTCTTTTCGGACCGCTCCAGCGACGCGCCGTTCGCGCTCGATTGGATGGAGGCGCAAGTGGCGGGCAAGAGATTGATGGCCAAGGAGGCGGCGCGCGAAGGCTTCAAGATCGTGCGGCCCGTCTCGCTGAATCGCTTCGAGGAATCGCGCCTCTATAATTACACCGCGCTGACCGATCGACCCTTCCCGCGACAACAGACCGCGACCGTATTTTTCGACGCGGACACAGGCGCGTCGCGGGAGGCGCTTGACGAGGCCACCGGCGGCGGCCATTGGGGCGACGCATTGAGTTTCTGGCTGCGCGGCCTGCACATGGCGCGCGACCCGCTGGACTATTTCGCCTATCGCGTTTTCATCGGCGTGATGGGTCTCGTCGTCGCGATGCTTTCAATCACCGGCGTCTATATTTGGTGGAAGAAACGCCGCGCGCGCCAACTACACCGTCAAGCGCGAAAGATCGCGACGACCGGAGGCGTTCGAGAAAATGCATGATTCAAGGAGTGGCGCGCCCGTGAATGAGATCGATTCTTCGGCCTTGCGGTACGCCTTGGGCAAGGCCTGTCCGTCGCGCGATCGATTGTCGCGCGCCGTGACGAAGGCCGATATCGCCAGGGCGATTTGCGCGCGGACGCCAAGCCTTTCGCTTAGGAGCGCGACAAGCATTTTGGCGTTCGAGCGCGGGCATCCGATCGTCCATGATCTTGCCGCTTATCGCAAAGCTCGCGAGAAGAGGGGCCTCGCCTTTCTATCACAAGACAATGATCGGCGATCATGACGACGTTGAAGGCGTTCATCTCTTGGGCCAAGAGTCGCGCGGGCTGGATTTTGCTCGGCGCGGCCGTTCTCATTGGCGGCTACTTCCTTTCGCATTGGTGGTTCGCGCAAGCGGCTCCGCATTATCTGACCGCCAAGGTCGCGCGGGCAACGCTGGAGAGCGATGTGCTGGCGACGGGGACGCTGCAGGCGATCCGTCAGGTGGATGTCGGCACGCGCGCCACCGGCCAGTTGAAATCGCTGAAAGTGAAGCTCGGCGATCATGTTCAGGGCGGCGATCTGCTCGCCGAGATCGATCCTATTTTGCCCGAAAACGATCTTCGCGCGCAGAAGGCGAACCTCGCCAATCTCGAAGCCCTGAAGCGCGCCGCCGAAGCGCGGCTGCGTAAGTCCAAGCTCGAATATGTCAGGCAGAAGGGCTTGATCGGCGGGGCCGCCACCTCGCGGCGGGATTTGGAAAGCGCGCACGCGCAGTCGCAGGCGGATGAGGCGGGGCTCGCCGCGCTCGACGCGCAGATCGCGCAGGCGCGCGCGCAAACCGACTTCGCCGCCACCAATCTGAGCTACACAAGGATCACCGCCCCGATCGAGGGCGAAGTCGTCGCCATTCTAACGCAAGAAGGCCAGACGGTGGTCGCGACGCAGATCGTGCCGGTGATTTTGAAACTCGCCAATCTCGACGCCATGACCGTCAAGACGCAAGTCTCCGAGGCCGACGTTATCAAGGTGCATGTCGGGCAGCCCGTGTCCTTCACCATTCTTGGCGATCAGGACAAGCGTTACAATGGAAAGCTGCGCGCGGTCGAACCGGCGCCGGAAAACTATTCCAATCCCGCCGGCGGGGCGGCGACGTCCGCTCAACAGTCTCCGACCTCCACGGCCAATATCGCGGTGTTCTACAATGCCTTGTTCGACGTGCCGAACAGGGAGCATTTTTTGCGCATCGGCATGACGGCGCAGGTGTCGATAGAGCTTGGCGACGCGCATGATGCGCTCGCCATACCCTCCGCCGCGCTGCGCGACAGGGGCGCGGACGGGCGTTACGATATCCGCGTGCTCAAGCCCGGCGGCGGCGTCGAAACGAGGCGGGTGCGGATCGGACTCGACAATTTCGTGCAGGCCGAGGTTCTGGAAGGGGTTTCGGAAGGCGAGACGGTCATCACCGGCGAGCCGGAACAGCCGGCCGCGGGGGCCGGCAAATGAGCGCGCCGCTGATCGAGCTGCATGGCCTGTCGCGGCGTTATGTGTTGGGCGATCAGGAGCTCTATGCGCTGCTCGACATCCATCTCGAAATCCGCGCGGGCGAGATGGTCGCGCTGATGGGCGCCTCGGGTTCCGGCAAATCGACGCTACTGAATATATTGGGCTGTCTCGATCGGCCAAGTTCCGGCGTTTACCGCGTCGACGGGCGCGAGACGACCTCGCTCGACCCGGTGGAGTTGGCGGCGCTGCGGCGCGATCGATTCGGTTTCATTTTTCAACGCTACAATCTGCTGCCACAACTTACCGCGCGCGCCAATGTCGAAATTCCCGCGATCTACGCCGGCGTCGCGGAAGAGGCCCGCCATATGCGCGCGCGAAAACTTCTCGCGCGGCTTGGCCTTGGAGAGCGCCTCGATCATCGCCCCAATCAACTTTCGGGCGGGCAGCAGCAACGCGTCAGCATCGCGCGCGCCTTGATGAACGGCGGTGCGATCATTCTGGCCGACGAGCCGACGGGGGCGCTCGACAGCCGCACCGGTCGCGAGATGATGGAGGTTCTTCTCGATTTAAACCGGCGCGGCCATACGCTGATCATCGCGACACATGACCCCCATGTCGCCGGCCACGCCCGGCGCGTCGTCGAGATCGAGGACGGCCGCGTGATCAGAGACGAGGAGACGGAAGGCGCCGCGCCAGCCTCTCCGCCGAGCGCGCTCGACGACATGCTCGCGCCCCTTCCGTCCGCGGGCGCGGCGGCGCTATGGCCGCGCCTCGCCGAGGCGATGAAGATGGCCTGGTTCGCACTGCTTGGACAGCGCCTGCGTACGGCCCTCACTTTGCTCGGCGTCATCATTGGCATTGTCTCCGTCGTCATGATGGTGGCGCTTGGCGAATCCTCCCAGCGTGTCTTGCGGGAGCAGCTCAAGGACATGCCGGCCAATTTTCTGGAGATCGCCCCGGGCAAGTTCTTTGGCGACCCGGACGCGGCGAAAACCCAGGGCCTCACCGCCGCCGACGTCGACGTGCTTCGCCGGCAAGGCTTTGTTTACAGCATCAGCCCCGAGGTCACCGCAACGGCGATGCTGCGGCTCGGATCCGTCAACAGTAACGCCACGGTGACCGGAGGCAACGAGGACTATTTCGAGACAAGCGGCTTGAGATTCGACCTGGGAGCTAGCTTCAGCGGTCAGGACGTTTCGGCGCAACGACAGGTCGTGGTGATCGACACCAACGTAAGAAAGAGATTCTTCGGCGACCAAAACCCGCTGGGAAAAATCATCAATGTCGGCAAATTGCCCTGTATCGTCATCGGCGTCGTCGCAAAGAACCTCACGATGGAAAGCCTCGGCGCCGCCAACCGTCTCGACGTCTACATGCCCTTTACGACCGTCGGCGCGCGTCTCCTTGGATACAGCCGCTTGAACTTCGTCGAGATGCGATTTCGCGAGGGCCTTCCGGGCGAAGCCGTCGAGCGCGGCGTCGAGGACATCTTGAAGCGGCGTCACCACGTCAAGGATTTCTCCATGCTACAATATGGAAAAATGGGTGCAATCGAAGAAGGTGTTCACCGACACGACGACTTATCTGCTCGGCGCGATCGGCCTCGTCTCGCTCATCGTCGGCGGCATTGGCGTGATGAACATCATGCTGGTGTCGGTGTCCGAGCGCGCGCGAGAGATCGGCATAAGGATGGCGGTCGGCGCGCGCCGATCCGACGCGCGCGGGCAGTTCCTCACGGAGGCCGTCGTCGTTTGTCTGATAGGCGGCGTGGCCGGGGTGATCATCTCCTTTGGCGTGAGCTACTTCGCCAGTTTCTTCTTGCCAAGGGAGTGGGAGCTAACGCTATCGCCTGGCGCCATCGCCGCCGCGGTCGCGAGCGCGTCGCTCACCGGCATAATCTTTGGCTATATTCCCGCGCGCAACGCATCGACGCTCGATCCGGTGGAGGCGCTCTCTCGTGACTAGCCGCCGACAACGAGATTTGTGCTTCGCCGCCGCGCTCGCGGCGGCTCTGTCGGGCTGCGTGGTCGGACCCGATTTCGTGACGCCGGCGCCGCCCGATGTCAAACGCTTCACGCCCGAAAAAACCGCGTCTCCCGGAAATGGCCAGCGCTTCGCGGAAGGCGCGAGCGTTCCGGCGCGCTGGTGGACCGCCTTTGGATCGACGCAACTGGACGCGCTCATCGAAGAGGCGCTCGACCGCAGTCCGACGCTCGAAGCCGCCGACGCGGCCATTCGCGTCGCCCAATATAACGTGGACGCCGCGACGGGGGCCTTCTTCCCGCAAGTCACGTTGAATTCTAATTCGAGCTATCAAATCTACTCCGGCGATGCGACCTCCTCGACGGTGACGCAAAGCGCCTATTCCTTCTTCACCAAGCAGGTGCAGATCAGCTACGCGCCCGACATTTGGGGCGCCAATCGACGTACGGTCGAGGGGCTGGAAGCGCAGCGGGACATGCAGGGCTTCCAAAAGGAAGCCGCCCATCTGACGCTCGCCGCCGATGTCGCCAAGGCGGCGATCGAGGAGGCGTCGCTGCGCGCTCAGATTGCCGCGACGCATCGCATCATCGATCTCGAACAACAGCGGCTGGCCTTGCTCGAAACTCAATTCGCTCATGGCGCCGTCGCCGGAACCGATATCAACTTGCAACAATCCGCGCTCGCCCAGGCGCGCCAGACTCTTCCCGATTTCGAAAGGCGGCTAGCCGCGCAGCGCAATCTGCTAACCGCGCTCGCCGGACGCTACCCGTCGAAAGAGGTCGGCGAGACCTTCGACCTCGCGCATATCGCCTTGCCGCGCGAGCTTCCGGTCAGCTTTCCCGCCGGCGTCGTGGCGCAAAGGCCCGACATCAAGGCCGCTGAAGCCAACGTTCACTCGGCCAGCGCCCAAGTCGGCGTCGCCGTCGCGGCGCGGCTGCCGAATATCGTCTTGACCGCCAATGGCGGGACCAGCGCCTTCCAACTCGCGCAGCTTTTTACGCCGGGCACGGGATTCTATACCCTCGCCGGAAACATCGCCCAGCCGGCGTTCGACGGCATGACGCTGCTGAACAAGCAGAAGGCCACGGAAGCTGGACTTGAGCAGGCCGAGGCGCAATATCGCGACACGGTGATTAAAGCATTTCGCAATGTCGCCGATACTCTTCGCGCGTTGCAGTCGGACGCGCGCGCCGTCAAGGAGGCTCGCGTCTCGGAAGGCGCCGCGCAAAAATATCTCGACAAGATCCGCTTGCAATCGCGGTTCGGCGGCGTGTCGCAACTCGAGGTCGTCGACGCGCAGCGCACGCTGCTCAACGCCACGATCGCCCGCGTGCAAGCCAAAGCGCGGCACCTTACCGACACCGCGGCGCTTTTCGTCGCGCTCGGAGGGGGGTGGTGAATGTCAAGGAGGAAAAATGTGGTGCAAGAATTACTGGTGGGGAATCCTGCGCCAAGCGTCTCGTTTGGTCGCTTTCCCGGTCTCCTGCTAGTGGCGCGGCCTGCTTCTCAGCCGCGACGCGCTGTCCGCGGTTGTCGGCTCGCAAACGATCGCGGCGTTCGCGCGCGGTTTTCGACGCGAGGAGAACCGAAGCGCCCAGAAATGCGCTCCGCGGTAATGGCGAATGCATTCACGACTTCGCTTCGTTTTCGAGCAGTGCGCGCTTCCGATCCACGCCCCAGCGGTAGCCGGAGAGCGAACCGTCGTTCCTCACGACACGGTGGCAAGGAATGGCCACTGCGATCCTGTTAGCCGCGCAGGCTCGGGCGACGGCGCGCGCCGCCTTCGGCGCGCCGAGGCTGCGAGCGATCTCGGCGTAGCTCGCCGTCTCGCCTGCCGGAATTGCCTTCAGCGCTTGCCAGACGCGCTGCTGGAAAGCGGTGCCGCGCACGTCGAGCGGAAGATCGAGCCCGAGTTGCGGCGC
>Ga0187876_1003185_pt1 | contig 11369 bp, 7 predicted proteins | sample June2016WEW_17_4_FD_133000 | JGI IMG/M metagenome (GOLD analysis project Ga0187876, IMG submission 133000) | Peatland microbial communities from SPRUCE experiment site at the Marcell Experimental Forest, Minnesota, USA - June2016WEW_17_40 | ecosystem: Environmental > Terrestrial > Soil > Wetlands... | reverse complement strand
TCCCGGTGGTGGTCCAGTAACGGTAGCCGACCAGCAGGCCGTCCCCGTACTTCACGTGGCCGATGACGTAATCCACCGGATTGACGCCAGGTTCGGTCACGTGCAGAGTGGTGTCGGCGTCCTTCACCGGGTAGTACCAGGCGGCCGAAGGGTTCTCGTCCCAACTGCGATCGAAGCTCACCGGCAGCTTGCCCTCGGGGTTGTGCTTGCCAAACAGGACCTCGCCGATTGCCGTACCGCCCTCCTGGCCGGGATAATAAACCTGTAACAGCGCGGGAACCTTGCCTATCCAGCGCCGGGTATCGGCGCCGCCGCCACCGTTGAGAATGACGATAGTGTGCGGGTTGGCCGCTGCAACGGCTTCGATCAACGCGTCCTGGCCCCAGGGCAGTTCGAAGCTGCGGTCGAATCCCTCGCTCTCCGTCGCGGGACCGTAGCCGGCGGCCACAACCACCGCGTCCGCGGCGGCTGCGATGGTCCTTGCTTCCGCTGAGATCAGCTCCGGCTCATAGGCGATGCCAAGGCCGAACCGGACGCCGGGCGAGTGGGGCAGATATTCTGCCACGACGTTGACATTCTGGCCGGCTGCGAGATCGAGCGGCCTGAATCGGGGCGCCTGGCCTTCGGCGTGTAGCTGATCCAGCACCACGTTTCCGTCGATCATCACCTTGAAGGCGTCTTCGCCGGAGGCAGCGGCCAGAAGCAGGTATTTGCCGGCCTTGCCAGCCTTGAACGCGGTGGTGTAGCGAATGCTGCGCGGAGCCTTGTCCTCCGGGCCCCACATATCCGGCTTCCAGGCGGCGATATTCCGCGGGGTGGTGGTTTCCGGCGTTCCGGTAAAGTCCTTGCTGGGATAGGTGGCCGCTTTCACGGCGCCCTCCCAGTACGTATTCCTGAACAGTTCGTTTGTGTCGGGCAGGCCACGGCTGTAGAGCACACTCACGCTGGAGCCGGCTACGTTGGCGATGCCGGTAAGGGTGCTGACGGGCTCGAAGGCCGTAGCCTCAGAGGAGCCCCCGCCGCCGCTGACCGCCGGATAAGCGTTGGGGCCGATGACGGCGATGGTCTTGGTCCTGGCCGGGTCGAGCGGGAGCAGTTGGCCTTCGTTCTTGAGCAACGTGATGCTTTCGCGGGCGCCGTCAAGGGCAACGGCGCGATCGGCCACGGAGTAGGTGGAGTCGGCGGGGTCGAATTGCGCGCGATCGAGGAAGCCGTAGCGCAGCGCGGTGCGGAGCAGCCGGAGCACCTTGTCGTCGATGGTCGACTCCTTCACCGATCCATCCTTGAGCGCGGCCATTAGTGCCTTGGCGTTCATGAACCGCGGACCAGGCATTTCAAGGTCGAGGCCGTTGTTGGCCGCGCCCACTGTGTCGTAGGTGGCGTCCCAGTCCGACATCAATATGCCCTGAAAGCCCCAGTCGCCCTTGAGCACCTTCAGGTTGAGGAACTGGTTCTGGGTGGCGTGGACGCCGTTGACCAGATTGTAGGAGTTCATCACCGCGTCCACGTGGGCTTTGGTGACGGCGGCTTCGAAGGCCGGCAGGTAGATCTCGCGCATCGTCCGCTCGTCCACGTCGACGCTCACGTTGTGCCGGTCGTACTCCTCGTCGTTCAAAGCGTAGTGCTTGACCGTGGCGATCACACCCTGGGCCTGAACGCCCTCAACCCAGGGAACCGTCATGCTTGCGGCCAGGAATGGATCTTCGGAAAAATACTCGAAGTTGCGGCCGGCCAGGGGTGAGCGGGCGATATTGATCCCAGGCCCGAGCAGGATATTCACGCCGCGGGCGCGGGCATCCCTGCCCAGTCCCTCGCCCATCCTGAGCGCCAGCGCCGGGTCCCAGGTGGCAGCCAGCGCCGCGCCGCCGGGCCAGGCGGTGGTTGGCCCCCAGGTGCGCACGCCCTCCGGCCCATCGGACATCTTCAAGAGCGGCAGGCCGATGGCGGGCGAGGCATGGGTGAACATTCCGTCCACGCCGCCGATCAACTCGATCTTTTCCTCGAGGGTTAGCTTGGCCAGCAGGGCGCGGGCCTTGGCCTCAAGGCCGGGCGAGTCCGGCGCGGGCGCTTGGGCTGAGGCCTGGGCGCAAGAAAGCAAAACCGGCAGCAGGCATGTGAAGGCAAAAAGAAGGATTGAATGAGGTGCAGATTTTTTTGACGTTCTCATAACTCTGAAAAGGCTAATGCATTTGCCCCGCTCATGTATACCGGTTGATGTCGCGCCCCGGAGGGCCGCGTCGAAGCTCTTCATCGCCGCTGAACAATGTTCATGCGATTGCCCTGCCCAGTCCTATCAATAGTCCCGCGTGGCCTCGGATTTCCCTGCTATACTGACTCGGTCCAGCCGCATTTCACTCAGCAAACGCGTCCTATACAAGTACTTCGTTATCGATTCAATCCAGGTGATCGCGGCTCCAACGGCCACTAAAACGCAGCATCTATCCCGGAGTCCCCGAAAGAGGGAATCGGAACAGCGAGATGAGAGGAAGCCAGTGAATGTGACGCAGCAGGCGGGGAAACCCAAGCTACGCAGCCCAGGACGAGTGCGGTGGTGGATCGTTTGGACGCTCTTCTTTTCGACGGTGATCAACTATATCAGCCGTCAGACCTTCTCCGTTTTGGCGCCGCTGATTACCGCGCAATATCATCTCACGCACACCGACCTGGCCAAAATTCTCGGAGCGTTTCAGGTCTCGTATGCGGTCACGTGGCTTCTCGGCGGCATCTTTCTTGACGCCGTAGGAACGCGGATTGGGCTGGCCCTGGCCGTGGTCTTCTGGTCCGTCGTCAACATGCTCACCGGATTCGCCTCTTCCGTCTTCGGCTTCGCATCCTTTCGATTTCTGCTGGGCATCGGCGAAGGCCTGAACTGGCCCGGAGCCAGCAAGTCGGTTGCCGAGTGGTTTCCCAGCCAGGAACGCAGCCTCGCGGTGGCCATCTTTGACAGCGGCTCCAGTGTGGGAGGAGCCGTGGCGGCGCTGGCTATTCCTTTGATCGCAATAAGATTTGGCTGGCGCTCTGCCTTTGTTGTTTCAGGGCTGCTGGGCTTTGCCTGGCTGCTGATGTGGTTGCGCGTCTACCATCCGCTGGACCGTCATCCGCGGGTCACGCCGGCGGAAGTGTCGTTCATTCGCGCCGGCCAGGAAGTTCCCAGCGTCTCTGCCGAGAGCGGTCCCTGGCGTTGGCTCAAGCTCCTGGGGCAGCGAAATGTCTGGGGCATCGTCCTGGGCCGCGCGCTCACCGATCCCATCTGGTGGTTCTACGTTTTTTGGCTGCCTCAGTACCTGAGCGATGCGCGCGGTTTCACCCTCAAGCGAATTGCCCTTTTTGCCTGGATGCCGTTTATCGCCGCCGATCTGGGCAACTTCACAGGCGGCCTGATCTCCGGCTACTGCATTCGCCGCGGCATCTCCGTGGTGCGCGCCCGCACGTGGGTTTGCGTCTTCAGTTGCCTGCCCATTCTTGCCGGCATTCCCGCCGCCAGCGTGCACAATGTCTATACCGCGTTGGGGTTGATCTGTTTTGCCCTCTGGGGTTACGCGAGCTGGTCCACCATGGGCCTCACGCTGCCCTCCGACCTGTTTCCCCAGGATGTTGTGGCCACGGTTACAGGACTGAGCGGACTGGCGGCGGGTCTGGTCAGCGCGCTCTTCACCTATGCCGTCGGGATTCTGGTCGATCGCTTTTCTTACGGTCCCGCATTTCTGGCCGCGGGATTGCTGCCCCTCTTCGCCACCGCAAGCATATTGTTATTGATCCGCGCGCCCCGCAGCTCACTTGTAGCCAATGCTGATTAAGGAAAAAATTGCACAGAGTGTAGCCATGCAGGCATATGGTACACTTCGTCCGGTAAACGCTTACCAAACCCGGATGCGCTCTGTGATGCAGATTTTTTAGCTTAGTTGCGGGCGGCGGGCAGAAGAGCGGATACTGATTCATGGCGGCGGTTTGCCGCTTGACAAGCCTAGCAGTAAAGCCATTTACTTAAGGGCGCACGTCCAAAGGCTCCGCGGACGATTTCACCCTATCCAGGTGACGCAATGTTAGCATTGGTTCCGGCCTCCATCGCCTCCGGCCTGTTCTCTTCATCACCCGCCCTCCTGGCTCTCGGCGACGTGCCTCTGGCGCATCTCAGGACGCTCGACATCGCCATCATCGCCATCTACTTCGGCATGGTCATCTGGATCGGCTTTTACCTCAAGGGCAGGTCCAATACCAGCGAAGAGTTCTTCATGGCCGGCCGCGAAATGACCGCCTGGATCGCCGGCCTCAGCTTCGTCTCGGCCAACCTTGGATCGTTGGAGCTGATGGGCTGGGCCGGCTCGGCCTACCAATACGGCATTCTGGCCACTCACTGGTACTGGGTCGGCGCCATCCCCGCCATGCTCTTCCTCGGCCTGGTGATGATGCCCTTCTACTACGTCTCCAAGACCCACTCGGTCCCCGGCTATCTGAACCTGCGCTACGGCGAGCACGCCCGCGTCCTGGCCGCCATCTCCTTCGCCCTGGAGATGATCCTCATGAGCGGCGTGAACATGTTCGCCATGGCCGTGGTGATGAAGGTCGTGCTCGGCTGGAGTCTTACCTTCAGCATCCTGGTCTCTGCGTTCGCGGTCACGCTTTACGTTGCCCTGGGCGGGTTGCGCTCGGCCATCTTCAACGAGGTCCTGCAATTCGTGCTGATCTGGGGTGGCGCGCTGCTGGTGCCCATTCTGGGCATGATTCAGGCCGGTGGCGTGAGCGGCCTGAAGACCAGGATCATCGCCAACATGCACACCGACAGCTACTTCCATCTGTGGCGCGATACCGGCCAATTTGCCGCCAACCCCATGGGAGTGCACTGGACCGGCATCGTCTTCGGCCTGGGATTCGCCATCAGCTTCGGCTACTGGACCACTGACTTCCTGGTAGTGCAGCGCGTTCTGGCGGCTCACAATCTGCGCGCCGCGCGCATGGCTCCCATCATCGGCTCATTCTTCAAGATGGCGGTTCCGTTCATCGTCATCCTGCCCGGACTGCTGGGTCTGGTGCTCTTGCAGAACTCCGATGGCAGCCGCCGGCAATTGGTGGGCGAGGATGTAGTCGCCGCCTGCTCTGTCGCCTCCGCCACCGGCAAGATCGAAGATCCGCCCTCCTGCTCGGCGGCGATGGCCAGGACCACGCTGCCGGCTGCCTACCAGCAGAAGGTGCTGAGCGCGGCGCCGGATTCGGAGTTGCACAGCTACAACCAGGCCCTGCCGCTGATGATGGTCCGCTACCTCGGCCCCGGCCTTCTTGGCCTCGGCATCACCGCTCTGATCGCCGGCTTTATGAGCGGCATGGCCGGCAACGTGAGCGCCTTCTCCACGGTTTGGACCTACGACCTCTACAAACCGCTGATCAACAAAAAGGGCTCCGACAGCCACTATGTGATGGTCGGCCGCCTGTCGATCGTCATAGGCGTGGCCATTTCCATCGGCGCAGGCTACCTGGTGCAGCACGCCCACGGCATCATGGACTATGTGCAGGCGCTGTTCAGCATCTTTATCGCGCCGCTGCTGGCCACCATTCTCCTGGGCATGTTCTGGAAGCGCGCTACCCGGCTCGCCGGCTTTCTCGGTCTGCTCTTCGGCATCGTCTTTTCGGCGAGCCTCTTCGAGTGGGTCCACCTCTATCCTGCCAAGCTGGCCTATGTCGCGCTTTCGCCCGACGCCAAGCCAATGGCCGAAAATGTCTTCCGCGCTCTGTGGGCATGCCTTTTCACCGCCATCGTCATCTTTGTCGTTAGCCTGTTCACCAAGCCCAGGCCGGTGGCGGAGCTGGACGGCCTGGTCTATGGAATTACCAAGCTGCCTAGGGAAGAACCCGTACCCTTCTATAAAAACGAGTGGACCTGGGCCATCCTGGTCGTCATCATCTTTGCCGCACTCAACATTTTGTTCTGGTAACGGGTTTTTGTTCTCCAGTTTTGTTATTTCGATTCGATGAGGAAAGGAAAGGTTCAGCGTTATGCGTAGTTCCGGAATTCCCATCTGGTTCTTCATTGGAGTGCTGCTGGTGGTCTATGGGTTGATGATCTTCGGCTATGGCGTCTATGAATGGCACACCGGAATCTATCCGCCCCTGGTGCAGTTGACCAGCCTGCACATGCCGGTCTGGTGGGGCGGCCTGCTGGCGCTGCTGGGATTGTTTTACGTCACGAAGTTCCGCCCGGGGCGCGCCGGTAAGTAGTGCGTGTTTCAAAAACCAGCCTTGTGTCAGGGTAAAATTTTAGTTGTGCCGGCAAGGGCAGAAAAAATGGGCTTTATTGAGGACTGCATAAGTAATGTCCGCACAAACGCGCCGGAGGCGCAGAGTTGGTTAGCCCCGCGCTTCAGCGTGGGGAATAGGGATTCCACAAGTTCGTTACGGAGTCCCGTAGGGACGGTGCAAGGACATTATTTATGCAGGAACCAATAGCCCAAGAGGGAGTGGACGAGATGGCAGCGCAACGAGCAATGACGTTTGGCGTAGTAGTGGGCAACCGCGGATTTTTCCCAGACCATTTGGCCAAAACCGGCCGCGAGAAGATGATCTCGGTTCTGGAGGCTGCGGGAGCGCGGACCGTGGTGTTGAGCCCGGCGGAGTCGAAGCACGGCGCGGTGGAAACCTACGCTGAGTCCGAGCGATGCGCCGAGCTGTTTAAAAAGCATGCAGACGAGATTGACGGCATCATCGTCACCTTGCCCAACTTCGGCGAGGAGCGCGGCATTGTGGACGCCATTCGGCTCTCCGGGCTGAAGGTCCCGGTGCTGGTGCAGGCCACGCCCGACCGCTCCGACGCCATGACCGTCGCGACGCGTGGTGATAGTTTTTGCGGCAAGATGAGTGCCTGCAACAATATGATGCAGTACGGCATTGCGTATTCGTTGACCACGCTGCACACTGAGAGCCTTGATTCGCCGGAGTTCAAAGCCGACCTGGAATGGTTCTCGGCGGTCTGCCGCATCGTAAAGGGGCTCAAGAATCTGCGCATCGGCGCCATCGGCGCGCGACCGACGGCGTTCAACACCGTGCGCTACTCCGAGCGCATCTTTGAGACCAGCGGCATCACCGTTGAGACGATTGACCTGTCGGAGATCTTCGGTCGCATCAACCGTCTCAAGGACACCGACGACGCGGCCCAGGCCAAGCTGGCTGCCATCAAGAGCTATGTGACCACCGCAGGCATTCCCGACGCGGCGCTGCTCAAGATGGCCAAGCTGGGCGCGGTGATCGACGGCTGGATGAAGCAGGCCCACGTGACCATCAGCGCGGTGCAGTGCTGGACCTCGATGGAAGAATTCTTTGGCGTGGTGCCCTGCACCATCATGAGTATGATGAGCAACAACCTCATCCCATCGGCCTGCGAGGTGGACGTGCCCGGCACGCTGAGCATGTATATGCTGGCCCTGGCTTCGGGCACCCCGTCGGCGCTGTTGGATTGGAATAATAATTACGGCGCCGATCCCAACAAGTGCGTCTGCTTCCACTGCTCCAACCTGCCCAAGCACTTCTTCAAGGAAGTGAAGATGGACTACCAGGGGATTATCGCCGGCACGGTGGGAAAAGAGAATACCTTCGGCACCTGCGTGGGCCGCGTGAAGGCCGGCGCCATGACTTATGCCCGCTACTCTACCGACGATCGCCGCGGCGTGGTTCGCGGCTACACGGGTCCGGGTAAATTACCGACGATCCTCTGGAAACCTTTGGCGGCGCCGGCGTGGCCGAGATTCCCGAGTTACAGAAACTGCTGAAGTATATCTGCCGCGAGGGCTTCGAGCACCACGTGGCCGCCAACTTCAGCGACGTATCGAAGGCCGTGCATGAAGCTGCGCGCTACCTCGGCTGGGAGAGCCACTACCACCCCGCGCTGGAGGACTAAGCGCAACAGGGAACAGGGATCAGGGAATAGGGAACAGGGATCAGGGAATAGGGATCAGGGAATAGGGAACAGGGAATAGGGAACAGGGAATAGGGAACAGGGAATAGGGAACAGGGAATAGGGAACAGGGAATAGGGAACAGGGAATAGGGAACAGGGAATAGGGAACAGGGATCAGGGAATAGGGAACAGGGAATAGAAAAGGCCCCGCATGCGGGGCCTTTTCGCTGACTCGCTAACTTGCTAACTCGCTAACTAGCTAACTTGCGACTCCGCCTCCCTCGGTTGCAGCGTGAGCCTTGCGGTAAGCACCACCAGCGCGACCCACAGCGTATCGGCGGCCAGCAGGTGCGCTACCTGAACCCATAGCGGCGCCAAAAGGATGACGTCGAGCAGTCCCAGCGTATAAACAATTGCCAGCAGCGATAGAACCAGCGCGGAGAGGCCGCGATTGTCCCAGTGCTTCCCGCGCCGGACTGCGTGGATCAGAAGCCAGATAAGCAGGATGCTGGCCAGAAACGCGACCGTAGGATGCATCCAGCGCCAGCGCACCAGCCAGCCGCTGCCGGAGGAGAAGTCCTGGGCCAGGGCCAACCCCAGCGAGGTGGCCGGGAAGAGCGTATCGCCCAGCGCGGCCAGCGAGCCGGTGACGCCCACAATCATGACCACCAGGATGCCGGCAACGGCGCTGAAGGGAGCAACCAGGCGGATGCTGCCGCGCAGATAGCCCTTGCGCCGGCTGAGCAGGTGCGCGGTGAGAGTGAGCGCGGCCACGAGCAGCATCGTGTTGGTAAGGTGCAGCGCCAGATAAGCCGGGCGCAGCGGAGACTGGCTCTGCGCGGTGAGGCCGAGCTTCACCAGCAGCGCCCCCAGCGTTGCCTCGATCAGTGTGAACACCACCGAGGCCACGGCAGCCGCGCGCGCCAGGTGGCCGCGTACCGTGCCGGCGAAGGTCCAGGCCGTAAGGCCCGCGACCGCAAAAAACGAGAGGCCGCTGGTGAGGCGATGGATGAACTCGATCATCGTGTTCACGCTGGCTGAGTGCTGGATGACCGTTCCGTTGCAGAGCGGCCAGTGGTTGCCGCAGCCGGCTCCCGAGCCGGTGGCGCGCACCAGCGTGCCCCACAGAATAACGGCGATGAAGTAAACCAGCACGCCCCAGGCAAAGCGGCGCAGGGCGGGCGAAGGCAGACGCAGGGAATCGATGGAAGCAGCATTAGCAGGCATAGAGAAAAACTCCGGATGGAACCCAACAGTGTAGAACAAATGGCAAGGGCTGCTGGCAGATTTGCGTCCTGCCTGTACAGGTCGAAGGCCGGCCGAAAGGCAAAAGCCTTCCTCGCCAGTTACTCTGCCAGCAACCGCACCACATGGTTGACGATGATGAGGTCTTCGGCGGGCGGAATGACGCGCACGATGACGGGCGAGTCTTCGGCGGAGATAACCGCTTCGCCGCGGACGTTGTTGCGGGCCGGGTCCAGCACGATGCCCAGCGCGCCCAGGCCGGCGCAGATCTCCGCGCGGCAGGCGATGTCGTTTTCGCCGATGCCGCCGGTGAAGACCAGCATGTCCAGCCCGTTCAGTTCAGCCACATAGCTGCCGATCCACCTGGCGATGGTCCATGTGAACTTGTCCACGGCCAGGCGCGCCTTGGCGTTACCGTCTTTGATGGCCTCACGCAGATCGCGCATGTCGTTGGAGAGTTCGCTCACGCCCAGCAGACCGGCCTTCTTGCTGGCCACGGTTTCCAACCGATCAGCGGCCTCTGAGGCGCTCTTTGCCGTCTCGGCAATCGTGCGCAGGATGAACAGCAGCACGCCGGGATCGATGTCGCCGGTGCGCGTGCCGCTGATGAGTCCGCCGGTTGGCGTCAAACCCATTGACGTATCCAGGCATTTGCCATTGCGGATGGCGGAGATGGAGGCGCCGTTGCCCAGATGGGCCACGATGAGCTTCTCCGGCACGTCGGGCTGCAACTGGTAAACAATAGACTCGTAGGAGATGCCGTGCGCGCCATACCGCCGTACGCCCATGGCGGAATACTCCTCCGGGATGGGCATGTGGGTGACGACTTCCGGCATGGTGCGATGGAAGTAGGAGTCCAGGCAGACGAAGTTGGGCACGCCGGGAAACAGGCGCAACGACTCACGCATGATGTAGACGGCGATCGGCGTATGCAGCGGCGCGAAGGCCGTGTAGCGCTCCATCTCATCGACCAATTCAGGCGTGATGAGCTGGTTTTCGAGCACCGTGGGTCCGCCGCAAACCATGCGATGGCCGATGGCCGCCGGAGCGGGGAAGTCGGCCGAGTGGAGCGCGTCTGCCACCAGCTTGAAGGCAACCGCGCGCGTGGGCAGAGCCGGATTTTGATCCACCAGCTTGTTGCCTTCGGCGTCCTTGATCCAGAACTTGCCCAGATCGGTGCCGATGCCGTCGACCGCGCCCTCGTGGAGCTTGCGCCGTTCGCCGTTGCCGGCTTCATAGATTGAAAACTTGATGGAAGAAGAACCGCTGTTCAAAACCAATACGGGCAAAGAAGGCATGAATGAAAACCTCTGAGAGTTAGTGCTGAATAAAGCAGCAAGTTAGCAAGTTAGTGAACAGACCACACGGGGCGTGGCATGTTCTGTTAGCGAGTTAGCTCTGGGGCCAGCGCCAGTCCTTTATCTCGGGCAGGTCGTCGCCGTTTTCGGCCACATAAAGACGGTGGCGCTGGATGGCCTCGGAGTACCATTGTTCGGTCGCGTCGACCTTCGTCGCCATGCGCGGCACACGCCGGATGGCGTCGAGCGCCAATTGAAAGCGGTCGATGTTATTGAGCACGCACATATCGAAGGGAGTGGTGGTGGTGCCCTCTTCCTTGTAGCCGCGCACATGGAGGCTGTCGTGGTTGTGCCGCCGGTAAGTGAGCCGGTGAATCACCCACGGATAGCCGTGGAAGGCGAAGATTACCGGGACGCCGACCGGAAAGAACTGGTCGAACTCCTCGTCCGGAAGTCCATGCGGGTGCTCGGACTGCGGCTGCAGAGCCATCAGGTCCACCACGTTGACTACGCGGATGCGCAGATCGGGCGCCATGGCGCGCAGCAGGGTAACCGCGGCGAGAGCTTCCAGTGTGGGCACGTCGCCGCAGCAGGCCATGACCACCTCGGCGCCCCCTTCGTCGTTCGAGGCCCACTGCCAGATGCCCAGTCCGGTGGTGCAGTGAGCGACAGCCTCGTCGATGGTGAGCCATTGCGGCTCCGGCTGTTTGCCGGCCACAATCAGGTTGATATAGTTCCTGCTGCGCAGGCAGTGATCGGCCACCGAAAGCAGTGTGTTCGCGTCCGGCGGCAGATAAATACGCACCACGTCCGCCTTCTTGTTCAGCAGATGATCGATAAATCCCGGGTCCTGGTGCGAAAAACCGTTGTGATCCTGCCGCCACACCAGCGAGCTCAACAGATAATTGAGGCTTGCGATCGGTTTGCGCCAGGGAATCTCGCGCG
>Ga0187876_1003179_pt1 | contig 11384 bp, 9 predicted proteins | sample June2016WEW_17_4_FD_133000 | JGI IMG/M metagenome (GOLD analysis project Ga0187876, IMG submission 133000) | Peatland microbial communities from SPRUCE experiment site at the Marcell Experimental Forest, Minnesota, USA - June2016WEW_17_40 | ecosystem: Environmental > Terrestrial > Soil > Wetlands... | reverse complement strand
TTGCGGCTTCAATCGTCGAAACTTCAAATGCACCGCGCTCGCTCGATCTGTGGCCGCACGAAGGGGCACCTGCTATGTTACCGGAACAGACTTGGACCAAGACTTGGACCAAGACTTGGACCAAAACCTGGACGGAGACTTGGACAAAGATTTAGGCAACAAAGCGTCTCGCCTCGTTTCCTCCTTCACCTTTTCGCCCAACGGCAACAAATGAAGCTCCGCAAAGCCGTCTTTCCCGTCGCCGGGCTCGGCACCCGGTTCCTGCCGGCCACCAAGGCCATGCCCAAGGAGATGCTGCCGGTGGTCGACCGGCCGCTGATCCAGCACGTCGTCGATGAGGCCCGGCAGGCCGGCATCGAACATTTCATCTTCGTCACCGGCCGCAACAAGGCCGTCATCGAAGACCATTTCGACCGCCAGTTCGAGCTGGAAATGACGCTGCTGGAGCGGCAGAAGCAGCACGCGCTCGACGTGCTGCGGCAAGACCTGCCGGATCCGGGCTCGACCAGTTTCACCCGCCAGCAGGAGCCGCTCGGGCTCGGCCATGCGGTGTGGTGCGCCCGCGAGCTCATCGGCCACGAGCCGTTCGCGCTGCTGTTGCCGGACGTGCTGGTGCAGCACGAGCGCGGCTGCCTGGCGCAGATGATCGACGCCGCGCGCGAAGTCGGCGAGCGGGCGAATATCGTCGCCGTCGAGGAGGTGCCGCCGGAGCGCGTCGACCAATATGGCGTCGTCGGCGTCGGCGCCCGCAAGGGCAAGATGTTCTCGATCACCGGCATGGTGGAGAAGCCGACGCGCGAGCGGGCGCCGTCGAACCTCATCCTCACCGGCCGCTACATCCTGCAGCCGGAAATCCTCGAGCTTTTGGCCAAGCAGGACCGCGGCGCCGGCGGCGAGATCCAGCTCACCGACGCCATGATCGCGCTCTCGCGCACACAGCCGTTCTACGGCCTGCAATTCGACGGCCGCAGCTTCGACTGCGGCTCGAAGATCGGATTCCTGGCCGCCAATGTGTCCTATGCGCTGGCGCGCCCCGACATTGCGCCGGGCTTTCGCGCCGAGATCAAAAAAATCCTCGCCGAGCTGAACGGCGAAGCCGAGTAGGGTAAATTTTGAATATCCGGCGGCTGGCGCCGTCAGTCGGTGCTCGCCCGACCGCGGCACGCTGTTTGACACCGCTGTGACAGGCGGCCCGGGCGCCAGGCATTCTGATGATACGACCTAGTGTCCTGATTCCGAAGTTCGCATCATTATGCGGCACCCTCGTTTGCGAACTTCGGAATCGAAGGACACTAGCAACGTATTGATTTAGTGTGGCTTTGGTTCAGAAGTCCGCATGACGAGTTCGCGGCAAAAATGATGCGGACTTCTGAACCGCCACACTGGTGGGGTGACGCCGTGAAACGCCTTGTTGCGGCGGGGCGCAGCCTGTATCGTGCGCGCGCAACGTTGGAGACTTATAAATGGCTACTGGTACCGTGAAGTGGTTCAACCCGACCAAAGGATATGGGTTCATTCAGCCGTCAGGCGGCGGCCGGGACGTCTTCGTCCATATTTCGGCCGTCGAGCAGGCCGGATTGAGCTCGCTCAATGAGGGACAATCCGTCGAATACGAGATCGAGAGTAATCGGGGCAAGGACGCCGCGGTCAAGCTCAAGGTCAAGTGACGGCCTTGTCGCGGCGGCCGGTCGAGCTTGCCGCCGCCGACTGCCGGGCTTGCGGGGCGTGCTGCTCGTTTTCGGCCGAGTGGCCGCGGTTCTCATTGGAAACGGACGCCGATCTCGACCAAATCCCCCGCGTCTATGTCGATGACGAACAAGGACGCATGCGCTGCAGCGGCAATCGCTGCACCGCGCTGATCGGGGAAGTCGGCGTCGCGACGGCCTGCGCGATCTACGGCGTGAGGCCCGAGGTTTGCAAAGCCTGCTTGCCGGGCGATGACGCCTGCCAAACGGCACGGCGGCGCTTTCATCTCCATCCGCTTTAGCAACCGTAGATCGGCCGGGGAATTTCGGCTAAGTTGCGTCTCGAAAAGCTATCCGCCGCCGCGTCCCGGCGGGTCATAAAACACCACATCTGGAAACGCCAAGCTTCGGACCATCATGCAGCTGTCGCCGGATCAATTCCGCGAGTTCGACGAGCAGGGCTATCTGTTCTTTCCGAACTGCTTCAACGAAGAGGAAATCGCGCAACTGCGCGACGATGCCGAAGCGATCCTCAAGCTCGATCGCCAGGAGGTGTGGCGCGAGAAGACCGGCGCGCCGCGCACCGCCTTTGCCGCGCACACCTTCAACGAGACGTTCCGCCTGCTCGCCTGCCATCCGCGGCTGGTCGAGCCGTTGCGCCAACTGTTCGGCGAGGACGTCTACGTGCATCAGTTCAAGCTCAACGCCAAGGCGGCGTTCGAAGGCGACGTCTGGCAGTGGCATCAGGATTACGGCACCTGGGCGCGCGACGACGGCATGCCGCAACCGCGCGCCATGAATATCGCGGTGTTCCTCGACGAGGTGATGCCGATCAACGGCGCGCTGATGCTGATCCCGAAAAGCCATAAGCAGGGCGTGCTGTCGGCCGGGCACGACACGCTGACCACGTCCTATCCGCTGTGGACGCTGGACAAGGAGACGGTGACGCGGTTAGCCGCCGAAGGCGGCATCGTGGCGCCGACCGGCAAGCCCGGTGCGGTGCTGATGTTCCACGGCAACCTGGTGCACGCCTCGCCGCCCAACATCACGCCCTATCCGCGCAAGATCGTCTATCTTACGCTGTGCGCCGTCTCCAACCACATCACCAAGTTCACGCGGCCGGAATGGATCGCGCACCGCGATTTTTCGCCGATCGTGCCGGTCGCCGACGACGCGCTGCTCACTTATGCGCGCAACCGCCGCGTCGCGGCGGAGTAGGACCATCGCGGCCGATTAAGTCTCCGCGCCCCTATCGGACCTCCCTGGCATCGGCCAAGCTCACCGCGGCGACCGCGCTGACGATAAGCAATAGGCCGACTACCGTCGTGACGTCCAATGGTTCGGAGAGAGCCGCTGCCGAACTCAGCAGGCCGACCACCGGCACCAGCAACAGCGTCAGGGACGTCGTCAGCGCCGGCAGCGTCCGTGCGACGGTGACGAAGGCCCAGAACGGAAAGGCGGTGATCACCGGGCCGGCGTAAAGCGCGAGCAGCACGGTATCCAAAGAAAAGCGGAAGTTGGGGGCTGGCCCCTCGATCCATCGGGCCAAAGCGAGCATCGGGATGAGGCCGGCGAGCATCTGCCATGGCGCCAATGCCAGCGGCGTACCGCGCCAGCGATGGCCGCGGACATGGATCGTCGTTGCCGCCCACAACACCGCGGCCGCCAACAGATAGCCGTTGCCGATGACCGCCTTGCGGTCACTCCAATCGAATCCCACCGGATTGAACATGAAGGCGACGCCCGCCAGCCCCAGCAGCAGTGCCATGGACTTGGCCAAACGCAGCCGCTCGCCGAGGATCAGGATGGCGCCCGGAACCACCCAGAGCGGCGTCGTGTAAGAGAGGATGGCGGAGCGCCCGGCCGGTACATTGACCAAACCGAGGTTCATCAGTGCCAGCATGGCCGCCATTTGCACCAGGCCAACGCTGAACACGATGGGCAGATCGGCCCGCGCCGGCAGTCTGATGCCGTCGGCTCGGAAGGCCTGCACCAGAAACAGACTGACGGCCCCCAACGCCATGCGCACGCAAGCGAACCACAGCGGGCTGATGTGAGTGAGGATGACCTTATTGACGGGCCAGTTGCACCCCCAAATCAGGACCATGCAACCCACGAGTACTATCGCACGGCGCCGCTGTGTCGCCTGAGCGCCGCTCGCCATTTCCATGCGTCAAGCCCTTCACCAATGACCGCGTGTGTGAACCAGCCCAATACTGTGTCGTTCGGCATTGGATCGGGAACTCGAAAAGTGGAGTTTATGGCCGCGGATGGGACGTTGTCTATCGGAGCAACGATCGGCTTCGGATCGATCGCATCGCTGCGCATGACAAGAGAAGTTCGCTCTCGGGGAATTCCCTTCACACGGGAGAGGTCGTAGGTTCAGTTCTGCGGCGCCGGCTATGAAGCACTGAGCGGCAAGCAGCTCAGGGCGCACACCGCGAGGACGCAGCAAACATGAATTTGCACGCCATGCTCGCCGCGCGTGCTGCCGCCGGTCAGCCGGTCCGCGTCGGATTGATCGGCGCGGGAAAATTCGGCTCGATGTTTTTGGCGCAAGTGCCGTCGATTGCCGGCCTCGATGTCGCGGTGATCGCGGACCTCGATCCAGACCGCGCCAAGGCGGCGTGCCGCAGCGTCGGCTGGGACGCCGCCCGCATCGCGCGCACGCGTTTCGCCGAACGCGGGCGCGACGCCTGTCGCGACGAAGGCGTCGAGGTGGTCATCGAAGCGACCGGCGATCCCGCGGCCGGCATCGCCCACGCGCTCGAAGCGATCGAGGCGAAGAAACACACCGTCATGGTCAATGTCGAAGCCGACGCGCTTGCCGGCGCCTTGCTCGCGCGGAAAGCGCGCGACGCCAACGTAATCTATTCCATGGCCTACGGCGATCAACCGGCGCTGATTGCCGAAATGGTCGATTGGGCGCGCGCGGCCGGCTTCAGCGTGGCGGCGGCGGGCAAGGGCACCAAATACCTGGCAGCCTATCACACGGTCACGCCGGACGGGGTGTGGGAGCATTACGGTCTTTCCGCCGAAGAGGCCAGGCGCGCCGGCATGAACGCCCAGATGTTCAACTCGTTTCTCGACGGCACCAAGTCGGCGATCGAGATGGCGGCGGTCGCCAACGCCTGCGGGCTCGACGTGCCGCATGACGGCCTGGGCTTTCCGCCGTGCGGGGCCGACGACCTCGCCAGCGTCTTGCGCCCGCGGCAGCTCGGCGGCGTGCTGGGCGGCGACGGCATGGTTGAGGTCGTCTCGTCGCTCCGCCGCGACGGCAAGCCGGTCGCGCGCGATCTGCGCTGGGGCGTCTATGTGGTGTTCAAGGCGGCGAACGACTACGCCGCGGCCTGCTTCAAGCAATATGGCCTGCCGACCGATGCCACCGGCCGCTATGCGGCGATGTACAAGCCCTACCATCTGATCGGACTTGAGCTGTCGATCTCGGTGCTTAACGTCGCGCTGCGCGGCGAGCCGACCGGAAGCTGCCGGGCGTGGCGCGGCGACGCGGTGGCGGTCGCCAAACGCGCCTTGCAGGCCGCCGAGATGCTCGACGGCGAAGGCGGCTATACCGTTTATGCCAAGCTCATCCCGGCGGCGCGCAGTCTTGAGCTCGGCGCGCTGCCGATCGGGCTCGCCCATCGCGTCAAGCTTTTGCGTAACGTGGCCGCGGGCGAATTCATCACCGCGGCCGATGTTGCGCTGGACGATAACCTGCCGGCGGTCTGCATCCGGCGGGAGATGGAGAACGAGGCGCGGCAGCTGGCGCCGGTTCCGACGGCGGAGCGAGGCGCCGGCAGTTCGGTTTCTCTTCAACAGAGCGACGTGGCGCGGATAGACTAGGGCCGTAGCGGCAATGTCACACCGTGTTGCAAACATGCGCATCGACATTCGTCCCGGCGACGCCGCTTGGCCACTGGCCGAACCGCTGTTCGCAGCCGTGTGGCCGCCCGAAGTGCTGGCGACCCTTTCCTGGGGGCGTGTCGTCTTTGCCCATGCGCAGCAGCGCGTGCTGGTCTGGAACGACGCCGGTGAACTGGTATGCCATGTCGGCATCCATTCACGGCCGGCGAAGTGGGCCGATCGCGCGGTGCGGATCGGCGGCATCGGCGGCGTCATCACCCGCCAGGATTCGCGCAACCAGGGGCACGCCTCGGCAGCGATGCGTGTTGCCGTTGCGCATATGAAGGAAAAAGACGACGCCGATTTCGGCCTGTTGTTTTGCGAGCCGCATAACTTCGCCTTCTATCGCGGCCTGGGCTGGCGCCAGTTTGCCGGCCCGGTCTTTGCGGAACAGCCCGAAGGCCGCGTCCGCTTCGACGTCATGGCGGCATTCGTGTTCGATCTGCGCCTGTCGCCGCAAGGCGGCGCGATCGATCTGTGCGGGCTTCCCTGGTGACGCCGCGCCGTTCCGGGAATTTCGGCAACCAACCTCAGCGCTGCAAGCGCAGGCCGATGAGGGCCGTGGTTGCGGTGTAGGTGAAGCCCGGCTCCACGGTGGTCAACCAATCCTGCCGCAGTTCCGTGCGGAGTTGCATCTCGCGCGTCAATTTGTAGGCCAGCCCGACGGACACGAAATAGCGATTGTCGGTGAAGACGCCGACGTAATTGTCGTTGCCGTAGCCGCCTTTCAGGGTGCCGACGAGCCAGTAGCGGAAGGCGTGATCGATCTGCAGGCTGACGTCGCGGCTGAGTTCGGCGGATGCGCTGGCCACGGTCGTCTCATACACCTGGGACGTCGCCGCGAGCTTGGCGCTGGTCAGCGCCGTCGCCTGCCACAGCAGCGAACCGTCGGCGATCACGCCGTTGACAATCGGCAGCGTTGGATCCTGGTAGATGCGTTCGACATAGCCGACCGCCATCTCGCCGGTGAGCGAGCCGAACAGATCGACGGCGGCTCCGACTTTGCCGCTTGCGCCCACCGAGTCGCGCTGCAGGTCGCTGCGATCGAACTGCTGGTCGTGGATGCGCTGATCTCCCTCCAGCTCCACGAACGGCTTCAGTCCGGGGTCGAGCTCATAGCCGACGCGCAGGATGCCGGCATACTGGTTAAAGTTACGGTCGGCGTTGCTCTCCAACTCGCCGTTGGTCAGCAAGGAATCGTCGTACACGGCGCGATCGGCGGTGCCTTTGAGCGCAACCGAGAGGCGGTTGAACGTCTGGATTACGCCGAGCGTGCCGCCGACGTCGGTATTGACCGGCAGTTGGGCGAGGCCGGCCGGCAGGTTCGGGCTGGCGGGATTGTCGGTGGCGACAAGGTAGCGGCCCTCGGCAATGACTTGGGTCTCGCGCGAGACATCGATACGGCCGTCGATCTTGGAATTGACATACGGAACGTTGAGCGACGGCACGAGGTGGTCGCCGTATTCGGTGTAGGAGCCGATGATGTCGGCGGTGAGCGAGTGGCGCTCCCAATCGGAACGGACTTGCAGCTCCGGCGCCGCGATAAAATAGGGAGCGCCGCCGGAGCCGGTGACACGTTCGGGATTGGTGTTGTAGCCGGCGGTCAGATCGAGCGACGGCAACAACAGAAACGAGCCGGCGCGGATGCCGAGCGCCGCATAAGGATCGCCCGCGGCGATCGGCAGCGGCCGCTGCGGCACGGTTCCCGGCGTCAGCGTATTGGGCTGCGGCGCCGTCGGCGGCGGGGTGCTCGCCGAATAGTCGAAATATTGCGGCGGCGGGACGGACAGGACCGCGCCGGGGCGGTTGGCGGCCGTCAACGGATGTACCTCCGGCGCCGGATTGCTCAACGGCGGCGGCTCGGGCGGCGGCGGCAACACGGCTCCGGTCCGTGTCGCCGCCTTAATCGGATGGATCTCCGGCGCCGGCGGCTTTTTCGGCGCGGCAGGCTTGGACGTTGCGCGGGACGTGTAGCTCCGCACCGGCGCGAAAGTCGTTTCGGGTTGCGGCGCGGCGCCGCCACCCGAAGGAGGCATTTGCGCCAATTTTTTGCGCCGCGGCGTATTCATGGAATCGAAGCCGGTATCGCCCGCCCCGAGACCAGCCGGACTGCCGTAGATCGGCGTCGCGCCAAGACGCGAAGTCGCGGTGAATGTGCCGGGGGGAAGTGAGCGATTCCCCGGCGTCGCTGCTTCACCGGGCTGACGAAAGCGCGGCGGCGCGGCCGGATTGCCATAGAGCGAAGGCTGCAGGAGATCGCTTCCGGAACTCGCCGTCTGTGCCAGGCTCGGCAGCGGCACGAGTCCGAGCGCCGCGGCAAGCGCGATGCCGGCGGCCTTGGGCGCGCATCGCCGGCGCGTCAAGCGCAACCTCCACGCACCCAAGCGCACCGTCCCCGCTGTCCGCGTCACCCCGGAAGCTGCCAAAGCGAACCACCGTCAAGGAGCTGCGCCGGCGCGCGGGCCTTCCCCGTGCGACGGCCGCACCATGACCAGCACGGGCCGCCGCGCTGGCCCCGATGGTTAACGGAGTTAGAACGGATATGGTTAACGACAGGTTGATGATGCGGGCGCGGCTACCGTTATTCCCGGGCGCTGCACGGCGGCGAGCCCGGACGACGCTGTGCGATCACACCCAGCCCTTGAGCTGGCGCATGGCGAGCTGCCAGATCATCAGCATGCCGGCCTCGCTGTCGTTGAGGCATGGTATGGCGGCGAAGTTCTGCCCGCCGTTACGCTTGAACACGTGGGCGTTCTCGACCGCGATCTCCTCCAGCGTTTCCAGGCAATCGGCGGAGAAGCCCGGCATGATCATGACCAGGTTCTTCACGCCCTTCTTGGCGAGCGCCTTCACCGTCTTGATCGTATAGGGCTGCAGCCAGCGGGCGCGGCCGAAGCGCGACTGGTAGGTCAACATCAATTTGTTTTCGTCGTAGCCGAGCTGGGCGCGCAACAGCTGCGTCGTCGTCACGCATTGGCTCTCGTACGGATCGCCCTTTTGCACGTACTCCTGCGGCATGCCGTGATAGGAGGCGACGATGACGTCCGGCTCGAACGGCAGCGCCTTCAGCTCGGCCTTGAGCGAAGACGCCAGCACCTCGATGTAATACGGATCGTCGTAGTAGGCCGGCATGATGCGCAGCGCCGGCTGCCGGCGCAGCGTCATCAGGTAGCGGAACGCCTCATCGCACACCGTCGCGGTGGTCGGCGCCGCATATTGCGGATAGAGCGGCATAAGCAGAATACGGTCGCAGCCGCGAGCGATCAGCGCCTCGAGCCGCGAAGCGATCGAGGGATTGGCGTAGCGCATCGCCCAGTCGACGACGACATGGTTGCCGAGCGGCTCGAGAATGCCGGCGAGTTTTTCTGCCTGCGACCGCGTGATGGTCTTGAGCGGCGATTCATCCTTCTCGTGATTCCAGATTTTCTCATAGTCGCGCGCTTTGCGCCGCGACCGCAGCGGCAGGATGATGCCGTTGAGCACTATTTTCCAAAGTAGCGAATTCTTCTCGATCACGCGCGGATCGGTGAGGAATTCCTTCAGATAACGGCGGACTGCGGCCGGCTCGGCGGCGTCCGGCGTGCCGAGATTAACCAAGAGCACGCCGATACCGGAAGCGGCCGGGGCGGCGGTCGGCGCGGCCGGTGCCGGAGCTTCCGGCGGCATTGGCGCGGCCGGCTCGCCGAGAGCCGGCCCAACGATCGGCCGCTCGGGCTCACCCGGCTGAATGGGCGGCGCCAGTTCGTTGGCAGGCTGGTCCGAAATTGGCGGCGGGACGGGCGGCGCGTCGTTCATGGCTTCACCATACCCGATTGCGGATTCCCTTGCATGCGCGCAAACGCCACGCCGCGTAAATACCTGCCGGCAGGCCACATTTGCGCATTGACGGCCGAAACCTCAATGTGGCCCTATTCCTCGGCATGCCGATTTATCGGCTCAACAAGGAAGCGATCATGGTTCGCGGTATCTCGTTTGCCATTATCTTGCTTTTGATCGCGAATGTCGCCTCAGCGCAGAACCGGGCCCGGCCGAACGCCGCGCCGGACGATGACGCATGCAAGGTCGATTCCCACCGCTATTGCCAGCATGTGTTCCCTGCTCAACGCGAGCTGCCTCCAGATCAATTCGAAATGTTGTCCTGCCTGCAGGAGCACCGGGCGAAACTCAGCAAAGCGTGCAGTGAGATGCTGAAGGGCCACGGCATATAATCAGCACGCCTCATCCGACTCGATTGCTCGCGAGACGACACCCGCCAACGTATGAGCCGGAGCACACGCTTCAACCGCCAATGTCTGACGGCGTCATTCCGCAGCTTTGAGCAGTGCCGGCGCGCCGGCGCGGAATTGTTCCAGTAAAGCCGCTTCGTCGGCCTTGGCGGCGAGGAGATGCCGCTCCTTGACGTAGCCGAAGCCGCGGATCTTCTCCGGGATCGCGGCCAGGCCGACCGCGAGGTGGTGATTGTCGGGCGTCAGCGCGGCGAGCGCCTGATCGAGCATGGAGACGTAATCCTCGATCAGCTTGCGTTCGGTGCGGCGCTCGCGCGTGCGGCCGAACGGGTCGAACGGCGTGCCGCGCAGGAACTTGAGCTTTGCCAATAGCCGGAAGGCCGACAACAGCCAGGGGCCGAAACTCATCTTGCGCGGCAGCCCGGTGGTGCGGTCGCGCCGCGCCAAGAGCGGCGGCGCCAGATGAAACTCGAAGCGCAGATTGTCACCCGCGAAGGTGCCGGCGACCTGCTGGAGGAAGGCCCCGTCGCTATAGAGCCGCGCCACTTCGTATTCGTCCTTATAGGCCATCAGCTTGAACAGATAGCGCGCCACCGCATCGGCCAGTCCGCACTTGCCGGGCGCGCGCGCGGCCTCCGCCGCCTTGACCTTGTCGACCACCGCCCGATAGCGCGCCGCATAGGCGGCATTCTGATAAGCGGTGAGGAACTTCACGCGCCGCGCCACCGTCTCGTCGAACGATTCGGAGAGGTGCCGCGCATCGCTGGCCGCTGCCGTCGCCGGCTTGGCCAGCGCCTCGACCTGCGCGCGATCGACCGCAGCGCGGCGCCCCCAGTGAAACGCGGCCTGGTTCATGGCGACCGCCTCGCCGTTGAGCTCGATCGCCCGCTCGATGGCGGCGGCCGACAACGGAATGGCGCCGAGCTGATAGGCGTAGCCGACCAAGAACATGTTGGTGCCGATCGATTGCCCGAACAGCGCGGTGGCCAGACGCGAAGCGTCGATGAAATGCGTCTTGTCAGGGCCGGCATCGGCGGTGATGGTGCGCTTGAGCCGCTCGGTCGGCAGCGAGAAATCGGCGTTGCGGGTGAATTCGCCGGGCAGGAATTCGGCGGTATTGACCACCATCTGGGTGGCGCCGCGCTTGACCGCGGCCAGAATCTTGCGCGTGCCGGCGACCACGATGTCGCCGCCGAGCACGAGATCGGCGCGGCCGGCGGCGACGCGGATGGCGTGGATGCCTTGCGGCTTCTCGGCGAAGCGAATGTAACTGAACACCGCGCCGCCCTTCTGCGCCAGGCCCGCCATGTCGAGCACGCCGACGCCGCGGCCTTCGAGATGCGCGGCCATGCCCAATATACCGCCGATGGTGACGATGCCGGTGCCGCCGACGCCGGTGACGATGATGTTGTAGGTCCGCGCCATGGGCGGCAGCTTCGGCTCGGGCAGCACCGCCAGATCGTGATCGGCGGCGACGCCGGCGCCTTTCTTCAGCTTGGCGCCGTGCACGGTGACGAACGACGGGCAGAAGCCCTTGACGCAGGAAAAGTCCTTGTTGCAGCTCGATTGA
>Ga0187876_1003177_pt1 | contig 11391 bp, 13 predicted proteins | sample June2016WEW_17_4_FD_133000 | JGI IMG/M metagenome (GOLD analysis project Ga0187876, IMG submission 133000) | Peatland microbial communities from SPRUCE experiment site at the Marcell Experimental Forest, Minnesota, USA - June2016WEW_17_40 | ecosystem: Environmental > Terrestrial > Soil >... | reverse complement strand
GCCGGAGATAGAGCCCGAGCTGCCGGTAAATAGGCACATAGGACGTAGGATCGAGGTTGGGCCGGAACTCCATCGGGACATCCCAATCCTACCAAATTGGACTGTCCCGGGCCAGCCAATGGGGAACCGGATAGAATACGGATCAGTCCATGCGATACGGTTTGATCGCAATGCTGCTGGCCGCCCTTGCCTTCGCTGGGAAGAAAAATCCCGACGGCGTTACGCAAACCCTCGAGCTTCCGCAAGACCCACCGATGGTTGCGATCGGCGAAACCAGCCGTCTGGTTTTCCACGTATCGCCGCTCTCGACGAAGGGGTTGCTTTCGCAGCAAACGCGCGATGCGCTGAAGGCGATTCTGAAAGCGAATGGCGGCGCGCAGGTGATTCACATCCGTGCGTTCGTCGCAGGCAGCGGCGATCTCCGGCGCGTGCCGCAGATCGTGAGCGAAGTATTCACCGCGAAGAGGATGTCACTACCCTCGGTCAGTGTGGTACTCGTGGGCCGTCTGCCTTTGGAGAATGCACAAGTGGTGATCGAGGCTGTTTCCGTCGGGAAGAAAGAAGTGAATCCGGAAGGATTGACCTTTATCGAAACATCGCAGTTGGCGGGCGCAACCCCGCTTAGGGTCACCTGTTTCGTCAGTTCCATCGAAAGTGCAAATTCGATTGCCGCCCGATTTCCTTCAGTGCGGGTGAACGTAGTGCAGACGCAGCGTGCTCCTATGCGCGCCGGTGAAACCTGCGAAGCCGTTGGACGAGGCGGCAACCTAAAAGCTCCCCGCCTGGCATTCACCGGAACTCAGGTCGCGTTCGGGCCGGATGAGAAGGCGGCTGCGCTTGCATTTCAGCGGCTCGACCGGGAACTCGGTGCAGCAGGCGTCCAGGTATCGGATACGATCGAGACCAACGTCTATGCGCTTTCGGAACGCATGGGGGAATTGGCCCGCAAGATTCGTACAACGCCCGGACCGATCATGATAGTTCCGTCCGAGGGCGTCGCCTCAGTCGATGGAACCTTCGCGGTCGATGCGATCGCGGCAGTGAGGAAGTAGGGCGGGAAAGTGACTAATCGCCGGATACGCGGCTTGCGACAGCCGAATCCGGGGATTTCAGGTAAACTTTGACCGACGCCCAGTTCGTGCGAAGCAGGGAAAGACCCAGCATCAGCACAATCGTCAGGACAATGGCGACCAACGTCTGACCGACGGTCAGGTGACTTTTCAGCGACCCGAACCAGCGGCCATAAACCAGCTCCACGTGAACCCAATAGACGAGCAGGCTCGTCAGCCCGAATTGCCGCACCCAGCTCCAGTTCGCAGGGGCGACACGAAGATTCCAGACCCATGCGAACGCGATCAGAATCAGCACGGCGCCCAATTTGATAAAGATGAGCGCGGGACTGTTCAGCCAGAAGTCCGAGTTCGTATAAATCGACGGCGGCATATTCGAAAAGGCGTAGGCTGCGAACGCCAGCGTCAAGCCTCCCCAACCGAACCACTGCATGGCGGGAGCGACATCATCGGGCTCGAGAAGCCGCAGGATGCTGCCTATGCTCATGCCGAAGGCAACAAAGGCGGCCCACGGGAAAAAGCCAAAAAACAGATGGTCGGGCTTCAAATAGTTCTGAACGATTTCGGGGACCCCCGACCAGTTGATATTCGAAACGAGCGGCGAAGCGGCGGCGATCGCGACGCCGAGAATCGCGCAAAGACGGATTCGCTCCGCTGTACGGAAAACGGACATCACCGACAACGCCAGCAACGCGAGCCCCATGCAGTTCAGGATGTCGACCCGGAAGATATCGGTCCACGGGCTTTTGTCGAACGAGAAAAGCCATAGTTGCAGCCGGAATGCAAACGCGGCGGCGAAAAGGTATCCCGAGCGCTTGATCGACGCAAGAAAACGCGCCCCTGCGGAAAAGCCCTTCTTCTCCTGGCTATCCATCAGAAACGCGAATGTGATGCCTAAGATAACCAGAAAGACCGCCGGGGGCATTCCACCCGCGAACTGTGACATCACGTACGGCCCGCCTTCGCGCAAATCGTCGCGTAGGAAGGATTGAAAAACATGGCCCTGGAGCATAACGATAGCCGTCAGGCCCCGGGCCCAGTCGAGATAGGGAAGTCGTTGTGAGAGCGGCTTCATTCTTTTGGTTTTTGTGCAATGACAGTTCCAAACGGAACTACAATCGCGGGTGTTCGATCTGAACTCCCTTCGGAGTTTTTAATTTCAAGGCGTCGTCGGATAAAGGTGAATTATATTTTACGTCCGAATAGGTGACCAGCCAGTAATCCCCGGATGCAAAAACAATCTTCTGTTGCACGGGCAATCCGTTCATTTCCGAGATCCAAAGCTCGGCACTGGCCACCTGTCGCGAAACGTCCTTCGATTTCGGGATGAGCTTAAGGTGTCCGGTCTGTTGCCCGCCGACGTTCTCTCTGCTGGCCCAGGTTACATCGTAAGACTGCTTTAGTTCGTTGCTTGACGCGCCGAATCCGAGGAGCAGAAACTGTTCGACCATCTGTTTTTTAGCACCGACTTCGTAAATCTGCACGGTCTTTATTTTCGGATAATAAACGCTGACCGTAGACTCGCCGAGTGAGACCGTCTTCGCATCCTGACCCGTGAAGTCGATCAACATACGCGTGTCGTGCGATTTCTCGCGTTTCAGCTTGATCGTACCGTTGTCAATCTCGTCGTCGTTAATCACTGCGGTATGCACGTCTCTTTTAATTCCCGCTACGACTGATTTCAACTGCAGGGCCGTTTTATCCATCCGCGCGAATGTATCGCTGAGCGTTTGAGCCGCGAGCAGAGCAGCCAACGCAAGCGCAGTTATCAAAAAGCGGGACAACTGGATTTGATGCATGTAGTGCGCGATTCGGGTACGGACTGCAGGGCGGCCAGTCATGCTTTTCAAACCTTCAGGGCTTCGCAAACGCCATATAGCCTTTGATTTCCTTTTCGGAATCGAATATAGGCTCGATGCGTATCAACCTCTGGGTTTTGCCGGTACGGGCGCTGAGCAGCTTGCCTACCTGGTCCAGTTGCCGATTCTGCGGGAAAGAGGCCACCAGCTCCGGCTCAATCCAGAAAACGGCTTCGCCATGGCTCGGCAGGGACGTAATCTGGGCGGCACTGGGGATGCGTGGCTGGTCGCGGAACCATTGGCGTGGGGCGAGAAAAATGAAGAGAGTGATTACCGCACAGATCACGTCATACTGCCAGACGCCGCGCTGATAGTCCCATAGAATGAACCGTTTAAGGCCGCCACCCACGATCTGAGTGTAACAGGCGGATTCCAGCACTTTCTCGCTATCGCACGCCGGATGGTCCTTTACATGCCTGAGTCCCGCCAGAAAGGAAACAAATATGAATGGAGATCTGGCTCTCAATTGGTGGGCGCTCGCCCTGCGCGGGGTGCTCGGCATCGTGGTTGGTTTCATCGCGTTCGTTCTGCCGGGCGTGACGCTGGTGGCTTTAACCTTCCTGTTTGGCGCTTATGCGCTGATCGACGGAATCCTCAGCTTCGGGATGGCCTTCCATGCCGCCAGGTTTCACCGCCATTGGTGGGCGCTGGCGCTCGAAGGAATTGTGGGTGTCGCCATCGCGGCAATCACATTGGCCTGGCCCGCGGTGACGCTTGTCGCTCTTTTGTACCTGATTGCCGCGTGGGCGGTGATTACCGGAATCTTCGAGATCGCCGCGGCAATACGAATGCGCCGCATCATTGAACACGAATGGCTCCTGGGGTTGGCAGGCGCCGCCTCGGTTATCTTCGGCTTGCTGCTATTTGGCGCCCCCGGACCCGGCGCCATTGTTATTGCCTGGTGGATCGGCGCCTACGCGCTTGTGTTCGGTGCTCTTATGCTTGCGTTGTCGTTCCGTTTGCGCAGCTGGTCGAAGACTGGAGGTACACTTCATGCTGTCTGACCTGCATCCGCAATGGGCTCCGGCGCGAACTACTGGTTAACCCGGGATATCTTCTCGCGATTGCTGGGCGTTGTTTATCTGATTGCGTTCGTCTGCGCAGTGAATCAGGCGAGGCCGCTGATCGGGGAGCGAGGGCTGCTCCCCATTGCGGCATGGATGCGCGAGGTTCCATTTCGCCAGTCGCCGAGTATTTTTTACTGGGTGCCTAAAGACTGGGCCCTCGCCGCTGCCGCTTGGATCGGCATCGCGCTTTCCTGCCTGGTAATCGCCGGGATCGCATTCCGCTATTCCAGTTGGCTCGCCGCGCTGGTGTGGGGCGCGATCTGGATTCTCTACCTGTCTTTTGTAAATGTGGGGCAGACGTTTTACGGATTCGGGTGGGAAACGATCCTGCTCGAAGCCGGTTTTTTCAGCATGTTCCTCGGCGCTCACGGTGTTGCGCCGCATCCGATTGCTTTGTGGTTATTCCGGTGGCTTGAGTTCCGCGTAATGTTCGGCGCGGGTTTGATCAAGCTGCGTGGCGATCCCTGCTGGCATTCGCTGACATGCCTCAATTACTACTACGAAACCCAGCCGATGCCCAATCCGCTCAGCTGGTTTTTTCATTGGGGATCTGCATGGACACACACCGGCGGCGTCCTCTTCAACCATTTCTCCGAACTGATCGTGCCTTCGGGTACTTCCTGCCGCAGCCGTTCAGTTCCATCGCCGGGGTGCTCACGATCGTGTTTCAGGGGACGATTATGGCCAGCGGAAATCTTTCCTGGCTCAATTTCCTGACCATGGTTCTCGCGCTGCCGATGATCGTGATCCCCGGCCGCATCCCGGCGCTGGTTCAACCGGGCACGGTTTACAAGTCTCTGTTGGTCGCGGTCGCGGTCCTCGTCGCCGTGCTGAGTATCAAGCCCATTCGCAACATGCTTTCTCCGCGCCAGGCAATGAACGCCAGCTACAACCCATTTCATCTGGTGGGTACGTACGGGGCATTCGGCTCCATCACACGGACGCGCTACGAAATCGTAATTGAAGGAACGCCCGACGATCCGTCGACTCCCTCCGCCCAGTGGTTGACATATGAGTTCAAGGGCAAACCTGGCGATCCGGCCCGCATGCCTGCGCAAATTGCGCCTTACCATCTGCGGCTCGACTGGCTGATGTGGTTTGCCGCGATGAGCCCGTCTCCCGACGACACGTGGTTTTTCCATCTCGTCCAGCGGCTGCTGGAAGGCGATGCAGCGACCCTGGGCTTGATGGGGCGAAATCCTTTTCCGGACCGTCCGCCGCGATATATACGCGCGCAGTATTACGAATACACGTTCACGACTCCCGAGGAGCGGAAAACAACCGGGCGTTGGTGGAACCGGCAATTGTTGAGCTCTTATCTCAGACCCGTTTCGCTCGACGATCCCGAGTTCCGCAGCTTGCTGATCCGGCAAGGCTGGTTGTGAAGCCCTGCTACGTGATCGGATCCGGGCCTAATGGACTAACGGCCGCGATCACGTTGGCGCGCGCTGGCCTCAAAGTCACCGTTCTCGAAGCGCAGCCGCGGATCGGCGGAGGAACGCGTTCGGCCGAACTCACGCTGCCCGGATTTCTGCACGATGTTTGCTCCGCGGTCCATCCGATGGCTCTCAGTTCTCCCGCCTTTGCCGGTCTACCGCTGCGGGAGCACGGCCTCGAATGGATTTATTCTGCGGCGGCGCTGGCGCATCCTTTTGACGATGGCAGTTGCATCACGGTCGAAAGGTCGATCCCGGAAACCATCGGGCAATTCGGAAGCCCTGAGTCGCTTTACCGCCGCATCGCCGCCCCGCTGGTGAGGGATTGGAACAATCTCATGCACGAGATCCTCGCGCCACCGCATATCCCGCGGCATCCCTTGACGCTCGGGCGTTTCGCGGCGATTGCTCCCTGGTCGGCGACGACGATGGGGCGCGTCATTTTTCGATCGCCGCAATCGCGCGCGGTGTTTGTGGGAATGGCCGCGCATTCGATACTGCCGCTCGAAGCGCCGGGCTCGGCGGCATTCGGGTGGATTCTGATGCTCTCCGCGCATGCGGTCGGGTGGCCGATCGCGCGCGGCGGCTCCCAACGGATCGCCGCCGCGCTGGCGTCGTATTTCGAATCGCTCGGGGGAAAAATCCTGACTTCCACCTGCGTCAAATCCCTCGATGAATTCGAGCGCCAATCGCTCGTGCTATGCGACGTCACGCCCCGGCAATTTATGGGACTCGCAGCCAACAAATTACCCGACGGTTACCGGCGGACAATGGAAAACTGGCGGTACGGGCCGGGTGTTTTCAAGATCGATTGGGCAATGAACGCTCCGATCCCCTGGAATGCGCCGGGGTGCGCGCGCGCCGCTACGGTCCATCTTGGCGGCAGCTTCGAGGAGATCGCGGAATCGGAACGAGCGCCCTGGCAGGGTAATACGCATCCCCGTCCCTTCGTCCTGCTCGCGCAACCCAGTTTGTTCGATCCTTCGCGCGCGCCTGCGAACGCACACACCGTGTGGGCCTATTGTCATGTCCCAAACAGCTCCGAAGTCGACATGACAGATGCGATCGAGTCACAGGTCGAGCGGTTCGCGCCCGGATTTCGCGCTCACATTCTGGCGCGGCACACAATGGCAACGCCGGACCTCGAGCGGCATAACGCGAACCTCGTGGGCGGCGATATTGGCGGCGGCGTGAACACGTTGAAACAGGTTTTGCTGCGCCCTTCCGCGAGCTTCTATCGCACTCCTCTCGAAGGCGTGTTTCTGTGTTCGAGTTCGACTCCGCCCGGGGCCGGTGTGCACGGCATGTGCGGCTATAACGCGGCGCGCGCGGCGTTGCGGCAGAATGCGTACCGCATGGCACAATAGAGGCATGAGCGCTCCCATCGCCAGTGGTCCCGTCGAACTTTTTTCCCGCGTGGATAACGAAACCGTCGAACAGGCGGCGCTACGCGCGGGCGTGATTACGACGACCCTCGACAGCGTGATCAACTGGGGACGCAAGAACTCGATCTGGCCCATGGCCTTCGGGCTGGCCTGTTGCGCGATCGAGATGATGTCCATGAGCGCCTCGCGCTTCGATATCTCGAGGTTCGGCGCCGAGGTGTTTCGCGGCTCGCCGCGGCAGAGCGATCTCATGATCATCGCAGGCCGGGTTTCGAATAAGATGGCCCCGGTGATCCGTCATCTTTATCAGCAGATGCCGGAACCCAAGTGGGTCATCTCGATGGGCGCGTGCGCCACGTCGACCGGAGTTTTCAATAACTACGCGCTGATCCCGGTCAATCAGGTGATACCGGTGGATGTTTTCGTTCCCGGTTGCCCGCCGAGGCCCGAGCAATTGATCCACGCGATCATGATGCTTCAGGAAAAGATCGGCGCTTCGTCGGGCGCTTTCAAACAAGCTCTCAACCTTGCTTAAATACCTGGCTTAGGGAGACACTTGCCAACCCGGCAGGAGTAACCCGGCGTTGGATCACGCCGCGTATCGAACGACTTCGAGTTCGCCCGAGCGATCCACCGAGGCGAGAAGGCGATCGACTCGCGCCATCGCGATGTTGTCCAACTCCGTTTCGCCGCACTGCCGGCACTGGAGGACTGGGAGCGCCCGCACAATCACGATCGACCTATCGCCGATCTTGAACGGCAGATCCGTCACCCGTTCTTCCATCGCTCCCCCGCAGACTCGGCATCTCACCTTGCGGTCCTCCTGAAACGTCCGTTCTCATCCCATTGTTCCGGATCGGGCAGATACATGGTTACCACACGAACATTATCGCCTTCGATGTCTGTGGCGACAAGAGCATGAAAGACGAATTCGGAAACCTCGCCCCTTAGCAGAAAGCTCGGGAGATATTTATCGTTGGCATATGTCTCGATAATTTCGAAAGTGGCGACAGCCCGGCTGAGCACTTCGCCGTTGAGTCGCCGCTCCTGCAAGCGCATGGTCACGTGATAATAGAGCGGGTGTTTCCGTATTCGTCGAGATTGTAGCCATCTGGCACAACGGCCATTGATCCATCTCTTCTAAGTTGCGCCTTACAGGCGTAGCATTTCCTGGTAATCACTACGAAAACAGAGATGGGAAGTTATACGCCAGCTACCACTATATTCTGGAAGGCAAGACCACTTTGCGGGGAGAACACCCGAAGCTGGCGAGTCCGCCGAAATGTATTCATCCAGAGAGGCTGTCTTGCAACTATGGCGACGGCTTTGCCCGATGCGAATTCATGAACTATGCCGAAGGGCGTTGGCTGTGCGAGAGCAAAGCGCCGTAGAAAAGCCTTGCAATCTGAACCCGTTCAATTCGTGGGTTCGACTTGCGGCCCCGATGACAACCCACAAACGCCGTAGTGTAGATCGAACCGCCGTCCCGTGCGGCGGTGCGTCACGCTGAAGCGTTATGCCACCCGCGTGTGTGGTACTTAGTTGGCGCTCGATCGGGCTAAGGCACAGAGGTATATACTCTCCGCAATGCCCTCATTCAGACTACTGGCAATCTTCTCGGTTATCGTGACCGCGCAGCTCGGATTCGCGCAAGGCTCACGCCCGCAAGCTCCCGCGTTCGACGCGTCGTTAATGGATATGCAGCCCCCGCCCGCACAGGGCGTAGCGATCCGCGCGGGCCGCTTGTTCGATCCGAAATCGGGCACGAATCTGCTGAATCAGGTGATCGTAATCAAGGGCGATCGAATTATCGATGTAGGCCCGCCCGAGCGCGTGCAGATTCCCGCGGGCGCGCGGATCGTCGATCTCAGCAGAGCCACGGTTCTCCCGGGATTAATCGATCGTCACGTTCATTTGATTCAGGACCAGGAACCCAACGACGGCCGCGCTGCCATGCTGGGACTTCATTACGCTCTGAAGGACTTGAACGCCGGCTTCACGACCCTCCAGGACATGGGCTCGGCTTTCACTTATGCAACGGTGGAATTGCGCGACGCGATCAACAGGGGATGGGTGCCCGGTCCGCGCCTGCAGGTTTCAGGGCCGCAGCTGAATCCCAGGGGCGCGACTTACTACCCGGCACCGTCCGTGGTGATGCCGTTCGGGCAAGGTCCGGGTGCCGGGGTCTGGCAACTCTCGCAGGATGTGAATTCACCCTGGCTAGCACGCGCGGCGGTGCGCGACCATTCGCACTACGGAACCGATTGGATCAAGGTCTACGAGACCGAGGATTATGAAGGCGGTGGCTATCCGCAACCGGATGGCGCCGGGGCGTTCACGCCGGATGGCAAAATGATCAACGTTCCCTCGCTGACACTCGAGGAGAACCAGGCAATCGTCGACGAAGCGCACCGGCGCGGTCTGAAAGTCGCGTGCCATGCATACGGCGGAGAAGGGTTGCGCAATTGCCTCGCGGCGGGCGTCGATATGCCGATGCATGTGATTGTGGGCGTCACCGGCGCGGAGGGACTCGACGATGAAACCATGCGGTTGCTCAAAGTCCCTTTGGCCGACGGCACCCAGCGTCCGGTGATTCAGACGCTTTGGGACCTGATGGGCGATCTCGAGCTGAAAGACAGAAAAGCTACGGGCGGCAAGACCACTCGCTTCCAGCTGACCGAACTGAGTTTCAAGCGGTTGGTGGCTGCCGGCGTGACCGAAGTGTTCGGCAGCGGAGCATACACCTTCGGACACGGTGTGCAGGCTTTCCAATTCGGCTGGTACGTGAAATGGGGGATGTCGCCGGCAAACGCGATTCGGATGGCCACGAGTAACGCGGCGGCGAGCCTGAATTTCGATCTCGGGAAACAGCTGGGCAGCGTGGAAAAGGGAAAGTTCGCCGATATTGTCGCCGTGTCCGGCGATCCCCTTGTGGATATCACGGAGATGGAGCGGATCAAGTTCGTGATGAAGGGTGGCGCGATTTTCAAAAACGATCTGAAGTAACGGCAAATTAGCCGATCCGAGCCGTCTTGCGCCGGGTTGCGAAGGTCTTTCCATCCAGCCGGATATCCATGTCAATGAGCGGTACGTCGGGTTCGGGCGTCGACACTGGTTCCTCAACAACCGGCTCTGGTACAACTGGTTCCTCGACCGCAATCGCCTCCGGAGCCGCGGCTTCTGCCCGCCGAATCTGCAGCAGCGAACGCAGGGCCGCGCTTCGAACCTCCGGATGCTCGTCCCTTAGCAACTCGGTGAGCGGCGGAACGAATGCGGCGTCGCCGATTTGTCCCATGGTCCATGCCGCGGTGGAGCGAAACGTGGGCACCGATGCGGTCACCATTTCGGTAACTTGCTCCACAATGCCAGGTTTTCCCAGCATGTGAAGCCCCACCAGCGCGTTTGCCGCCACACGATTCGATTCGTCTCGCACGCAATCTTCCAGCAGGGCCTGCGCGGAGGGCGAATTCAGGCCCCAGATCGCTTCGACGGCACTCGCTCGGGCTCCCGGATCGCTTCGGTTGAGCTGTCTCGACGCCCACTCCGCGTTTTGCAGGCGCCTTCCGATGAAGAGAGTGGCCTTGGCGGCGATCTGCGGATCGGGACTGTCCACGAGATGGCTCAGGATTGGTAACAAACGGCGCCCGACTGAAGTCTCATCGAACACATCGAGAACCCGGCACGAACGAGGACCATCAAACGCTTCAGCGTGATTCGACCCGCTCCGGTCGGGCAGTTTCCGGGCCAGCTTTACGTCAAAAGACAGATCGACTTTCACCAGCCGCCTGAACAGGGTTACCGACCGCCGGTGGGAGCCACGCGACGGATCCGCCACTTCTTCAAATACGGAATGGTGCCGCAGCATCAAGCTCGTCAGAATCTGGTGGGCGCTCGATTCTTCGGGCGAGTCAAGATATTCGAGTGCGGCGACCATGAACAACTCTGGAAGCTCGGTTGCCATGCGCCGAATCAAACGCACGCTGAGAGGGTTCGTGTCGAACTCGGCAATTGCCCGCTCCAGATAGATGTTAACCACAAGTTGATCGGCGTGCATATTCACCCGGCTAATCAGTGATCCTGCTGATCTATCGGTCTTCCTTAGCGGAAACTTTAGGCTACTCGTTTTGTACGAGGTAGTCCTTCGCGGCGCCCGGCTGGCTGTATTCGTAAGGGCCGCGGACGACTGGCCCGGTGTGTTCGGACCATTCGAGACCCGTCGCCTGCCATGGATTCCTCGGCGCGACGGGACCCCGACGTATGCTCTGGAAAAGATTCCACAAGAAGACCACCTGCGCGGATGCGAGGCAGAATGCGGAATAAGTGATCCATCGCTGCAGCGGCATTACCCGGGCGAGGAAATCGAACGTGGTGAAGTCGGAATAGCGGCGTGGGTTGCCCGCGAAACCGGCAAAGTGCATCGGCAGGAAAGTCGCGTACGCGCCGACGAACGTCAGATAGAAATGCAGCTTTCCCAGGCGCTCGTCCATCATGCGGCCGAACAGGAGCGGGAACCAGTAGAAGGTCGCTGCGAAGATGCCGAAAAGCGCGGCGATACCCATGATCAGATGGAAATG
>Ga0187876_1003175_pt1 | contig 11398 bp, 11 predicted proteins | sample June2016WEW_17_4_FD_133000 | JGI IMG/M metagenome (GOLD analysis project Ga0187876, IMG submission 133000) | Peatland microbial communities from SPRUCE experiment site at the Marcell Experimental Forest, Minnesota, USA - June2016WEW_17_40 | ecosystem: Environmental > Terrestrial > Soil >... | reverse complement strand
GCGCGGTCTTCGACTATCTGCGCATGAGCGAAAACTCCTGCGCCTGCCCAACCTAGGGATTCAGCGTCATCACCAACCAACTTTCACCTATACCGTCACGCTCGGCGGCAGAGCGAACCTCGGTCCGGCGCCAGGCCCGCCTGTCGACCGACGCCCGAAATCCTCCTCGTGCATGTCGGGCAGCCTCCCAACTCCCAAAATCAATCGCCATTCTGTTCCGCTCCCCCTTAGTTAGAACAAATTTACCGTGCCCTCCTGGTGATTATCGAACGCACACGCGCCGGAATGAACGCAGCCCGAGCGCGTGGCGTCAGGCCCCGAACCTATCCCGGCAGCAGATCGACCACGCCTCAATGCTGATCGAGGAAGGCCGGAGCAGCCAAAGCGTGGCCGACCTGTTCAACGCGGGTCGCTTCACCGTGTACGGGACGGGGCGCTCACCTATAGTGCTAAAATAGAAGCCCGGGCTAATGAGGATTCTTATATGGCAACGGCACCAACACAAGAACCGGAATTTGAGAATCTGCCTCTGAGATTGGCTTGGCCATTTCTTGAGGTCAATGGCCTGGCAACCGAAGCGGCTGAAATAAGAACAAGTCCCGAACGGCTCGGGTCTTATACAACGAGTCTTCGACGTGCAAAGATTGTTGCCTTGCTCCGCCGAAAAGACCTACTTGATAGATTCATTGAGACGAACTGGCGGTTTGCCTTAACGCCAGCGGGGAAGGCGAAACTCAATCGGTACGATCACATCTATTCAAAGTACGAGACGTCTGGCGCCGCCGCTGCGCCTTCCACCAACGCCACGACCGAAGACGAGACCGAAGCTGGGACGGAGTTCGCTCTTGAAGAACAACTCCGTGACTACCTCGCGGAGAATCTGGGCATTCTTGAGCCAGGCCTTTCACTGTGGCCCGTAGAAAACGGAGACGCCGTGGAGTTCCAAGTAGATGAGCAAGGGCCGAGCCGGAGGATTGACATACTCGCTAAAGACAGTGGTGAGTTGCCAGTGATAATCGAGCTAAAGGTCAGCAGAGGCCATGAAAAAACAGTCGGCCAAGTCCTTTACTACCGCGCGAGAATCAAGCAGCGATTTAGTGCTGAACGAGTAAGAATCTTCATCGTTGGCGCAGAGATTAGCCCGGAACTCCGGGCTGCGGCTTCCGAAGTTTCCGATGTGCTTTTGTTCGAGTACAGCCTAGCGGTGAAGGTCACCGCAATTACGACTTGAACCTGTTCTCAGCCCTGATTTCGACGGCTTGCGATGTCAGCCAAATAGTGGCACAACGTCCTCTATGTTTGGCGATTGCTCGTCTCCCCAACTCAGAGTACTTCTGCTGAGTAAGTGCTTCAGTGAACGTATCTGCCAAGACATCCTAACTATTAATTCGACTCACCGACTCGGCCTGCCGGGTCAATACCATTTGACAAGGAGGAATCACATATGATCATTGGTGTCACGCACGACCATGACGGCCGTGTCATCCAGCGGCTGTCCGTATCCACCAAAGTCTCCATCGGGCTGCCACCCAATGGAGATTGCAACCATCCCACCAAGCTCGACCACTTCGTTTTCCTGCGGAAGAAGAAGTCGGCCAACCGGGTTGGGTGGGAAGTCGATCCGGAACTGACCGAGCATTACGGAGAGGAGTGCCGGGAACTCCACATTATGTTGATCGACGACGACATCGAGAACGTCTTTCCCAGTTCCTACGCTTGGTGGACAGCCACCGAGCGGAAGTGTTGGGGCGACGGAACCTCAGCCACCCGGCGCACGGCTGAGAAGCCTGGCGGCCAACCTTGGACCCAGTGTGGCACCGGTTGTCCGGAGCTTGCCAGCGGGCAGTGCAAGCCGGGTGGAGATTTACGCTTCGTGTTGGCGGACTTCCCGCGCCTCGGGAGTGTCTGCCGCATCCACACCTGCTCTTACCGATCCATTCGCCAGATTCACTCCGCCTTGCAGGAGATCCAGACGTTCACGGGCGGTCGCCTGGCCGGAATCACCGCCAAGCTGACGGTTCGCCCGGAGGAAGCAACGTACTTCGATCGAAAGGAAAAGAGGAAGAAGACTTCATCCATCTGGGCGCTGAGTCTCGAAGTCGAAGGCGACGACATGCGGAAACTCATCGCTAACCTGACGGAGAACGCCCGCCTCTTCGCGGAGACTCGCAAGCTGCTCGGGTCGGGTGGCAAGGTCTTTGAGGTCATTGAAGACGAGCAAGAGCAGGCGCCGGAGGTTGCGGCGGAGTTCTACCCGGCTTCAGCGAATGGCCCCGTGGCTGCCGAAGGCGCCGCGGCAGGTTCTCCTTCTGATGCGACCCCCGCCGCTGCCGCACTGCATCCGATGACCAAGCCTTCCGCCGCTGAGAGCAGCGCTGCCCTGGCTGACGGGAACGGATCTGGCAAGCCGACCGCCGACGGAGCCGCGTCGTCGAAGCCGATGACTACGACTTCGTCCCCTGTAAACAACACCTCCCCGACTGGGAGGAACGGATCTACTAAGCCGCCCGCCGAGGGGGCCACCCCAACACCCGGTAACAACAATGGGAACGGATCGGCAGCAGGTTCCGGGTTCAACCAACTCCGTAACGAATTCCTTACCGCGGCACGGCGCGTTGCCACGACCAAGAAACAAGGCATCGGCGAAGTGGTGGAATGGGCAAGTGGCGGCGCGTTCAAGTACGGCGATGTCGGTCGCATGACGGAGGTCGATACGCCGAAGCTACGGGCGGCCACTGAACTCATGGCGTCGGCCATCGCCAGCACAGCTCGCTGATTGAAACGTTCTCTCTTTCCCACCTTGACCTGCTTTATAACCCCTGCCTCAACTCCCACCACCACCCTGGAGCGCTGGCACGTCGCTGCGCTTTGGACCGACGCAAACTTGCCGGCGCTCCAGCCCCACCGACTTCGCTGAGCACTGCCTTCCAGGTTTTTGCAGATGATTGAGCTCGAAAATGCAGGTCAGGAGGGTCTGCGCCACTTTGTTTCTATTGAGTGGGCTCGCACGCAAGACAGGTCACCCGTCATCCAAGCGTGAGCGTCAAAGATGATGCTGCTGACCACAACCACGGTTTTGCGACTACGGCCAAGTGACGCACCCGTTGCGCGGCTTGCCCAGTCTGGGGAGTGGTTTTCCGTGTGCTTTCGGCAAGGCTGCGCAATCTGTTCATCGGTAGAGGGGATCCTTGCAGTTATTGCTTTCCTGGAACTCGCTCTCAACCCTTTCCGCTCCCCAAATCTTTCGGCCCGCTCGCTTGGGATGTTCCCGAAAATGCTCATTCCTGTTCTTGAAATGCCGGTCGATGGCAGCCTTCGCCGCATCGAGCGAATGGTAATCGCTATTGTGGATTATCGCTCGTGCCATACCGCTGAAAACCGACTCGATGACGTTGAGAAATTGAGCCCCGGCTGGTAGTGGGGCAGTTTTTACAACTGGGTAACCTCGGGCTGGACATTCTTCGTTCCTGACCGCAATCTGTAAAAACAGCTCTTTTGAAATGTGCCAAGAGGCGGCATCCCAGGACAGATAGATCGTTTTGCACCCGCGATACTGTGTGCGTAACAGGTCCATCATCTTGATCATTTCTTGGGTATTCTTCTTTTCTGAATAGAAATGGGTTACCTGGTTTCGGGACAGCTCCAGTGCGGCTGTGATGATCAGATAACCTTTTGATTTCTGCCACTGCGGCACCGTGTAGCTCTCCTCTGGCCCTACACGCTTCCGCCCGCCTCTCTTTTTCACCGCGAATGGGCCGAATTCGTCGATCGAGAAGAAGGCTTCGTCGTTCTTCAACTCCGAAAGGATCTTCTTGATGGCCTCGATCTTGACTCTGTACTCGGGATCCCGGCTGGTTAGCACAATCCGCGCTTTGCGCCATTTATAACCGGCTTGCTGAATGATTGCTCGAATCACATCGCAGCATAGCGGTTGCCCTTGGCTACGCAAAACCTTCTGCAGATCGGTGAGCCTCCAGGTTGATCGGTTGATGCCATGCGCCGATGGGGGTGTGTGCAGCAATCCGAAGACGGCTTGTTTGATGTCATCATTTTTGGATTTTGTTCCACTCATCTCCCTCCGGGCGAGGAGCTTCGCTTGACCACCCTGCTGGTAGTGGTTCCAGTATCTGGTCGCTGTTCCCTTCGAAATATGAAGGAATGAACAGGCATGAGACTGGCCGATCCCCCGCTCACGGGCGAGAATGGTCATCGCTCTGTTGCGGTGCGAGAGGTTCCCCTCCCAGACGGCGCTGAGCAGTTCATCAAGTTCCGCGACCTGACCCAACTCTGTTGCCAAATCGCCACAGGACAGAGCCCTTTGGAGTACCGCACGCATCCAGTCAAAGACTTTCTGTCGGCCTCCAAGTAGCGGCGACTGCGACGCAATCACGCGTACGTGTCGCAGATGCTCGCCCAAGATGCTAAGCCCTCCCTGGTAACCCGAGGCACGGAGATGTCGGCCGATCGCTGCGCTGCTGATCGTCGAGTCTTGTTGGAGCAACTCGGAAATAATAGGCTTATAGGGATCCAGCTTGCGATGACGTGGCGCTCGGATTCCCGGCCTGCCGGGCGAGAGAAGGTATTTTTTGATCGTCCTAAATGTGCTGTGGAGGTGTGTTGCGATACTGCGCAATGACCGCTTTTCTATCCAATGCAGGCGTTGAATTGTGGCGATCTGATTGCCATCTAGCATGGTTGCGAGGAGTGCTTGATCAACCCAGCGATTTCGACGCGGAATCCACGCTGGCGCCAGCCCGCCCCAGCGTCTCGCGGTAATTCCAAGGCATCCACGCTGCGGGATTCTGGGCCAACTCGGTGGCGTGTTTCTGCAATTCGATGAGGTAGTCAAAAGGATTGGCGTCGTTCAAATCGCAGGTGTGGATGAGACTCATGAACAGATCGCCCACTTCGGCACCGTTCTCGGTCTTATAGAATAGCGAATTCTTTCGATGGCAAATCGCCTTCTTTAAGGCCCTTTCGCAAATGTTGTTGTCCAACGGGGCGCCGGCTTGATGGAGAAAGAGGGTCAGCCGATTCCAATGTTTCAGGCTGAAAGTAATCGCTGATCCCAGCCCGGAGTTGGGCTCCACCTTTTTTTCCTCGAACTGGGCGCGGAGCCAGGCGTGCAGTTCGTCCATAATCGGGCCGCTGTGCGCCTGGTGAAAGCGCAGTCGTTCCTCCGGTGATAAGCCTTGCTCCTCCGCCTGGGCGTCATAGCCATAGACCTTGCCCAGGCTTTCGAGCACATAACGGCACGGCTCGGGAAAGTTGGGCACGACGTCGACGTAACGGCGCCGGGCATGCGCGTTACAGTTCCCCACTATGATTTCCAGGGGCTTGGGCAGCTTGGGGAAGTTGCGGGACAACGCGTCGCACATTTGGATGGGCGGAGCCAGCCCGGCGGCCCGCTGTGCCAACACCCGGGCAAGATTCTCCCCCGCATGCCTCCGCCCGGTGAAAAATAGCGCCATCCGCCGCCCCTGCCAGGTGGAGACAATCCCGGAAGTGAACAACCCCGTGCGCTCCCGCGAGCTCGACGGTTCTTCTTCCACCCCGGCCGAGTGCGGGCTGGCCCGCGCCAGCGCTAGAATCTTCATCGCCGTATCGTCGTTGTAGAACACTTCCCCCTGTGCCGCTTGGCAGATTAATTCCGCGAAAGCGGGCTGGAACACTTCCGCCGTTTCCTGGACAATCTCCCACTGCGTCGCGGGCGGCAGGGGAATCCCCAAACTCGCCTCCAGACCCGCCAGCCGATAGAACGGAACGCCGCTGCCATACTTCAGCAACCCGATCATCGCCGCCGCGCTCTCGTCGTATTTCTTCTCCCCCACGCCCTCCGGCGCGGCGGCCTCAAAAACCTCTCCGCACAGATTACAGCGCAGGCTCTCCAGCTCGTAAGCGGTGGCCGCCAGCGGCGCTTGGCCCACCACCCGAATTCTCAAGGCGGGCTCCTTGCGTACGTAAACCTTCCCCTTCATACATTCTGGACAGTGATCCCCTGGCTTCAGGGAAGCGTGCGGGATTTTGATTCGCTCGGCACCTTGATACGCTGCCGCCCCGTTCCGTCCGTGGCCGGGTTTCACCTTTTCGCCCGGGCTCCCCTTCCCGCCGGGTGTGGGATGACTTTTTGCGGAGGGCTCCAGCCCGGCCTGTTGCAGAACTTTACTCGTCTTCTCCGTGCTCGGTTTCCCCAACACGGCCCGCAGCCGGCTGATCGTCGTATCCTTCTCGCCGATCAACTCGGTCAGATGACGGAAGGCACGCAGCGCGGCCTGGAGCTTCTCATAACTCTCCTCGTCCAGGGCCTCCTGGCGCGCCCGCTCCAGCAGTGCTTGCCACTCTTCCAGGTTCACCTCGATCACCTCGCGTCCCGGCTTCATCCTACACCTCCGCCAGCCATTGGCGAAAATGCGGCGTGAGCGCATACCCCAGCACTTCTTTGATCGACCGATTGGGCCGCTTGTTCGGGCAGTCCTTGCCCCGGCCCGTTGTTCGCCCCATCACTACCCAGTTCGCCGCCCGATAGCAGGTGCCGCGATAGCGTTCCGGATCCACGAAGGTCTCGAGAAAATAGATGGGGTGCCCGTAGATCCGTTCCCAGTCTGCCGCGATTCTGCGCCCCATCTGACCGAGAACGTGCGACGCCAAATGCGGGACGCGGACCCAAGGCAAAATGAGATAGCGAGGATTGTAGGCGAGAAAACGGATATTGCGGCGCCGCGCCTCTGCCGACCAGCCGATAAAGCGATCACGGGCGCCCAGATGCCGCGGCGCCGACGACCAGGTCAGGCAGGCAATCACCCGACCCGCAGCAGAGACCAGATATTTGAGGTGTTCCCCGACCGGCCGCGTGTAGCCGAGCGGATGATACTGGGCGACGAGGTAGTTGAAGAGGGGCTCCTCGGGTGTGCGCCGCACTTGCTGAAACTCCAACGGCCGAAGCGCCCGCAGCGATGTCTCCAGGGGAGTGGTATCCAGCAGGAGCGGGACCGGGCCTTTTCCCCCCTCCGTCGCGCGCCGGACGAGGGGGTTACGGTGCACATGGCGGGCGGGCGGCAACTCCAGGCGCCCGGCCCGCCCAAGTTCCAAAAGCAGTCCTCGGCAGACCATGTCGCGGAGTGCGCCGTTGGCCTGTTTCCATCCCCACGCCTCACACAACCGCAGCGAGAGCTGCCGCCGGTTGGCGCCCGGATGCTGCACCATCAACTGCCGGATGAACTCCACTTCCGCGGCAGTAACGATTCGGCCCCGGTAGCGAAACTCTCCTTCCATGCCCCCGAGCGTAACAGAGACGAAATAAGAACGCAAGCCCCCAGCGCCATTTTTCCTCAGCCGGGGACGCTGACCGGCCGCCAGACGGGAGCTGCCGGTGCCAAGGTGGGATCCCCGCCCGCCAGCAGCACGTAAAACTCGTGCGCCTCCAGGGCTTTCGTCACTCCCGTCAGGCTCACTGGCCAGAAACCGAAGCGCCCGCGCGAGAGCCGCTTCTGGCACAACCAAAATCCCCGGCCGTCATAGGCCAATATCTTCAGCGCCGTGCGCCGACGGTTGCGGAACACGAACAGTCGGCCCGAAAAAGGGTCCGCCTGCAACTGCTCCTGGCACACCCCCGCCAAGCCATCAATCCCGTTGCGGAAATCCACCGCTTCCACCGCCACCAGGATGCGGGTCTGCGGGGTGACCTGGATCATGCCTCGCCGCTCCACAACGCCCGGCTCAGGGCGACCAACTCGGCGGTGGCGACACCGTTGAGCTCGATGCGCATCCGGCCCCGCGGCCCTTCCAGCTCCACCACCGCTCCCGGAAAACTACCGGGAGACGGTGCCATCAGCTCCACAAACGTCGGCGGTGCCGACCGTGCGCGGCGCGGGAACGTGGTTTGACGGCGCTTACCACCCTGCGCTTGTCGAAGGGCTACCGGTGCCTTCGATACCGGTCTCTTCGCCACCGCGCTCGCCGCTTCTACCCATTGCTTCAGCTTGCCATACTCCAGATGCAGAGCTTTCGCGGTGGGATTAATCCCATGCGCGCGGGCCAGTTCGGCCGCCGCCGCCCACAAAGACTCCGGAATCGGCAACCGGCCCGTGTGCGTACTCCGCCACCGCCGGAGGCGTCGGTAAACCTTCTGCATGTTAGGGGGAATGTCAGGAATCTCGTTGGCCATCGTCCGTCCTCCTTGCCCCCGCTGGGCATGAGACTGACGCTACCACGACGACATACTTGAGTTAAGCAGGCTTACCGAAGGGACACTGTGTGATTCGTTTTGGCTCATCCCGACCAAGGCTCGCCTCGTCGAATCTCACGATGGAACGCTGGGGTTCCACCACTCATCTATGCGATCCCGGACATCGGGGCCATGATTCACCGTACGACCTCGCCGCCGTCGTGCGGGGAGGCCCGGCGCCCAATCAGAGCTTCGATTCCGCCTGGGGCGGAACCACTGCGCTACTCGGGCTACCGGACATGTGAACGAGCTGCGCGTAGTTGTGGCGCGTGCGCAGCATCCAGTACAAACGGATCGCCAGGCGGCGGGCGATGGCTACTTTCGCCACCCCGCTCGACCGCCGGCTCTTCAAGCGTTGATAGGTGCGGCGCAACTGAGGATCGAGGCGCGCCGCGGTCTGCGCGGCTTCCACCAGCAGCCAACACATCATCGTATTGCCTTGCTTACTAATGGAGCCCAGTCGTTGGTGGCCGCCGCTGGAGTGCTCGCGCGGATTCAGTCCCCAATAGCTCACCAGCTTGCCGCTCCTGGGGAAGCGCGCGACGGGTCCGACGCTCAGCACGTAGGCCAGGGCCGCCACCGTCCCCACCCCCGGATGGGTGCGCAACAGCGCCACATTGGGACGCGCGCGCCCGGCTTCTTCCACCGCCCGGTCCAACTCCCGCACCTGCTCGTCCAACTGATCCAGCCACTCCAGCAGCTCTTTCCGCCGCCGCGCCGCCCACGGCAACAGCGCCAGCTTTTCCAACTCGGCACGTCCCTTGGCGCTCCACAGCTTGCCTTTCCGACACAGTCCCTGGCTGATCGCCAGCGCGTGCAGTTGATTCTTCACCTGGGTACGCGCCCGCACCAGCTTCATCCGGTGCACCAGCAACTGCCGCAGATCACGTTCCTCCATCGACGGCACCCAGATGCGCGGGAAGCGTCCCGTGCGCAGCAGATCCAGAATATGTTCAGCATCGCGCGCGTCGGTCTTCTGCAGGCGTACTTCGCTAGCCCGAATGTGCGCCGCGTCACCTACCCATAACTCGTGCCCCAGCTCCGCCAGCAGCCGCTCAAACCACAGCGCCGGGAACGTCGCTTCGATTCCCACCACCGTCCCGCGCGGCAACTGCGCGTAAAACTTCCCCACTTCCTCACCCGCGTGTTCCAGCCGGCGCACCTTGATCTCTCCCGTCTCCTCGTCAATCCACGCCACAACCTGGTAGCGTGTATGCACATCACATCCGATAATACTCATGGCTCGGCTCCTTTTCCGGCTTGCCTTGGTCGTGACAACCCAAGTCTACCGGGCTTGGAGCCGATGCCGTTATCTAATCAGACCTACCCTCTTGAAGGGCGTGGTCCGGCATGACAACATCGCCCCAGAATGTTTCTGCGGCGCCACGCGCGGCACAAAGACGGCAAGGATCATACGTATTGGTCTCTGGTGGAAACGGTGCGGACGCCGGACGGGCCGCGCCAGCGCACGTTGTGCTACTTGGGCGAGCTGAATGGCTCGGCGCAGGCGCGCTGGGTGAAGACGATCGAGGTTTTCAACGCCGGGGGGGGAGAGCCAGCAACTTCATCGCTAGGTTGCCCAAAACCATCTGATTCCGGGCAGCGGAATCTGCTCAAACCAGCACTTGAGAATCAATCGTTTGCATTGAGCGGAATGGCAAGGGTTTTTGGGCAAGGGAATCCGCAGTTGTAGCCGCCTGTACCTTCACAAGTTGCCATAAGCACAGTTATGGCCGTTTTTCGTCAAAGCGCCCGGCATGGCGGGACCCTCGGCGAATGCTCAATTTGAACCAGGCTGATCTACCTGTGGCCTGGGGGTGCTCTCACCAGCCGGCAGATTTCCGCAGCGTAGGGCTTCTTATCTCCGGCGACCCAGCAGGAACCGAGACCGTGGGCGCGAGCGGCCAACAGGATATTCTCCGTGGCGGCGCTGCCATCTTCGAGGTAGTACTTGGTCTCCCGGCATATAACAACGACACATGCCGGGGCATCAGCAATGAATCCTCCGAAATCGGTGGTGTTGGCAATGCTGCGCAGCGCCTCGGGATCTGTCACGACCACAAATTCCCATGGCTGGATGTTGACCGCTGTGGCCGCCAGGCGTCCGCAATCGACGATGTCTTCGATGGTCTTTCTGGGTACTGCTTCGCGCTTGTACGCGCGGAGCGACCGCCGTGTTTTCAAAACTTCAATTGCGTCCATGGCTATATTTTCCCCGAATCATTTCTTTGCCCCTGTATATCACCCGTAAACCAACTTGCTGTCCACCGATCGCGGCGTCGCGCAAAGAAACCTCATTTAGGACCGGACACCCGCCACCGCAGATGAGTATTCCGACGTCGCCCTCAATGGGCAAATCGTATCATAAGGCAAACTCAGGGTTTTGCTGGCTTTGAACTAATTGTCCCACTGAGGGCCAGTCAGTCTACTTATTCTCATCTCCGACGAACGTCCCCCCGGTCCTTTCCTTCTCCCTCTTCGTTGAACTTCGCTCATGCAGCGGTTTGAGGCGGTCGCCACTGATTCGCGATATCAGCGCTGGCGACTTTGCCGGCGTTGTGTTTTGTTTGGCTTGCAGCGAAATCAACGAGGATTTGTGTGCGTGATGTGTGCCCGTCAAAACCAAGTATATCCTGTGGGGCGCGGTCAATCTGGTATGCTGGCCGGCTGGTACCGCGCAGCCCCCGTGGGCCGATCAGATACTGAGCGTGGGTCAGTCTGGGCAGCCCGCCTGGTGGAGGGCAGCCACGATCTGGCGCCGCGAACTGCACGAGCGTGATTTCGATTCTGGTGCCTTCTAGCGCCGTGAGATAGCACTTGCCAATACGGTTGTCGGTGATGACCTGCCGCACGCAAGAGAAGAGAGCGGTGCGATCAAGTTCAGGCTGCGGCGGCTAAGTGTAGCACGCCGCCAACTTGACCAAGTGGTGCAGGCGTGTAGTCGCTGCGGACAAGAATCCAGAGACGGTCGAGGTGGCAAGCCTTGTTGGTGTGCCACCAAACGTTTCTTTCGTTCGAGGAAACGCTTTCGGTTCCGGGCTGAGCTCTCTGCTATACGTAGCGCATTAAATAATTGCGCATGATGGAAACTTGTGGTTTCATGGGGGCATGAAGCCACTCATGATTTCCGATGCCCCGACCGTGATTCTCGGGTTGCAGGATGAGATTCGCCGG
>Ga0187876_1003167_pt1 | contig 11410 bp, 12 predicted proteins | sample June2016WEW_17_4_FD_133000 | JGI IMG/M metagenome (GOLD analysis project Ga0187876, IMG submission 133000) | Peatland microbial communities from SPRUCE experiment site at the Marcell Experimental Forest, Minnesota, USA - June2016WEW_17_40 | ecosystem: Environmental > Terrestrial > Soil >... | reverse complement strand
CGGCAAGGTAACGCTTTGCCGGACAGATCTCGCCGATGCCGCTTTGCTCTTCGTTGCCATGCCATCAGAATATCAAGTGTGCACCAGACTGGTGCAGATCGGTCTTTCGAATAAACCGCACGACATCGAACCGCTCCCTGACGGTCGCGGCTCGGCAAGCAGCCTTCTTCAGAGCCGCGACCGTCGGGGAGTGGTTGGAAAGGTCGTTTCAGGGCGCGCCCTACGCCAGGGCACGTTCGCCCACTACCGCCCGCGCGGCCCGCCCTTCGCCGACCTGCTGGCGCCACATCGCGTAATACAAACCCTTCCGCTCGATCAGCTCTTCATGCCTGCCGAATTCGACGATCTGTCCGCGCTCGAGTACGTAGATGCGATCCGCATGCAGCACCGTCGAGAGCCGGTGCGCAATCAGAATCGTGATCGCGTCGCGGCTAGTGGCGACGTCGCGAATCGTCTGGCTGATCTCCTCTTCCGTCAGGGAGTCGAGAGACGACGTGGCTTCATCGAACACCATCAACTGCGGCTTCCGCAGCAGCGCCCGCGCGATCGAGAGCCGCTGCTTCTCGCCGCCCGATACTTTGACGCCGCCTTCGCCGATCACCGTATCGAGACCGCGGTCGGCGCGCGCCAGCAGACTTTCTACCGCCGCCTGGCGGAGAACATCCATGCAGTCGGCGTCCGTAGCACCTGGCCGCACGAACAGCAGGTTCTCGCGAATCGAACCTGAAAATAACTGAGAATCCTGGGTGACAAAGCCGATGCGTTCACGCAGCCCATCGATGTCGATTTCGTCTTCACGCGTTCCGTTGTAGTAAATGTGGCCCGTTTGCGGACGGTAGAGTCCGACCAGGAGTTTCACCAGGGTTGTCTTGCCCGAACCCGACGGTCCCACGAATGCGACGGTTTCCCCGCGCGAAACGCTGAATGAGATTCCTTCGAGAGCGGGGCGGTTCGCCGATTGATGCTGGAACTCCACGTCCTTGAAAGCCAGCGTCTGCAAGGGACCAATTGTGACAGGGTGCTCCGGCCGCGGCTCCGGCTTCAGCTTGAGAATGGTTTCGAAATTCTCCAGAGACGCTTCGGTCTCACGATAAGTATTGACCACGTTTCCCAATTCCTGCAGCGGGCCGAAAATGAAGAACGAGTAGATGAAGAGCGAAAAGAACTGTCCCACCGTGATGCGTTGGGTGAAGATCAGATAGAGCATCAGGAAGAGGATAGAGGTCCGCAGCATATTGACGAACGTCCCCTGTATGAAACTCAAACTGCGCAGGTAGCGGACCTTCTTCAACTCCAGCTTCAGAATCTTGGCGGTGGTGGAATTGAGGCGATCGATCTCCTGCTGGGCGAGACCGAGGCTCTTTACGAGCTCGATGTTGCGCAGGGATTCCGTGGTCGATCCCGCCAGCGCCGTGGTCTCTTTGACGATGGTCTTCTGCACCTCCTTGATCTTGCGGCTCAACAAGGAACTCAACCCGCCGAGCAGCGGGATGGTGAGCAGATAGGCGGGCCCGATCGACCAATGCACCTGCGCCGCATAGATCATCACGAAGATCACGCCGATCACCGTGGTAAACAGCAGATTCACTGCAATGGCAATCAGCTTCTCGACATCGGAGCGAACTTTCTGCAGCTTACCGAGAGTCTCACCGCTGCGCTGATCTTCGAAGAGCGAATAGGGCAGTTCCAGCGAGTGGCGGATGCCATCCGCATAAAGGCGCGCACCGACCTGCTGTGTGATCACATTGACGTAGTAGTCCTGAAAGTTCTTCGCGACTCGCGAGACGAAAGCCACGCCGACCGCGGCGCCGAGCAAGAGCGAAACCCCGCGGATAAACTGTGCGCTCGTGTATTCGTGGAAACGGGTTGCATAAGAATCGATCACGTGCCGGAAGATCAGTGGATCGAGCAGAGAGAATACCTGGTTGATCGCTGCCAGTACGAGCGCTGCTGCTACAAGGGTCCAGTAGTCCCGCAGATATCGGTAGAGAGTCGCCATCTATTCAACGTTACGATATGTGCGGGACCGGCGTAAGGCATTACACTAACGCAAGGAGGATTTTCACGCATGATTTGCCACAGCACGAAGACCGCCGCCCTCTTGACCGCCGCCTTGCTTGCGGGTTCATGGACGGCCCGGGCGGATTTCAGTTATACAACTACCCGGAAGATGACCGGAGGCTCGCTGGCGTCCCTCGCTGCCGGCAATAATCAGAACTCGAAAACCTGGTTCAAAGGGCAGAAGATGAGAAACGACAACGGGGATACGGCGGTGATTCTCGATTTCGACGCCCAAACCATCACGACGATCAACAACAAACAAAAGACCGTTACCGTGATGAACTTCAGCGACATCAATGTTGGAGGCCGGCAGAGCAATCTGACAGCGAAGATTGACGTCAAGGAAACCGGCCAGAAAAAGACCATCAACGGCTATAACGCGAGCGAGCTGATGATGACGATGGAGATGGATGGCCCCGCGAACTCCCCGATGGGCAAGATGCAGATGGAAATAGACATGTGGATATCGCCGGATGCGCCTGGAGTAGGGGAGATGCGCGCGTTTTACCAAAGGAACGCGAGCCGGTTTCCGTGGACGGCACTCGCCGGGGGAAACCAGGGCATGCAGGCGGGCATGGCTGAGTTGCAGCGAAAGATGGCCGAGATGAACGGGGTGCCGGTGCTTCAGGTGATGAAAATGACGGCCGCCGGCGGCGGCGCTGCCGCTCCTGCCGTTCCTCAGATGAGCCCGGATCAGATGGCAAAGATGAAAGACGCCATGGCCCGGCTGCAGGCAATGCAGAGCCAGGGCGGCCCGGCTGCAGCGGCGGCACAGCAGGCGCTGGCTCGCATGGGCGCCGCGACAGGCAGTGCACCAGGCTCCGGTGCTGGTTCGGGCTCACTGATGGAGATGACGATGGAATCAACCGATTTCTCAACTGGTTCCATTCCGGATTCCGTATTCGCGATCCCGGCGGATTACCAAAAGGTTAGTCCGAAATAAGCCTATCGTTTCGACGCGGCGCTCGCTGCCTCGGCGATGTTCAGCGCAGGCAAGTCGCCGGTGGTGAAAGACGCACCCAGATAAGATGCGAGCGTCGCCGCTATACTGCGCATGTCGATCTCGCCCAGATCGAAGTTTTGCCGGATGCCCGGGCCGGAGATCAGAAATGAGGCCAGCATCTCCGGATGCCTTGGCGAATATCCATGTGTGCCGCCAGGCTTGACCTCGCGCACCACCGGGCCATCAAGCGCTCCGCCCAGCACGAATCCGGGCTTCATATCAACCACAAACTCGGCGTTGGCGGCGCCGCCCATGCCGCCGATTTCGCCGCGGTTCAGAATCCGGTCGATGCCGTTCGCCGGATCGGCCGCAAGGTCGTGGAGCAGCTTTTCCACCGCACTGCGCACCTTCTGATAGCGCGGGTCTTTCAATACCACGAAGGCCAGGCCGCCGGTGTTCCAGGGCGAAGCGGTCCAATCCTTAACCGTTGAATTCTTGCCCTCGTTGAGCGTAATGAACCCCGCCTTTACAAATGGGACGCCGATATTGAACTGATGGTCGATGGCCGCAAAGCCGTGATCGGAAACCACACAGGTTGCGGCGTTGCGCGTTTCGTCGCGCATCGCCTGCTCCAGCGTTCCCACCATGCGATCAATCTCCTCAAGGGTCGAGTTGGCCTCCGGGCTGAAGGGGCCGGCCTCATGCTCAAGGTGATCGAGCGCGGCGAGATGAACGGTCAGAAAGCGGGCGTGTTTGCGGCGAATGATGGCCTCGGCGTAATGGGTCCTCGCCCAGTCGCCCGGGATCGCGTTATCCAGATCGGTCACGTATTTCCCGGCCTGCGGCTCCAACTCTTTCATCAGGCCGGGCGTCGAAAGCGCGTGCATCAGCTTGAGGTCTTCATCGTTCGATGCGCGCCAGTACTCGGGAATCAGCCATGAAATTCCGCGCGCGCCGACCGTGACAGGCCAACTCACGCTTCCCACGACGTATCCGGCCTTTGCCGCCGCTTCCCAGAGCGTAGGGACTCGGAGGTCCTCGGCGTACCAATACCAGCCGCTGAAGTTCTTGCCGAGGGGGTCGAAGGTTGTGTTTGCGTAGATGCCGTGCTTCGCGGGCCAGACGCCGGTCATGAGGGTCGTGTGGCTGGGATAGGTGACGGTGGGCAGGACGCCACGCACACCGCGCGCGTGCGCACCAGTTGCCGCGATGCGCCGCAGGTTGGGGATTTTCAGGCCGTGCTGATCGGCGGCGCTGACATAGTCCGGACGCATTCCGTCAATGGAAATCACAAGGAGACCCCGATCCGGGGCCGGCTGTGCGAAGAGAGGAAAAAGTGAGAGGACGGCCAGCAGCGCGATGCGAATGAGCTGTGACATAGCTTGTATCCGATTATGTCGGATTCCTGTTTAAAACGGATTACAGCGCGTTCGCTCGTTCTGCATTGCGGGGAGTCGCAGGGAACAGGGCCCGTTGCCGGGCCCATTCCACTCAGCCCTGGTGGGCCATGCTGTGTTGTGCCGTGCTGTGCTCGTCGGCATGAAGCTTGCCGGCCTCATGGTGAGTCGCGGCTTCGCGGTGATGTTTGGCTGCGGCTTCATGATGATGGGCAGCTTGATGATGATGGTCGGCGCCTTTGTGTGCCATGGATACCTCTCCTGGAAGAAGTGAAATTCGAACTTCATGCGTATCCTACAGGCGGTTTATGACGTGGTAATGAACGCTGCCAGGTAAAATGCAACTATGAGCCCGGAATTGATCGAACATTTCCGGAACCCGCGCAATGTCGGGGAACTGCCTTCGCCGGCCGTCACCATTGAGGTTTCGAATCCCATCTGTGGCGATATCCTGCGGCTTTCCGCTGTCATCGAAGACGGGCGCGTGGCGGAATCGCGCTTTAAAGTGCGAGGCTGTACGGCTTCCATCGCGGCGGGGTCGGCACTGACTGAACTCATCGCCGGCCGCGATAAGGCCACCCTTAAAACCCTGAATACTTCCGACGTTGAACAGGCGGTTGGGGGGCTTTCGAACGAATCGAAGCACGCCGCCGCGCTCTGTATCGACGCGGTTCGCGCCTTACTGATTCAATTTCCGGTGTAAAAGATCGAGCGCCATCTGCGCGGCGAAGGCGCGCACACGCGCCCGGTCGCTGGTGGGCCATTGGCGATGAAATGACACCGTATCTCTTTGGCCGACCAGGGCCGGGCCACTGATTCCGACGTGGATCATGCCTACCGGTGCTTCCTCTCCATCCGTGGCGGGTCCGGCGTTGCCCGTGATCGAGACAGCCCAGGTTGCGCCCGTGCGGCGGCGCGCGCCGCTCGCCATCGCTTCGGCTGTTTCCGCGCTGACTGTGCCGAATTGATCGAGAATCTCGAGGGGAACTCCCAGCAGTTCCATCTTCATGCGCTTGGTGTACGTGATGAAGCCGCCGACGAACCAGGAGGAACTCCCGGCGACGCTTGTGATCCGCTCGGCGAGTCCTCCGCCTGTGGCGCTCTCGGCAACCGCCAGCGTCGCATGCAGACTCAATAGCTGTTTGCCGACGACCGCCTCGAGGGGATCTCCATTGCGCGAGTAGATCCGGTCTCCCAGCACGGCGTCGATCTTTCCACCGACTTCCGCGAGCAGGCGCATGGTCTCGCCTTCGGTCGAGCAGCGGGCGCGCAGGTGGACCTGCATGTCGCCGTTGTGCGCCAGGATGGTCGTGACCGGGTTGCTGTAGTGCTTGTAGATGGGCGCGATGGCCTGATCGAGTTCAGATTCCGACATGCCCGAAATGCGCAGTTCGAGCGTACGGATGGCGAGCTGAGGGACGATGCGCTGCAGGCGCGGCACGCAATGGCGGGTGAACATGGATTTCAATTCGTGGGGCGGCCCGGGCAGGCTCATCAGGACGGCGCCCGCCTCTTCGATCCACTGGCCGGGCGCGGTGCCGCGGTCGTTCGAGAGCACGTGCGCGCCCTCGATCACCATGGCCTGGCGGCGGTTGATTTCGGGCATGGCGCGGTTCATCTGGCGAAAACGCTGCTCGATGCCGTCGTTGATGGCGGCATTGAAAACCAGGCGGCGGTCAAGGGCGAGCGCCACGGCGTCACGGGTGAGATCGTCTTCCGTGGGTCCGAGTCCGCCCGAGAGTACGACGATCGGAGCTGCGCCCAGAGCGCGCCGGATGGTGCCGGCGAGGCGCTCCAGGTCGTCGCCGATGACGTGTTTGGCGGTTACTTCGATGCCGAGGTTGTTGAGCTGCTCGGTGAGGAAGAGGGAATTGGTATCGACGCGTTTGTGCGTCAGCATCTCCGAGCCGACGGCTATGATCTCGGCGTTCATTGTTTACCGGAACCGACACAGGCTGAAGCCTGTGCCACCATTACGCGCCCCGTACTCCTACGTCGACCCGGAAAATCGCGTTCGTGGTGGAGATGATCATGGCTCTGGAGGGCGAGAAGGCGAGGCCGACAATTCCCGGACCCGAAACGAAGAGCTTCGCGTCGCGATCCTGCGTGATCTTCACTACTCCCTTGCGACCCATGTAGGACGCTGCCGAATACAGGTTCCCATCGGCGTCGAAAGCCATGCCCTGGGGACGGCCGAGGCCGCGATAAAACGTATCCACGTCGCCGTTGTGCGCTACCCGGTAAATACTGTCGAAGCTTGAAGTGGTGGGTCCGCTGACGTAGAGGTGCTGGTCCGGCCCCCATGCGAGATGGTAGGCGGAGATGGAAGGCTCGATCGTGGCGAAGACGAAGATCTGGCGGGTGGGGCTGATCTTGAAAATGGTCCCGCTGCGATCGCCGACGTAGAGATTGTTCTCGTCGTCGAAAGCGAGGCCGGTAGCGACCCCCATGCCTTCGACGAAGACCGACATGTTGCCGTTGGGGCTGACCTGGTAAACGACGCCGTCGAAGCGGCTCGAAATGTAAATGAAACCGTCGCGGCCGACGGCGATGGCAGTGGCGTTCATCAGATCATTGACGAACGGCGTCACGCTGAAATTCAGGTCGATCCGGTAGACGGCGACCGGGACTTTCTGGCCGCGCGAGCCGCTGAAAGTGGTGTAGATATTGCCGATGGAATCCACCGCCGGGCTGGTTACGGGGTGCAGATTTTCGGCGATCTGGATGCCGATGTCGCAGCTCCAGGCATCGCTGATCTGTTTGCCGTTCTCCACGATCAATTCGCCCGCGGATGCGCCCTCGGGAACCTTGACAATGACCAGCGAGTTGGACCCGATGACGATGGGCGCGGCTACGTCGCCGATCGTGACGCGGGGGCGATCGACGTTGGTTAAGCTGGTGAGGCTCTTCCCCCGTATGTACAGTTCTCCCCCTGTGATCGCTGCTTCGGGCTGAACCTGGGAAATTTGAGGCCTGCCGTTGGAATCTTTGCGGATCGCCATCGTTAATGATGATTGAACCATCCCGTCAGAAATAAGACAAGTGCGCCGTAGGCTCCGGCCATCATGTCGTCAAGAACTATGCCCGCTCCGCCGGGTATCTGCTCTATGAGACGGATGGGCGGGGGCTTCCAGATGTCGAAAAGTCGAAAAATTCCGAAAGCCAGCGCCAAGGTCAGGAAATCGAACCGAAGCGCGCCCGCCAGCGTGAGCCATTGACCCAGAACTTCATCGATTACAACGAATTGCGGATCTTTTCGTCCCGACCCGGCCGCGACGGCGCCCGCGGCCCGGATTGCCGGGTAGAGCAATGCGAAGGCGAGGATCAGGAAATGAAGCCTGGTGAACCCGATTCGGGAGAGCAGCCATGCGATTACAATGGCGGCCAGGGAGCCGGCCGTGCCGGGAGCGATAGGGGCGTAGCCGCAGCCGAACCAGGTGGCGAATAGCCGGGCGGGCTTACTCGTCATCGCGTTCGCGATCCGGCGGCGGGTAGGCGGGGGTCGAAATGACGTACTTTTCCATGGCCCAGTTGCCGAGGTCGATCTCCCGGCAGCGTTCGCTGCAGAAGGGCGATTCGGGGTCCGTTAGTTTGACTGGCTTTTTGCAAATCGGGCACTTCATATTTCAAAATCAACGGGCCGGGATCTGGTTCGGAATCACGAAACCTGGGCCTGACGTGATGTGAATTAAATCCAAAGCCGGCGCGGACCTCCGCACATCCGGTTCGGTGGAGGCGAGCAGGGTGCCGATGAGGTCGTAATCGTGCGCTTCGGTGATCCGCAGCTGGCGCATCTGTCCGGGAGCCGGTTCGGCGCCTTCAAAATCATTGATAAGCACCGTGCCGTCGATTTCCGGGGCTTGCGTCGACATGCGCGCCTGCCAGAGCAGATCGGTGTCGGGCGAAGGGCCTTCGACGAGGACCGGTACTTCGCGCCCGATCATGGTGCGGTTCTTTGCCCGGGAGATTTTCCGTTGGATCGCCATCAAACGGCGTTTCCGGTTCGAAATCGTACGGCCATCGACCTTGCCATCCAACGCGTAGCTCTTGCTGGTGTCTTCGTCCGAGTAGGAGAAGACACCCAGGCGATCGAGTTGCGCCGCCTGGACAAACTGGCAGAGCGTTTCGAAATCGGCGTCGGTTTCGCCGGGAAAACCGGCGATGAAACTGGTGCGGATGGCAACTCCGGGGATTGTCCGGCGGATGCGTTCGATCAGCTTAAGGAAGATGTCTCCCGATGCGCCGCGCTTCATCCGCTTGAGCACTGGGGCGCTGGCGTGCTGCAGCGGCATATCGATGTATTTGACGAGATCGGCGTGCTCCGCGATGGTGTCGAGCAGTCTTTGCGTGACCTTGTTCGGGTAGGCGTAGAGGAAGCGCACCCATTTCGGCTGGGGCGTTTCGATCTGTGCGAGGCGAGCGAGAAGTTGCGCCAAACCATCCTGGAGGCCGAAGTCCTCGCCGTAGCAGGTCGTATCCTGACCGATCAGATTGATTTCGCGGACGCCTTGTCCGAAGAGGCGCGTGGCTTCTGAAATCACGGATTCGAAGCGGCGGCTGCGGAAACTGCCGCGATACTGCGGAATGACGCAGAAGGTGCACGGGTGGTCGCAGCCCTCGGCGATCTTCATGTAGGCGAAGTGGCGCGGCGTGGCGAGGATGCGAGGAGTCAGGTCGTGATAAAGGTACGGGGCGGGCGCGGCGGCCGGTTCGTCAATTCCCTCGCAAACGGCGACGATCCGATCGATTTCGTTGGTGCCGATCAGCGCGTCGACCTCGGGCATATCTTTTTTGATGTCGCCGCGATAACGTTCGACAAGGCAGCCGGCTACGACGAGACGTTTGGCTTGGCCCATCTTCTTGTATTCGGCCATCTCGAGAATGGTGTCGATGGATTCCTTTTTCGCGGGATCGATGAAACTACACGTGTTGACGACGAGAACGTCGGCCTGGTCGGGATGGGCGGTGAGTTCATGCCCGCGCGCGGCGAGCTGGCCCATCATGACTTCGCTATCGACGAGATTCTTGGGGCAACCGAGACTGATGAAACCGACTTTCAAGATAATTTAGTCCGATCGGGGGATGGCGGGCGCCAGATAAATCTATTCTAACGCGGTGGGCACGAGAAGCGGCGTTTCCGGCTGATCAGTTCAGCGTATAGTTCACATCAATCGAGGTGAATATCTGGACGGAATCGCCACCGGGAAAGCGCCTCAACGACGTTGTCGGGCAGACTTGAGGTGGCCTTCAGGGAAAAAGGATTTCCCTCCCGGTCGATCACCATTTCGACTTTGGCAGGATAGATCAGAAACGACTTGAGATCCGCTGGATATTCCGGTTGCAACTGCTTTTCGGGAACGGGCGGTTCGAACTGCTGCTGTGCGGGCAGGCTGTCGGCATGCAGAAGCACGAGTAGCGTGAAAGAGAGAAAGGGACCCGCTCTCATGGGATCTCCAATTATAGCCGGATAATAGCCACCCCTCGGGTAGCTGTAACCCGCCGGTGCTATTCTGGTTCTGCATCGTGGACCTGAATCTCGAAACACTCAAAAGCGAAATCCTGGACTTCCTGGAACGCTCCGATTTCGCGATATTCCGGAGCCACTCGGGAGCCCTCGAAGGACTTCCGGTTATTACGTGGGATACGGAACGATGCCCGGATTATCGCGCATTCCTCGATGTCGCACGCAAGGCCGGCGAGAAGCTGATTTTGTTCGCGTCGCGGGAACTGGCGGAAGACGAAATCGACGAGATCCTCGAGGAACTGGAAGACACCGAGTTCACACGCGAGGAACGCCGGGATCTGGAGAGCCGGATCGGGAAAGCGCAACGGCACATCGGCGAGACGTGCTCGCTCGAGCTCGGGTTCGATCATAACTCCCACCTTTACGTCTATGAGGCGCAGCCCGACTGGTATGAGGATTTCCTCGACGCGTGCGAGGAAATCAGCTCCGTGCTCCCGATAGAAGACACGCATCAGGGCTCCGGTGAGGACGGGCTCGGCGGGTTCTATTCCAACAACTAGTCGCTGGATTTTCGCGCCGGAAACAGGCGACAACACCGGCGACAGCGCCCGGCTCGCGCGGGAGTTGGGAATTCCGCCCGCTGCGGCGCAAATTCTCGTTCGGCGCGGTTTCCACGACGCCGCGAGCGCCGAGCGTTTTCTGAATCCACGAATCGAAGATCTGCACGATCCGTTCCTGCTGCGCGATATGGATCGGGCAGTGGAACGCATTCGCGTGGCGATCGCGCGGGGTGAATCAATTGAGATTCACGGCGATTACGATGTGGACGGCGTTACGTCCACCGTCATCCTGAAGAAAGCTCTCGAAATGGCCGGGGCCGAATCGGGCTGGCATATTCCGCACCGGTTACATGACGGGTACGGGATGCAGCCGGCAGCCGTGGAGGAAGCGGTGCAGCGCGGTACGCGCCTGATTATCAGCGTCGATAACGGCATTCGCGCGAGAGCCGCCATAGTGCGCGCGAACGAACTCGGCGTGGATGTGATTGTGACGGACCACCACTTGCCCGAAGCGGAATTACCCCCCGCGCTGGCCGTGATTAACCCGAAGCGATTGGATTGCGCATACCCGAATCCGAACCTCTGCGGTGCGGGAGTTGCGTTCAAGCTGGCGCACGCGATTCTCGCCCGGGCGGGATGGCCGGAAGCGAGGCTCTATCGCGTGGTCGAGTCGTTCCTGAAACTGGTGGCGATCGCGACGGTGGCGGATATCGTGCCGCTGACGGGTGAGAACCGCGTGATCGTAAAGCACGGGTTGGAGGGGCTTCGGGACGTGCGCAATCCGGGGCTTCGCGCGCTGCTTAATGCCGCCGGATTCGCGGATCGCGTCCCCGATGCGGGCGAGGTCGGATTTCGCATTGCGCCTGCGATCAATGCGTCGGGGCGCATGGATAGCGCGGGGCAGGCCGTGCGCATGTTCCTGACGAGCAATGCCGATGAGGCCGAGCAGATCGCGCGCGAGTTGTTCGCACTGAATCAGGAGCGG
>Ga0187876_1003165_pt1 | contig 11414 bp, 17 predicted proteins | sample June2016WEW_17_4_FD_133000 | JGI IMG/M metagenome (GOLD analysis project Ga0187876, IMG submission 133000) | Peatland microbial communities from SPRUCE experiment site at the Marcell Experimental Forest, Minnesota, USA - June2016WEW_17_40 | ecosystem: Environmental > Terrestrial > Soil >... | reverse complement strand
TCATGGCGACCGCCATGTCGATCACCGCGATCCCTGTTCTCGGGCGTATCATGATTGAACTGAACATCACTCGCACGCGCGTCGGCGCTGTGACTATCGCGGCGGCGGCGATGAACGACGCGATCGGCTGGACCATCCTCGCTCTGATCACTGCTATTGTCCGGTCCACGTTCGATCCGGTAAAGCTGGCCACGATGGTCGCCGAAGTCGTTGCCTACGTCCTGATCATGGCCTTCGTGCTCCGGCCGGTAGTAATCAGGTGGAGCGCCTGGATCATGAAGAAAAATGCGGGCGAGCTTACTTTGAACGGGCTCGCCGTGCTTCTGATCCTGGTGCTGTCGTCAGCCGCCATCACGAACTGGATCGGGATCTTTTCGCTCTTCGGAGGTTTCATGATGGGCGCGATCGTCTACGATCAGCGGGATCTCCGGGAAGCAATCCACCGGCGGCTGAACGACTTTGTGATGACTTTTTTCCTGCCCATCTTCTTCACGTATACAGGGCTCCGGACGGACGCCGGCTCGATGGCCGGCGGCAGGCTGTGGTTGTTCTGCGGTTTCGTTCTGCTGGCCGCGATTATCGGCAAGTTTGGCGGTTGTACTCTCGCCGCGCGACTAAACGGGGTTCCCCGCCGCGAGGCTTCGATCATCGGCGTCATGATGAATGCGCGCGGGCTCACGGAGCTGATCGTCATTAACGTCGGCTACGAACTCGGTATCCTGCCGAAGGCCGTGTTCTTCATGCTGGTTTTGATGGCGGTCGCCACCACGTATATGACGACGCCGGTTCTGCGACGCCTCTTCCGTGGCAGCGAAGTCTGGGATTCCTACAGGGTGTCCGACTTTGCGGTGAGATAAAAGTTGGTGTGAAATCCGGGATGAATCAGGCGCCGTAGCGGAAGCCTCGCGAATTGGTCCCGATTTCAGCGAAAAGCCATCGAAGAGCAGGAACTGCCCGCGATTTTCGGTTAATGAGAGTCAGGTTCAGCTGCAACCGCTTCTGCGGGCGGTCAAGGCGCGCAGAACTAACGAAACGAAGCGAAACGTTATCAACGAAGGTCGGGAGCCATTCTTGGGCAGGATTGAGGCGAGCGCGCGCTGCAAAGCCCGTGTACCCTTATGGGAGCGACGCGCGAGGTCGAGTTTCTAAAAACTTCACTGCTACTCGTGGCCTATGCCGCCCGGTTCTGGGCATCTAGACTTGTGAGAGGAGCGGAAATTCTGCGCACTTTGCCAATATTCGGGGAAAGCACTCACTGGTCATCCGCGATACAGCCAGGCCAATACGCCGCGTTTCTACGAGATCGGGATACGTCCGTCCCGCTGACCGCTGACGGGCAGTTCGCCGATCATAACTCCGTCACGATTTTCGATAGCCTATCTGAAGCGCGAGCATGGGGAGAGGAGATCTGCGCACGGCTCTCGAGGGTCCGCTGCGACATTTATGACTCCGAAGGCCTGGCAAACGAAGCGGTGGAAACGATCTATAACGCCGCGGTCAGGGGAAACTACGTGGGTCCGAAACCGGCTCGGAGGCGCTTGTACGGGGGTCTTGCGGCCATATGTGTAGGAATCGTCCTGATCGCGTGGGATGTTCACCGCGATCTCCTGTTTATGTGGGGCTATATCCTTGGCGTCAAAATGGTGCTCATCGGGGGAGCGGTGGCGATTCAGGGAGCCTTGATGCTGAGGGATTTGCGTTAATTTGGCTTTCCACAACCCTCCGCAGTTCGAACCCTGCAGCGTCAGCGAACTGACCGGTAGATCAATCCGACAGAAGCGGGCGTTAAGTACTCATATCGGAAGCCATTTCCACATCAGTTTCGGGATACTCCTTGGCGTTGCCGGGAATCTCTCGACCCTAGTCAGATTTCTACACGGCTGCGCCGTCACATGTGGTGATCGTGCTCCCACGCCATTTTCCGTTTCCCAGGAGATCCGGTAGTCTGAGGGAAGGCCTCGACAGTAAATCTCCCTAAGTGGTACAGCTTCAGCGAAGGTCACAGAAACCACACCGAAAAAGGACGAGTGCAACTGTTATTTGAATTCAACGCGGCAAATGCACAAAGAACCGCGCCAGCCTTTTGGAGCCGGCAGATAACTACATTTTGCCCCAGAATGTGGCCCGCTCCGGAGTAATTCGGATGATCGGTGCGTCATCAGCAAGCATTCCCTGGGCATACTGCGGGTATTTGGCTCTTAACTTGCGAATCGCCGAAGCGTGCTCTTCGTGTGCCGACTTCGGAATCAGCTTTGCTTTCCCTCGTATTAAGATGTACCAGAGTTGTGCCCAGTCCTCATCGTATTCGTCGATCAGAAGCGCTATGCGGGGTACTGCCCGGATGTTTCGCAAACGTACCAGTCGTTCTCCTGTAACACGCTTCGGTTTTCGATCTACAGCCGTGTAGAAAAGCCTGCCGTCATAAGCAAAACAGATCGGTACGATGTGTGGTCGATTCTTGTCATCCAACGTCGCAAGCCTCGCAACTCTGGCCTTCTTTAGTATTTTCTGAACCGCACCGGAAATCTTTTGCCGTTTACGAGACATGCGGGTAACCCCTGACTGCACGGAATCCTGGACCGGATGTTGGGTTTAACCGAGTATCATTCGCGATTTGTGATCTTTGCGCACCACTCACGCTACCAGTCGTGCGTACTTGTCGAGCACGCCCAGAATTTGGTCGCGAGCTAAATCAGGAATCGCCAGAAGCGCACGATGGATACCAACCTCACGGTACTCGCCGAGAACCGCCTGGTCGGCCGGTGCCCCGAACACACTGATCGACAGCGTCGAGAAATCCCGCCCCGCCGTCAATGCTGCTTCACGTAACTGCGCCACCGCTTCCTTTGGGTTGAAACCTGGTCTGGCGATGGGCAACCATCCATCGCAAAATTCCACGACGCGTTTCAATGTATGGTCGCTCGGGCCCCCGAGGAGTATCGGCGGGTGGGGCCGTTGCGCTGGCTTAGGGTAAAGCCAGACGGGATCGAAGTTCACCATTTCTCCGTGGTAGGCGGCCTCCTCCTGCGTCCACAGGGCCTTCATAGCCAGAATGCGTTCGCGCAGCAGCCTGAAGCGCGTTTCGTAGTGCGCCCCGTGATTCTCCATTTCATCGACATTCCAGCCACCGCCAATACCGAAAAGGAACCGGCCGTTGGACAACTGATCCAGACTCGCCACGCTTTTCGCCGTCACGATCGGATCGCGCTGCGGGATCAGGCAAATGCCGGTGCCGAGCAGGATTTTCGTTGTTGCAGCGGCAGCAAACGACAGCGCAACGAACGGGTCATGCGTATGAGAATAAGCTCTGGGCAGTTCTCCGCCGCCAGGGAATGGGGTGCGGCGAGACGTTGGAATGTGCGTATGCTCCGGCAGGAGCAACGACTCGAAGCCGCGCTCCTCAGCCGCGCGTGCCAGTTCGCGAATGTCGATGCCATAGTCTGTTGGAAAATAGAAAACACCAACACGCATGCTCAGTTCTCCTGTCCGCTGCTTTGGGATTTGGCAACATGTTACCTGAAAGTCAAACTAGCGACGTAATGGGCGCCTGGCGCGGGTTGGTCACGTGGTGGCGAGAAATTGGTACGCGAGGGTTGACTTGCGACATCGCAGTTGCTCTGCCGAATAGTATAGCGGCCAGCAATCCAGCCATGTGGATATTCGACAAGATCAAAGAGGTCTACAAAGCTTCCGCAGCCGGCTTCCGCAGCCCACTTACGGTTACGTTCGGCGACGACCATTGGCGTGAGTTCAAGGAAGCGATGGAAATTGAAACCAGATCACCCACCCCAAGCACATGCGGGACTGTTGGAGCCCTGAACAACGCGCGACCCGGAAGTTGAGCGGGGCGACGCACGGTGTGGGATACCGCCCGAAGAGTTCCTTTGCCGGAAAGTGGCAGCCGAGGTATGCAGCCGGGCAGCGTAGATAGTGCCTTGGTCGCGAAGTACAGAGGATCACGGCTCAAAGCGGGGGCCGTTAATACTTAATATCGGTAGGTAGTTTCGATCGAGTGCCGTTAAACTATCGGCTCGAATTCCCCACGGTCCCGTGGCGGGTCGAAGTGTGTCCGATGCTTCATGTAGCTGGCTTCCGCCGGCCTTAGCGGCTTGCGGAAGCCAGTTCCTTTTCGAGTTCCTTTTTGTGCCGGTCCACCAGTTCGACGATCAACGCCGAGACGGAAGAGGCTGCCTACTTACCCAGCATATGCTCGGCGTCCTTTTCGTTTTCGGCGCAGACGAACTCGATCAGGTCGGTATTGGGATGGAGCGTCTGGTTGACATTAACGGTGAACGGCTTGGTGTAGGTTTTCGGATCGTCGATGGTGATGGCAAGCTCCATATGGCCAAAATCGCGGCGGTGGAAACGCTCGGTGATATGCAGGGCGTCGCTATGCCCGTGGCCGCGGGCATCCAGCCACGTGCGATCGTTAAATCCCACCACGTCGACCACCAAGGTATCGCCTACCCATTTGCCGGTAGAGTATCCCTGCCAGGTCGGCAGCGGATCTGCAGGGGGCTTGCGACCATCGATAAAGATCTGGCGGAAGGTGGTGTCCGTTTCGTAAAGAATCGCGACCAGCCCCGGCATCTGTAGAATTTTGTGGGGCGTCGCGTACACGTCGAGCAGGGGAACGCCAGCCGGAAGACAGTGGGTCAGGGGCGAGGCCTTTCCGGAAGCTTCGATTCCGTGGGGAAATCGAGCGGCGGCCTCGGGCCGTACCGGTTCTTCCCCAGGCTTGAAGTCGGCGAGGATATTGAGGAAGTACTTGGAGGGTGAATCTTCTGCAACAGTGTTGTTCGGCTGCAGGCTCAGCGAGGCGTCGGGCGGTGAACCGTTGGCTTGCCATACTCCCGACAGATCCGGTCTGCCGTCGGAGGTGCGCGGCGCGGCCGCGGAAAGATTCACCTTCCCGTCGCGCGTGCGTGGGATCTCTGGGGCGGGGTGGTCTAGCCACTGGTCCTGCGCGCTTGTACACACTCCCGCAAACATGATCAGGATCCAAATGTGGCGATGACGCATCTCGTCTCCTCTGCTGCCTCGCTTGATCAGCTCCATTCGCGCGTTTTCTGGCACGCAAGATCGAAGCTTGAAGTTTATCTTAACTTGAACTACCTCCATCGGCTTCCCGCGCCAGAATTCCGTGCATTCGCGTGTTCAAACCGGCGGGATTTCTGAGTGGCGTGGAGACTTGAGGTGGGAACACTCGCACCAGTTTCGTGAACTGAATCTCGTAGAGCACGCCACAAACGGAGATCCCGAGTAGTCGCCGCGGTTTGCGATTCGGCTCAGTGCGAGCGGGTGTGTTGGCGGGCTTTGGTGTCATCAGGCCACGACAGTACCTCAAAACCTTCTTCACCTTCCTCTCGAATTTGACAGATTCGCGGGCCGCAAATACGACGGCGTTAACTCACATTATCGGAAGCTATTTTCGACCCGCTCGACGTTGCTCCAACTCGGCGCGGACCTGCTCTACTTCCTCCGGGGTCGGATCAACCTGCATATTTGGCTTGCCGGTTTCGAGCAGGAGCACGCCAGTACATCCCTTCTCCGGGTGCACCAGAAGGATTCGCGCCGAAAATGACCATTTCTTGGAAGCTACTGCGGCGCGCGCTTCGAGCCGCTGAAGACGGCGAGATACGTTACGGGTCAATTCCGTCCCCGTTGAGCCTCGGCACGCTCGCTCCGTTCCGCATCTTCTGCCTCGAACCTCGGGATGTAGGAGCGAAATATCCACTCACCGGGTTCCTCGGAAATCTGGATGCAACGGGCGGGATCGCTCCGCCACATGGCGCGGCAAAGCTCTTCCAGAGTGAATGTGCCTTCCGCGGCCGGATGCATCCTTTTCTCAATTCGTTCGATCCGCCTGCTGAGTTGGCGTGTGATCATCTCTGCGACTTCGACAGTTCCGCCGCCTGTTCCAACGTAGCCACACGAACCTCGACATCCTCGATTTCGACTCCTTTGACGGCGCGATCAAAAACACACTCGGCTGCTCTGAGCCGAACTGCCGCTGGCACGTTCGCGTCCACCATCAGTTTCAGCATCGTCGTGGCGGCTGCTCCAGTGGCTTGTTGCAAACGCGCGGTTGCCTGGGATTGCACGTCGCGGCGGGCTTTCCGATAGCCAGTCTGGAATTCCTCTATTTGGAGCCAGCGCAGGAGGGTCCTTGTCCCAATTCCGACAGCACGCGCCGCCGCCTCTATGCTCGGCTGGGTGAGCAACGCCGCGATCGCTTCCTCTTTCTTACGTCCAAACTTTTCGCCGTGTCCTGCCATTTCATGCCACCTGGTGCCGCCTGCCCGATGTCCTGAACACGCTGCCGGACGGCATTTGTACTGGCCGCCCCGAGCAGATGACCTGATCAGCGCAACAGGGCAAAGTTCCTTCCTTTCGCCCGCGGTCCGCGCTACGATAGGCCGATTGAACGAATACGTGCACGCGGCGTGGCCCGTAATCGTCCTGCTGTCTGTTCCTCCGGCTGTTTGGGCGATTCGCCGTTGCTTGTTCGCGCGTTATTGCCGGCGATGTGGAACAAGACTCATTGAACGCAGCCGCCTGTCGCGTATCTTTGTGCGATGCAGGCAGTGTGATGCTCGCTATTTCAAAATTCTGTAGCGCCCGCCGCTTCATTGTTCTTCCTTGCCAACTTCGCGCCGTGTCTCTTGAGATAGGAGCCGCATCTTAGCGTTCTTCATTGGACTCCGTAGGCGTTTTGGATTCCCTGCGGTGCCATTTTCGCGGCGCGTTGAACTCGTGCAGAATCCGCTTGCATGTGTTCCCAACCAGAGCGATCAATGTCCTGATCGCGGTAATCACCGCGCCAGGAGATTGCAAATGAAGACTTTTACGATTGAAAACGAGACCAACAACATCACGATTCACGCCTCGGCGAAGGAAGCCGAAGCTGTTCCCAACTCCGAACGTTTTAGCAACGAAGCCGCACTGGCGAAGCTGGCCGCGAACTGGCCTGCAGCCCGGCTGGTGGAGATCTGGAACAGCCTGCCGGGCGAAACACAAGTCCGCAAGTTCAAGGATCGCGCGACTGCCGTAAGCCGCATCTGGAAAGCGCTCCAGAACCTCGGCCAGGCGGCACCGCTTGCCGAAGAACCCACACCAGTGCTGGAAGCAGCTCCGGTTGCCGAGCTGATCGAGCAAGTCGCGGTGCAGCCCGAAGCGGTCATTCCCGAGTCCACGGAGCCCGCCGTTTCTACCACCGTTACGCCACAGGCGCCCGACGTGGCGTCGTCGGAGCCTGGCGCGAAGCAGAAGCCCACTCGGACAAAAAAGACGCCCGTCGCCGCGACCGCGAAAGAGGCTGGTGCGCCACGGGAAGGGAGCAAAACCAGCCACGTTATTGCGATGCTCAAGCGCGAAGGCGGCACAACGCTGGAAGACATCATGGCCGCGATGGGCTGGCAGAAACACACCACCCGGGCCATGCTGAGCGCGGGCGGATCGCTCACGAAGAACCACGGGCTGACGGTAACCAGCGAAAAGGTGGGCGACAAGCGGACTTACTCCATCAAATCGTGAACCAACCGAAGCTCGCTTCCTTCCGCCGCCGGATTCGATCCCGGCGGCTTTTTTTGTCTCTGTTCTTCTTCGAGAATGCGCAACTCCGCCGACCAGTCGGCCAGAGCCAGGCACAGTCCCTGCACGTCTGGATGCCCGGCGCGAAGCTGGTTCTCGATCGCCGCGATCTCGCGCAAGCAACGTTCCATTCATCGAAGCCCTCCCAAGTGAGCGGATCGGGAGTGACCATAAGCCCGTTCCCTCAATTGCGCGCGCAATTCCTGCATTCGGTTACGAAGGAAGTCCGGGGACGATTCTGCCAGCAATTTCGCAAGTTCCGGCGATGCTCTCCGTGCTTCGAGCCGCGCCCTTAGTCTTTCAAGAGCCTGCCGATCGCCCGAACTTGTTCTGGCCCGCTGAGCGGCTGCGCTGATCTTTTCCAGTTCTTCGAGCCGCTTGCAGAGCTTTTGCGTCATGCCGCGGCTCCAATGCGCTCCTCCGCGATTTGATCGAACGTGCGCCCGTCGCCTTCGAGCACGGCCTGCTTGCCCGTGTACTCCTGCCAGCGGCGGATTATGCAATCCGCATATTTGGGATCGATCTCCATCAGCCGGGCTTTCCGGCCGCGGCGCTCACAGCCGATCAGCGTGGAGCCGGAGCCGCCGAACAGGTCCGCAACGATGTCACCGGCCTTGCTGCTGTTGACCAGCGCCCGCTCGACCAGTTCGACCGGCTTCGCGGTCGGGTGGATTCGATTGGCAGCGGGCTTCTTCTCTTCCCACAGCGTCGATTGCGATTTATCGCCGTACCAGGGATCTTTCTCGCCGGCAACGTGAGCGTAGAAGATGGGCTCATGTTGGAATTTGTAGCGGCCGAATCCCCACGCGAACGTGTTCTTCGCCCAGATAATCTGGCAGCGGGCCTCGAAGCCGGCGGCCTCCATGGCATTTTGAAATTCCCGCTGCCACGAAGACGAGTGGCACACGTACATCGAAGCGCCGGGCTTCACAATCCGCCGATAGCTTGAGAACGTCGCGAGCAGGAACTGGTGAAACTGCTCCGGCGTCATCCGGTCGCCCTTGATCGTCAGCCGGTCCTCGGTATAGCCTTCGTAACTTACGTTGTACGGCGGGTCCGTGAAGACCAGATCCGCAGCCACGCCGGCCATGAGTCGGTCCACATTGGCTCGGATGGTGGCGTCGCCGACAACGAGCCTGTGGTCTCCGAGAATCCAAAGATCGCCGGCCGCCGAGGTCGGCGTCTCGGTAAGCTCCGGGACCGCGTCCTCATCCGTCAGACCCTCGGCTGTATCCTGCGCCTCAAGCAGCCGCTGTAACTCGATGTCGTCGAAGCCGACCAGGTTGAGGTCGTAGTCCTCTTCGTGCAGAATCGCCAGTTCGATGCGCAACATCTCCTCGTCCCACGCCGCACCCGATTGCGAGCTGATTGTCAGCGATGACGAGAGCGCGCCGCTGGGCCGGCGAAAGATGACGGAGGACGATGACCGGCACTTCCTTCATGGCGAGTTTCTCGGCGGCGAGCAGACGTGCGTGCCCTGCGATGATGTCATCATCAGCGCCGATCAGAATTGGGTTTGTCCAGCCGAACTCCTGAATCGAGGCAGCGATGTTGGCCACCTGTTCCCTGCTGTGCGTCCTCGGGTTGTTGACCCGCGGAATCAGTCGCGCGATAGGCCAACGCTCGATGCGGATGTCGGTGTTCACGGCAATCGGAACCCGCTGTTTGGTCGGCAAGCCCCGATTATAGGGATAGACACGGGCCGCTGTAAAGTCATGTAATATATAGAGTTATCTGTTGCTAAATCGTGATCGTCGTTGACCACGTCCGGCCTGTGCACTGTCTTGTAGACAGATGCTTAAGCATGCGGCGGCAAGCAGCGAAAGGACCCATTGACCACGTCAGATGCCACGAGGCGCTCGGCTCGATCTGAAATCGAGAAATTTGCCGCCGATTCGTTCGCCCCGGCGCATGAGCGGCCAGCCGCGCGGCGCAGTCGCGCCTTCTCCAGTCAGGTCCAACGACGCTGGCGCAGGCGGTTGGCAATGTGGGTCCTTCGGTTCATAGAATCACGGAGGGAGCAGTGACAGAACCGTTTGTACGCGATTGGGATGATCTTCGGTCCGGATTCATGCAGCTTAAGGCCGAACCGGCTGGCCGCCTTACCGCGATATGGACCTCACTGCCGGAACCGGGGACGTGGCGACTGAACACTTGGGAACCAAGGGACAGTTCTGCCATTAAAGAGCGGTTTACGTGGCATGCGTCCGAAGCGGCCGCCCTGCAGGGACATCAAGGTGACGAGGACGACGCGCTCTCATATTGGCTCGATCAGGTCAGGCGCCACGCACCCAAGCAGTACGTGAAGCGTATTGTCGCGGGAGGGGGCCTGGCGAAGAGGATCAACTTTACTCGGTTGAGATCCTGGATATATGCGGTCTATCGGCAGAGTTCTGCCGGAAGTGCAAGGCTGATGCGATCCGGGCTCGTCTGAAAGCTCAAGGAACTCTGCGGCCGCAGACTGGCGTTGCGAGTCTGGGGCGTCAGGCGAAAGCGCCAGACCAAGGCCCTGCCGAAATGGCTGTCCACGTCCATCCGACAGACACTAGCCAATCAGTGAACGACATTCCCCAGGAATTCGGCGATCGTATAGACAGCATCAGAGCTGGATTGTTGCGCATTCATTCCAGGTGGCTGGAAGATCAGGACCTGAACAAAGCTCTGAGAGACAGCTATGACGTATTCGCTAGCGCCCTCGTGAGCGCCGGGGCAACTCTGACGGAAAGCCGGTTGACAGAATTCATTCCCGGCTGCGTTTTCCAATGGGCGGTTGCAAAAAAATGGATGATTGAGCGGCCCCAGCGGTTTGCAAAGGATCGCAAAAGGCCTCCGGGCCAGAGATATTACTCCCCTTACGAGCCTGTGCCGGATTCAGAGTTGACAGTCCAGCTCGGACCCTACAAAGTGATCGAGTCGTATAAGGCTGATCTCGTCGGGAGAGTATCAAGCCGCGTGGCTTACTGGCAGGCCGAAGCACTGACCCTTGCAGAAAGGTCGGTTTCGGCGCAACCCGGAGTTGGTAATGGGTTTACTGGCTCATCCGTGTTGGGCGAGGACCACGAAGAAAACCCGAGCGCGCAGAAGGTAGAAGCACCACTTCGAGAAGCGGAGCCAGTTGCAATCCGCGGCGATCGCACTGACCGGCGACTGGCTGTGAACGCATATATCGAAGAAGTCTTTTGCGAAAGGCAAAGGACGATATCGCGGACAGACCTTTGGAGACACGCCAGGTACAAGAGCCGCGCCGAGTTTGAGCGGTGGGAGTCCTACTGGTATGAGAGACACGGTAAACCACCAAATAAATCGGCCAATGCGAAATTCAGCCGGATGCTCAAGGAAAAACCGCACCTGAAGTAACTTTCCACGCAGGGCCACGCATTTCCACGCATTGCATCACGCTATGCGTGGTGCTCAATCCTTGAATCACGGTGGCAAAAGAGCCATCGCGAAAGGATTGCATGACAAATAAGCACACTTCTATTGAAGACCTCCTGACAGAACACGAGGTCGCTGAGCTTCTTAGGGTTTCCGTCGCCACGATCCGGAGGCGTCGGCTGCTTCGGCAACCACCCGAGTGGCTGAAAATCGGGGCTAGCGTGAGGTACACGCGCGCGTCCATTGGGCGGTTCATCGACAGCAGTCAACAGACATTTGAGGCCCGGTGAGATGGGGAGCCCGCCCATCGCATTTACTTCGGGCGAAGTTTCAACTTACTACGTGGCCCGCGTCCCGAACCTGAAAAGAATTGGCGGCGAGCGTCGCGGGCCTTGCCCCATCCACGGCGGGAAGGATGACAACTTCGCCGTGAACCCGGAAAAAGG
>Ga0187876_1003164_pt1 | contig 11415 bp, 13 predicted proteins | sample June2016WEW_17_4_FD_133000 | JGI IMG/M metagenome (GOLD analysis project Ga0187876, IMG submission 133000) | Peatland microbial communities from SPRUCE experiment site at the Marcell Experimental Forest, Minnesota, USA - June2016WEW_17_40 | ecosystem: Environmental > Terrestrial > Soil >... | reverse complement strand
ATGGTGAGTCCTGGTACACCGAAACCCGCCCAAAAAGCCGGCGCCGCATCGATCCCGTGGGTCCCACTCCCCATTAGGAAATACTCCCCATAAGGCAGGTAATGGAGAGATCTCCATTACCTGTCGCAACCGCCACTGTCCCAAGTGCCAGACGCAGGCGCGCAACCGCTGGGTTGCGGCGCGCACCCGCGAACTGGTTCCGCTGAACTACTTCCATGTAGTCTTCACCGTGCCGCACCAACTCTCCGAGTTGATGCTGCAAAACAAACGCATGCTTTACGAACTGCTGTTCCGCAGCGTCGCCGCCACCTTGCTGGAGGTGGCGGCGAACCCCAAACGCTTGGGTGCCGAGATTGGTTTTCTGGGCGTGCTCCATACTTGGGGCCAAACGCTGATTCATCACCCGCACATTCACGGCGTGGTGCCGTCAGGGGGCTTCGCCCCTGGGCACACCCGCTGGGTGCGCCCCAAATCCGCCGGCTTCTTCCTGCCCAAGCCGGTACTGAGCGAGGTCTTTCGGGGAAAGTTCACCGACGGGTTGAAACACCTTTTCCGCCGCAACCAACTCGCCTTCCACGGTTCGCTCCAGTGGCTGCAGGAACCGCGCGCCTTTGCCCGCTTCCTGCACACGCTTCACCGGCACCACTGGGTGGTCGACGTGAGGAAGCCTTTCGGCGGACCGGAGCATGTACTGCATTACCTGGCTCGCTACACCCACCGAGTGGCCATCTCCAATCACCGGTTAATCGGCATGGAAGACGGAAAGGTCACTTTCCGTTTCAGAGACTATGCCCACGGCCGTAAGCAACGCAAAATGACATTAGCAGCCGAGGAGTTTATCCGACGTTTTTTGCTGCACGTCCTGCCAAAGGGGTTCATGCGCATTCGCTATTTCGGCTGGATGGCCGCTCGCTGCCGGCGCCAGCGAGCGGCGCTGTGCCGTGCACTGTTGGGCGCAGAGCCGGCGCTACCGACGGCACGGCCTGCCAACGGTGACACACCCGGAAGGCAGTGCCCCTTCTGCGGTGGCGCCATCGAGGTGGTGGAGATGATCATTCCTCCCGAGTTGTCACGTCGGCGGTCCAGCCCAAGACGTGTACCGGACACCTCTTAGAGAATGGCGTTTCCTGGCTAGCCACGCGGGCCGGACGACCCGGATGCTCGAAGTGTGCCCACGGCGTCGAACTAACTGGGGACGAGGTGATTCGACGCCCCGACGATACAGTACATGCGCCTGCCAGGTATGCCGGGTTCCACCACGAGGCGGCCTTTCCGTCCGCCAGAACTCGTCCTCCGAGTACCAAAACCCAATTCGAAATCCATACTCCAAGGTCCCGCGTCCGCCGCAAACGCGAGCGGCTCACTTCAAACGGCTCTATCGAAAATGACGCGGCTGTCAACCATCGCGCCATCGCCCGCACCACAGCGCCGCGTCATTTCCGATAGAGTGCTAACGTTTGGAGAGCGTCTATATACGGGGTTCAAACCGCAGGCTCGGGTGGCCTCGATAATATTTCCGGGTCTGGGATCGCCAAAAGGCTTAAGCAGGGATCGATTTGCCTACCAATTCTGGTAGAATCGTCGCACCGTCGTGTGATACGGAGGCTACTTTGCTCAAAGCGCTCTATTACCCACATACCGACATTGGCAGCGAGGTAATCATCAAGAACGCGCTGCTGCTGTGGGACCAAGTGGAGACTATCATCCCCAGTAGAACGTGGCGGCCGGAAATGGGTAGCCACAACAGAAATCGGCAGGCTGCACCAGCGTGGTTTCCCGAAGCGGCCGAAATCGTGGTAGCACGCCGTGTTCCCGACGCTAAGGAACAGGGACTTGCTCATGAAACCCTGAGCCGAATGGTTTCCGATGGTGTCCTCCAATCCCTCCTCGGGAAAGGTCCTGTGCCGTGGCCGTCTCAGGAATATTTAATTTATCCCGAGAAGTTTCTGGACAGAACATGGGATTTGCTGTGCCGTCATGGAATTGCGAACTGGATTCGCGAGGAATCGGACTACGGCGTTCCAGCCGCGGTGGGCCTGCTAATGATGTCCGTGCTTGCAGATGTCTGCGCCGGTTCCCAGCTGCAAAAGATCACAGATCTAACCCAAGCATATGCCTGGCTAGCCCGGCAGCGTGCGAGCCTGCTGGGCAGTCAATATGTCACAGATTTGGATGTCAGCCAGATTGCCCCGGATCAAGACCGGCTCGCAATGATATCTCCGGAAGTCCTTGATGCAAGAAAAATTCCGATCGAGAAGCTCATAGCGCTTAGAAGACGGGAGGCAAAAGACAGCGGCTCCGATCTAAGAGCAATGCGCCGTCGATTTGCCAAAGCCATTCACGACCACATTGAGAGAATTGGCAAGGAGGCGCGAACCGGAAACGACGTTAAAGAGTTGAGCAGGCAGTTTAGAGACGAACTCAAGACGGACCTTCACGATTTGAAGAAAGAGCTGCAGTTGACCAGCCTGAAGACGCTCTTCTCGAGAAAGGTGTGTGTATCAGTTCTTCTCGTCGGGGGAAGCCTGGTGTCACCCGTTGCGGGACTAACAGGGCTTGCTACGAACGTCGGCGGCCTCGGCGTCATACCATTGCTTAAAGCGGAAGTAGAACATCGAGCGGCGCGACGAGAGGTTCTCAGAAGGCACACGATGTCTTGGCTATATGTGGCTTCTAAAGGGCCGATCAGCATGGTTTAAGTTGAGCTGCCGTCCGCCCAAGATTTCGGATTAACGCGCTCCTCGCCGGCCCGTTAGCCGAACCTGTAGGCGCCAAATGGGTGTGTCGCGCCCGACCAGGCGGGGAGAATCCGGCGCGCTCAAATCCAACCGTTAGTGTCCAGAAGTCGGCTTGTGGGAGATTACTCCCCAGAAACGCGCATGACTTTCGTGTGATTGGTGTTTGCGGCGACGCTCGACCTTGCGGCTCGCGACCGCCAAATATTTCCGAGGCCAAGCGGCATCGAGCCGGACGCCGATTCTGGATTATACGTTTCTCAAATTGTCGGCGAACGGTTTTCAAGGTCCTTCTCGCGGTCCGCTATCTCCGCCCGTTTCGCCGCCGCGATCTTTTCGACTTCCTTGCGGTCCTTAAGGGCTCTCCGCGATTTGAGTCATAATGTAATTGCCGAAAGGAATGACCGTGGTGGACCACTCCTTGGAGAAGACGACGATCCTGCTCTTGGTCTCGGATCCGGTTGTACGTTCCGTTCTCCAGGAGACATTCGAGCGCGAAGGATACACGATCCGGGCTACCGGCGACCTGGGGCAGGCGGTAGACCGGTTGAAGGAGTGCACGCCCGATCTGTTGGTAACCCGTACCTATGTTGAGGGCTTGCCGGGGCACGAAGCGGCTATGTATCTGCGCACGAAATGCCCGACAATGAGGGTTCTAATGCTCGGGGGGCTTCTTGATGACGAACGGCTTCAATATCGGGCAGCGCTGCAAGGATTTGAGATCTTCCCAAAGCCATATACCGCGGCTGTGCTGCTCCAGAAAGTGAAGGACGTCTTAAGTAAGCCGCACGGCTGAAGAAGGAGGAGGAGGCTGTGTGATTGACGCAATACTGAAACGGCGAATAAGCAACTCCAGGGTGCGCGGCGTTGATCTTGGCGTCCTTTTTTGAGGCGCTTCCGGCTTTTTAGTGGGGAGAGGGCAACCCAAAACTTCGGGCGCGCCTTCCCACGATTTCTCAGCCCGGCCCTTCCAAACACTGATTCAGTTCTGATGCAGGATCTGGAGTTCGCTGCCAAGTCTTTTCAGGCCAGCGGCGGCTTTTCACGCCAGCCGCCCACATTCGATGCCTTCTCCCGCACCCAGGTGCCTTGTTTTCTGTGGGTTGTGCTGGCCTTCAGTCTCGGCGAGGCTGCCGTCCTACACTTCGGAGGTTTCGCCGCAGATCGCGACGGGATCGGTGGTGCACTCCAAACCGCTGGGATTCCGATCGGTTTCCCTTCTCAGAAATGGTTTCTCAGCCTCCTGATAGCTCGGCATCGGGCCCAGCCAGCCCGGGCTACCCACCTGAAGTGCTGGAAAAATCTGAGGTATCCTTCACGGCAAGCGACGTTGCAGTTGCCGTCAAGCGAGACGATGTCGCCGCGTGGTTTGCTCATCGCGTCGCAGAGCGCTACTGCCGCAATAAGTCACATAACGACTTGATCAGTCGGTTAGCCAATATTGTCAAGTCCGGTGTACGCAAGCAACATGGCAGTGAAATCGAGGAATGGCTACGGTGGGTGTTGGTGCGCAATTCGATAGTGCACCTTGGCGGCGAATCCTCGCAGGACCTGACGCGGAGTTGGCCTGAACGCTTCCCACGTCCAGGGGACATCATTCAGCTCACGGGAAGTGAAATTAGCCAAGCAGCACATGTATCTCGACTGCTGGTCGAGGTGCTGGACCAGCGTCTACTCGCAACGATAGTCAAGGAATCAGACCAAGAATTGTTGGCTCAAGAGGTGTTCATTCGTCACGGTGTCGTCAGTCCCGCGAGGCTTGTTCCGCACGTAAACAGTGTTCTGAACTCTAGCATGTCCAGAAGTTCCGTGGAACGCGCGCTCGCTAGGCATCGCCGTAATCCGCAACCAACTTCCGGCTTTACCTTCTTGGATGAGATGGTTCAACCAAAGTAGGACTCACAAGCATGGATTCCGGGGCATTGATCGCCTTTCGGTGCCTTTGAACGGATCACGCGCAAACCGGGACCCATCGCAGGCTGGCGCGTGCCGCGATCCACCGTCCGGATTGGCGAGGACTCCGCCAGGACAGGCGTAAAGACGAAGACGGCAATTCTCTCAATGAGTGTCTATATCAGCTAGGCGCTTAGTAGACCAGATAACGTTCAACTGACTGACAAGATCGGGGAGATTTTCAAAGCCTGGAGGATAAGCCTTGACCGACATGATTTTGAGAGCGATAGCCATTCTGCGCCAAGGCAACTCTGGTTTCCCGACCCGCAAGTTGGTCGTCACCTGCCCGACAAGCAAATCGGCCGCCTGTAGAGCAGGCACTTCCCTATCGCTCGCTTCGCCAACTGTTCCGGCGATTGCCCTCTTCTCCGCGGGCATGTGGCTTTTGAACTCCCGGTAGAACTCGGCGCATTTCTTGAACAAGCCCTTCTGCTGGTCGAATACAAAGTCCACAGTATCCTGAAATCCGCCCCGGTCTAACTGCGCCTGTAACACCGCGGCTATAACGGAAAAGAAGCACCACTGGTAGGGGTGGACTAGCCGCAATGCACTCTGGAGTTGCTTCTTCGGCAAGACGGAGTTCTTGAACGCAGATGCGTGGGTCTGGAGGTTGAGGCCGGATATGATGCCGTACACGTCCCGGTGACAAATGACCTCCGTAAGGGCAATCGCTTTGGCCTCAATCTGCTGAGGCGTCCATCCCTCGAATTGGCCTCCGGCTGCCTTCGATTCGTGATGGCTGAAATATCGAATCGCGGGCGGCGTCTGCAGGACTATCGTCCACTCAGTCGAGAAACGATCCCACTCGTTGTCATTGGCAACCCAGCCGCCGATCAGGAACACCTTGCCACACCATCATAGCCCACGGAACTCCACCTCGCGCTTCAAACCATCGGCTCTTTCCGAGTCACGCGCGACTCGGAAACAGCGCAGCGGCCGGCTTGCTTGCGGAGTTGGCTACCGATATCAAACCATAACGCCGTCCGTATGGGCTTCGTTGCCGGGCAACTGCTCGCAGTGGATGGCGGCCTAAACCTGCACTAACCGCCAGCGCTCAGTCCATGGCGGGGCACGCGCCTGTCCTACACGGCCACCCTCAACTTAATCCCGTCGTTGGGCGCGTTCACGAGATCCTGTTTCGTGCCGAGGTAGCGTTCGGTCGTCTGGACGGATGCGTGGCCCAGAAGCAACTGGATTTGCTCCAGTTCGCCACCGGCCGCCCGACACAACTTCGCGCAGGTCCGACGACAGTCGTGGGGCGCAATTCCGGGAACACCCGCTGCTGCGGCGTACGGCTGGAGCAACTGCCAGACGACCTTTTCGCTCAACGCGGCTGCCTGAGCTTGGTCGCCTCGGTTCATGGACCGGAACACCGGGCCCTCGGAAACGCCGCCGGCGGACGTCCAGGCATCCAATGCACGGTCAATGCGTTTCACGAGAGTGACACGGAATGAACATATCTCCTGTTCAGAGAGCGGGAACATTTCTTGGCTATGCCGGGGGTACTGAAGGATGATGCTTTGTACCGGTTTCGTCTCGGGATTCTTAGTTCTATCTTCAGTCCAGAGCACCTCATACATCCGAACCTGATCAACGTGACTTGGACTTGGATCGCCGCTCTTATATTCGATGATTCTTACGTGATCGTCCCGCACATCGATCAAATCCACTACTCCATTCAACCGAAGATTCGGAACCGAAAGGAACACCTCCGTGCGCAGGCCGATCCCGAGACGGCCGTCGTTCGAAGACATCGGCAAAGATGCTTCACCATTGTCGTGAAGATCCAAAGTCAACAATCGCGCCTTTATGTAATTGCGTATCTGAGGAATGCTTCGCTCCAGATCTCTCTTGGCGCGGTCGGCGTGTGGCGCGAACCGCGGATTGTTTGCGTTGCGCCTCAGTACCGTCTTGATCGCCTCAGTGATCAGCCCTTGAAAGCCACGCAGTCCCCGCAGGATGGATATACCGGCTTCGCTTTCAATATCGTTCACTCGGCCCTCGCGCAACGCTCGGGTGCCGTCGGGAACCACCCGCTTGCCGCCGGAGTAAGTCGAAAGCTCCGGAACCAGCGTCCAGCCGCGCTTTTTGGCGGCCTTGTCGAGCAGGCTTTGAAAAGGTCCCTTCAGCCCCAGCTCGTGTATTACAGCCTGACCCCTCAGATGCTGGAGGTCTTTGAGGTACGTCTTGATCAGCGGGCCGCAAGGCTCGGGAACGGAAACTGAGGCTGCGGGTAATCCAGGCCTGCGACTTGGCGTGCGGCGCGTCCCTCGAGGCATGCAGTTTGCCGTACACCCTGGCTTGCCTGAAATTCTGTCAAGCGAAACTGGCGGGCATGCCGGCGGGTGGTCGAGCCATCCACCTGGCTGAACTTGCGCCGGTGCGAAGGGGTACCTGCTCAAGGATTCGATCCGCAGCGAGGTGGTGCAGGCGATTCGCGCGGTGTCTCAGGGTCGCTCCTTCTTGACCCGCAAGGTCGCCCGCATCCTCCAGGAGGATTACATCAGCCGGCTACAGCAACGCGGCCTGGAGGACCGCTACGACCTGCTCTCGGATCGCGAGCGTGAAGTTCTGCAAATGACTGCCGAGGGGCGGTCCAACAAGGAAGTCGCCAACCTGCTGAATATCAGCCCGACCACTGTCGAGACTCATCGCGCTCATATCCTGCAAAAGCTCGACATCCACAGCGTTCCGGAACTGATTCTCTATGCGGTGCGCAAGGGCATCATCTCTTGATGCCCCAGCGCGAAAAGTGCGTACTGCTGGCGGAAGGCTTACGCTTGCTCAAGGCGGAACCTGCGGCGGGGTTCTAGCACCTTCAGCCAGACGCGATCCGACGATTTCAGATCATGTCTTACTGCGAATCTACCAAAGTTCTTGTGGATGAGTTCTCCACAGCGCTCATTCCAAAAACTGTCTTTGTCAATGTTCACAGAAGTCTCAATCCCGTCGATCTCGACTATCACAGGGTTTTGCCTTCTGTCGAAGTGGTCCTGTCGAACGCCTTTTCCGCCTAGTATTCTGATTCCCCAGCCGAATTGTCCGTTGGTCCAAACCGAGCATTCCAATCTCTCGACACCCATAGTCTGGAAGTTTAGCACGAAGGGAAAACGCCTAGCTGGCGTTGTTCGTGATTGTTGCTCGACGAAAAGTTACAGCGTCGTCTTCGAATGGTGATTCGTATTGCTGGCTCCAAGCCGAGCTTAGAGGTTGCGACGTGCAGTAGGACGCTCTGGCCAGACGGCACGCTCTTTGAGATGGTGCAGTTCAACCAACACAACGAGGGGTCAGACGAACCAACCGACCAGGAACTGGACAGTTGGGTTGAAAGCTTCCCGGTAGAGGTCGTTTAGCGAGCGCCATGCCGGGGGATTCGACAGTTTCCGAAAAGTGCGCTGAGCGGATGGTTCCTAGCGTAGACCTTCATCCAAAAAGAGATTAACACCTCATTATTTGGAGGCGGAGGCGTTGCGGCCTGTTGGTGTCTTATCCAACAGCCCAAGGATCCCGCTTGGGCGGATCTTTGGGACGCCAGAACGCCCTGCGACTCGGCGCGCCCCAGATCCACGGTTTCCCGTGCCGCTCTTTCATCGGCGACTTCATGCCGGTTTATCCCGGCGCACCCTTATCCTCCGCTCCGTCCGTTTGGAGTGTACCCGGATGAGCAATTTTACGCAATGGATGACCGAAAAAAAGCTTGACGAGTGCAGCGCTTTCAGACACGAACCATATCGCTTTAAGTGGCAATCACCGCTTTTGCCCGTAATCCTTGACGCCAGTGCTCTGAATAAACGAAAGCCAGTCTGCGAGAATCGCACCCGTCGGTTTGAACCCGGATTGCCACACTCGACCGTTCTCTCCGTCGGAACAGATGGGGTCGGCCATCCACAACTCGCTGCTGAAGTAGGTAGTTGTTGGTCATGGCCCCTCGGAAACCACGATTCCAGCGTAATTCCTTCCTCCGAAGATGCCCGGCGGCGTCAGGTCTGGCACCTTCGCCGGGCCGCCCGGTCATGCCCCGGAAGGATGACGCATCAGCGTGGTCCGCACAACCCCTCGGACGGGAACCCATTGTATCGAAAGGCCTTCAACTGCAATTACACTTTTGGGACTGGAACCGATGAATGGTTCATAACTTGCACGGAGTTTAAAGAGTCGAAATATCGATTCCAAAGGACATCTACATGGCAAAAGACGCGCATAACAAGGCAGCTGAGCATCATGAAAACGCCGCCAAGGCTCATCGGATGGCTGCGGAGCACCATGGAAAGGGCGATCATGCATCAGGCAAGAAGCACTCGGCGATCGCCCTCGATCACTCTGGTAAGGCACACGAAGCCTCGAAGGCGGCTCACGAAAAATCTGAACATCAGAAGTAGCCTGCAGCTCGAATTAAACCTCCCGGTGGTCATACAGGATTTGGCCACCGGGAGTTCTCCCAGTGGTCACGGACGTGCCCCTACTGCGCTCGAAACAAGAGGAGCATTTTCTGCCGTCGCCGTTTTCTTTCTTCCCGCTATTGAGCAGAAATCCTACGGGTACGCTGGCGGGATTCCGCTCCCAAACGCGCTCTTCACACGGCAACTCTTGCCTTATGGACGACAGGAATTGCACCTACCTGCGGGCTGTCGCCGCCTTGACCATAACGCACTAGTGCCTTCAGAACAATCCCCCCTTGGCGGCGAGCCTCGAATGGCGCTCCAGGGCGGAACCATTGTCCGCGTGAAAGCCCAGGATGCGGAAGGGAAACTGATGCAGCATGGCTTCCAGCACGGGAAGCAGATGCCGCTCGCTGATCCGCGCGGCGCAACCGACGATCTCCCATTGCGTGACCGCATCCACGGCGTTGATGTGATAGACCGCTTTGGCGCCCTCCCAATCGCCCTGGTGGACCGTATCATAGCTAGCGTGAGTGCGTTGATCCAGAATACTTAGAGCTTCCTTTGGCATAATGTCCTCCCTCGGATCTGCCACGCGGAAACGCCAATACGCCGTTGGCGGGGTCGAAAGGCAGCCCAGCCATTGTGCTATCCGCACGATGGCGCCGCACATCATGGAAACGACACAAGGCGCTTCTAACTCACCGCCAACCTCCCAGAGTGACGGTCGCCAAGGCAATCATATTGCAAACGCCGTTGATTGTTAAGGGGTCTTCACGCCGAGCAGGAACGGTAAGTCAGCCGGGGTCCCGGAGGTCAGCCCCGGCAGAGCGTATTGCTTGATCCCGAGGGATTTGCCAACGTCTTCGACAAGCTGGACTCTGTCGGCAATGTTTTCCACAGCCTTGGGGAACTGAAAGGAAACTCAAACTGTTCAATCGTCTCGGCGTTCCCATCTGAGCTAAGCATCCACTATCGGGACGAAGTCAAGTCCGCGCCGGATTTTGCGTTTTTGTCCACATGAGGCGGTCGTAGCTGGAGATTGCACCGGTGGGATACACCGCGTCCCCGGATTTCCCGCTCGCTAATGCCTGCACAAGCCGTTTACGGGGGCGGCGCCACGGACGCGTTCCTGACGCGGCTTTCAGCCGACGGATCGACGCTTCTCAGCAGCACCTATTGGGGCGGCAGTGGAGCAGATGCCGCAAATGCCCTGGCCCTCGACGCAACAGAAGGGTCGAAGGAGAACTCGGCGGCTCTTCTTGCAACCAGTAGAGATCTCTCGCCTACGTGGTCGCCTTCTCTTCTACGGTCTTCTTTACTACGGTCTTCTTTTCCACGGTCTTCTTTGCCTTGGTCTTTTTCTTGCTCTTGACGGTTTCTGTCACCGTGGTCTTGGTGGTGGCGGCATCGTCGGCGAGAACAACCGTCACCGTGCTGCCGATGAAGGCCAGGCCGAGCATCAGACTCATCAACTTCTTCATTCTTCCCATTCTCCTTTGGAGGATCGGACGAGAAATCCCCGTCTGGTGCATATCATAACCACATGCGCAATCAACAGCGCCATAAATAGTAATTAAAATACCTTAAGATCCTATTCCGGCTTTCATTTCAATCACTTAGCGCTGCGAAGACGGCAGCAAAAGGAGGCTGCGCCCGTGAAGAAAGCCGTCGTGAAAAAGCGTTCGTGAAGAAACCCCCGGCGAAGAACACGGCCCCGGCTTCTGCACAAGCGGCGATTCCTGCCCAGTAGAGTGATTGTCTGTCAGGAAGCGAAATCGAATTGGGACAGATTCAGGTGCGTTCTGGGTGCGATGGCTCAACGGCAATGTGGCCGGTATTCGGAATTGCTTTTTGGTACAGCTTGGGGCTTGGCGAACGCAAAGAGAACGGGTCGGCGAATGCTCAGCGCCGCACCATGCGCTATGATTGCTAACCAAGATGGCAAAGAACGAACCGGCAGGTCCACCGCCGCCGACGGCAACGCAGTCGTTGTTCTGGAGGCTCCCCCATTGAGAAGATGCGCGGCGCATGGACTGAGCCCGTTCGGCAAGGACGTCAGGGCACCCGCTCGCCGAACCAGGCGGCGCCAGCCCTCCCCCCTGCGCCGGCGTCGTGAGTTCAGATGTTGGATGCAGGGTGTTTAGGACTTATGAATACTGGTCCAATGTGCACAAGATGCTCGTGTCTGAGCATAGGCCTGTGCGTATTGCGGTGCGAATGTGGATGGAAGGTGTCCCGGCCGTAGTTGCAGGTTGGAGGCGGCGGCTGGATTCATCTTACGCTACTTTCTCCTTGGAAGGCTGATTGGTGGTCTTGGTCTGTCGGCCGAGGATGGCCGCCAGGCT
>Ga0187876_1003163_pt1 | contig 11416 bp, 13 predicted proteins | sample June2016WEW_17_4_FD_133000 | JGI IMG/M metagenome (GOLD analysis project Ga0187876, IMG submission 133000) | Peatland microbial communities from SPRUCE experiment site at the Marcell Experimental Forest, Minnesota, USA - June2016WEW_17_40 | ecosystem: Environmental > Terrestrial > Soil >... | reverse complement strand
TGACGGTTGGCGAGGGTGTCGCCGTGACGGTTGGCGAGGGTGTATGCTTGGCGTGCCCCCTGAGCTGCCGCCTCTGCAGCGTTGGCATGACCGGAACGGCGGGGTCCAGCAGCGGCCCGGGCACGAACCCTTGTGGCGGCAAGTTTGACTCGGGTACGGACGGTGCCGGCGACTCGGTCGCGTCTGGAGTGTGCGTAGCCTTCGCCGCCGCCGTGCTCGCCGGCCCCGGCGCTGGGTTGACGCTGGCACTGAGAGCGGCCGACTGCACTATGCCGCTGAGTAGCACGCAGGCGAGCAGCAGCACCAGCCCAAGCGGTCGGCCCAGGCGTTGGCAGAGCAGCTTGCGGACAACGCGAAGCAGGCGAATTCCAGGTTGACACATCACGGCGTACTCCAGACGCAGGGATGCCCCTGCCCACAGTTCGCGGCTATCGATCACCATGGGTCACCGACTACGTCGGGGTACGCGGGTCTCGGATAGCGAGCGCCTCGGGCGCACACCCGGAACGGCGCACAGCTCTATTTCCGCAGCGAGCGTACCACCCAACTGTCCCCCCCCAAAAGGGCCATATGGGGTAGTTCCGCAGGGACAACAGTCATGTCGTTTCCGAATGTACATCGCACATGTCGTCGATTCGGCATGCAAAACGACATGCTGCGTTGCAGTCGTCTCCCGTTGCGTGGCATTGCGAGCGCGCCGCCGATGGCAGCCTACCAGCGCGGGCCTTCGCATCACACTGTCGCTTGTGTGCCACGCAAGGGGCGCCTGCACTGCCACGGGGTCGCCAGTAGCCGCCATACCCTCGAGCACACCTTCTAACCCCACCGTCCACGAGACCAAAGCCAACTGGGAGGGTCACATGGCGGCGTACTCTCGCCGCTTCGCCCCCGCCGGCAAGGTGGCGCTGCCACACGTGAAGGCCCGCGGTGGTCTGGTGATGTGCGGCTCGCCTTGCCCGCTGGGAGACCGCCTGCATCGGCGCCTGCACCGTTCCTCTCGGCGCCAGTGCGACGTGAATGGCTGGCGCGGGCGTTGCCAGTGCCCTCCCGTCGGGATTGGGCGGAAGTACGGCCTGCGTGCGCTGGCCACACGACGGTAGGCGCGGCGGCGAGCCTGCGTGTACGTTTCACATGATCCTCAATTACTGCCGGCCACAGTGTTACCATGACCAGGGTGGAGCTATCGTGGCCTAGAGGCAGCCTGGAAGCATGCGTTATACAATGCAGGCGCGCCGATGATGCCTGAAGGATTCGTTTGGCATGGCAAGGAGGCCACCACTCTTCGCGTTGTGCGATAGTCAGCAGCTGCTACGATTTCGCCGCCAGAGGAATGCCGCAGATCCGCTGCACACTCGCGTCGACCGAGCGCGAGTCGGCCAAGCGGGTGCGTACCTGGCTCGGCACGACCTTGCCGGCCGGCACAGATAACCATGAAGAATAGCCCCATGTACATCGACGCCAGCGTCTACCCCGACCTCGATGAGCCGCCTGAGAGCCTCGACTCCGATGCCGACCGCGCCGACTACGTGCAGCGGATCTGCGGCGCTTGGGACTTCGGCATCGTGCCCCGCAACGAGACCTTCGACCTATTCGCTACCTGGCGCGACGTGTTCGACCGCTATCCTCTGACGTGCTCTCTGGCGTATCACACCTTCCGCGCCATTTTCGGCTGGCCTCGAGTCCCGGCCGCAATCCTCGAGACCCCTTGGGAGCGGTACGACCATCAGCACGGTCGCCTGGATCCCGACCCGTGCCTGGAGCTCGTGTAGCACGGCGGCGGTTCGAGGAATAGCGTCCGGCTGTCGACAGGCGACGAGGGCGGGCAAGATGCCCGCGCCCCCGGATAGGCGGCTTAATGGAAGCCCAGCAGCAGCGACTGCACCACCAGGTGCCAGCCATCAACCATCACGAAGAGCAGCAGCTTGAAGGGCAAGGAGATGGTTGTGGGGGGCAGCATCATCATGCCCATGGCCATCAACGCGCTCGACACTACGATGTCGATCACCAGGAACGGCAGGAAGATCATGAACCCGATTTCGAAGGCCGTGTGCAGCTCGCTCAGGATGAAGGCGGGAATGAGCACCATTGTCGGCACGTCGGCCGTGGTGCGCGGGGCCGGCTCGTGCGCCGCGTAGACCATGAGTGAGAGGTCGGTACCTCGCACCTGTTTGAACATGAAATCTCGAATCGGTACCTGGGCGCGATCGATCGCCTCAGCCTGCGTGATCTGGTTGTTCATCAAGGGATTGAGTGCGGTGTTGTAGATCTCCGTGAAAGTGGGGGTCATCACGAAGAAGGTGAGGAACAGCGCAAGCCCGGTCAGCACTTGGTTCGGGGGAGTTTGCGGAATGCCGATGGCCGAGCGCACGAAGCCCAGCACGATGATGATACGCGTGAATCCCGTGAGCATGATGATTAGCGTCGGCGCGAGTGTAATCAGGGTGATGAGCACCAAGATCTGTACTGCGCTGCCAACGTCGTTGGCTCCGGGCCCAACCCCAATATGGATCGATGGAATGTTCATGCCCGGCTCATTTGCTGGCGCAGCGCGCGCATCCGTTCGAGCGCCTGGTCGAGTGCGGGATCCCCATGTGTGCGCGCCGGTGGGCTGGATCTCGCCCAGGGCTCACGCGGCATCGGCACAGCAGCCTGGTCGTCATCACTCTCCGGTTCGGCGCGCTCAGTGGCGGCTGCCAGGGTCGAGGCGAAGGAGGGCGACTCGGTGCGGCGTCCCTGCCACTCCACCCTATCCGCGGTTCTGCTCTGCCGTGCAGGGTTGTCTGGACGCTTTGCGGCAAGGGTCTGCGAGATCGCCGGCAGCCAGATCAACCGTTCTTTCCATCCCGGGTTCCCAGGGGTTGCATTGTGCCAACCGGCTTCGCCCGACGGTGCATCCTGCGGTCCTGGCCTGGCCTGGGGTCGGGCTCCAAGGGCTGGAGCGAACGAAAGGAGCAGCGATCGCAGCGACAGACTAGCTCGGGTCACTACAGCAGTCTGAGGACGATATCGCTCACGCAACTGCTCCATTTGGCCTGCGTCGTCGATTGTCGTGATAGGGTTGACTGCAGCAGGCGACAAGCCGACGACTACGATCTTGCTTTGGAGGTCCAACATGCACACGCGTTGCTTATCGCCAATGACCTCTGTGTGCAACACCATCGCCGCGGTACGTCCGCCGGGCTGCGCGCGCCCGCCCGGCATGATCACTTTCAGGATCCTCAGGCATAGAAACAGCAGCAGCATGACGATGCCAAACTTGCCGGCGAGCGCGAGGAGCGCGCCGCCGTCGAATCCGGTCCCGCCGCTCAAGTTTGGCAGGGTGGTAGGCGGAAGGTTCAAGTTCGCAGCAGCGAGCACGACACTTAGGCTCATCGCTTTTCTCTCACAATCTCGGTAATGCGCACGCCAAAGCTTTCGTCTACGATCACGACCTCACCTCGCGCGATGAGCCGGTCGTTCACCAGTACGTCAACGGGCTCGCCAGCCAGCCGGTCGAGCTCGACCACCGAACCGGCGCCCAGCGCGAGCACTTCGCGCACGGTCAGCGACGCGTGTCCGAGCTCCACGGATACCTTGAGCAAGACATCGCGGATGAGCTCAATACCGCTGCTCCTGCCAAGTGGCTGCTCGGCGCCTAGCTGCTTGAACTGCACCGGCTGGATCGGCGGCTGTGCTGCCTGCGGACCGGGGGCGGCAGCACGGGGAGCAGGCGGCGCCTGGCGCGCCTCTTGCGCCACAAACGCGGGAGTCGCAGCTTGCTTGGGTGGTTGCTGCACCGGCGCTTGGACCGGAGCAGCGTGGTCGAGGCCGAGCAGGGCCTGCTCTGCTTCTTCGCCCACGATGACTTCCAGATGGCACAGTTCGCCGGTGTCGGTTGTCACGTCAAAGTGCACCGCAGAGAGCGCGGGCTCTTCGGAGAGAGCTTGCGGCATGTCGCAGCGCAGCTGACCATTTGGGTCGGCAATGATTGGGTCAAGGTTGGCAAGCCAGGCGCGCGGGGCGGGTTGCAACCACGGCAACTCGCTCACCAGCATGTCGACAAACGAGCTGATGATGTCACCAAGCCGCAGCAGCGCGTCTGCCGCCAGGGTTTCGCCAGTCTCAGCCGGCGTCAGACCAAAGAGCACAGCCAGCTCGCTGGCGTCCGCCAGGATTACCACGCTACGCAGCACGTCCTTTGGCCGCTCGAACTGTAGCTCAATCAGGACATTGCGATCGACGACGTCCAACTGGTCCAGTGAGGTACGTGAACGCTTGTCAAACGAGACCTTCAGCTTGCGATCCGCAACGCCCGCGAGTACATCCTGGCTGACACGATGCAGCAAGGTGACGGCCTGGGTAGCTTCGGCGGTGGCGAGATAGGCAGGTGCTAATTCTTCAATCATTGCGTAATCTCATCCGGCATTACTCCGAGGATTTGAACACCAATGCCCAGGCGCGCCATACCAGGCCGAGCGAAGAAGGTAGGCTTCTTGTTCACTGCCACAATCAAGGGATCATTCGCGAAGCCGTCGAGCCGAATCACATCGTTGACTTCAAGGTTGATGACGTCGCCGAGCGGCAAGTCGGTCGAGCCTAGCATGGCTGTAACGGGCACGGTGACGCGCTGCAAACGCTGCTGCACCTCACTAGTATCCACGCCGCTCTCGGCATCCTTCGGACCAGCAGCGTACACAGTCTGCACGTTCAGTTCCGCGGCTATGGGCTCGAGCACAGAATAGGGAATGCATAAGCTGACGGTAGTTTGTCGATTCAGTACCCGCAGATCGAACAGCAAGAGTACGACCGGCTCGTTCACCGGTGCAATCTGAAGGAAACGCGCAGAGTATTCTAGCCGTAGCAGCCGTGCCTGCAGCGGCACGATATGCTGCCATGATTCGGAGAAGGCCGCCATGAAGAGACCGGAGATCGACTGCAGCAGCTCGTCCTCAATGTCGGTAACCTCACCGGAGTGGGTTGCCGCTACGCCCGTGCCACCGAGCACCCGGTCCAGCATCACGAATGCGGTGTCCAGGTCGTACTCGAGGACCAGCGTGCCGGGAAGCGGCGGAGCCGAGAAGATATTGAGCAGCGTCGTAGCCGGCAGTCCGCGCGCATACTCGTCGAATACGGCCTGCTGCACCGACACAAGTGCGACATGCGACGTCGACCGCATCATGGTCGAAAGGTTGTGCGTGACGCTGCGCGCGAAACTCTCAAACACCAGCTGGATGGCGCGCAGCTGTTCTTTGGACAGCTTGCTCGGATGGCGGAAGTCGTAGGCACGGATTGAGCGAAACCGCTCCTTAACGGCGCCCGCGGCCTCGCTCTCGCCCATTGCCTGGGCGAGCAGCGAATCGATTACGTTCTGCGACAGAATATCTTCTGGCATACTACCTACCGCCGCGTCTTCCCAATCATCCGGGTGTGTCCAGGAGCCTTCCTTACGAGGGGTTGAGAATTACGATGTCGGCCCTGCGGTTCTTGGCCCTGCCTTCGGGCGTGCTATTGGTAGCGACTGGATGAAACTGGCCAAGTCCCTCGGCCTGCAGCCGCGTGGCGCTAACTCCGTTTGAGGCAAGGTACTCGACAATGTTCACCGCCCGGAGGGCAGACAGGTCCCAATTAGACACGGTGGGCGAAGGTACGTTGTCGGTGTTGCCCTCCACGCGTACATTTTGCGGCATTGTTGCGAGCAGGGTGGCAATCTGGGTCAACACGGGCCGCGACTCAGGCTTCAACGCTATGTCGCCGGGATAGAAGAGCAGACTGCCGTTCAAGGTAATTACGACACCCTCGTGGGACATGCCGACCGAGACCACGGACTGAGCCTGGCCGACAACCTTGAGCAGCTTCGACAACTCCGACTGGACCTGCTGCATGAGCTCTTTGGTCGACGTCGGCGCCGCCGTACTCTTTGGCGCAGTGGTACCGGTGCCCACATTACCGGGGCTGCCACCGATGGTCACGAGCTGAAAGGATCCATTGTTGAACGCGTGCTGCAAAGCTCCTGTGAGGTTCTCGAACTTCCGCACATCAGTGCTTGACATCGAGTAGAGAATGATGAAGAAGATGAGCAGCAGCGTGATCAAATCGGAATAGGTGAGTAGCCACCGTTCGGCGTTATCCTTGACGACCTTGGGCTTTCGCGTAACCATGACTAGCTCCCCGCTCTAGAGGGTGCGCCCGTGGCCCTGCGCGGGGCCGGACTCGCACCGCCGGCCTGTGCAGCGGCCGCGGCATCGGGGGCGGCGGCCTTTGCGCCCTTGGTCGGTGTGAGATAACCGGCCAGCTTTTCTTCGACTATGTGCGGATTATCGCCGTTTTGAATCGCCTCGACCCCATCGATAATCAGCGCGTCGAGCTCGGCTTCATACGCCGAACGCCGTTTCAGCTTGCTGGCCACCGGCAGCCACAACAGGTTCGCGGAGCCCACGCCGTAAAGCGTCGCCGTAAACGCCACGGCGATTGCTGGGGCGAGATCTGCTGCATTGCTCGTGCTGCCGAGCACGCGTATGAGGCCGAGTACGGTGCCGATGATGCCCAGCGTCGGAGCGTAACCACCTAAGGACTCAAACAGGACGATGCCTACCTCATGCCGGGCTTCCTTCGCCGCGACGTCGATGTTCAAGACAGACTTCACGACCTCCGGATCCGTGCCGTCCACGACCATCGTGATGCCCTTCTTGAGCAGCGGATGTTCAATGCTCGCCACTTCCTGCTCTAGAGCCAGCAGGCCTTCCTTGCGAGCACGGCCGGCCAGGTGGACGAACTGCTGCACCATGGGCGAGGCGTCGCCAGACGGCTGCTTCATGATCTTCATCAGGAGCGTCGGAATCTTCTTGACCACCGGAAGAGGGAACGCCACCAGGGCAATGCCGACACTGCCTCCAAACACGATGAGCGCCGCCGATGTGTTGTAGTAGGACAGAATGTTGCCGTGCTCCATGATGATCGACATCAGGATGGCGCCGAAGGCAACGGCGAACCCAACGGGTGTGCCGGGATCCGACTTCTGCTTCATGTTCCCTCGCCCAGCGCGCCGTTTGAAGCCCGGCGATAGTTGATTAGCTGGCTCAGGATGTCTTCAATGGCCTCACGCACCACGAAGTGGTGGCCGTTTGTCAGCGTGATGACGGTATCCGGAGTCGGCTCAATCAGCTCGATCAGGTCGGCGTTCAGCACAAATCGGGTTCCGTCGAAACGGGTAAGCCATATCATGCCGGCACTCCCTCCCCAATTTCCGGTGATAGTGTACTCACGAAGACCCAGGCGCCCCAACCCCGCCATTGCGATCCAGCTCGACGAGCGAGGCCACGACTACTACGCGTTGGGTGTCGACGTTGTAGGGCCAGCAACTTATGAGTGTAAGCATCGGACTGCTCGTCTGATCCATGACCGAGGTATTGCCAGGATCCACATATGACTGGGCCACAATTTGGTAGACATAGTGCATAGCACCTTGGTACAAGTCTATCCGGTCGCCGACCCGCAGCATGTCCTCGTAGCGCAAGATGCTGCCCTCGATATCGTCATGCCCATAGACCACGTAATTGCCGCGTTGGCCCAGGCGCGCCGAGTACTGCAGGTGCGTTAGCGCATAGCCGGGTGCGATTATCAGCGTGCCATCGGCGTTCACGCCGCGATCGTAGACGGGCGCGTGCACTCCTAGTCGCGAGATAACGACGGTTACCGGAGCCACGGCGCCAGCACCATGCCGTGCGGCAGCGGCAGTTGGGTGAGCAGGAGCGGCTTGCGCCTGCAATGCGTCCATCGGAGCGGCCACCGTCATCGGGTGGAAAGCGGGCGGGTTCGGGTGCGCGGTGCCCTGTGAGCCCAACGTAACGCCACCCGCCCAGAAATACGCGACGGCCATTGCAACGACCACGCTTACTGCAAGTTGGCGCACTGCGTGCCTCCCCATTGACTGGCATACAACACCGGACTGATGTTCTCAATCCCCCGGTTTTCCGTTCGGCACGGCGGCCGGTGCTCCCCTGCAGTATGACTACGTGACTGAGCGCAACCCAAGAGCGAAGGTGCCGGTGCCTTGCGTTCGTCACACAGCTGAGCGCACTTGCATAACGCAGTTGAGACAGCAGGAAGTAACGAGGCGATGGCGGCGGGGCTCTTACGAGGGCAGGCGGGACGCCTGTGCTCGCGGCGAATGCGGCACACTGGGGGACGAGGGAGCACCCGCGCGCAGCAACCATAACGATCCGGATTGCAGCAGGAGTGCGGTCGCGAGCGCAAGCACAAAGGCCAGGGCAGGGCCGCCAGGCACTAGCAATGTTGCTAGAACGAAGTAGAAGCCAACAGTCGCCGACAAGCCGAGCACAAAGCCGCGCAACAGCCGGCGCGCAGCCGACGGCCCGCGCTGCTGATGCATGAACACGGCAAGCACGGTCCCATAGAGGGGAAAGGGCGCAAGGAGGCCGGTCAGGCGGGCGCCAAGCATCGGTGCCAGAGAGGTGAGCAAGAGTACGAGGAGCGTCGCAGCGACCATGCGCGCGGGAAGGTCCCATGCAGGGGGCGTTCCGGCCGCCCCCGAAACGCCGCCGGCCTTTGGCAGCAGACGAGTTGCCAGTACAAGGCCGGCGCATACGCACAGCGTCGCCGGCAACACGGGCAGCATGAGCGGCTGAAGGGCAATGGTCACTACGGAAAAGGCGAGAATGCCGGCCACCAGGGCCTGCGGCCACCGAAGGCGTCCGGCAAGCCACGCATAGGCCAGGCAAAACGCAACCTGCGACAGCGTAGCACTTAAGGTGCCAAGAGCCGATGCTGCCGCGAAGTCCCGGCCCCGAGCCAGGGCCAAGAGGAAGGTGATGGGTCCAGACGTAAAGGGCAACCCTATGAGGCTGCCGCTCACGGCAGGCCCCCATCGCCGCCCAGCAAGACTCGCGGCGGCGATGAGCAGTGGGGTCAAGAATAGCTTCAGCGCGATGCTCACTTGATTACACCACCGTGGTAGAGCAGCTCGTATCCGACCTCATCGCGTACCGTGATCCACTCCCGGCCGTGGAAGAACGAGACGTCTCCTTCACTGGTGTCATGGTAGGTGTATGGGTCGCTGGTATAGCTAAAGCCGCCAAGGAAACGACCCTGCTCGTACAGATTCCACAGGCTCTCCTTGATGATTCGCCCTGCGTCGGCGGGTGTGATGAGGTCCTGTCGGACGATCCGGCCGAAGTAGCTCATGGCCCACACGACTCTTCGTTCGAGATAGACTATCTCCTGCCCGGCAAAGTCGCCCTCGCCGACATAGCTGTCGTGGTAGACCAGATCGCCATCGGCGAATTGCAAGTCGTGCGAGCCGAGCCGATAGGGCAGCAGTTGCCGGCCGTTGCCGACGTATGACGCGGCTTTCGCACGAACGATGAAGGTCTCGAGTGTCTCGATGTCGATTGCGCTCACCGGATCCACCTCCTGTGGCATCAACTCCCATAGCGTGCTGTGACGAACGTTCTAGCCAAGGATAGCGCGCGGGCGACGCCGGGCGCCACCCATGGCGACGTTACGGTGGGATATGCCTGCTTTTGGGGCCTATTGGGGGCATAGACCAAGCTGTCCGCCCGTGCAACCACCCCCCTCAAGCAAAGGCGCCGGGCGTCAGCGCTGGGGCAAGCCGAAGAACCCAGCAAAGTGCTCCGGCTTTACCGACCTTGCAAGCGCTCTGCCGATCTCCTGAAACTCTGGGATGGCGTCCACGGCATCGGGATGCCGTAGGCGTTGCGCGTCGATATGGGCCAAACCCTCACGGTCCAGCGTCCGGCGCGACAGCTCCATGTCGTAACGCACGTACGAAAACAACTTCGGCTGCACCGGTCCCTGCGAGGCAATCAGGTCGCCGACTTCGCTGTCAATTAGCGCCCCGTGACGGCACTGCCCAAACACCCGGCACAGCAGATCCTGCTCGACTATCGATCCCGCGAGCAGCTCTTGCGGCACGGTCGTAGCCTGATAGAGCAGGTTCATGTCGTGAGGGCTCAGGTCGGGCCGAGCGTGCGGCACCACTCCTGCCCCGACAGATACCAGGAGCATCCGGTCCTCGCCCGGCGGCCAGCACAGCCTATATGCCTCCAGCGTAGACATGAGGAACAGCTGGAACGCCGGGTTCGAGTAGGGTGAGATGCTGCCATCGACGAACACATGATTGCAACCGCCGATCGTGATGACCTCGGGCGGAAAGAACAGCGGTGCCGCGGTGCTGGCCCGGACGAGCTGCCAGAGTGGAAACTGCAGGTTGCAGGTCGGGCTATCCGCCTGATTGAACCGAGCGCGCGGGTTGTTGGAGACGGGCCAGGGAGAGTTCGTCGTGGCATCGCACAGGACGATCAGCAACAGCGTCCTCACCAGGTCGCTGCCCAGCGTGGTGTCCGCTCCCAGCTTCTCCTTCAGCACACGGGCGAGCGGCTCATCGCTGTAGCGAAAGTGCAAGAGATCTCGAAGGCGGGCTGGGCTGAACATCAAGGGACCGCTATGTTCGTAGAGATCGCGGATCTCCGCGACGGGCCTGCCGATCGCCAGGCCGGCCGCGATAATTGCCCCGGTACTGGTCCCGGCGATGTAGTCAAAGCAGTCCGCGAGCACGAGGTTCGGCTCGCCATATGCCTGACGGGCAAGCTGCTCGATGCGATCGAGGACCTCGATGCTCACGGCGCCGCGAATGCCGCCGCCATCGATAGCCAGGAGCTTGCGGGGACGTTCCGCTGCCAGAATGTCGCGGGCAGTCACCAACGTCTACCGTTTGCGGAGCGCAGCAGTTTGCGACGGCGTCGCGCCAGGACGGGCACGGGTCGAGCCGCCCGCCTTATCCCCACCGGTGTCGGGCGTGGGGCACTGGCTGCTGTCGCCAGTGACACTGCTGCTCAACGCGGTGCTGCCCAGATCGTTGCCGGCGTCGTCGCTGAAGCTGACAGATCCGCTGTAGCTTGCGCTGTCGCACTGGTCGGGCGGATTTATCTCGACCGACTCATAGCAGGTCGAGTCTGCGTCGATTGTGGTGTTGCACGATCCGTCAACGGTGAAGACGCCGCCGTCATCCACCGACTCGCTCACACCAATCGCGGCTGTGCCGTTATTGTCAATCTCGATGCTGCCGGAGGCCGAACTGCCTGCAGTGGTATCGAGCTCCAGAGTTCCGGGACTGATGCTGATGTCGGCTGCCGAATTGGAGCTGCCGCCGTTTCCGCTCACATCTACAGAGGTGACGGAATTGCCCTGCGGGTCGACAATCTCGAGCGTGGCACTGAAGGCACCCGCGGCCGGCGGCGTGAACGTCACTTCCAGGGTGCACTGCCCGAGCGAATCCAGGCTGTCAAAACAGTCATTGGTGGAGACGGCGAATGCGTCGGGATTCGTGCCGTCGAAGGTCGGGGTGCCGAGCGGCTGCGCCGGGCCGCCCTCGTTGCTCAATGTCACCGTCTTCGCGGCG
>Ga0187876_1003162_pt1 | contig 11420 bp, 9 predicted proteins | sample June2016WEW_17_4_FD_133000 | JGI IMG/M metagenome (GOLD analysis project Ga0187876, IMG submission 133000) | Peatland microbial communities from SPRUCE experiment site at the Marcell Experimental Forest, Minnesota, USA - June2016WEW_17_40 | ecosystem: Environmental > Terrestrial > Soil > Wetlands... | reverse complement strand
TCAAAATGTAGTGGAGACCTTCGGAGTGCCTTTGTTGAAAACAAAGCACTTTCCCTCATCGGATCTATCGAACTGCGAAGGTTGGGTTAGTGGCATTACGCACTCGTGCGTGCCGCGTCGGCACTCGTGCCGACGCCCGTACCATTCGCGGAAACGGGTGTCGAGAAGACGGTGGGACTGAACCCGGCGATGGATGCTAAAACTGGTACATGCCACTATTGTCCCGGCAGCGAATTCAGATAAACCACCAGGTTATTCATATTCTCGGCCGAGAGCTTTGGCCAAGCCATCCCCTTCTCCAGCATCTCTTGATGCATTGCGCGCGCCGGTCCCCAGCCCAGTACGACCATCGAATAAGGCGTGAACTTCTCCCCTGAGCGTGGCCTCATGGGTGCGCCGCTCGCCGGGCTCCTGTGGCAACTGATGCAGCCGGCGTCCTCAAATACGTGCTGACCCGCCGCCTGATTTCCCTGCGGGCCTTGATACTGCGCTTCCCACACCCATGCCAGAATCTTCCTCATTTCCCCTGGCGGCAACGCCGGCGCGGACTTCATCAGCGGCTCATGGTTCCACATGGCGGCGCCCAGATCCATCCACGTCTGATCGTGCACCCGGTTTTCCAGGGCCATGGGGCCGGTATGGCACTTCTCGCAATTTTCCGCGAAGGCCACTCGCCCTGTGGCAGCATCCGGCAGCGAGAGCCGGCTCTCCGGCGGCAGCTTCGCCACATATTGCAGGTATGCCGTCAGATCCATGAAGTCCCGCCCCGTCATGATCGGCCGCTGCTTTTTCCGCCTTGCGAATTCCGTGCTCATGCTCGTCGAGTGGTTCCACATCTGGTCAACGAGCATCACCGGATCGTCCAACCGCGCCCACGCCGGCGCAGCCAGGGAATGGCACGCCGAGCATCCTTTGCTCTGGAACGCCGCCTTGCCGCGAGTTACCTCGGCCGGTCTCTCGGAAAACTGCAGCGAGTAGAGATACGCGAACACATCCGCCCATTCCGCGCTCGTCGCATCCGGCATGCCCGTTTCGCGCTCCGCCATTCTCCGCCACATCTCGGGCGTGTGGTTCCAGACTGCGCTCGCAAGAGCCGAAGGCGTGTACGCCGGCGTCAAGCTGTCCGCCAGATCCGGCGCCCCTGTCCCGATGGGTAGCTCGTGGCCCGTCCCCTGTGCCCTGATCGCATGGCATTCGAGGCAGCCCTGTTTGCTCAACACCAGAGCGCCATTTTGCGCGTCGCCCGCCCATGCGCACATGCCCACCGCGGAAAGAAGCGACAGTATCCGGATCGTTCGCATACGTCCTCCTGCAAATAAATGGTTCCGAGCCGCGACTGTCAAGGAGCGGTAACGAAATGACCGGAGCATTCACTAGCCTTTCTCAGGAGGCGGGAATTTCTTGAATACGTCCGCCACGGCTTTTTCCAGCTTCTTTTCGTTCTTCTCCGGGTTTTCGCTCAGCGTACCGGTACAGACTCCGTGCCAGATAACCTTCTTTGACTGAGAATCGAATATATCGATATGGAGCGTGCCGACGGGCATCCGTTCGATCGTCGTGGTAGCGAATCCGGGACCGCCGCCGATCCACCAACCCCGGTGATACCAGCCTCCGCCAAAACCCCCGTCGTACCAGGTTTCGAGCCTTCGCTCGTTGTACGCCGAACCGACAGCCGAGATCGACGCGTCACCGCCCGAATCAACTTTACGCCAGCCTTTGGCAGACAGTTGATTGTCGATTGCGTTTGTGACCCGATCCTTCCAAAGAGGCTCCAGCACATTCACGCCGATCCACGAATAAGTATGATATTTGCCGAAATTGACCGAGTGATCGTAGTCGGCTATGTTCTGCGCAAACAGGCAAGTGACCGAAGCCACTACCCCCGGCAGCAGTAACCAATTTTTTCTCATAAACGCTCTTTGGCAATCCTGCTTCCATGTCCCCCATTGAATTCCCGCAGACGTATCAACATAAGGCATACCTGAGCCACAGCGGTTTTGAGTGTGTTGCCGCAGGAGCGTCGCCATCCAGCGCAGCAGATTCGCGATCGATTCCGTATCCCGGAAGGGCCTACCGCTCCTGCTGCGCCAGGTCGGCGGCTTGCGTGTAATAGTGCCGAGCGGCGGGTGCGGCGTGCATCAAGGGATCAGCCACCTCCGCGCCTCATGCGGCAGCGAAGCTCTTCCAGTCGCTGAATGTCGTCACGAATCTGCGGAGCCTGTTGTCCCGACGATGCGATCAGCTTGTCGATAGTTCCGGTCAGCCCGTCGAGCCTCCGGATGGATTCCTTTTCCAGCGCCAGCAGAGAGGCGTTGACGATTTCCTCCCACTGGGATACAAGTCGTGACAGGTTGGTGAACACAAGGTCCCCAACTTTGCGGTGGTAGTGCTTCAGCACGGCACCCTGGACGAGCGCCATCGGTATCAGCCAGGACAAGAGCTCCCAATTACGGTCAAAGATCTTGCCCACACGTACATCGGGCGATCCGGGGTCTTCCGTTTGCAGTTCCATCTCCGTGGTCCGGAGTGGAACACCGAGTGTCTCCAGCATCCGCTCCGAAAGCCGGTTGCGGAAGTCCTGCAGCGACCGCGAAAGCTGCCGGCTGACTCGCCGCACCGGTTCGACGAACTCGTTCCGATGCTTCCTGGACAGTTCCGCCATGTCCCTTGTCAAAACCACGCGTAGCCAGTCGTCGAATTTCTCTGTCACGATACGCAGGCTCCGGGTCCACAAGGGGAATTCATGGTCCAGGCTTTCCTGAAGTCTCTTCCGGACAGGCAGCTCGTCGGGCTGCAATAGCGCTTCGAATGTGGGCCGGGTGTTGGCAGTCGCGTGCCGAACGATAAGCTTCAGCGCCAGCCGCGTGTCGTCGAGCGATTCCTTCTGGCCGATAATTCTGCGCCTCAACTCCTCGCGCTCCGAGTCGGCGACCGCCGCCGCCTTCAGAGCGACGTTTAGATAATCGGCACATTCGGTCAACAGCGAATCGAGCTTGTGCAGGAGAATTGTGGCGTGGTGTTCGGCGGTATCGGCCCGCACTTGTGACAGCAGGCTGTCTTCGAGTTCCGCGCGCAGGTGCTCAAAGCCTGGCCGGACCGAGTACGGAAATATGGGGACGGCATCGTTCCAATATCGTGCAAGCTGCTTCCGGACAAACTCCCGCACCTGCACGCGTTCCTCTTCATTCAGGACGTCAACCTTGGTAAGCAGAAGCGAAATGTTGGGGGTGTATCGGCTCAGGTTCCGGATCAGCTCGATGTCGTGCTGAGAGAGGGGTGGGTCGACGCCGACCGCAACCAAAGCCAGTCCCACATTGGGAAGCCATTCCAGGGAAACATCCGTGTTGTGCTCGAGGACGCTCTCGAGGCCAGGCGTGTCGACGAACCGGATTCCCCGGTAGCGATCCATCGACGGTAGCTCGACACGCACGCGAGCCACCTGCTTGTAATTCTCCGGGTTCCGGCTCTCCGAAATGAAATCGCCGATCCGATCCACGGGTACCTGTTCTCGGCGGCCATCGGAAAACAGAATGTCCGCTCGCTCGTCGGCTCCCCACTGGATTTCCGTGACGACGGAGGTGACCGGAATCACCCCGATCGGTAGCAGTGGCTGGCCGAGAAGATGATTGAGAAAACTGCTCTTGCCGACCTTGAAGCGCCCCAGCACTGCGATGTTCAGCGTCTTCTCCCGCGCGAAAGTGCGGCAGCTTTCGAGGAAGTCTTCCACCGCCGCAATCTCATGGCGCTTGCACAAGTCCGCTACCGTGCCAAGCACATCCTGTACGATCTCAGGGGCGACGGGTGCTGTGTCGGGCTCAGTCATCGGACGGCACATTATCGGCGGATAACACGCTGCCCGCTACATCCGAAGTGAAGTTGCGTCGAGCAGTTTTAATGCACTTTAAAGTATAGGAGGGACCAGGCGCCATGAAGCTTCTCATCGTTTCCGACATTCACGCAAACCTCGAAGCGCTGCAAACGGTTCTCGCGGAATCGCATGACGAGCTGTGGGTGCTCGGCGACCTGGTGAACTACGGACCGAATCCAGGCGAGGTGGTCGATCTCGTCCGCATGAAGGCCTCCCTGGTGGTCCAGGGAAACCACGACTATGCGATCGGTACCGGATCGGATCCACAGTGCTCCAGGGCCTTCCGCGAGATGGCTCGCGCAATGCAGAGCTACACGGAACCCCTCTTGAACGTGGATCAGAAGGCGTACCTGCGCGGTCTTCCGCGGACTGCGGCGCGCACAATCGACGGCCGTCGTTTCTTTCTTTGCCACGCCACCCCTGCGGAACCGCTGTTCAGGTACTGCCCCGCCGAGCCCGCGCAGTGGGCGTCGGAGATCGCGGGCTTACAGGCCGACATTGTCCTTATCGGGCATACGCATTTACCCTTCATGATGAGCCTGGAAAAGCAACAAATCGTAAACCCAGGCAGTGTGGGGCAGCCCAAACATGGCTCTCCGATGGCCTGCTATGCACTGTGGGATAACGGCCGCCTGTCTCTTCAGTCTTGCCGCTATCCTGTCGAGGAGACGGCCAGGAAAATCCTCTCCCTGCCGATCCCAATGGGAGTTCGCAGCCAACTCGCGGCCGTCCTGCGCTCGGGATCTCCTCGCGGCCGAGGTGAGCGGCTTGCGATATAGTTAAGGTTCAAAAATTTAAACGGTGATGGAGTCTCACCGGGAACCGTCTCAACTTTGTTGAGTCTGATAGCTCCTACCCTCAGCGGTAGGAGCTTTTTCAATTTATAGCCCGTCGAAATTATCGAAAGGAAGCCGTGCATGACCGAAATCGTTGAAGTAAGAGGCCGCCAGATCCTGGACTCTCGGGGCAATCCAACTGTGGAGGCGGATGTCGTTCTCGCCGACGGAAGCTTCGGACGCGCCGCCGTGCCGTCCGGAGCCTCGACCGGCGAAAAGGAAGCGGTGGAGCTGAGGGACAACGATAAAAGCCGCTACGGCGGCAAGGGCGTTACCAGGGCCGTAGGCAATATCAACTCTGAGATACGCAAGGCGGTGACCGGCCTCGAAGCCTCGGATCAGCGGGCAGTCGACGCGGCAATGATTGCGCTGGATGCAACTCCAAACAAAGCCAGGTTAGGGGCGAACGCGATTCTTGCGGTGTCGATGGCCGCTGCCCGCGCTGCCGCGAGCGCTCATCGCCTGCCGCTTTACCGGTATATGGGCGGCGTCAATGCCGGCCTCCTCCCGGTCCCCTGCATGAACGTGCTCAACGGTGGGAAGCACGCCGACAATACGGTCGATTTCCAGGAATTCATGATCGCGCCGCACAACGCGCCGTCCTTTGCGGAAGCGATCCGCAAGGGCATGGAGACTTTCCACGCGCTGAAAGAGGTGTTGCGCGGCAAAGGTTACAGCACGGCCGTTGGCGACGAGGGTGGATTCGCACCGGACTTGAAATCGAACGACGAAGCCGTGGAGTTGATCCTCGAGGCGATCGTGAAAACGGGCTACAAGCCGGGCGAAGACATCTCCGTCTGCCTCGATCCCGCAGCGAGCGAGATGTGGGACGACGGCAAATACGTCCTGTTCAAGTCGACGAAGAAGGCGATCTCTTCGCAGGATCTGATCAGGCTCTGGGAATCGTGGGCGAAGCGGTATCCGATCGTTTTGCTCGAAGACGGCATGGGAGAGAACGATTGGGAGGGGTGGAAAGATCTCACCTCGGCTCTCGGAACCCGGCTTGAGCTGGTTGGCGACGATGTGTTCTGCACCAACCCGAAGATCCTTCAGGAAGGCATCGACAAAGGCATCGCCAACGCCATTCTCATCAAGCTCAACCAGATCGGCTCGGTGACGGAAACTCTGGACACGATCGAATTGGCCAGGCGGAACAACTACCGGTGCTTCGTTTCTCACCGCTCGGGGGAGACGGAAGATACTTTCATCGCCGATCTGACCGTGGCGACCGGTGCAGGCCACATCAAGACCGGCTCCGGGTGCCGTAGCGAACGGGTTGCGAAGTTCAATCAGTTCCTGCGCATCGAAGAACAACTGGGAGCACAGGCACGCTTCGCCGGCCGCGAAGCTTTTGGAAGCTGACGCCGCGTCCGCACCTTCAGAGCGTCGCAACCGAAGCACAGGTTTTCAAGCAGGTTCGCGGAAGGAAACCGGCGAGGTCCGGCGCATCCCCGGCCATCCTCGATCTGCTCGATAATGGCCAGGCGGTTGGAATGCAAAACTCGAACGGCTGAGGAGTAATGCCTGCAGTCAGGTGTTCACGGGCGCGGAGCCGGGGGCAGACCGTCGATGTAGCCTATGTCGGATTCCGTATCCCGTGCAAGTTCGTCGCTCGATAGGAGCTCGACTCAGCCGGGAGGTATCTAAACCTCCGCGATATTGTATGCTCGACCCGGCGGGCACTGGGCCAGTTTGAAGATCTGAGTCGTGTCCCGGACGGACCGTCCCCTCCTCCGGCGCCCCGGCGCCAAGTCGCTCGCGAACCAACCAACCAAGTGATCCTAAGATCGCAGGCCCCACGCCGTCCCATACTCTTCCAGAGCAATTCGGACCAGCTGGCTGCGCGTGCGGACTCCCGTCTTTAAAAACAGCTGCTGAAGGGCCGATTTCACGGACGCCTCGGAGATCTTCAGGTGAGCGGCAATCTCTTTGTTACGTGCCCCGGCAAAAACTCTTTCGAGCACGTCGCGTTCGCGCTCGCTTAATTGATTCTTGCGCGATTGCCGGCTCTCGGCCTCCACCGCCTTGACCAGTCCCCGAACGCAGTGCTGATCGATCCACGTTTCGCCCGCCGGGGGCTGAGGACCGCCAGTGATATCTCGCGCAGCGGTATCTCGTGCAGCAGTATCTCGTGATGCTCAAGCCGATTTTGTTGCTACTGGATCAACTATCGAGCCACCGTGTCAGGCGCCCTGACCAGGCGGATCATGGATAGCCCTGCAGCCGCGGCTGCGCGTGCTCCCAAATAGCTATAGCAAACCCGTTACGGTTCGGCATATTGACCTTCGGCAGACTCTGGGCGCTCATGACCTCGTCTTCCTTGATGACATCGTTCCTGTAAAGCAGGAATGCGGTCAGTGCGTAGACCTCATTCGGTGTGAGCGAACCCTCTTTCCCCAGAGGCATGCCGCGATTGATGTAATCCCAGATCACCGTCGCGTAGGGTGAGTGAACCGCCATTGCGTTTCCGTCGTTCACGCAGGGAGAAAGACACGGCATATTGGGCATCGCCTGAGCGCCTTTCGCTCTGATCAGCGTGGGAGCGCGGCCTCCGGACGTTCCGTTTGCCCCGTGGCAGCCCGCGCACTTCCGTGCATAGATCGGCGCGCCTTCTTTAGCCGTGCCCTGCCCTGCCGGGAGTTCTTTTCCCTCCGGGCTGATTGAAATATCCCAGGCGCGCATCTCCGCCGCGGTGGGCGTTTTGCCGACGCCGTAGTTGGGCGACTGTGTCCATGCAGTCCCGCAAATTCCGAGGACCGCCGCGCTGATGCCCGCGGCGCTGAGGAGAAACCTACGCAAGGCCATTGCGCACGCTCCCGTCGCTCAGCACTTTCCACGGTTGAACGGTATTGTCATTCCCCCGGACTCGAACTTTGTCCACCGGTTCGTTCCAGTATTTCGCGACCTCGGCCCGCGTCGGCTGAACCGTGCCCAGTTCGTCTGTGCAGCGCGACATCAGCGTGCATTCCTTGCCATCCCACTTCCAATGCAAGCCGAATCTCGCGTGCGCCATCCGATAAGCGGGCGACCGGAGTTCGGCATTCTTCCAGGTGCTTCCGCCGTCGGTTGACACTTCCACGGTACGGACCGCGCCCGCGCCGGACCACGCCAGTCCGCTGATCTCGTAGAACCCGGGGCCGGAAAGCTTGTGTCCACCGGAGGGCCAGGTGATAACCGATTTCGGTCCGATCTGATGCGTCAGCGCGGCCGTTTTCGGGTCCGCATTGATGTGGCCGTAATCGTCATAGGTCAGGTAGTACTCGTCGACGACCTTGATGCGGCGCAGGAATTTGATCTGATAAATGCCTTCAAACCCGGGGACCATCAGCCGCAGGGGGAAGCCCTGCTGCGGACGGAGCGGCTCGCCGTTCATGGCGTAGCACACAATACAGTCTTCCATCGCCTTGCCGAGCGGGATGGTCGACGAGCCTTTCACTTCTTCCGAGCCTTCCGCAACGATCCATGACGCTCCCTTCTGCACCCCCGCCTCGTTGAGCAGAAGTGACAGCGGCACGCCGGTCCATTCGGCGCAACTGGTCAGGCCGTGCGTTTCCTGTACGGTTTTGTGGGTCTCCTTCGAGCGGTTTCCGAGGCACTCGATGAAATGAATGCGACTGACGTACGGCAGGCGTTTCAGCTCGTCCATCGTAAAGACCAGCGGCCGATCCACCATCCCGTGGATCATCAGGCGGTGCTCTTTGGGGTCGATATCGGGAATGAACGAACCGCGGTGTGTGGCGAAATAGTGAAGAGAGGAAGGCGTGATGATCCCGTAGGAATCCTGCAACGGGGTCAGCACGTGGAACATGAGTCCGAATTCATCGGGCGAATGTCTTTCGGCGACCGGTATCCGGATCGTGTTAACGAAACGAGAGCGTTCGCCATACGCGACCAGCTCATCGGCCGTCTTGGCGGCCGGGCTCGGTGTCTGGGCGCTCACAACCTCCGCGCCTCCCGTCGCCAGACTGGCCAGCGCGGCGCTGTTTTTTAGAAATCCTCTTCGATTCGGCTTCTTCGAATCCATGGCCTCTCCTTAACAAGGTTATGGTTACCGTTCGCTCAAAAGTATACATCCGTTTTGAATCGGAAATCTTGCGTCCGGCAGTACGTCCCTGAAAACCAGGATTGGCAAGTATTTGTTATCGTCCGGGACCGCGTGCGAAATTGGTCTCGATTACGCAGGCCATCCGGCAGGCCAAAAACGAAGGCTTTTAGTATCTATCGGCGCCTTTAAGCAGGTTTCACCTTTGCCTGGGAGTTCACGTGGCGCACGTTCTCAACGTGCCGTGTCGAGACTTTCTCGACACCGGTTTTTCGCGAATGGCCGGGCGTCGGCAGAGTGCCGACGCGGTACGCAAAGTGCGTGCGCCACGCTTTTCCTTCAGGCGACTTTCAGTCGCAACCCATCCTACCGGCTTTGAGCCGGTAGTTGTTTAGATAGGGCAATAGGCGCCGGCGCATCGGGTAGAGACGACGCGAAAGGTCCCCGCTGCGTTCGCTGGGGCGAAGTCATACGCCTGATGGGCACCGGGTTCGTGAGTCGATCGTTGGCGCCGGTCCTGTTGCCATTGGATAGCGCTTACCGAAGCGAGTCTTTTCCGTCTGTTCAGCCGAATTTACACTATTTGATATCGGGAACATGCGGACTCTTCTTTGTTTCTTGATCTGCACGATCGCGTGCCGGGCGCAGCGCCCCGAGGACCAGGTCCTCGCCGTATACAGGCAGATGGAGAAGGCCGTGCAAAGCGGCGACGCGGACGCCTTTGTGGGGTTGTGGTCCCGCGAATCCGCGTCGAACGCGGAGAAGATGCGGCCCTGGCTGCGCCCGCAGCCCGATGCGCATTACACATCGTCCAAAATTTTCGTACAGGGAGACGAGGCGGCGTTGCTCGGACAAATTGGCAAAGACCAATTCCTGAGCATGCGTTTGGTCAGGGAAGACGGGAGCTGGAAGATCAAGGACCAGGTTTGGAGCGAAAAGGCGTTCCACGCAGACTCGGTTTATGCGATAATTCCGCCGCCCGCCGGAGCCTTCGAGCGCGCCGGGGCGCCATGGCAGAACGCCGCACCGGCATTCGGTACGGCGGAAGCGGCCAGGCAGGGCTGGCAGGTGCGGGCAGCTTACGATGAGTCGTTTTTGTATATTCGGATCGAGTCGTCGACGCCGATGCCGGCGCCCGGCAGCGAGGCGGAGAAGCCGCCCCTCGGATGGCCGGTGATGAAAGTCGGCGTTTCCGGCGTGGGTGACCGAAACGATGCCGAGTTCGTGTTGCACGCGACGGCGAACATCGGAGACCAGGCGACGTTCGATGAGAGGGGCCGCGCCAAAACTCATCGGCCTTACGTGGCGTATTGGCTTATGCTGGAGCGCGCCGGCCAGATGATCTTCCAGACGACTGCGGGCTTACAACCCGATCCGTTGGTTCAGGCCGGCGACCACTTCTTCGATGTGCGAGTTCCGCTGCGGGCGATGGGTGTCACGGGGGCGAAGCCGACGAAAATCACGATCGGCGACGCACAGTGGCCGAAGAGCGCGCTTTTCAGCCTCGAAGTGCCGCAATATCGATAGAGATCGATCGGGACGGCCGGAGCTCAAGAGACCGTCCCCCTGACCCCAACCGGAAAAGTAACCCTCTAACAGGCTGCTGAAAAAGGACAATCAATGGTTTGCAGGCCTTGGTGGGGCAGGCATTCAGCCTGCCGGGCTAAGTAGCTCGATGGCTCACACAGCGCAGCAAACAGGAAAAGCAGCGCGTCCTTGCGGAGCAGGCCGAACAGGAAATCAGGCGGCGTGCCGAAGCCGAGTCGCCAGCTTCTCGCCTTACCCCAGCGTCAGATTGTTTCACAACTTGGCCGAGCCGGGCCGACCCGGGCTGACCTGGGCCTGTTGCTATCAATTTCCAGACGGCCCACCAGGCAACCAGTCCTGGTACGGTACCCGTTACCAACCCTATTCCGCGCGATTCGAGCTGTGTGGTTTGCTGATGGCTGGAGGCATAAATGCGCTGTCCGAACTGCAGAACGAACGCGTCAACACGGTCCGGGCGAAAAGTCGTTCACCGCTTCCTTTCGGTCTGGACGGGAGGGGTTAGACGCTTCAAGTGTCTTTCTTGCGGTGCGAGCTTCTGGGCGTTCAAATCAGATCGGGCTTACACGCGAAAAAAGCTGCAAACGTAGGGCCAATCGGGGCGTTGCGGTCTCCTGACAAAACTCAGAATCGAAACCCGGAACGGCTGGGAAAACCGGCGGTCCGACGCTTCCCGTAACGCCGTTTCCGGACGACGGCGATACAAGCCCACCTTGCCGACATTTCAGCTAAGCCTCTGATCCCCAGTGGCGCGAAAGTGGGCCAATGATTCGCTCGCCACACAATCGAACGGGGAGGCCAATTGGTACGCGTTCCGGCACTACTGATTTGTCTCAGGAGATGAGGCCGGGCTAAACGCATCGAAAACGTTCGCCCAAATTTCAAGAAACTCCTCGCTTACAGTTGCGCCACTGAGAAGATGCTGCTTAACTCGCTTCGCGACCTCGACTTTCCAGCCCAATTCCAGCTTTACGTTACTTCGCTTCGCCCACGCTTCGATCTGTGCAGTGATCGGCACGGCGGCTAAAAGATTGTCCCCAAAAGGATTGTCTGCCAGCCTGAAGGTCATGTTCACAGCTCGCACGATCAAAGGCAGGGGCATCATATCTTCTATCTCGGAATCCGCGGT
>Ga0187876_1003155_pt1 | contig 11435 bp, 8 predicted proteins | sample June2016WEW_17_4_FD_133000 | JGI IMG/M metagenome (GOLD analysis project Ga0187876, IMG submission 133000) | Peatland microbial communities from SPRUCE experiment site at the Marcell Experimental Forest, Minnesota, USA - June2016WEW_17_40 | ecosystem: Environmental > Terrestrial > Soil > Wetlands... | reverse complement strand
GGCGGCAAGGTGCTGTTCGTGGCCAGAGCGCCTTCGGTCGGGTACGCAGTTTACGACGTCGAGGCGGGCGCGGGCGCGGCTGGCGCGACCTCGACACTCGAGGTATCGGAGAATTCTCTCGAGAACCAGTACTACCGCGTCAAGCTGAATGGCGATGGCGACGTCGCCAGCATTTTCGACAAGTCGATCGGCAGGGAACTGCTGGCCGCTCCGGCGCGTTTGGCGATCTCCTATGATAACCCCGAGCAATGGCCAGCGTGGAACATGGACTGGGATCAGGAGCAGGCGGCCCCCAAAACGTACGTAGGCGGTCCGGCGCGGATTCGAGTGGTGGAAAACGGCCCGGCGCGCGTGGCGGTCGAAGTTTGGCGTCAAGCCGCAGACTCCGGCTTTGTCCAGACCGTCCGGCTTGCGGCGGGCGACGCCGGAAAGCGGCTGGAGTTCGCAAACGCCATCGACTGGAACACCCGCGAGTCGAACCTGAAGGCCACCTTCCCGCTGGCGGCATCGAACCGCATGGCCACCTATAACTGGGACATCGGCACCATCCAGCGTCCCAGCGCGCAGCCGAAGAAGTTCGAAGTGCCCTCGCACCAATGGATCGACCTGACTGACATGAGCGGCGAGTTCGGCGCCACCCTCCTGACCGATTGCAAGAACGGATCGGACAAGCCCAACGACCACACCCTCCGCCTGACGCTCATCCGGACCCCCGGCACGCGCGGCGGCTATCCCGACCAGGGCACGCAGGACCTCGGGCACCACGAGTTCGTCTACGGCATCGCCGGGCATGCCGCCGACTGGCGCCACGGCGGGACCGACTGGCAAGGGCAGCGCCTGAACGATCCACTCATCGCCTTCGAAACCTCGAAGCATCCGGGCGCGCTGGGCCGGGAGTTTTCTCTGCTGGAGGTCAGCAACCCGCGGATTCGAGTTTTGGCGCTGAAGAAAGCGGAGCAGGGCGACGAGGTGATCGTGCGGCTGGTTGAACTCGATGGCCAACCGCAGGCGAACGTCCGGGTGTCGTTCGCTCGACCCATCACCGCCGCGCGCGAAGTGAATGGGCAGGAGCAGCCGGTCGGACCGGCAAAGGTCACCGGCGGCGCGCTGGTAACCTCATTCAGCGCGTACGAGCCGCGCACCTTTGCGGTCAAGCTGGCCACGCCGCCAGCCAAGGTTGCGGGCGTGCGTTCCGCGCCAGTGGCGCTGCCCTATGACCTCGCCACAGCCAGCAATGACGGCACGCCGTCCACGGAGGGGTTTGACGGCAAGGGCAATGCGCTGCCGGCGGAGATGCTGCCCGCTGAGATCACGCTCAACGGGGTCGAGTTCCGGCTCGCCTCGGCGAAGACCGGCACGCCCAACGCCGTTGTCGCCAAGGGGCAGACGATCGATCTGCCGCCGGGACGGTTCAACCGCGTCTACGTGCTGGCAGCCTCATCGGACGGCGACCAGAAGGCGAGGTTCGATGTGGGGACCACGGGCGTCGATCTAAACGTCCAGGACTGGGGCGGATTCATCGGGCAGTGGGACGACCGGCAGTGGGTGGCGAAGGACAGTCCTAGCACGGAGAATCCGGGTCAGACCGAGCATGACGATTACGCCCAGATGACCGGCATCAAGCCGGGCTACATCAAGCGCGCGGACTTGGCGTGGTACTGCACGCATCACCACAACGCCAAGGGTGAGAACGTGCCCTACGGCTACTCCTACTTGTTCGCGTACCCTATCGACATGCCGTCCGGCGCGAAAACCATCCGGCTGCCCGATAACGATAAGATCCGGGTTCTGGCCATTTCGGTGGCCGATGAAAATCCCGAGGTGAAGCCGGCACAGCCACTGTACGATGTGCTTCCCCCGCCGGCTATTAAGTGACCTTGGTACTGGTGTCATTTGGAGCGCCGTCCTTCCCGTCCCGCCATGGCGGGAGGGGAAGGACCGGCGTTTCGAAAGGGATCCCATCCCAAATGACACGCCCACCCAAGTCGCCCCTTCGCCAGCCCGAGGATTTCCGGGAGGCTAGGCGTCATGAACAATTTCCCCTCCTGTTTTAGGAGGGGGGCCAGGGGGTGGTAAACCCGCGAATCGTCGATCACCGTTGGGACTGTTCCCTGGCGAGCCGACTGCGAGGCTCCACGACCGCGTGGTAGGAGTCCTGCGCACTCGGCATTGGCGCTTTCTCATTATGCCGACCGGGAAGGGTTTTATGCAGGCCAGCCTGGACAAGAGCTGGTCGGATGGTGGGATGAGAGCTGGCGGTGCAGGGCATCAACAAACACGCATGGCCGTTTCGGTGGTTCATGCGCAATCTCTAATCACTCACGAAAGGAAAGTCGGATGAACAAGGTATCAAAAGGTCTTTTCTTGGGTTCCGTCGGCATCGGCTTTGGAATTGCCACTGTGCTCCTCATTCTCGGTAATGTGCAGATGAGAACAGGATCCCCGCGAGCGGGGCTTCTCCTTATCTGTCTGTCGTGTATTCCGATGCTGTACGGCGCGATTTTCATGGTCGTGCTCTGGTGCAAGTCGTGGGCGGCCATTCAGGACGGCCACGCGAGGACTACGCCCGGCAAGGCCATCGGTTTCCTCTTCATTCCTCTTTTCGACTTCTACTGGGTCTTTCAGGCCGTATGGGGTCTGTCCAAGGATTTCAACGCATACCTCCAGAGGAACTCGATCCCTGCCTCGAGACTTCCTGAAGGACTCTTTCTTACCTATTGCATTCTTTGCTTCACGACGTGGATTCCCATCCTTGGGCTGGTGCTCCTCGTTGTGAACTGCATCATTGCGATAATCATGGTGTCCGCCCTGTGCGATGGAATCAATGCGGTCGCCGCAACGGGGCTCACAGGAAGAGACATCAGGTTGGGCTGAAGTCGATGACCTCTTGGGGGCTCAGGTCGAAAGGTCGGGCAGGCCAAGAAATTAGTCGCGCAGAGACGCTGAGACGCAGAGAAGGGCAGGCCAAGAAATTAGTCGCGCAGAGACGCTGAGACGCAGAGAAGGGCAGGCCAAGAAATTAGTCGCGCAGAGACGCTGAGACGCAGAGGGAAAACAATCGGAAGGAAACGCAGAGACACAGCGGATGTTCTTTTTCTTCTTTCTCAGCGCCTCTGCGTCTCTGCGCGAGGAAATTGCTTATGACAGAAAATGAAATCGGCACAATCCTCGTCGGGACCGCGATCGAAATACATCGCGAGTTGGGACCAGGGCTCCTGGAATCGGTCTATGAGATCGTCATGGAAGATGAATTGAAGCAGCGCGGATTGGCGGTCAAGCGGCAGGTTCCCATTTCAATTGTTTACAAAGGGATCGCATTTGCGGAAGCCTTTCGCGCCGATCTGCTGGTAGCCGATAAGGTCGTCGTCGAACTGAAGTCCGTGGAACAGATCAATAAGGCGCATCGCAAGCAGATTCAAACCTATTTGCGTCTGACGGGTTTGAAACTCGGATACATTTTCAACTTTGGGGCTGCGTTGATGAAGGAAGGCATCGTCAGGGCCGTCAATGGCCTTGAAGAGGAAGGAAGAAACTCGCGCTGAGACGCAGAGGTGCAGAGGAAAACAGATAAGAAGAAAAAGCAAGACCCCCGAGGGGAAGTTGGCAAAAGGGACTCGAAAAGGATTTTTTGAGAAGTCTCGGCATAGGCTTGCTGCGGATTCCGAACGGGTTGGGGTTGAAGGATGCAGAGGAGTTGGTGCGCAAAGTGCGGGAAGCCATGGGGGTGATGATGGCTGAGGTGGGGCCGAGATGAGCGAGTGACCCCTCACCCGGCCCCGTCAGTTGACGGGCTGGTGAAAGCGCCGGACGCGGGCCACCCTCTCCCCTGGGGAGAGGGCGAAGGCCCATTTCCCATCCTTTCTCCTCGGGAAAGAGGCAGAAGTCAGAGGCCCCACGGCTGTGTCCAGCGAAAGATGTGGGACACGCTCAGCCTGTTTTAGGGGGGGGGGGCCAGAGGGTGGTAAACCCGCGAATCGTCGCTCGGCGCTGTGATGCAGGCGAGGTTTGGCTGGGAGCAAGCGATGTCCCGGATTCATCCGGACCATCATCGGAGGACGAGAGATGCCTTCTCGACGAAGTTTCTTACGCAACGCCGGCGCCGGACTCGCTCTTACCCCCGGCTTTGCTTCCGTCCTGACGCCGGGCGCGCTCGTGGGTCAGGGAATTGGCGCGTCCAATTCTCCCGCCTCGTTACCGCCTTCCATCGCCGCCCTGAAAGCGATGAAAGACCGGGCGAAGCCGATCACCACCGAGGAGCGGCGGGCGCGGATCGAGCAGGCTCGCCGTTTGATGACCGAGCGCCAGATTGACGCGCTGATGTTGATGGGCGGCACGTCGCTGGTCTACTTCAGCAACATCCGCGGGGGAGGTGGCGAGCGGCTGTTCGCCTTGATTCTGCCCGCGAAGGGCGAGCCTTTTTTCGTGTGCCCCGCCTTCGAGCGCGAGCGCGCCGAGGAGCAGATCGCCCTGAGCCCTTTCACCGGAAGCGGCGAGGTCCGCACCTGGGAGGAGGATGAGAGCCCCTACTTGCGGGTCGCCGAGGGACTGAGGGATCGTGGCCTTTCCAGCGGCCGCCTGGGGATGGAAGAAACGGTCCGCTTTGTCTTCAGCGACGGGGTGGGCAAGGCGGCGCCGGCCGTGAACATTGTGAGCGGCACGCCGGTAACCGCCGGGTGCCGGATGCACAAGACCGACCACGAAATCGAGTTGATGCGACTCGCGGCGCAAGTGACCATCACCGCGTATGAGGCGGCATGGCGGGCGCTCGAGCCGGGCATGACGCAGCACCAGTTCCGGCGGCTTATTGATGCCGCCTACTCCCAACTCGGATTTCCCGGCGAGGCCAGCGTCAACGTCGGCCAGTACTCGGCGCTGCCCCACGGATCGATTCAGCCGCAGACCATCCGTGAGGGCGAGATCGTGATGATCGACGACGGTTGCGCCGTGGAAGGCTACTTTTCCGACATCACGCGGACCTTCGTGCTCGGCAAGCCCACCGACAAGATGCGCCAGGTGTTTGCCATCGTCCATCGGGCGCAGAAGGCAGCGCTTGAAACTGCCCGTCCTGGAGTCGAGGCCCAGGCGGTGGACGCGGCGGCGCGCAAGGTGATCGCCGACGCTGGCTACGGCCCGGATTACAAGTACTTCAAGCATCGCCTCGGCCACGGCATGGGGATGGACATGCACGAGTGGCCGTACCTGGTGCGCGGTGATACCATCAAGCTGGAGCCCAACATGACGTTCAGCGATGAGCCGGGGATCTACATCCGCGGTGAGTTCGGCGTCCGCCTGGAAGACGACATGCACGTGATAGAAAACGGCGCCGAGCTGTTCACGGGTCAGAGTGCGTCACTGGAGGAACCCTTCGCGAAGAGTTAGCTGAAAGGACACCCCATGTCGAGACATGAAAGGCGGTATCAAAAATACCTGGACCGCCAGCGGCAAAAGAAGGCACACGGGGCAACCACACCGGGAGAGGCTGGGGCGATGGCCCCGCAGATAGCCGGGGCTGCCAATGCCCCGATCTATGAATCTCTGGCCCCGGCGAAGCTGTTCGAGCTGGGTCTGGGCAACTTGGTTTTCAGTCGCTCGCTGCCGGATGGACGCATCGCCCTGGGCGTGTTCCTGCTGGACATCTTCTGTCTTGGGGTCAAGAATGCCTTTCTTGCCATTGTGGCCAGAGATGAGTATGCCCGGCGCCTGCGCAGTTGGTCGACGGTCGAGAGCCTTCAGCCGATGCCGCCCGCCTGTTTCCGGAAGCTGGTAGAAGGCGGCGTAGCTTACGCGCACGAGCTAGGATTCGACCCCCATGCGGATTATGACGAGGCGCGCCAGATCTTCGGCGATGTGCAGGCCACTGACTGCCCGACGCATTTCGAGTACGGGCATGACGGTAAGCCCTTCTATATTTCCAGTCCCCATGAGACCGCCACTGAAGTGCAGACCATCGTCGAGCAGCTCCGCCGGCGCTTGGGCCCAGGAAACTTTGACTTCCTCGTGTTGGCAGAGTAACCCGGCGAACCGAAGTACCGGTTAATTATGCTTTATCCACGTGCCATTTTTTCCTTCCAGCGCCTCCATCAACGTTCGCGAATGTGTGATGAGGGCCCGCCTGGAGCAGCTTTTTGCCACAAATCTCGCCGCCGCTTCTATTTTCGGCTTCATACTGCCCTCGGCGAACTGACCCTCTGCAAGATATTTTTTCGCTTCTCTAGTACTCATCTCGTCTATCGGCCTTTGTTTTTCAGCGCCGAAATTCAAGAAAACTTTTTCTACCGCGGTCAAAATCACCAACATGTCGGCCTCGATAAGATCGGCAAGCAACGCCGCCGCTTTATCTTTGTCAATCACCGCGTCAATACCCGAGAACCCGCCATGTTTGTTGCGCACAACCGGAATTCCTCCGCCGCCGCAAGCAATGGGAATGATGCCGTCGTCAAGCATTTGCCGGATGGCGTCCATCTCCAAAATTCGCAGTGGTTCGGGCGACGGCACGACGCGCCTGTAGCCGCGCCCCGCGTCCTCTCTGAACACATATCCGGTTTGTTTGGCGTCCCTTTCCGCTTCACTTTTCGTGCAAAACGGGCCGACGGGTTTGGAAGGATTCTTGAACGCGGGGTCGCGCTTGGAAACCTCGACGGAGGTGACGATGGTGGCAATTTGCGGCAGCGAGTCCTCCCCGGCGCACTCGTCGGAAATTGCCCTTCCAAGAATGTAGCCGATTTCCCCCTGGCTCATGGCGCCGCACAGGAACATCGGCATGGGCGGTGTAAAACGCCGCGCCGCTTCATTTTGCAAAAGAATATTTCCTACTTGCGGACCGTTGCCGTGGGTAATTGCAACCTCATAACGCTTGTCCAGCAGTATTCCGCGAAGCGCCCGTGCGGCTTCCACCATGTGTTGCATCTGCTCTTCGTATGTGCCCCGTTCACCACTTTCCTCGATGACGTTTCCCCCCAAAGCAATGACCATTCGCTGTTTCTTAAACTTAATCTGATTACTTGACGTGCCCCTGCGCTTGGCCACGGAATTTCGCCCCATCGGACTATGCTTAAATAATCTGTTTTTGGCGCAACACGTCCCGCAATTCTTCCTTCGCGGATTCCGCCAGCTCATATCTGACTCGTGTTGACGGCTTGGTGATCTTCAGGAATCTGCCGAGATCAATCGGCGTGCCGATAACTACCGAATCACATTCAACTCTGTTTATCGTTTCCTCCAAATCGCGCATCTGCGCTTCCCCGTAACCCATCGCTGGCAGAAGCGCGCCGATGTCAGGATAACGCTCAAAAGTTTCTTTAATTGTTCCCGTGACCCACGGCCGCGGGTCAATTATCTCCGCGGCTCCGCCGCGCTTGGCCGCCACAACGCCAGCGCCTGTTTTCATATCGCCGTGAGTAAGCGTGGGCCCATCTTCCACGACTAAGACCTTTTTGTTTCTTATAAGCTCGGGTTTTTCAATGGTAATCACCGACTCGGCTTTAATGATGCGCGCCGAATCGTTATATTTCTTCGCGTTTTCGATTATTTCCTGAACTGCGGGGGGCTGGGCGGAATCAATTTTATTGATTACGATCGCATCCGCAAGCCGGAAGTTCACTTCGCCCGGATAATAAGAAATTTCGTGCCCGGCGCGCAAGGGATCCGCGACCGTTATAGTAACATCCGGCTTGTAGAATGATGTGTCGTTATTGCCGCCGTCCCAGACAATGATATCGGCCTCCTTTTCGACCCTTTTCAAAATCGCTCCGTAATCAACGCCGGTGTAAAGGACGCTGCCCATCATGATGTGCGGCTCATATTCTTCCATCTCCTCGATCGTGCACTCGTATTTTTTGAGGTCGCGGAGGGTTTTGTATCTTTGCACCTTTTCTTTTTCCAAATCCCCATAGGGCATGGGGTGGCGCACGGCAACAACTTTCTTTCCCGCCTCGCGCAATATTTCCACCACTCGCCGCGTGGTTTGGCTTTTGCCGCATCCCGTGCGTACGGCGACAACCGCCACCACGGGCTTCGAACTTTTCAGCATCGTCTGCTCGGCGCCAAGCATGGAGAATTTGGCGCCGGCCGCAAGGACGCGGGAGGCAAGGTGCATAACGGTGTTATAGGAAAGGTCGCTGTACGACAAAACACATTCTTCTACCGCCTTCTCCTCGATCAGCTTCTCCAAATTCTTTTCTTCTTCAATCGGTATGCCTTCCGGGTATAATCTGCCGGCCAATGAGGGCGGGTACCTGCGTCCGGCTATGCCGGGAATCTGGCTCGCAGTAAAAGCGACCACATCCACATGCCGGTCTTTTCTATAGACAACGTTGAAATTGTGAAAATCCCTTCCCGCCGCACCCAATATCAAAAGTTTATGTTTTCCCTGGGAAACCTGACGTTTTGGTTTCTCGGCCAGCCATTCTCTCGGGGTTTTCCGTTTGAGCGCCATGTGCACCCTGGTCTGATTATATTCTTTACCCCATCCTCTGAGAAGCTTGAGGCAGGGAGAAATGGAAAAGAACTGGTTGATCCGGTAGAATTCTTCATCGCCTGTCCGCTGGCTGGCGCAGACCTCCGTCGGTGAGATCTGCGGCTATTGCTAGGAAAAAAACGACCAAAAAGGAGTTGCATTTTGAAGTATGGGGAGAAGCAAGAAGCCTTGAGCCGCCGGACCTTTCTCAGCGGCTCTGTTGCGGCGACGGTTGCCTCGATTGCCCTGCCAGGAAATTTGCCGGCTTACGCGGGAGAGAATACGGACCAGGGATTCGCCTCAGAAGCGTCCGGGATTGCTTTTCGCTCAGCCCAGCCCATCTGGCCGCGGGGGCGGGAAAAAGAGATGAATCTCTGGGTAGGATTCCGCGCCGCTTTTGAACCTCCATCCGGAAAACATATCTATCTGCGCATGGCCGGTTCCACGCTTTACCGGGTCTATCTCAACGGAGAGTTCTACGCCTGGGGACCGGCTCGCGGCCCTCATGACCACTACCGGGTTGATCTCTGGGATATTACTCCGCTGCTGGTGAAGGGCAGGAATTTCGTCTGCGTGGAAGTGGCTGGCTACAATATCAATAGTTACTATATTTTGAACCAACCTTCTTTCCTGCAGGCAGAAGTGGCCACGGATTCAGAGGTGCTGGCTTCGACCGGAGGAGGCGGACAGCCCTTTGAGGCCACGCTTCTTCCCCAGCGTGTGCAGAAAGTGCAGCGCTACACCTTTCAGCGCGCTTTCTCCGAGGTGTATCACCTGGATTCGCAATCTGCCCAGTGGCGCGAACACCTCGAGGCTCCATTTGAGCCTGTGAGGTGCGCGGTTTCTGCTCTGCGAAAGTTGATTCCGCGTCGAGTTCCGAACCCCGCCTACGCAAAACGCCAGCCTGAACTGCTAGCCGCAGAAGGATCGTTCAAATGGGGGGCCACGGCTCCCAAGAGCCTGGCGGCGGACCGCTCCATTCCCTCGGCCGCCCGCATCGGGCCCGATCTTCTTGGTTACACCGAGTCAGAACTGACAGAGATTCCCTACCTCGAGCTGCAAAAGACTCGAACCACAATCAACAATCGTACCGATGAGCCCTATGTCTCGGATCAGCCGATGCGGCTGAGCGCGGGCCAGTTTAAGACGCTCGATTTTGGCACGAATCTGCCCGGATTTTTCGGCGCGCACGTGTCGGTTCATGCACCCACGAAGCTCTACTTCACTTTTGATGAGACCTTGATCGATGGCGACGTGGACTTCAAGCGCCTCATGTGCGTTAACATTGTCGCCTACACGCTGGCCCCCGGCGTCTACCATCTCGAGACCTTCGAGCCCTATGGACTTCGCTTCCTCAAGTTGATGGTTCTGGCGGGGGAGTGCGAAGTCGATCACGCCTACCTGCGCGAATACGCGGCTCCCGATGTCTGGACTGCTGACTTTCACTCCAGCGATCAAGGACTCGACCAGCTTTTCGCGGCGGGCAGAGAATGCTACCGATCGAATGCCATCGATACCTTCCAGGATAACCCCTCCCGTGAGCGCGCCGGATGGCTTTGCGATCCCTTATTTACGGCGAAAGTTACTCCCCTGCTCTGCGGGCATACCAAGGGCGAAAAGAATTTGTTTGAAAATTTTCTGTTGCCCGATCACTTCGCAGATATTCCGGACGGGATGCTGCCCATGTGCTATCCCGCGGACCATTACGGCGGAGGGTTCAATCCGAACTGGCCTCTCTGGTTCGTCCTTCAACTGGAGCAATACCTGGAGCGCAGCGGAGATGGTGAGATGGTTGCGGCCCTTCGGCCACGCGTGCTGAAATTGTTCGACTACTTCAAGCCCTTCCAAAATGCAGATGGGCTTCTCGAGGATCTGAAGGGCTGGGTCTTTGTCGAGTGGTCAAAATCCAACGACTATGTCCAGAACGTGAGCTATCCCACGAACATGCTTTATGCGGCGGCCCTCAGTTCGGCGGGGCGACTTTACAATCTGCCGCAATTTGTCGAGCAGGCAGAAGCGCTGCGGAGAGTCATCCGTCGCCAGTCCTACGACGGTCAGTTCTTCGTCGATAATGCGGTGCGCCAGGGAGGGAAACTCGTTCCCACCCACAATCGGACGGAAACGTGCCAGTACTACGCGTTTTATTTCGACATTGCATCTCCGCAAGAATATCCCAAGCTTTGGGAGACGCTGCACGCCGTCTTCGGCCCACAGAGGAGGAACACGGGAGCATATGCGGACATCGCTCCATCGAATGCCTTCATGGGGAACGTCCTACGGCTCGAACTCCTGTCGCGCGCCGGCCTCACGGATCAACTGGCGCGCGAAGCCATCGCCAACCTGCTCTACATGGCGGAACTGAGCGGCACACTCTGGGAGAACACGAGCGATGAAGCCAGCATGAACCATGCTTTTGAATCGCACATCGTGACGGCGCTTTATCGGGATATTCTCGGCCTCTATCAGGTGGACACGGTTCGCAAGGCGGTCCACGTGCGCTTTACTCAATTATCCCTTGATTGGTGCGAGGGACGCATTCCCACTCCGGAGGGGTTCGTGTCCATGCGCTGGACCAAGACCTCGGACTCCCTCACCTATCAGCTCGATGTTCCGGCTGGATATAGCGTCCAGGTAAAGAATCCGGGAAAACTCAATGTCGTCCAGAAGCGGTTTCCACGTGGAAAAGTCAATTATGGTTACAAAATTGAGGGAGGATATAAATAACGAGGGTGTGCAGGCTTGGTGAGAGATTCGGTCTAAGCCCAATACTGTTCACTTATGGAGTTTCAGGAAATTGGATCCGAGTTTCTTCAGGCGTGACCCCCTCACCCCCCAGCCCCATAGTCGCTAGAATAAGCCATTGACATTTGTTGCGACTTATGTATGCTTCTGGCATGGACAAAAACTTAATCGGGAACGATTGGAAGTATCTATGCCAGTTTCTACCGGCTGATTTGAGCGACTTGGCCAAAACAAGTGG
>Ga0187876_1003152_pt1 | contig 11438 bp, 9 predicted proteins | sample June2016WEW_17_4_FD_133000 | JGI IMG/M metagenome (GOLD analysis project Ga0187876, IMG submission 133000) | Peatland microbial communities from SPRUCE experiment site at the Marcell Experimental Forest, Minnesota, USA - June2016WEW_17_40 | ecosystem: Environmental > Terrestrial > Soil > Wetlands... | reverse complement strand
GCCCTACGGGCTCCTCCGGTTAGCCGCCAAAGAACGAAAAGCGGAACTTTCTACTTTGCTAAGAACAGGACATTTCTACTTTGCTGGGATTAGGACATTTCTACTTTGCCTTGACAGCGTCAAAAAGTCATGATTTGGCACTCGAACCTCGTGAGTGCTAATCCCGCAACCTGGCCTCATTTCGCCTATCGGGCCGCCGGGGGACGCTGGTAAGACAGACGCCGATATTCTATAATGCTGATGGTCATGCAACCTATTCCGGAAAACTTCAACAGTCTAAACGCCTTTCGCCTTCGAGTTTGGCTCTTTGGTCTGGTGACGGTCCTTGCATCCCCAGCCACCGGCCTAGCTTGGCCGCCGCGCCGCCCGTTCCAAAATCGTCCCTCGAACCGAGTGGTGCAAGCGGTCGACTCAGCGCTCGGCGAAACACAAACCCAAGCCAACCAGTCCGTCGCGGAGAGCCCGCAAGGACAAACACCGCCAAGGTCTGAGCAGCAATCCTCTGGAACCGAGCCGCCCGATGAGACGTTGGCTGGGATTCGGGCAGCCTTGCAAAACGTATCCAGTCCGGACCTTGGCGCACTTGGGCAAGCGTTTGACACACGGGTGATGAAACCGGATGCGGCCCCAGCCGAAATTCCAACCGTGGAGCTTATCGAATTGGGCGATCTGGACGGCGATGGGGTTTCGGAAGTTGTCATGAAGGTGCCGGGTATTGGAGAGCGTCAGTCGGATGTTCAGTCGCCAGCCTCCCCGTCTTCTTGGCTGGGACTCTACTTGCTCTCTTGGGACGGGGCTCACTGGAAGGTCTCGTCCCTAGCTGCCTCGGGGCAGCATTCTGAATTCAGGATCGTCCGATTGGGGAAAGGTGTAGCGCAAGGCATTGCCGTGGTGAACGTGATCGGGGAGGACCGCCTTCCCTATCCAGCGGTATTTCAAGTGCGCGAACATGAGGCCGGCGTACTCTGGGACAGCCAAGTGGGAGACAACCGCTTTAATCCACTCCAGCACGGCCGTATTGAATTCCTGGATGACCCCAAGCTTGACCAGACAGTTATGATCGAAACCGGGCACGCGGACCCGGGCCTGCTGGAGTTCGAGCCCGGTGGGCGTCGAGGCTTCAAGGCCCGATGCGTCTACCACTGGGATGGACAAGCCTACGTTCCCGTCCAGACGGATTACTCACCCGGACCTGATAACACCCTGTATCGTTTCATTGCGGCGCTGCACCTTCACGATTTTCGCAGCGCTTACGCCCTGATCGACCCTGGCAGATTCCTGAAAACGGATGCGCCGAACCTCGAGCAGTTTCGCCAACTGATCGAAACGCACTGGCAGGAATTCCTGGATGACCGGGTTTTCCAGGCCCGCGAAGCCAAAGCCGGCTCGCCGGACGCGCTGGCCTTCGAGCTTCCCGAAAAGCACTATGTCTACCGGCCCACGCTGAGCAATGATGGCAAATTCTTATTGACGGGCCTGGAGCGCAAGGTCGAGATGCCAGGGACAGATCAGACAGGAGATTCCCCGTGAGCCGACCCCGGCGTTTCAGCGAGGTCACGGGATTCGTGCTTGCGGGAGGAGCCAGCCGGCGCATGGGAACCGACAAGGCTTGCTTGCCGGCGGGCCGGGAGAGGCTAGTGGACCGGCAGATTCGTTTATTGCGCGCCGTGTGTGGTACCGTCGCCATCATCGGCCCTTCCGCCAAATTGGGCGACACAGGAGTTCAGGTTTACGAAGATGACATTCCCGGCAAAGGCCCGCTGGGGGGCATCCATGCGGGGCTGCAGAGGGTGCGCACAGAGTTCAGTTTGTTTTTGGGCTGTGATATGCCCTTGATGCAGGCGCGGTTTCTTCGGTACCTGTGTCAGCAGGCCATGGGGACAACTGCCCTGGCAACTGTGCCCCCGCCCTGGACTGGCGGGCGGTACCCACTTTGCATCGTGCTGCGCCGGTGTGCGCTCGCGAGGGTTGTTACCTGCCTCGAGTCCGGACAGAACCAAGTGGGCCGGTTCTTCTTGCACATCCCGCGGCGCCCCATCACCAAGGCGGAGTTTGCACGGGCGGGATTCTCCACCCGCATTTTTTGTAACCTTAATACGCCGGAGGAATACGAGAGGGTGCGACAAAAATGGGTTCAATGACCAGCCCGGAACCCAAAGGCTCGGAATCCCCATACATACAATTCGTCCGCGTTTACAAATCCTTCCAGGATACGCCGGTGCTCTATGACGTGAATTTTGATGTCCGGCGGGGCGAAATGGTGGTGGTCTTGGGGAAAAGCGGCGTGGGGAAAAGTGTGACCCTCAAGCATATTCTGGGTTTTCTGCATCCGGACGCGGGCCAGGTTTTCGTTGCCGGCTGTGAAGTCTCAAAGATGTCCGAGGAAGAGTTGAGTGCCATCCGCCGCAAAGTGACCATGGTCTTTCAATCGGGCGCACTGTTTGATTCCCTGACGGTGAGTGAGAATGTTGCTTATCCTCTTCGCGAGCGCGCCGAACGGGGGTTGGCCCTGGACGAATCCAAGATTCAGGCGCAGGTGGCGGAACTCTTGGCTATGGTGGAACTCGAAGACGCCGGTGATTTGATGCCTTCCGACCTGAGCACCGGCAAGAAGCGGGCCGTGGCCATCGCGCGGGCCCTGGCTGCCGAACCGGAAGCCATTCTCTATGACGAACCCACCACCATGGTGGACCCGTTGATGGCGCAGACCATCGCGGACCTGATTCTAAAACTGAAGCGCAAGAAGGGGCTCACTTCGGTGGTTGTGACTCACGACATGAAACTGGCGCGCAAGCTCGCCGATCGTGTGGTCTTCCTCGTCGACGGGCGGGTTGGGTTCTTCGGTCCGAGCAAGCAGCTCGATGTAGCCGAGGAACCGATGGTGCAGGCGTTTATCTGGCTCGACGAGGTGTCGTTTCTGAAGAGCAGTTGAGAGTCGAAAGTCGAGAGTCGAAAGTTAGAATCTGTGTGATGGCTGCCGTCTTACCCTTGAGAGATAAGGGTGGCCGGCCACCTTCTAACTCAAAGCCCTCTCCACCTTGGGGGAGAGGGTGGCCTGCGGCGGCGCTTTCATCAGTCCGTCAGCTGACGGAACCGCACGAGGGGGTGAGTTGCTTTGGACTCTCGCCTCTCGACTCTCGACTCTGAACTATGCTCTTCCTCAACCGACACGAGGTCGAAAGCCTGCTGGACCTGGATCGCCTGGTCGAGGCGCTCGGTCCGGCGATGGCCGAACTGAGCGCCGGGCGCGCGTCCATGCCGGCGCGCGTAGTCGCGCAGGTACCCGAGCACGGAGGCTTGCTGGCAGCGATGCCCGCATTCCTGGGCGCCGCGCAAGTTCTCTCCACCAAATTGGTAAGCGTTTTTCCGCGCAACGCGGCGCGCGGCCTGCCGAGCCACCAGGCCGTAATCCTGGTCTTCGACCCCGGTACCGGCTCGCCGCGCGCCCTGATGGACGGTACCGCGATTACTGCCGCGCGAACTGCCGCCGGCTCAGCCCTTGCGACTCGACTGCTGGCGCGGCCGGGGGCGCGAGTTCTGGCGGTTATCGGCACGGGCGTCCAGGCACGAGCTCACGCCAAGGCCATCCCGCGAGTGCGGCCGATTAACCAGGTTCATGTGTTGGGTCGTGATGAATCGCGGGCCGCCGCCTTGGCGGAAGAGATTGCTCGCAGCCAAGGCATCCCGGCTAAGGCGTTCGGCTTAGGCAAGGAGGGGTTGGCGGGCGTTGACATAATCTGCACTGCCACGCACTCTCCTGATCCCGTTCTAAAGGGTGAATGGCTGGCCCCAGGTACGCACATTACCTCTGTGGGGTTGCACGCCACCGGCCGGGAAATGGACGGCGAGGTCGTTCGGCGATCCTTGGTGGTGGTGGAAACCCGCGCCGCGGCCCTCGCTCCCGCGCCCTCCGGCTCGAACGATTTGCATTTGGCAATCCGTGATGGGCTGATCGGAGCAAACCACATCCACGCGGAGATCGGTGAACTGATCTCGGGAACGCGGCCTGGCCGTGCCTCACCAGACCAGATCACGCTCTACAAGTCCGTGGGAGTTGCGGTGCAGGACGCCGTCGCCGCCCATTTGGTCCTCGAGGCCGCCGTGCAGCAGGGGGTAGGCAGGGAAATCCAGGTTTGAGACAGGAAACTGGAAATTGGGGCTGCGAATCAAGGGGTTTGCACCCTCAATTCCCTCGTCATTCTGAGCGAAGCGAAGAATCCACGTAGTTGAAAGCCCAGGAACTGCGGCGATTCTTCGCTGCGTTCAGAATGACAGGGAAGCTGGGACTGCAGGCCTGAGTCGCCGTATCTCATTCCCGATCTTCCGGTTTCTATTTTCCAATTTCTATTTTCCAGTTTCCAGTTTCCGGCATCAGTCACATGCAATCCAAAGCCACCATGACTCTCGACCGCGTGCTTTCGCGGTTTGGCCTGGCCTCGCGCCGCGACGCGCGCCAGGCTATTCAAGCCGGGCGCCTGAAGGTAAATGGCAAGGTGGTACGCGATCCGGATCTATGGATGCGGCCGGATCAGGTAACGCTGCATCTTGACGGCCAACGTTTGAAGCCGGCGCGCAAGACCTATCTGGTGTTTTACAAGCCCAAGGGCGTTATCACCAGTCATGGTGATCCTGGCGAGCGCAAGACGATCTACGAGTATCTGAAGGATTTCGGTAAGTGGGTTTCGCCCGTGGGCCGCCTGGATAAGGACACCTCCGGGCTTCTCCTGCTGACCAACGACACCGAGTTCGCCGACCACGTCACAAACCCGCTCGGCAAGGTTCTCAAGACCTATCTTGTAAAAACCAGCGGACTCCTGAGCGATGAGACCATCGCCACGCTTAACGCGGGCGTCGAGATGAAGCGCGGAGATATCGCAAGTCCCATCCGCGTGCGGCGCCTGGAAGACCGGGGGAAATACACCTGGCTGGAAGTCGTGCTCGCGGAGGGAAAGAACCGCGAGGTCCGGCGCATGATCGAAGCAGTGGGTTATAAAGTCTTGAAACTGGTCCGCACCGGTCTGGGACCGCTGACCTTGGCCGGCCTGGAAGTCGGCAAGTGGCGCGAACTAACGCCCCGCGAAATCGCAGCGCTTCGTCTCTCGAGATAAAAACACGATTCTTGACAGGAATTCAAAACAGCCCCAGAATAATTGATCGCGCCGCGGTAGCTCAGGTGGTAGAGCGCAGCCCTGAAAAGGCTGGCGTCGGCGGTTCAACTCCGTCCCGCGGCACCATAAAATCAACCACTTACACCCACAGCAAAGATGATTCTGTTACAACTTGTCACAAAATAATTTCTGGCTCGCCTCCGCTTGCCGCCCAGCGTCCCTGACGAGTCCCACTTCCGCCTCTGGAATCGGCGTTTTCACCCCTTCCACGTCTACACCGAAAAGAAGCGCCGAGAGAAATTGAACCCGGTCAAGCGCGGGCGAGTGAGTTCGCCTGGGGATTGGCCGTGGTCAAGCTGGCGGTATTACTACTTGAATGCGCCACCCGCGCTCAGGCATATGCTATGGGCTGTCCCAAAAATTGAAAATGGGAATTCCGGCCAAGGCCTTCCAGTGTTGCTTTAATTCGGCAGTTGGAGGTACTCTTGAGCCATGGAGCGAGCGATACCAATTCTTCCAGCCGAAGATTTGTCAACTGCGAAGGCGTTCTACGTCGATGGGCTAGGCTTTCGCGTGACATTCGAGGCGTCCAAAGACGGCCGGTCGGGACTACTCGGCATCGAGCGCGGAACAATCCAGATGACCCTCGATAGTCCGATGAAGGGTCACGGCAGAAACGCCTGCGTAGCGCTCCAGGTGGACGACGCCGATGCCTACTACCGTGAGTGGAGCGCCAAGGTGGACGTCCTGAGGGCGCCGAAGGATGAGGAGTGGGGCGCGCGTACGTTCGACCTGCTCGACCCATCCGGCAACACCATCTTTGTTATGGGGCCGGTCAGCGGCGCAAACCAGGGCTAGCGAGACTCAGCTTCGGCGATCAAGGCCTGACTAACGCCATAGTGAAGGTTAAACCAAGTTTGCTTCATCACTTCTCTCCTGACGCTCAAATCTACGCAGTCTTTACGCAAATCTACTTGTCTCACTTCCCAGCGGCTCGATGCCGCTCGGTTGCGGAGGCGAGAGCGGGACGCATCGTGAGCTTGCATTATGGCACCGTGGTTGCTACTATAATGACGTGTGAGGGTATGGCAGTGCGACGCGGTGTTTATCTCTTGCTTACGGTCCTCCTGGTGCAGCTTTCCGGGCTGAGGCTGCTCTGTGTGCCCGGCCACTGCCAGACGCACGCTTGCTGCCCGATGAGCACCAACACCACACCGCCGAGTTCATCCTCACTGCCGCCTTGCTGCCTAAATTTCCTCTTGAATTACCAGGGATCCATCACCGAAACACAGAACGCTGGGCGCCCATCGGAGTCGACGGGCCAATTAGGGGAAATCTCACATCCCTCAGCCGTCCCCCGGGTGCCAACCAGCGCACCGGTGCGGCAACATATGTTGCCGTCGATTTCCCCTCCCCTAAGTCCTCTTTCACAATCCTGCCTCCTTCTGATCTGAAACTCTCCCCACAACCCTGAGCCCGTAGTGTCGATCCCTGCGCGTGCGGGGAACCCGGCAATCCTCCACATCTTTGTTAAGCGATATCATGCCGGCCCGGTCGAGGCTTCTGGCCGGGAGGGAGAGTTGAAAATGCGACGGAAGATTTCTTTCCTGGTTACGAGCATTCTTTGCTTCGCCACGCCCGTGTGGGTTTTCTCGCAGTCAGGGCCTGGACGTGATTCAGAGGCTGCCCCTACGCTGAGCCTCGCCAAGCTGGTTCAGGAAGCAACGGAGCGCAATCCGGAAATCCTCGCCGCCCGTCGCGCGGTGGGCGCCAAACGCACGCGGATTCCGCAGGCCGGCGCCTGGGCGGACCCCACGGTCTCTTTCAGCTACGGAGGCAACGCGCTGCCTCCCTTCACGGTGATGCGCCGAGATCCCTCCAGCGCCCGGCAGGTCATGGCTGAGCAGGTGATCCCCTACCCGGGTAAGACGCGCCTGCGCACGGAAATCGCCTCTCGCGATGCCGACGCCGAGACGCTGGCGTACGAGGCGGTCGAGCGTCGCGTGGCGGCAGAAGTTAAACAGGCGTATTTCGACCTTGCCTACGTTGACCGTAGCCTTGCGATTTTACGCAAGGACCGGGCGGCCCTGGAGGGATTTGAAAAGATCACCGAGATCCGCTATTCCGTCGGCAAGGCCGCGCAGCAGGATGTTTTGCGGGCGCAACTTGAAGTCACACGGCTTACCCAACGCGAGGCGATGCTCAACCAGCAGCGGAGCACGCTGGAAGCGCAACTCAACAGCTTGCGTAATGTTCCCATGGACTCGCCCGTCGGCGAGACACCGGCGGTCCAGCCCAGCCCTTTCGTTTACACCCGAGAGCAACTCCAGGAAGCGGCGCATGCCAACTATCCCGCCCTCAAGCAACGCCAGACGTTGGTGGACCAAAACCGGCTGTCCGTGGACTTGGCTCGCAAGGAAGTGCGCCCCGATCTCAGCGTCGGTTACGTTTACATGCAGCGCGATGGTTTGCCGGATATGTATGGAATCACGTTCGCAACTTCGCTGCCCATCTTTCATCGGCGCAAGCAGGACATGGCCATCGCCGAGGCGGCGGCCAACCTGGAGTCCGCCCACCAAATGCAAACGAATGAACTGACCGTACTTCGCTACCAGGTGCAACACGACTACCTGGAGATTCAGGCCACGGAGCAACTCCTGAAACTCTATTCGCAGGGAATTGCGCCGCAATCCTCTTTGACACTGGAATCCTCCATCACCAGCTATGAGACCGGCGGGGTGGATTTTCTAAACGTGCTCAGCAACTTCCAGGCGGTCATCGACGCTGAGCTCGATTACCACCTCCAGGTTACGAATCATGAAAAGGCGCTGGCGCGCCTCGAGGAAGCGACAGGATTGAGATTGATCCAACAAGGAGATGTTCACCATGAGTAAACGCGTTGCTGTTTTTGCCGTTTTGATGGCACTTACTGCTGCCCTTTTGTTGGGCAGCAACCCCCACGATTCCTGGCATAACCGCGCCGCCGCATTTCTTGCCCCTACACAGAGGGCGGAGGGTGCGGAGCAACCGAATCGCGGCGAGGGGAAGATTCTCTATTACCAGGACCCTATGCACCCCTGGTATCACTCCGACAAACCGGGGATTGCGCCGGACTGCGGCATGAAGTTGGTGCCGGTTTATGCATCTGATGTGCCGGCGGGCAGGCTTCCACCCGGGGGCATCCAAATCAGTCCGACGCGCCAGCAACTGATGGGAGTCACCAGCGCACCGGCAGAGTACCGTACCATTGACCAAGTCATCCGCGCCGCCGGCCAGGTGGATATCGACGAAACCCGCATCTCCGTCGTCAGCACGAGAGCAAATGGATGGGTGCAGAAGGTTTTCGTGGATTACACCTTCCAGCACGTCACGAAGGGAGAGCCTCTTTTTACGGTCTATAGTCCCGACCTGCTGGCGGCTGAGCAAGAGTATCTCCTCGCGCTCAAGGCCCGCGAAACGCTGGGCCAGAGTTCACTTGTCGAAGTGAATGCGGATGGAGCGACCCTGCTTGAAGCCGCTCGCATGAGGCTTTCGTTGTTGGACGTGACGCCCGACCAGATCCGTAATCTCGAGGTAACGGGCAAGCCGCAGCGGGAGATCACGATCTACTCGCCGGCCGATGGCCATGTGCTTGAGCGCAAGGTATTTCCCAATCAATATGTCACGCCCGAGGCTGAACTCTACAAGATCGTTGACCACAGTTGGATGTGGGTTTACGCGGAAATTCACGAATCGGATATCCCCTACGTTAGCGAAGGTCAGGAAGCCGTGGTGACGGCGGAAGCGTTTCCCGGCCAAAAGCTTACGGGGCGCGTAAGTTTCGTCGAGCCGCATATGATGGAAGAAACCCGAACGGAACGCGTGCGCATGGAGTTTCCCAATCCCGATTTGAAGCTCGAGCCCGGGATGTTTGTGAACGTGGAACTGCACCGCGGCTTGGGGCGCCGCCTGACCGTGCCTGTGGATGCGGTGCTGGATTCGGGCGCGCATCAACGCGTGTTCATCGATCGCGGCAAGGGCGTCTTTGAGCCCCGTACCGTAACCGTGGGCGCGCGGTCGGGCGATTACGCCGTGATCCTCAGCGGTCTTCGAGCCGGTGAGCACGTGGTGACCCGCGCCAACTTCCTGATCGACTCGGAAAGCAACCTCCGTCAGTCGGTGGAGGGAATGCAAAAATGATTCACAAGATCATCGATTTTTCGGCACGAAACAAATTCCTGGTCTTCCTGTTGGTAGGAGTGGCGGTGGCCGCCGGGTGGTGGTCGCTTCACAACCTGCCGCTTGACGCGATCCCCGACCTTTCCGACACACAGGTCATCATCTATTCGCGTTGGGACCGCAGCCCTGACATCATGGAAGACCAGGTGACCTATCCCATTATCACGGCACTTCTCGGCGCGCCGCATGTGAAGGACATTCGTGGGTTCTCTGATTTTGGTTACTCCTACGTGTACATCATTTTCGACGAAGGGACAGACATCTACTGGGCGCGCTCGAGGACGCTGGAGTATCTGTCGAAAATCACGCCGCGCCTTCCCACCGGCGTGAAGACCGAGTTGGGGCCGGACGCCACTTCCCTCGGTTGGGTCTTTCAATACGCGTTGGTGGACACCACGGGACGGCACAGCCTGGACTCGTTGCGTTCGTATCAAGACTGGTACCTGCGCTATTACCTCGAAAGCGTTCCCGGAGTGGCGGAAGTGGCGCCCATCGGCGGGTTGGTGCGCCAATACCAGATTCAAGTCGATCCTAACCAACTCGCGGCATACAAAATCCCCTTGATGAAAGTGGTGGAGGCAGTGCGTCAGAGCAATAACGACGTGGGTGGACGCCTGGTGGAGTTCGCCAGCCGCGAATATATGGTCCGCGGGCGTGGCTATGCGCGTTCCCTTGACGACCTTCGGAGCATCGTTGTAGGCGGCGACCCACGGTCCGGCGTGCCGATCACGGTGAAGGACATTGGCCAAGTCACCCTCGGACCTGACATTCGCCGCGGCGTTGCGGACCTGGACGGCAACGGCGACGCGGTGGGCGGGGTGGTGATCATGCGCTCCGGCGAAAACGCCTTGAGCGTGATTGACCGGGTAAAAACCAAACTGGATCAGATCCAACCGTCCCTGCCGCCCGGGGTGAAATTCGTTTCCACGTATGACCGATCCGACCTCATCCTGCGCTCCATTGACACGCTCAAGCACACGATTTTCGAAGAAATCTCGATCGTCAGCCTGGTGATCTTGATTTTCCTCTGGCACATCCCCAGTGCCTTGATTCCGATTTTGACCATCCCAATCACGGTGTTGATTTCGTTCATTCCTATGAAAGCGATTGGGGTGACCTCCAACATCATGTCGCTGGGAGGAATCGCCATTGCCATCGGGGCCATGGTGGACGCTGCCATCGTGGTGGTCGAGCAAACGCACAAGAAGCTGGAGATTTGGGAAGCAGAAGGACGCAAACGCGACTACCACGCTGTGGTCATCGAGGCCATCCAGGAAGTCGCGCCGGCAAGCTTCTTTTCGTTGCTGGTGATCGCGGTCTCGTTCATGCCCATCTTTGCCCTCGAAGCGCAGGAAGGAAGACTATTTAAACCGCTGGCCTTCACCAAGAACTTTTCCATGGCCATCGCCGCGGTGCTGGCCATCACGCTTGACCCCGCCCTGCGGCTGTTTTTCACTCATGCCACGGAGTTCAAGTTTCGTCCACGCTTTTTGGCCCGCGTGGTAAACGCCGTTCTGGTGGGGAAAATCCATCCGGAAGAGACGCACCCCATCAGCCGCCTGTTGATCAAGTTGTATCGCCCGGTTGTTGAACTGGTCGTGCGCCTACGTTGGGTAGTGATCGGTGTGGCCATTGCCACGGTGGTGCTGACGGTTCCGGTCTTCCAACGTTTGGGTTCGGAATTCATGCCGCCGCTCAACGAAGGTACATTGCTTTACATGCCCACCACGCTGCCGGGTATCTCGCTGGCGGAAGCGCAACGGCTACTGCAAATCCAGGATCGCTTGCTGAAGACCTTTCCGGAAGTCGAGCGCGTATTCGGCAAAGCTGGGCGCGCCGAGACTTCCACGGATCCCGCACCACTTTCGATGGTGGAGGCCACTGTGCTCCTGAAGCCGCAGAACCAATGGCGCAAGAAGCCGCAGTGGTACTCCGCGCGCGCCCCGGAATGGTTGCAGAAGATTTTGCGTCACATCTGGCCCGACCGTATTTCGCAGGACGACTTGGTGGATGAGATGGACCGCGCCCTGCGCATCCCCGGCACTACCAACGCCTGGACCATGCCCATCCGCAACCGCGTGGACATGCTGACTACCGGCGTACGCACACCCG
>Ga0187876_1003147_pt1 | contig 11452 bp, 10 predicted proteins | sample June2016WEW_17_4_FD_133000 | JGI IMG/M metagenome (GOLD analysis project Ga0187876, IMG submission 133000) | Peatland microbial communities from SPRUCE experiment site at the Marcell Experimental Forest, Minnesota, USA - June2016WEW_17_40 | ecosystem: Environmental > Terrestrial > Soil >... | reverse complement strand
TCGATCGTGGTCGCAGTCGATAGTGCCGCCGATCCGTTGATCGCGGCGATCCGCGAGCGCATGAGCAAAATCAAAATCGGTCCGGGGATCGATGATGAAAGTGAAATGGGTCCGCTCATCACGCGCGAGCATCGGGACCGCGTGGCGGCTTACCTCGAGATCGCCAGGGCGGAAGGCGCGAAAGTTGCAGTCGATGGACGCGAACATCCCGCGAGCGACCGCAAAGGCTTCTTCCTCGGGACATCGCTGCTCGATTCCGTTGAACCAGGCATGCGCTGTTACGAAGACGAAATCTTCGGGCCAGTGCTCGGTATCGTCCGCGCAAAAACTTATTTGGACGCAGTTCAACTGGTTAACCGGAACCAATATGGCAACGGCGCTGCAATCTTCACGCGTGACGGCGGTGCCGCAAGGCAGTTTCAGTTCGACGTAGAAGCTGGAATGGTAGGTATCAACGTACCTATTCCCGTCCCTGTCGCCTGGTATAGCTTCGGCGGCTGGAAGGCATCACTCTTCGGCGATCTGCATATGTATGGCCCTGAGGGAGTCCAGTTTTACACGCGCGCAAAGATAGTGACAAGCCGTTGGCCCGACCCGTCCACAAGCGATGTCAATCTGGGATTCCCTCAGGTACGATGAGGATGCCCGACGAAGGGCAACTTAGCAGTAAACTTAGTGCTTGAAATCGAGAGCGGTCTTGGTGCCGCCCAGCTGAATTTCGTCCACCATATCCTTGCCGTCGGTGCGCTTGGATTGGACGATCGTCTGGGAGAACTTCGTTGGCATTTCCTGAACTGTGGCGTCGGCGCCTACGCTCTTGCCGTTCGAATTTACAAGGGTAACTTTGGTTCCGTCGAACTTCAATTGATACTTCCCGGCTGGCACTTCAGTGGTACCCAGAACTGCTGGAGCAGTAAACGTTATGTCGTAAGATTTAGTCGCGGCAACCGACAAGCCGGCCACTGCGAGTAACAGAATAAACTTTTTCATATCTAGGTGACGTTCGCACAGTCGCAAAAGTTTCACGGATCGATGTAAAAATGCCTATCTCGCAGATTAAAAAATTCGATGAAATCGAAGTGAAATACTATCTTTAGAAAATAAGGCGATCCTTCTTCATATCAAGGTTAGCGGACGCCAGTTCCGGCACTTTTTTCAGATCGTCAATTGTCTTGAAAGCGCCATGGTCCGTCCGGTACTTGACAATGGCATCGGCCTGAGCGGGCGTGATATCGAGAATCGTCGCGATCTCGGAGGAAGGAGCCTTGTTCGCGTTGACCTGACCGAAATACTTTGTAAGGTAATCTTTAATCGTCTGGATCTGCTCGCTGGTCGCGGATGCACCACGCGAGACCATGTCGCCCACGATGTCGTTCCACTCCTCTTTGGTGGCACGGCGGCTCGTTATGAGGTCCGGGCCGTGGCAAGAGCTGCAAATCTGATCGACAACGTCCTTTCCTTTTCCTTCGGGGAGATCCTGTGCACTTGCCAGCGGAACCAGCGAAGAAATAACAAACGGCACAATGAGAGTCAGGCGATTCATGGCATCTTAATTTATGACTTAAATTACTATCGTACAACTCCCCAGGTCGCGGATGGCAAAACGCCCGTCAACCCCACAAGCGGGATGACGCAATATCGCAACCTTCGCGCAGGGATTTCAGTTTCAACCACACCACGGGCTCGATCACCCATTCGCGCCCGGTGAAGGTTCCGAAGCCACAATCCACGCCGGCAATCACGCGCTCGCGATCGCCCACCACCGAGACAGCTTCCAGAATGCGCCGGGCGACCACTTCCGGGTGCTCCACGATATTCGTGGTTGAATCGATCGTGCCCGGCACCAGGGCCATATGCTTCGGCAACGGGTTTTTGCGAAGGGATTCATACTCATGCTGGTGCCGGGGATTGGCGAACTCGATGCTGAGAGCGCCGACGTTGGCCTGGTAAAGCACGGGCAGTATGCGGGCGAGAGGTACATCGTGGAGGTGCGGACCCTCCCAGTTCCCCCAACAGCAATGCAGTCGCACGCGGTCGCGCGGGATACCCTCAATGCCCAGATTGATCGCCGCGACGTGCTTTTCGGCCGCCGCCACGAACTGCTCGTCTGACAAATCGCGATAGAACATCGCGCGATCCATCGCAAGGTCGGGGGAATCGATTTGCAGGATGAAGCCCGCCTCGTGGATGGCCCGATACTCTTTGCTCATCTGCCGCGCCAGAGCATTGAGATAGGCCTCTTGCGAGTCGTAATACGCGTTCAACATCGTGCTCGAGATGATGCCGGGAGAGGGCGCGGTCATGAAGCATTCCGCGAAACCGCCCACGGCCGTCACTGCATCTTTCAAGCGCCCGATCTCCCGCATGATGGCGGAGGTGTCGGTGTAGTTCAACTCGCCCTGTGCCTCCGGCGCGTTCTGCATGCGGCTGCGCTTAGGGAAACGGCGCATCAGATCGTCTACGAGCTCGGGGTATTCCTCATAATCCCGGCTGCGCCGCCGTTTGGATTCTCCGGCGAAACCCGTCATCCGTTGCGGCACGTAGGTCTGGAAGCCCACCCGCTGCTGCTCGCCGTCATTGCCGATATCGATACCGGCCTTCACCTGCTCTTCCACCACGTGGCGCACGGCGCGATCCATCTCGGCGTCCAATTGCGCTTTGTCGACAGCAGCGCCTTCCTCGCTGGCTACGAGGAGACTGGAAAGCGCGTCGTTGCGCGGCAGGCTGCCAACATGGGTAGCGAGAATGCGATCGTGGCTGATAATCATGGCAAGACCACCAGTTTACTTCCAGGCTTCAAATCGCGTTCAGTTCGCGCGCACAAACGGATTGTGACGCTTCTCCTCGCCGATTGACGTGGTTTCGCCATGCCCGGGAAACACGATCGTGTTTCCCGGAAGCGCGTAAAGTTTATCGCGAATGGACCGCCCGATCTGCGCTGTGTTTCCGCCGGGAAGATCCGTCCGCCCGATACTTCCGCGAAAAAGCGTGTCCCCCGCGATCACCCTGCTTTCCAGCGGAAGGTAGAGCGAAATACTGCCGGGGGTGTGACCGGGCGTGTGCAGCACCTGCGCCTCGATCGAACCCGCGCGAAGCACATCGCCTTCGTGCGCGGGCGTATCGATCCCCGGATTTGCGGGTGTTTCCATGCCGAGCCACGCAGCCTGCATATCGAGCCGGTCGCTGAGCACTTTATCGGCTTCGTGCATGTAAACAGGCGCTCCAGTGAGGCCGCGCAGCTTTTGCGCGCCGCCGATATGATCGATATGCGCATGCGTGATCACGATCATCGTCGCTTTCAATCCGTGGCGTTCCAGAATCCCCACTATTTCGGAAACGTCATCGCCCGGATCGATTACGATAGCCTCGCGGCTGATTTCATCGCCGATCACCGAACAGTTGCATCCCAGCATTCCCACCGGCAGAACTTCGTGAATCATTTTTTTTCCGATCGCGCACAACGGACCGTTCGGCCTGTGCGCTTTTGCTTCCGACCCTAATCGATAATGGTGACACGATGACTCGCGAATCGACTACACCTTTGGATGAGACAGCCGGGCATGAGGCGCTCACGGCCAGCGCGGCCCTGCTCGATCTTTCCAGCCGCGGCAGAATTCGCGTCACCGGCGAGGATCGCGCCCGCCTGCTGCACGCAATGACGACCAATCATATCGAGCAGATGCAACCGGGCGACGGAATCTACGCTTTCTTTCTGAACGCCCAAGGGCGCATTCTGGCCGATGCGTACGTTCTTTGTTTCGAAGACCACTTTCTGCTGGACGCCGAGCCCGAAACCCGGCTCGTTATCTTCCAGCATTTGGACCGATACATCATCGCCGACGATGTAACGCTCGAAGACATCACGGAGGAAACGTTTTGTCTGGGCCTCGAGGGTCCGAAGGCAACCGAGGTAGCATCGAATTGCGGATTGCTGGCGCCGAATCATCGTTTCGCGCATGCGCGGTGGGGCGATTTTTTCGCGGCCGCGATTTCGGAGACCGGCGCGCACGGGGTGCGGATCTACGGTGCGATCGGAAGCAAAGACGAAGCCATTCGCGCAGTAGAGGGCGCGGGCGCAATCGCCGCCTCGGCGGAAGACGCGGAGACAGTCCGCATCGAAAACTTCGTGCCGAAATATGGCCGCGAGATTACGGAGCACACCCTGCCGCAGGAAACGCAGCAGATGCACGCGCTGCATTTCCAGAAGGGCTGCTACCTCGGGCAGGAGATTGTGGAGCGCATCCGCTCGCGCGGCCATGTCAACAGGCTGCTTATGGGGTTCCGGATCGAAGCGCAAACCACGCCGCCGGCTCCGGGCACCAAAGTGATGCTGGAGGGCAAGGCCGCCGGCGAAGTGACTTCTTCAACGGTGTCGAATGGCGTCGTTTCCGGGCTGGCTTATGTACGAGTACCCGGCGCGCGGCCGGGCGCGATGGCGGAAATCGACGGCCAGGCGGCCCAACTTTTTCCGCCTCGCGATTGACTGGCGCTGGAGCCGGACTGGCGTTCCGAATGGTTGTGTGACCAAACCATGACGGCATCGATTTCCACGAAGGCGAAGAGCCAGAATATTCGGGTTTCACCGGCCGTCCTCGATGCTGCCCGTAAGGGCGGTGACGAGCTGCTCCAGTCTTTACGCACGAGTCCGGAAGGCCTGACGCAAACGGAGGCCGAAGAGCGGGCGCTTACGGCCGGCCCGAATGAGGTGGCGCAGGAGCGCAGGCGAGGCTGGTTCGTCCGCCTTCTGAAAATCCTCCGCAACCCGCTGGTAGTCCTTCTCGCCGCGCTATCGGCGATTTCGTTTGCCACGGGCGACGCGCGCGCCGGAACGATGATGGCCGCCATGGTGGTGCTCGGCGCCGGGCTCCGCTTCTTACAGGAGGCCCGGGCTGATGCGGCGGCAGCGAAGCTCAAGGCCATGATCCATGTGACGGCCACGGTCATGCGGGATGGCAACCCGAGGGAGATGCCGCTACGGGACCTCGTGCCCGGCGACGTTATCAAGCTATCCGCGGGCGACATGATCCCGGGCGATGTGCGGGTGCTCTCCTCGAAAGACCTCTTTGTCAGCCAGGGGAGCCTCACGGGGGAGTCGCTGCCTGTCGAGAAGTTCCACGACGCCGAGGCGGGTTCCGAAGCTAAGGCCGTCAGTTCACCCACTGAGCTCAGGAACATATGCTTCATGGGGACGAGCGTCGAAAGCGGCACGGCGACAGCAGTTTTGGTGACTACGGGGGTCAACACTTATCTCGGCAGCATGGCGGGCGCCATCGCGGAAGAGCCGCCGCCGACCAGCTTCGATGAGGGACTCAACCGCTTCACATGGCTGATGATCCACCTGATGATGGTCATGGTGCCCCTGGTTTTCCTGATCAACGGGTTCACCAAGCACGATTGGAAAGGCGCCTTTTTCTTCGCGCTTGCTGTAGCCGTAGGGCTCACGCCCGAGATGCTGCCGATGATCGTCTCCGTCTGCCTCTCGAAAGGCGCGCTCGCCATGAGCCGTAAGAAGGTGATCGTGAAGCGGCTCAACGCCATCCAGAACTTCGGTGGCATGGACGTCTTGTGTACCGATAAAACCGGCACGCTCACAGAAGACCGCGTCGTCCTCATGCGGCATTGCAACGTCGAGGGGCGCGAAAGCGAAGAGGTGCTGCTGGACGGCTACCTGATCAGCCACTTTCAGACTGGCCTCAAGAATCTGCTCGACCGGGCGATCCTGGACAGCCCGGACTTTCACGCGCAAACCGTCCTGGAGAAGTACAAGAAGCTGGACGAGATCCCTTTCGACTTCACGCGGCGCATGATGTCCGTACTGGTGGAAGATCCGGAAGGCAAAGCAATCCTGCTCACCAAGGGCGCTCCCGAAGAGATGTTCCACCAGTGCTCTCAGTTCGAGCTGGATGGGAAGCTGTCGCCGATGGACCCCAACCTTATGGTCGGTCTGAAGGAGGAGTACGAGAGCCTCAGCAACGATGGCTTCCGGGTTCTGGCTGTGGCTACAAAGGCGCTCCAGGGAAAGAAGATTTGCTCAAAGGATGACGAGCGCGAACTCGTGCTCAAGGGGTACGTCGCGTTTCTGGACCCACCCAAGACCACTGCGGGAAGTGCCGTAAAGGCTCTTCATAAGCATGGCGTAGCGGTAAAAATTCTCACCGGGGACAACCACCTCATCAGCCGCAAGGTGTGCAGGGACGTAGGCCTTTCGGCGGATCCTATGCTCCTCGGCGCGGATGTCGAGAAAATGTCCGACGCCGAACTGGGCGAAGCGGCGCGGAAGACTACGCTTTTCGCCCGCCTCTCACCAGCCCACAAGCAGCGTGTCATTCGCGCTCTCCGGGCCACGGGACACGTCGTCGGATTCATGGGCGACGGGATCAACGATGCTCCCGCTTTGCGGGCGGCGGACATCGGCATCTCGGTAGACACGGCTACGGATATTGCCAAGGAATCGGCGGATCTGATCTTACTGGAGAAGGACCTCATGGTGCTGGAAGGGGGCGTGACCGAGGGCCGGAAGGTCTTCGCCAACATTGTCAAGTACATCAGGATGGGGGCAAGCTCCAACTTCGGGAACATGTTCAGCGTGCTGGGAGCGAGCGCTTTCCTTCCCTTCCTCCCGATGGCCCCAATCCAGGTACTGACCAATAACCTGCTGTACGACTTCTCGCAGGTGCCGATCCCGACCGACGCAGTGGACGACGAGCAAGTCGTCGGGCCGCGGCCCTGGAACATCGACGAGATCAGACGTTTCATCCTTTTCATCGGACCCATCAGCTCGATTTTCGACTACACGACCTTCTTCGTCATGCTTTGGGTTTTCAACTGCTGGGATCCAGCCCGCGCGCCACTGTTTCAGACGGGATGGTTCGTCGAGTCCCTGATGACGCAGACGCTGATCATCCATGTCATTCGCACAAACAGGATTCCCTTCATACAGAGCCGGGCCAGTTGGCCGCTGATGTTGACAACACTGTCCATCATGGCGTTTGGGATGTGGCTACCCTGGTCTCCGCTGGCTTCCGCGCTGGGGCTGGTACGACCGCCGGGGTTGTACTGGCCGATTCTGGCGCTGACGCTGCTTGCCTATATGAGTCTCACGCAAGTGATCAAGGTCTGGCTGTTGAGGAAGAAATGGATCTAACTAATCCGAGCTCCATTTTGCGGGCTGATCTTCAGGAGATGGTTTCTTCAGGAGGTGGGTTCTTCCCTCTGCACCGGGTCTATGGCCGACTTCGCCGGCTGTCTGGCCGACCACTCCGCGCCCGCGAGTACGACCAGTGCGGCGATCACGCTGAAAACCACGATTGAAACCGCGTAGTAGAACGGGCCGTACTCGTTCTGAAATTTCCTGCCCATCCACGGCCACGCGAAAAGAAAGAGATATTTCAGCGCTTCGAGCGCGATGCCTATCAGAACAGCCACGGGTACCACTCGCCGTACCGGCACGCGGCGATTCGGCAGTATCCAGTAGATGAGGAACAGGGAAAAAACGGTTACCGGGATTGCGGCGACTTTGAAGATCGCGAGCGATAACCAGACCGGGAACACCCGGATGTCGTATTGAGTCGCGACGAATCTTGTGTTGACAGCGGTCAGCAGAACGGAGCCGAGCGTGAGACCGCCGCAGAGAAGAATCAAGAAGAAACTGAGAATCTGATTCTTGACGTAGCTTCGATTCTTTTTCACATGCCATGCCCGGTTCAGCGCCACTTCCAGCGGTTCGAAAACTCCATTGGCGGTGAACAAAAGCAGCACGAGCGATGTGATCTGAAATCGGCCATGGTTCACCTTGGTCAAGTTCCGGATGATGGAGCTTCCCAGATCGCCTGGAAAATAGTCGCCCAGCGCCAGAACCAGCGCTCGCTCCGCGGCAGGGAAATGGAAGACTTCCCGCACCAGCGTAAGCATCACGATCAGGAACGGAAAGAAGCTCAGCAGAACGCTGGCCCCGATCGACAAGGCATAAACGTGCACCTCCGTTTGCGAGAGGTACCAGAACGTGGGGCGCCACCGCTCGACTTCCGTTCGGGTTCGCTCAATCGTGGAACGATCCGAATTTTCGGCAATGATGTGCACGGGGAGGTTACTTATATATATGGTAGTCGCAGATCCCGCGTTACTTTTAAGATTGTCCAAAGCGTCGAAGGACCGGTTCCGCCTTTTCGCGGCGGCGCTCCTGTTCTCAACGGGAGGGGCCGCAATCAAGGCCTGCTCGCTTTCCAGCTGGGCGGTAGCAGGATTTCGTTCCGGAATCGCGGCGGCGGTCCTCTATCTGTTGCTGCCCGGCGCCCGCCGGGGATGGACGTGGCGCACGATCCTGGTCGCCCTCGCCTACGCGGCCACGATGATCCTCTTCGTCCTGGCGAATAAATCGACGACCTCCGCAAACGCGATCTTTCTGCAATCGACGGCGCCTTTGTACCTGCTTCTGCTCGGACCGTTCGTACTGCGTGAACCAATCCGGAAAATTGACCTCGCAGTTATTTCTGTAGTCGCGATTGGTGCGGTTCTCCTTCTTCTCGGTTCGGATGCGACTGCTTCAACGGCGCCGAATCCCGGCCGCGGCAATCTAATCGCAGTCGTCTCCGGCGCGACCTGGGCTTTAACGATCACGGGACTCCGCTGGATGGGGAAGCGTTCCACTAACAGCGATTCCGCAGCAGCCACCGTAATCGCGGGTAATCTCATCGCGTGCGTTATATGCCTGCCTGGTATGGCGATTCCGGTCACCCATGCGTCTCTTGAAGACGTGGCGGTTTTGCTCTACCTCGGGATTTTTCAGGTTGCTCTCGCCTATGTTTTCCTGACGCGATCCCTGCGTGACGTGCCCGGACTCGAAGCGGCTACCCTGCTGCTGATTGAACCCGTTTTCAATCCCGTCTGGACGTGGATCGTCCATGGTGAACGGCCGGGTGCCCTGGCCCTGATCGGCGGTGCGTTGATCGTTACGGCCGCATTTGCCGGCACCGCATGGCAAGTGCGGCATTTGGGGCTGCGTTACGTTGGTTAAGTGGACGACGCGGCGCGGGAGTGGTCGGGATTTCGCAGTCGCGATAATCAGATCCTAATCGTTTTGAGCCTCGTCATCGGGGTAATCGTCGGCCTCACCGTCGTTGCGTTTATCCTTAGCTAGTTGCTAATTCACAATTGACTGGTCGCCCTGACGGCCCGAATGTATCCATATTGGTCTTCGCGGAAGCGGTTTGGCGTGCCCGGAACCAGGCCTGCAACGCCAGTTCCGACGAAGAGGATGCGTTGAATCTGCTCATGAAGAAACTCGCGTCGTGAGCATTTCGATTCAGCCTGCTATACTAATCCATTGTGATTGCAGTCCTTTTGACCATCGTGCACGTAATCGTGTGCTTGTTTTTGATTATTGTGATCCTCTTGCAGAGCGGCAAAGCGGCCGATCTCGCGGGGGCATTCGGCGGCATGGGTTCTCAGACCGCCTTCGGCCCCCGAGGTTCAGCGACGCTGCTTTCGAAGGCGACGACGATTTCAACCGTGGTGTTTATGTTGACGTCCATTTCGCTTTCTATCATTGCCACCAGAAGCTCCGGGGTCAGCAGCACTGGCACGGCGCTGGAACGCCATCCGACGCGGACCTCGGTTCCAGCCACTCCCGCGCCGGCGACGCCCAAGAAGTAATTGCAATAACTGCCTGGGTTTGCGGAGGTGGCGGAATTGGCAGACGCACTAGCTTGAGGTGCTAGCGGGAGCAATCTCGTGGGGGTTCAAGTCCCCCTCTCCGCACCATAGAAAATAAAGCGGTTAGCAGGGTCGGGACGATAATCCCGGCCCTTCGTTTTTGGCCACTGTAACCATTTTTGTAAGTATCCCGTTCCCTTCCCGCCGTGGAAAGCGTGCGGTTCCGTATATCATTGCCTTTGATGGCCAAACCGACATGCTTGATTGATATTGACCTTGTCAATGCTGTCAACCACTTCCTTTGGGATGCGGTTGGCGCACACGACAATCCCGGCTTTCAATGCCCTGGCTGCGGGGAGCCGGTCGAACCAGTTAAGCCCGCTAAGGGCACAAAACGCCCGTTCTTCCGGCACGTCACAAAAACGGATTGCCAAGGGCCGGAATCTTGGACAAAGGCGAGGGCAAAATCAACACCGCGAAATCGTGAGCACCGCGAAAGAGGGTAGTCCGCTAAATGTGCGTGGCTGCTACTTGACTTCCGATCTCCGCAAATTTCCGACGAAAGGCCGTGGAACCTGGTACGGAGGCATTTAGCCCTTTCTGGGGGAGCGCTTGTTTGCCATCGTCACGGTCCTCCTCGACCGTCAAACGATGATGCAACCGTGCGAAGTAGCTTCCGGGTGCGCCGTTACTCAGGACGACGGCAAATGCGTCGCCGCGCTGATGCCGGCGGAAACGCCGGAAGCGCAGCAGGCGCAGAACCACGTGATCTTCCTCCTGAACTTCGCCGACGAACTGCAGCGCAAACTGCCGGCGGGGAAATAGCGGCATGGTCGGTGAGCGCAAAGATAACTGACGAACAGCGCGTCTTTCAGTCCATATCTGTCCACAAAGCCGAAATTCGTAATTCCCGTATAGTTGATTGAAGCCCTCGGCGCCGGTAGGAGTGAGGCTTCCGTTCGTGCCGCAAGGTTGATATGGTATTCGGCATGAAAAAAGTGACACCCTTTGTCCTCGCGATCCTGGCCGCGGTCCCGGCGGCAGCGCAGCTTGCGAACCCGAACGCTTTAGGCGTCACCATGGGGCACGTCCACTACACGGTGAAAGATGTGGATGCGCAGAAGCGCTTCTGGATCGATGCCTTCGGAGCCGTGGAGGTGCACAACGGATCGGTCTCGCTGATTCAGATGCCGGGCGTGTACATCATGTTCCGGCAGGGCGACGCTTCGGGACCGCAGGAAGGATCGATCGTCGACCACGTGAGTTTTACGGTGAAGAATCTCAAAGAATCGATGGCCGACTGGAAGGCGCGGGGCTTCCCGACGGTGCAGGCTAACAACCCTCTGCAGTGCTATGTGGTGGGACCGGAAGGCGTGCGCGTGGAAATCCTGCAGGACCCGGCCACGCCGCGCCAGTTTCAGATGAACCACATCCACCTGCACGCCGTTGACATTCCCGCCATGGAAGCCTGGTATGAAAAGACCTTCGGATTCACGGCGACGAAGGTGCCGATGCTGACCAGCTCCAACTTGCAGGAGATCAGCGAGATTCCGGGCTCCAGCCTGCACTTCGCCAAAGAACAGAACGCGCTCGCCCCAACTAAAGGGCGAAAGCTCGATCACATCGGTTTTGACGTCAGGAATCTGGAGGAGTTCACGAAGCGTCTGCAGGCCCAGGGCATCCAGCTGGAAGCGCCGATTCGCGCGATTGCGAATACCAGAATCAAGGTGGCGTTTTTGACTGACCCGTGGGGAACTTACATTGAACTGACGGAAAATCTGGCGCCGATACCCGCCGCGGG
>Ga0187876_1003142_pt1 | contig 11465 bp, 11 predicted proteins | sample June2016WEW_17_4_FD_133000 | JGI IMG/M metagenome (GOLD analysis project Ga0187876, IMG submission 133000) | Peatland microbial communities from SPRUCE experiment site at the Marcell Experimental Forest, Minnesota, USA - June2016WEW_17_40 | ecosystem: Environmental > Terrestrial > Soil >... | reverse complement strand
TTGCCCAGAGTCTACCGAACCTGTTCGCGATCGGCTTCGAGCTGCCCAGATAGCGCTCACACCAGCGATCAAGGCGTTTGGTTCGATCCCAAACAAGCGACCTCAGATAGTCCCGCACTGGATGAAAGCGGGTCATCATCGCCACGGTCTGGACAGCCTCACCAGCGAGACTGGTCGCTACAAATATCCCCTGATGCTGAAGCCATTCGGCTGTCCTGCGGTCGTCATTGTCCGACCAGGCCTCGCCGGCACTCTTGCCCCACGGCGCCGCGCGGCGCGCGTGCACCCTGACCGCGAAATCGTTGAAGGCGAGCAGCCCGGCCCATTCCGGAGCCGACGATAGAGCCAGAATTGCGTTAGCGAGAACCGGCCGCACTTCGCCACGGGAATTGCGCAGCAGCGACCGCTTCCACGTAGGATCGCCGGCATGGTCCGCGACAGACGCTGAGGACGCCGCTGCTGCGTGCCCTCGCGCGCCGGCCGGGCGATGTCGATGGTGGCGCGGTTCGAAGTGCTCTCGAACCTCTTTCCAATCCTTATCTGCGCAGCTCGCATGAAGGCACTTAAATCCGATCCGGCCTGAAGGCTGCCGAAAAAGCGCGGAATCCGGAGCGGCGTGATCCGGATTGAACGGGCAATGCTTAAGAATCCATTTTTCCGCGCCCTGATGTTGGACCGGCCCGCGCTCGATCTCAACTCCATGCTCGATAATCCAGCGTTCAAGGTTAAACTCGGCCGCGGCGGGCGTTCGCGGCGCAGCGGAAGACTTAGTCGACGCGATCGCCCGCAGTTGCTCGACTGATACGACATCGAGAACGTCAGGCCGGCGAAGTATCCGGCTCAGCCTGTGCGGGCGATCCTCTGTGGAATCCCCCTTGCGGGCCACCGTGCCGTAGAGCTTCGAGATGCGCGCCGCGTTGAAAACGGATAGATCAACAGTTACACCTGAAAGACTGTAACGCTGATCGGCGCCCACCAGGACGGCCCTCACCAGGTCGGCGGACTCCTGATCGTTCGGAAGGTCGATGCGGTAGAGCAGGTGGCCGCCATTGCCCGAATCGCCCACAACTGGCGCCGGCCAGCCCTGCCGGGCCAGGTGGTCCGCAGCGGACTGAGCCGCATCGAGCGCCGCGGCATGCTCCTCGCGGGTGCTCGATATTCCAGCGGGGCGCCGGGGATCGAAGTCGAGCAGAAGCCATAATCGGCGCGTAATCTCCGCATCGCTGGTAGTAGTCTGCGCACGCGACTTGATCCGATTCTCCGCCCTAGCCAGCACGTCGGCAGGAAGCCGGTTGAGCGTGATGTAGATGCCGGGCGCCTTCCCGCTGATCGACGCGGCCGCGCGCGCGAGTTTCTCGGCATCGGAGAAATAACCAGAGATCGTCCCATCGCGTTCTGTTTTCGGTGCGCGTAATTCGGCGATTTCGCCCGGTTCGAGAAAAAGCGGAATAGCGCGACGAATCTCCTCAATGTCCGCTAATGGATTCGGCATGAGGGTCAAACAGGGGACGCCCAGCCACTAACCGCGTGGTCTGCCGAGGATAAGCGTCAATTAACTCGTATGTCAGGTGATCCGCGTCAGGGCGTTTACAGTGAACGCCCCGGAATCCCAAAAACGACCGAGGATCGCGGCCCGAAGCCCCGCCGCCGCCGTGGAGGTGAGTTTTTCGACAATAGGGGCAATTGAGTATGCGCCACTGCAAAAACGGCCTGCCGGGTCGGCCGACGTCTTCCAACTTTGCGAACGCGATGGCGGCGCCGCTGTGCGAGCCCAGTCTCGGCTGTGTTTCACGCGCCTGCAGCGCATCGAACAGAAATAGAACTTCGCTGGGGGTCGCTGAGCCCAGAAATTTGTCGAACATATCTTCGAGCACATCCCGGGGTGGCAGATGCTCGATTCCGATTTGATCTTGAACGTTTCCGACGCTGCCCTTCTCGACGACTCGCGGAATATGCGTAAGATGACTTACTAGGGGCGAAGCTTGCATCTTCGGTCTCCTTAGGAAATAAAAAGGCCCGGAATCGCTGGCGAGCGACCTCCGGGCCAAACTTTTTTTGAAATCGCGTTATTTTTGCGGACTGATCGCGACTGCCAGGTCTCCGAAGGCTGCCGAACGGCGATGATAACCTGCCACAGCTCCCCGCTCGTTTATAGTAGTCAGGTTCGCGTCCGAGGATTTAATGTCTCCGCCTCCGTCCGATCGAATGACCATAAGATACTTGATGACCGTCCGGCCAATGGGACGATAAGCCCCGCTCGCAAGCCCGGCGGCCGCTTGCTCCCGACCTACCTTCGACCGCCTTCTGCCTTGCTGGTCCCTAACTTCATAACTGTCGGCGAGCAGAGACGCACTTCGAGTATCCGCTCGGATTGCCGCCGAGACGGGACCGGGATTAAGCGCATCAGGACGAGACATTCCCGCCCGCGCTGCGCAGCCACTCAGCGATCGCAGATCTCGGAATGATAAATCGCTTTGATAATCGAATCGAAGGAATCGTTCCTTCGCGAAGCCCGCTATAAGCCGAGGCCCGACTGATCCCGAGCTCGCGCGCAAGCTCATCAACCGATCCGTACACGATAGTCGGCTGAACTAGCGAATTGTCAGTATTCACGGTTCGTTTCCTTTCTCTATACATGCAAAAACATGCACAGTCACAACATAACACCCATCTAACGTTTTGTGCAAGTATTTGCATGTACAAACCGGGAATTTTGTGATTTAATGACTTCTGAGATGAATATGTGCCGTGCTGTTCGACAACTAAGGACCGTTTCCGGGCTTAGCCAGCAAGCGTTCGCGACTAGATTTGGAATGTCGGTCCGGGCCATCGCCAACTACGAGAAAGATCGAATCCCAAACAAGCAGGCACTGTTTAAATTCGCGGAGTATGCAACGGCGCTTGGCCGCGCAGACCTTGGAGAGGTTTTTCGCGACAGTTTGAATCTGGAGCTGAACTATCCCGAGGATCTGATTGGAAAGCCCGAACGATTTGCAGCGTGGGTGCTAGCGTCATTTCATGGAAAGAACTGGCTGGACTGCCTGTATGAAAAAGAGCTCTCGAAGCTAGCCAAGAAGGCAACCGCAGATCCAGGTTCAGTGGTTGCGGCGGTTGACCCTCGCGCTTACGGCGATCCCACCAGCCTCGAATCCCAGCAAATGATCGACGCCATCCAGCAGGCCCTCACTGATATTCGCCGGGCGCTCCACGCGGAAGGCGCGAAATGATCGGCACCGTTACAAAACGCATCCGCAAGGGCGGTAAACCTTCATGGGGATACTACTTCCTCGCTGGCGTCGATGAAGCCGGCCGGCGGGTCCAGCCGACCAGGTCAGGATTCGCGACGAAGAAGGAAGCTGGGGATGCGCTGCGGATCGCCATTCTGGAATTCGCAGCCAAACGAAACGCCGCACCTCCGTCGGAGATACCGGCTTTCGAATCGTTCTTCGAACGCTGGATGCAGGAGCATGTAACCCGCAAGTGCGCCCCGAAAACGGCAGAGAGGTATCGCCAGCTCGGAGCTTATGCAATCCGGCAGACGGTGGGGATTGCCGGCCAGATATATAGGTTCGGCGACGTTTCGCTCGACCGGTTCGGGCCGATGCAAATGGAATTGATGATCAATGCGTTGCGTGACCGCGGCGGCCAGAAGACAAAGGACAATCCCGATGGCCGGCCGCTTTCCGCGAAGAGCGTTCGTCATATCGCCTGCGTCGTTCATAACTGTTTCGAGAAGGCCGTCAAATGGCAATTGATCTCCCGGAATCCGATGGATCACATCGAGCTTCCGAAGCTCGCGAAGAAACTGCCGCGAGTCGTCGAGAAGGGCAGCGTCGGAAAACTACTCGGGCGCGCGCGCAACACGCGACTCTACCCGCTGATTCTCCTCGGGCTTGCGACAGGCGCCCGCCGCGGAGAGCTGCTGGCTTTGCAGTGGTCCGACATCGACTTCGACACGAGCCTCATGGACGTGACGAAATCTCTTGAGCAAACAAAAGCAGGCCTGCGTGTGAAGTCTACGAAGTCGGAGAAGCCCCGGCGTTTCGCCGTTCCCGAAAAAGCCCTTGATGCGCTACGCGAGCATCGAGCCGAACAGGAACGGGATAGAGCGCTCTTTGGTCCGGATTACCAGGACAATAACCTCGTTTTTTGCCGGCCGGAAGGCGGCTATTATAGCCCGGATCGCGCCGGCGCCCGGATAGTGGAGCTGATGAAGAAAACAGGACTGGAAGGCGTCAGCCTTCATTCGCTGCGGCACACACACGCCAGCGAACTGTTGAGCAAAGGCGTGCCCATAGCCACGGTCGCGAAGCGCCTCGGACACGCTAACGCGAACATTACCCTCTCGATTTACGCGCACGCGCTCGAAGCCGACGAGCTGGCGGCCGCGAAGATTTGGGACGCAGCCATGGAGGGTGTGATCGGCGCCAACAGACGGCAACCGACCCGGAGTCTAGCAAAGTCTAGCTCCGGGAAGGGGAAAAATCTGGAAGTTATTGAAAAGATAGGATAATTAATGGCGGGGACGACGGGGCTCGAACCCGCGACCTCCGACGTGACAGGCCGGCGTTCTAACCAACTGAACTACGTCCCCGCTTTGTGGACGTTCTCAATGTAGCACGCAGCCTGTACGCGACCAAACTTCCGGCGACGAGCCCGGATCGCGGGTCCGCCCTCAGGTTTTCGTGCGAGAATGTTAAAGTTCGTTGACATGGCGCACGTCAGCCTTTGGGCGTGCGTTTACAGACAGAGGAGGTCCGAAGATGAGCCATCGCTCCGAGACTCCTTTCGACAATATCGAAAGTTCCCACGAGTACGTTTCCCTGCTGGCGGAAGCGATAGAAGTTGCGATCGCCGAAGTCGAAGCCGATATCGCGCTGGCGAGTACCGACGACGCCGCCCGCCGCAGGGAAGCCCTCCAACTCGTTTTGTTCAACATGAGTAAGTTGCAGAGCCATATGACCTCCAGCCGAAGAATTCTTAACGATCTGCGTACCTTACGCCGTCTTCTCCTTGAAGAACGAAGCCTCGCGAAGGTATACCGGCACGGCGCCGAATAGCCACCTGCCGCAGGTGGTCAAGCGTCGATCGCGCGCCTGCCGCCAGGCTGCCCTTATGTTTTTTCCACAGATTCCGGGCTTCCGGTAACAGAAGTTAAATCATACGATTGTAAAGGCTTACACATAGACTTGACAAAAAAAATTGTGAAGCCTATCATAAGTTGCTCGTCGCAGTTAAATTCTTGTTAATTTCACACCACTGATCCGGTGGGGGGCTCAACGTATGATGACCTTCGCAGTTGGTGAAAAAGTCGTCTATCCCAACCAGGGTGTTGGGACGATCGAAAATATCAGCACCCGCTATTTCGAGCAGAGGCCGGAGAAATTTTATCTTCTCAGACTCTTCTGTTCGAGCATGACGGTGATGGTGCCTTTCTCGAACGCCGAGACGATCGGACTTCGCAAACTCTCCAAAAACACGGATGTCAGCAAAGTGCTGGCATATCTGTCAGGTCCAGCGCTCGAAAGCCTTTGCGACTGGAAACTCCGCTTCAAAATCAACAGCGAAAAGATGTTAACCGGCAGTCTGTTGCAGATCGCCGAAGTCTTCAAACAACTGGTCCACCTGCAAGCCGAAAAGCCTCTTTCTTTCCGCGAGAAGAAAATGCTGGACCGCACCCGCACCATGCTCATTTCCGAGGTGTCCCTCGCGCGGAATATTTCTCAGTCCGAAGCAATTTTATTGCTGGAAAGGGCGCTGGCGAAAACCGGATTCGCTTTTCCCGAGGCTGTATAGCAACCTTCAACTGCGGACGCCGCGGCTTTTCCGGGGCGTTCAGCTTTTTTAGACTCTGTCTTTCTTTACTCCGCCAGCCGTCAATTCCTTCCTGTACCAATCAAGCGTCGCGCGCATCCCCTGTTCGAAAGTGAATTTTGGATCGTGCCCCAGGTCGCGGCATGCAGCCGTGGTGTCGGCCTGAGAGTCCCGTACGTCCCCCGCTCTCGGCGGCCCGTAATTTGCCGGGATGGTGACGCCTTCGATCTTCTGGAGTAACTCCCACGCTTGATTGAGAGTGATCCGGCCGCCATTGCCGCCGTTATACATCCGTCCGGAAACAAGGGCCGGCGCCTCTGCGGCTTTCACGTTCAGGGCCACCACATCGTCGACGAAAGTGAAATCGCGCGACTGTTCCCCATCGCCGAAAATGGTGGGCGCCCGGCGCTCGAGAATCGCGGTCATGAATATCGACAGCACACCGGAGTAAGGGCTAGACGGGTCCTGCCGTGGCCCATACACATTGAAGTAGCGAATACTCACGGTCTCGAGGCCAAAGCAGGAGGCCCAGACCGACGTGTAGTGTTCTCCCAGCAGTTTTTGCGCGGCATAAGGGGATTTCGGACGAGGCGTCATCGTCTCCACCTTCGGCAATTCCTCGGTGTCGCCGTACGCGGATGACGATGCCGCGTAAATCACGCGCCGCACTCCCGCTTCTTTCGCCGCACGGAGAACGTTGAAGGTGCCGGTGATATTCACTTCGTGCGAGGGAACGGGCTCGTGGATCGAGCGTGGCACAGACGGAATGGCCGCCTCGTGAAACACGACGTCGATCCCTTTCATCGTCTTCCGCAGGGCGTCATAGTCGCAAATATCCACGTGGTGGAAGTCGACAGATCCGCGAACCTCATCGAGATTGCGCTCATGCCCGGTGAGGAGATTATCCACGACCGCCACTCGCTCCGCCCCGCGCGCCAGAAGGCCGCGCACCAGCGCCGATCCGATGAATCCTGCACCGCCTGTTACCAGAAACCGGCTCACTGTATCGCCATCTCCGCTTGCTCCTTCAAGTACCTGATCGAATTTTTGGCAATCGCAACGGGGTCCGTTTTGAAATCGAACATCTCGAGCGACACCCAGCCGTTATAGCCAAGGCCATCGAGCGCGCGGAACAGCGGGACGAAATCATAATCTCCCGTTCCCGGAACACCGCCGTCACGCTCGTTGACGTGAATGTGGCGAATGAAGCCCCAGTGCCTTGCGATCAACTTATCATGCGATTCGGTCTCGTCTGTCGCATTATGCACGTCGAACATGGTGCGCACAGCCGGACTGCCGATTTCACGGATCGCTTCCACCGCTTCGGCAAGGGTATGAATCACGTCGGTCGATGCGAGCGGACAGGCTTCGGCAAGCAGCGTCACTCCGCGTTCTTCGGCGTGAGGCGCCAGGTTCGCAAGCCCATCCACAAAATGACGCCTGGCTTCGCCAGCGGTCATGCCGCCGGTCGCCGCACGCTGTTTCGGGGAACCGAAGACCATGAAGGCGCCGGGGCCAAGGTCCGCGCACAGGTCAATCAGATGACGCACGTATTGCCAGCTTTTTTCGCGAAGTTCCCGATCCGGCGTCGTGATGTGAAGCTCAGTTGGCCCCACCAGAATAAAGTGCAGGCCGACGAACGAGATCCCCTCGGAGGTCATAATTTCACGGAGTTCGCGGCGTCGCGCGGGATCGACTTCGAGCGGGTGCGCGGCGAGCGTGAACGGGGCGATTTCGATACCTTCGTAGCCGAAGCCGCGAAGGTTCCGGCACACGTCGTTGAAAGGACGGGATTCGAAAGCCTCGTTACACATCGCGTATCGGAAGCGCATAGAACTTCCAGTGTGCCATGCCGATCCAAATAACGTGCTTTCAGAGGGTTGTCTCGCCGGCGCGCGAAACGTCGTACCCGGCGATGACCTCGAGCTGCCGCCGGAAGCGCGAGCGATTCAGAACATCGAGCACGCCCTGCACCGCTTTTCTGGTCAAATCGCGTTTGTGGATCACCAACTCGAATCGTTCGGATGCGAGCGGAATAAAGTCCAATCCGAAGCGGCGGGCGCCGGAGCTGGCGGCGATGCAGCAATCGGCGGCACCGGATGCCACAGCCCACGCGGCGGCAAGGTGCCCGGCAGCGGCATTCCGGCTGCCCTTCAGTTTTGAAGAGGTCATGCCCGCGCTCGCGATCAGCGTGTCGAACAAACGCCGGCTTCCGGATCCCTCCTCGCGATTGATGAATTCGACGCCCGGATTGCCGAGATCCTCCACGCGACGGATCGCTTTCGGATTCCCACGCCGGACCACGAGTCCTTCTTCCCAGAGCGCAAAGGTCACGACGGAGAATCCGCGTCGGCTCGCGGCTGGATCGTCCAAATGCGTCCCGGCGATGTCGATCTTCCCGTCCCGAAGCCACTCCAGAGAGCGCGCGCTGTTGCCGTTCGCGAGGACTACGTCGATGCCGGCCTCCCGCGCATGGGCGGCCAGGACGGAAAGCGCGGGGTCGCATCCGGCAATCAGCAGCCTGTTGGTGTCGTCGGATTCGCCGGCAATTGTCGCATGGGTTGAATCGCTGATAATGCCATCCGCGACTGGAAGGTACGCGGGAAACAGCGGCGCGGCCACGCCGATGGCGCGGCGCCCCACGCGGCAGATCTGAATCGGCTCGCCGGGCGCGAGAAGATCAGCCCCGTCGAGAGGCTCAAAGACGCGCAATTCGGCCAAAGGGTGGTCTTCGGGGTCGAGCGCAAATAATTCCTCAACCGTTGTTTCCAGCGCGCGTGCCAGCTTTAACGCCACTGCGGTATTGGGCATGTAGGTACCGGCTTCGATCGCATAAATCGCCTGACGGGTAATGCCCGCCTGCGCCGCCAGATCGACAGCCGCCACTCCGCGCGATTTCCGGATTCCTGCAAGCCTGTTAATCATGTGACCACTATAAATGACAGTGTTTCATAAATAAGAGCCGCCGCGCATCTGCGACCATGTTGACTTGGAACAACCTCTGCCTCCTGGTGTCCGCATCTCGAATAAAGGCGTGGGCCGCTTACGCTCCGGACATCCGTGGATTTTCCGCTCGGATGTCACGGATGCGTCTCTGGCGGAGCCGGGCGACACGGTCCACGTGCTCGATTCGCGCGGCCAGTTCCTCGGCCAGGCCCATTACAGCGCCGCATCCCAGATCGCATTGCGCATGTTGGGCCGCTCGCCCGAACCGGTCGATATCGCGGCCAGGATCTCGGCGGCGCAGCGGTTCCGCGAACAGGTCGTTACGGATTCCGACGCTTACCGGCTGGTGCACGCCGAAGCGGATTTTCTGCCTGCGCTGATCGTCGATCGATATGGAGACTGCTTCGCAATCCAGACGCTCGATCAGGCGATGGATCGCGCAACGCCGGAAATCACCGCGGCGATCCAGGCGCAATTCTCGCCGTGCGCCATTGTGGCTCGCAACGATACGGCTGTACGCACACTTGAAGAACTTCCGCGCGAGATCAGCCTGCTGGCGGGCGAACTGGACGGCCCGGCAATGGTCCGCATGAACGGGTTCCAGATGGAAGCCGACCTTCTCCATGGCCAAAAGACCGGCATCTTTCTCGATCAGCGCGAAAATTATCTCGCCGCCGCGCGTTATGCTACCGGCAAAGCGCTCGACTGTTTCACTTCGACCGGCGGCTTCGCGCTGCACCTCGCGCGGACCTGCGAGCGCGTGGAAGCCATCGATTCCAGCGCCCCCGCGCTGGCTGCCGCGCGGCGGAATGCCGAGCGAAACGACGTCCTGAACGTGACATTCCGCGAAGCCGATGTGTTCGACGTGCTTTCGAGCTATTCCTCCGCGCGCCATACCTTCGATACGATCGTGCTCGACCCTCCGGCTTTCGCAAAATCGCGCAAGCAGATTGAAGGGGCCATGCGTGGATATAAAGACATCAACCTGCGCGCTCTGCGGTTGCTCGGACCTGGCGGGTTGCTGGTTACCTGTTCCTGCTCGCACCACGTCAGCGAAGCGATGTTCCTGGAAGTAGTGGCGGAAGCGTCGCTCGATGCCGGGCGCACCTTGCGCGTACTGGAGCGGAGAACACAGGCGCAGGATCACCCGATTCTTCTCACGGTGCCGGAAACGATGTATCTGAAATGCCTGATCCTGCAGGTGGTTGGCTGAACGGGAAACAGAGTTTGAAGTAAGATAATAGCCACACGAGCAATAGAAATAAGGAGATAGAGATGCCAAAATCCACCAAAAATTCAGTCGGCCGGCGCGGTTTCCTCAAGGGCGCGGCTGCGAGTGCGGCGGCATTGGTTGCGAAGCCGGGCGGCGTGAAAGCTCAGGAGATCGCCCAAAGTAAAGGCCCCGGCACCCCTCTCCCCTCCGCGAGGCTGGCGGCGGCAGAAACGGCGCCACCCGCCCCTCGGGCGGATGTCTATTCGACCGACCGCCCCGGTGCCGACTTCATGCTCGAAGTCATCCAGACATTGGGCTTCGAGTATGTCTGCGCAAACCCCGGGTCAAGCTTTCGCGGGTTGCACGAATCCATCCTGAATCATGGCGGCAACAAGAACCCTGAACTGCTGACGTGCTGCCACGAGGAGTCGTCCGTCGCGATGGCTCACGGTTACGCGAAGATCGAAGGCAAACCGCTGATGGTTATGGCGCACGGCACCGTCGGGCTGCAACATGCGTCGATGGCGATTTACAACGCGTTTGCGGATCGCGTGCCCGTCTATATCGTTCTCGGCAACATTGCGGACGGCACATGGAGACGAGGCGATGTGGAATGGACCCATAGCGTTCAGGATGCCGCCGCCATGGTTCGGGACTATACAAAGTACGACGACTCTCCCGTGTCGCTCACGCAGTTCGCCGAGTCGGCCGTGCGCGCGTACAAGGCCGCTATGACGCCGCCGATGGAACCGGTCATCATCGTGGCGGACGCGGTGCTGCAGGAAGAGCCGATGTCCGAGGCCGATCGCCGTACCGCGCGGATCCCGAAACTCACGCTACCCTCACCCCCCGCGGGCGATTCCGGAGCCGTGGCCGACGTGGCCCGCATGCTGGTAGCGGCGGAGAATCCCGTGATTGTCACGGGGCGCTCCGCACGTACTCCGAACGGCATCAAACTGCTGGTGGAACTGGCGGAACTGCTGCAGGCTCCGGTACAGGATCGCCGGTTCCGGATGAACTTCCCCACCAGACATCCTTTGTACAACGGTGGCAATATCGCCGATGCGGATGTGATCCTCGGCCTTGAAGTGCAGGATTTCTGGATGGCGACGCACACCATGACCCCCGTCAACCGGATGGGCATGGAGAGCAAGTCCATCACGAAACCGGGCGCCAAGCTGATCACGATCTACTCGGGAGATCTCGCGGAAAAGAGCAACTATCAGGATCTGGGCCGATATGCGGAAGTGGATGTGGCCATCGCCGCCGACGCCGAAGCCACGCTGCCGGCGTTGATCGAGGCTTGCAAGCGGCTGGTCACTGCCGACCGGAAAAGGGCATTCGCCGAACGGGGCGCGAAGCTGGCGGACGCGGCGAAACGGGCCAGAGACCGGGCCATCGAACAGGCTGCGTATGGATGGGACTCCAGCCCGATCACCACAGCCCGGGTGTCGGCGGAACTCTGGAATCAGATCCGGCATGAAGACTGGTC
>Ga0187876_1003137_pt1 | contig 11473 bp, 10 predicted proteins | sample June2016WEW_17_4_FD_133000 | JGI IMG/M metagenome (GOLD analysis project Ga0187876, IMG submission 133000) | Peatland microbial communities from SPRUCE experiment site at the Marcell Experimental Forest, Minnesota, USA - June2016WEW_17_40 | ecosystem: Environmental > Terrestrial > Soil >... | reverse complement strand
AGTGTCGATGTCGATCTTTCGTGCACTCGATTGCATTTTCCGAGCCGCGCGTGTCAACAAGCGGTAACGATACTTCAGATACAGGAGACCAGCTGACTATTCGCGCCCCGGTCAAGATAGAATTTAAATCCCTGGAGGTTTGAAGATGTCACATCGGCGGTTATTCGTTCTGTTCGCGCTCCTCTCGACCGGCGCTCAGGCGCAGTGGTTGAACTTCCCCACCCCGGGAACGCCCCGCACGAGCGACGGCAAACCTAACCTGTCCGCGCCTGCGCCGCGGGCCGCCGACGGCAAGCCGGATCTCTCCGGTGTCTGGATGCATGAGCTCACCCCCGTCGCGGAAATGAAGCGCCTCTACGGCGCCATGATCGATGTCGACGAAAAAGTCGACGTGCCCGGAATGGAGATCGGCACGCAACACAAGTACGCCTTCAATATCCTCGTGGACTTCAAGCCCGGCGAATCGCCGATGCGGCCCGAAGCCGCCGAAATTATGCGCCAGCGCGCGGCCGGCCCTGTGGAAGTTTGCAAGGGCGTCCCCGGCATCCCCCTCGCCGGTCTCCTCTCGGAACCGATTAAGATTATTCAGTCACCCCGGGTGACCGCTGTCTTGTATGAAGTCGAAAATCTGCATCGCCAGATCTTCACTGACGGCCGCACACTGCCGAAGGAATTCGACCTCCCGGCCTACCTGGGCTACTCGGCCGGACATTGGGAGCGCGACGTCTTCGTGGTGGAGACCGCGGGCTTCAACGATAAGACCCCGCTCGATGTGTTTGGCCACCCTCATAGCGAAGCGCTGCGCATCACGGAACGCTTCCACCGCCGCGACTTCGGACACATGGACGTGGAAATGACCTTCGACGACCCCAGGATGTACACCAGGCCTTTTTCCATCAAGGTCCCTCACGATCTGCTGGCCGATGCAGACATTTTCGAAATGTACTGCAACGAAAACGAGAAGGACGGCGCCCACCTCAGAAAACAATGAGCTGACTGCGATCCGCCTTCTGACGGCGGTGAACACTTTCACCCAACCAGTTCGTTGAGGCCTTTAACAGCGGCCGGAAACCTGCGCTGAAAATTGAGCCTTTGCCCGGACGAAAACGGGTGCAGGTCAGGGTTAGATAGGTCCCAGGACCGTAAGTACTGATAGTAAGATCGGAACCCAAGCTTAGCGGCATATCGCGATCACAGCATGTTAGAATACCGCCGTTAAAGGAGATCTGTATGACGCTCAAGCCTCACTGCCTTGCCGCCGCTTCGAGGATTGAGGCGAACTCTCGTCCCGGCTTAGCTGCCGAGGTCAGCAGCCGAATTTCTGGCGGTGAGGGTGGGATTCGAACCCACGGAACCCGTGAAGGTTCAACGGTTTTCGAGACCGCCCGATTCAACCGCTCTCGCACCTCACCGCATCGGGTTCCCTTATTTTCCCACAGCTCCCCAAGAGCTGTCACTTATCAGCCCAAATAGGTTACGTGAGCGTAGGTGCCCAGACGGACGTTGTACGCAAGATAAAAGCCGATGTGATCCGGATCTTCATAGATAACGATCTGGTCGCTGTCCCAGAGCCAATCGGCGACGTAATCATAGTCCGCCGGAAAAACGCTGAAAAAGAACCCGCCGAATCCGAATCGCTCCCGGTTGCCTCCGGCAAGGCGCCAGACATGACTCCTGCCGAACCCTCCCGTAAAGCGCCCGTGTTCGAAGGTTTGGCGACGTGATAACGGGGATCGTTGGGTCCTGACTCGTGTCCTACCCACTTGCCGTTTGCGTGAACGTGGGGCGCCGCCGGGTGACCGGCCGGCTCGGGCGCAGCTGTTCGGGGCGCCGCCTTGGCCTTGACCGGGGCGGGTCCACGCGCCGGGGGCCGACCTCCGCCAACTCCACGGCTGCCACCGCCTTCGCGGCCCTTCTCCTGCGCCAAAGCCGGGAGGGAAAAAATCATCAGAGCGGTCGCCAGCGCAATCAGTGCCTTCTTCATTGTTTCTCCTTTCGAATTATACTGGCGGCATTGGCTTTTATGCACAGATTGTCTGCCTGGCTTGTTGCTTGTATGGTTGCGGGAAGCGCACTCGCGCAGAATCCGGCGCCCGAAACCGCGTACGACAAAGTGATCACGAGCGAGGCCAGGACTGTTTCGGGCGTGTTTCTAGTCCATCGCATTCGTGACCGGATCTATTACGAGATTCCTGTCGACGAACTCGATAAGGACTTTCTGTGGGTCAGCCAGATCGCCAGGAACACCCTGAACGGCGGATATGGCGGGGAGGTGGCGAGCTACCATGCGGTCCGGTGGGAGCGGCACGAGCAGCGCATCCTGCTGCGCAGCGTGTCCTATGACGTGGTGGCCGATGCGAAGCTGCCGATCGCGCGCGCCGTCGAGGCTTCGAATGACAGCGTCATCGTGATGTCGTTCAACATCGACACGACGGGCAAGAACAACGCGCCGGTGATTGAAGTGACCCGGCTGTTCAACAACGAGGTGCCGGAATTCAGCGTGCGTTCTTTGATCGGCGCGAAGGGATTCGATCCAGGCCGGAGCTTCATCGAGTCCGTGAAAACGTTCCCCACCAATATCGAGACGGAGGTTACGCAGACCTACACGGCGCCGGTCGACATCAACCCGCAGACGCTGCACGATGGCAGCGCGACGGTGCTGGTGGCTTACTCGATGGTCAGGCTGCCGGAGATTCCCATGAAGCCGCGGCTGTTCGATGAGCGGGTCGGCTACTTTCTTTTGCCCCAAACCGATTACGGCCGGAAGGATCAGGTGGTGCGGAGACGTATCTACATTACGCGCTGGCGCCTCGAGAAGAAGGATCCCGCGGCGGCAATATCGGAACCGGTCAAGCCCATCGTTTTCTATATCGACCCGGCAACGCCCGCCGAGTACGTGAAATGGGTGAAGAAAGGCGTGGAAGACTGGCAGCCCGCATTCGAAGGAGCCGGCTTCAGGAATGCAATCGTAGCGCGGGAGGCGCCTTCCGCCGAGGAGGACCCGAACTGGAATCCGGACGACGCGCGCTATTCGGTGATTCACTGGGAAGCATCGCCGGTGGAGAACGCCTTCGGTCCGCATATTCACGATCCGCGCACGGGCGAGATTCTCAGCGCCGGAATTCTGCTTCATCAGAATGTTCTGAATGCGGTGCGGGCCGCGTATTTCGCGCAGGTGAGCCCGCTCGACCCGCGTGGGCGGATGTTTCCGCTGCCGGACGATCTGATGGGGCGCCTGCTGGAATACGTGGTGGCACATGAGGTGGGGCATACGCTCGGCCTGCAGCACAACATGAAGGCGAGCGCGGAGTATCCGGCCGAAAAAGTGCGGGATGCCGATTGGGTGAGGAACATGGGATACTCGCCGAGCATCATGGACTACTCGCGCTTCAATTATGTGGCGCAGCCGGAGGACCATATCCCGGTGGAGGACCTGGTTCCGAAGGTGGGGCCGTACGACCAATGGGCGGTGCATTGGGGCTATGCAGAGATTGCGCGGGCGCAGACTCCGGACGAGGAATTGAGCACGCTCGATCGATGGTCGCGCGAACAGGACACTACGCCGTGGTTCCGGTTCTCAACCGCGAATGCGAACGGCAGCGATCCAGGCGAGAACACTGAGGCGGTGGGCGATCAGGATGCGATCCGATCTACGGCGGCCGGGCTGAAGAACCTGAGCCGCGTGATGGAGTTTCTGCCGGGCGTAACGACGCAGCAGGGAGAGGGATATCGGGACCTGGGAGCGATCTATGAACGCGTACTCGGGCAATGGGCGCAGGAAATGCGGCACGTGGTGGCGATCGTGGGTGGCATGGAATCGCAGCAGAAGCATTACGGGCAGGAAGGCGTGCGGTTCACGCCTGAGCCGAAGGATCGGCAGAAGGCAGCGGTGGAGTTCCTGGGCGAGAATGCGTTCGTGACACCGCGTATGTTGATCCGCCCGGATGTGCTGCGGAGGATGGAGCCGGCGGGTGAGTTGGACCGGATCCGCAATGCGCAGATGAGTGTTCTGACGCCGCTGCTGAATGCCGGTCGAATTGAAAGGCTTGTGGAGCAGGAGGCTATGGATGCGGCCAGCGCTTACAGGCCATCGCAGTTTCTGGCGGATATACGCGGCACGATATTTCGGGAGTTGAAAATGGCGTCGCCTTCGATCGACGCTTACCGGCGGAATCTGCAGCGCGGTTATGTGGAATTGCTCGCGGCACGCATCAGTCTTCGCGGAGTTTCGGACGATACGCGGCCTTTGTTCCGCGGCGAACTGAAGCTGCTGAACGAGGAGATTGCGCGCGCACTGCCGAAAACGGCGGGACGCGAGACTCGTTCGCATCTGGAAGATTTACGGGATCGGATCGCTCTGGCGCTGGATCCCCGGTTTCAGGTACCGGCGGCGCCAGCGCCGGCAGCGCGTCCGGTTAGTTTCGATGATCTCGGTTGCTGGCCGGATATCAGCATACGGGCGCAATAACCCGACAACCGGAGCGGGACGACGCTTAGCGAGCGGACCACGGGTCCGCCTTACCTCAGCGGACCAATAACGCGCGGATTCGGGTGAATCGAAGCAGCAGCAGCGCCAGCAGGAGGCCTATTCCGTCATCACGGACATCCCACCATTCGAAAGGTTGCCGGAAGAGCTGATGTTGCCGCAACTCCAGGCCACACGCAAGACATAACAGGGCCAGGGTAACCACCCATTTTTGGCCGCTGTTTCGACAGAGGGACAATAGCATCACGCCCAGTATCCCGAAGGCCACGACGTGCTCGATCCGACGGGTCATCGACCCCTCAGGCGTGTGCGGTCCGATTCGGCGCACGGAAACGAATATAAGACATGCAATCCAGAGAATCGCCGCCCCCTGCAGGGCCGCTCTCCTCAGCACCAGGTATGACACCCGGAAGACGTGGGTTGGGAACGACGGTCCAATCCGCAGTATACTGAGCCTCGAAGCTTGCCTATTGGTTCCCAACCTTAACCGTCCGCCACCCTTTCCTGAACAATTGAAACCAGGCAATTCGGGCCATGTCGGCGGTAAACCGGAGGGCGTCGGCGGGGTGGTCCGTCATCTGTAAATCCAGCCACTTTCTCCTGAGCCGGATCGCCAGGGGCAGTTCGCGTCCGGGATCGGAGCAACGCTCGAACTCATCGTAGAGGCTCCCGGTCAATCGCCAATGGAGCCAGGTTGGTTCGAGAGACATATCCGGGGTCAGCATCGGTTCTCCCCAGCGTGCGCGAAAGGCGATGTCGGTCATGGCAAAAACACCGGTGAAATGGTGCAAGGCGGCGATCCGGATCGCTTCCTTACGCACGTGCAGCGGAGCGGCGGCCCAGATTCTGCGAACTTCGTACAAGTGAAAGAGCGTGGCGAAACGGCCGGAGGCGCGGTGAAGGACCAGGTGCAGAATCTCGTCGGCGGGAGAGAGAATCCGGGCCTCACCTCCCTTGGGCAACGGATACGGCACGGCGCGGTCCAGAAACTCGGAAACGGGAATGCCGAGCGCCTTGTGGCTCAGCCGAAAATGGAGTTCCAGGGTGGGTCGTGAGGCGTGCAACAGCGCTATATGGTGACTGGTGGCTTTCGTTTCCCGTATCCCCGGCTCCGGCACATAGCCTATATGGGCCAGCGCCTCGCAGGCGCGTTCCAGATCCGCCTTTTTTACAGCGAGATCCAGATCGACGGACGCTTTTCGAAGGAACGCGGGCTGATAGTAGCGGCGCGCGAGTATTGGACCTTTCAAGGCGAGCGCGGGAATTCCAGCGGCGCCCAGGATCGAGAGAACATGCTCCAGATGTTCGAGGCTTTGTTCGTGCTTGTTCCAGCTGGACATCAGGACCCGATCACACCAGGCACGCTCCGCCGGGCTGAGGTGAGGTCGCGCTATGAACGCGACCAGAGGTGCGACACCATGACGTCCGGCGTTCTGTTTGACTGTGGTCCATGAAACCGGATCGGCGATTATGTTCAGGTCCGGAGGCTCGGAGACGAGCCTTGTCAAAAGACTCAACGAATCTGTCAGAGGTCCGGGAGGAGTTGCCTGCCACGGGAAACCGATTCTACTCTGAGGGGACACGCTGTTGAAAGAGGTAATAAAGAATCAAGACAAGGATCAACGAGCTGATTCCGTAACCGATCAGCTGACGCCTCAATTGCTGCATGCGCAAGCCGCGGCGCAATTTGATCACGCGGCGCTCCTCCGAAGTGCGAAGCTTCAGAGAGGTTCCGCCGTAGGGGTACACGTACGAGCGTGCTTTGCAGGCGCGGCAACGGTACGGAATGCGCAGCACCAGACTCATAGCCCAATCCGTGAAGCCCGCGCGGCGCGAACGGTGTGCCTTGTTCTCTTTGCACCTGGGACAAATCATTGTGGGCGGGTCGGATAACTGTGCGTATGAAATTATGATTTTACACGAATTCAACAGATGCGCTTCGCATGCGCGGATGGAACATGAAACAATCGTTTTTTGACCACGATGGAGCGGAAAACGTCCGGCGCGAGGTTTGAAGATCGTTTGGGATTGGCTTGAGAGACCCACAGTATCTTGTTCCCGTCATAGAGCGCATGGCATCCGCTGTAGTTGCCTGCACCGGTGACGTCATGCTCGATTCGTTCGTGCACGGCGAGGTAAGCCGTATTTCCCCCGAGGCTCCCATTCCCGTGCTGCGGATCGAACGCTGCCAATCGATGCTTGGCGGCGCGGGCAATGCTGTGCGAAATCTTGGTGCGCTGGGTTGCGAGGTCCGATTTTTCTCCGTCACGGGCGACGATGCCGAAGCTGCGAATATTCGGGGGCTACTTGCCGCCTTACCGGGAAATCGCTCCTTTCTCGAGAGCGAGCCGGGCCGCCGGACGCCGGTGAAAACCAGGTATGTGGCGCATGGCCAACAGCTCTTGCGCGCCGACAGCGAGGACACGGCGGCCGTGAGCCGGGGAACAGCGGAGAAACTGCTGGCCGCGTTTTGCCGCGTGCTTCCCGAATGCTCGGTGGCGCTTCTTTCGGACTATGCCAAGGGTGTATTGAACGGGGCCTTCGCACAGGAATTCATAGGAGCGGCTCGCGCCGCCCGAAAACCGGTTGTTGTGGATCCGAAGGGGAAAGATTTTACGCGCTACAAAGGCGCGACTCTGATCAAACCGAATTTGCGGGAACTCGGGGAAGCCACGGGCCTGGCCGTTATCAGCGAAAAGGAGCAAGAGGCGGCTGCGCGGCAGCTCCTGCGTGACACAGAGGCGGCCTACATTCTAGTCACTCGCGGGGCTGAAGGTATGATGCTTGCGCCCGCCGGCGGTTCGGTCGTTCGATTTCCGGCTCTCGCGCGCGAAGTGTACGATGTCTCGGGAGCGGGCGATACCGTTGCCGCGGTGCTTGCCGCCGCGCTCGGCTCGAGAGCGTCGATATCCGACGCCGTCGAAGTCGCCAATATTGCCGCGGGAATCGTGGTCGGGAGGGCCGGTACAGCCGTTGTGGAACGCACGGGAATCATCGAGGAGGTCCGGCGCCGTTCGGCTACGAAGGCCAGCGATAAACTTCTCCAACGGGCGGATGCTGCCGAGTTAGCGCGAACCTGGACTGAATCCGGCCTGTGCGTTGGGTTCACCAACGGCTGTTTCGACCTGTTGCATCCCGGACATCTCAAGGTTCTCGAAACGGCGCGCGCTCACTGCGATCGACTGCTGGTCGGGCTGAACAGCGATCGGTCAGTTAAGCGTCTGAAAGGGGAATCCCGCCCGGTGCAGGATGAAATGGCCCGCGCTTTAGTGTTGGCGTCCCTTAGCTGTGTCGATGGCGTGGTCATTTTCGATGAGGATACTCCCCTGGAGCTGATCCGCTCTCTTCGCCCCAATCTTCTCGTCAAGGGCGGCGAGTACAAGCCGCAGCAGGTGGCCGGCGCAGATTTGATCGAAAGCTGGGGCGGCAAGCTCCTGCTCGTCGAAATGATGCCTGGTTGGAGCACGACCGAAACTCTTTCGAGGTTAATCGGCTAAATCAGGACTACGCCATTTCCTTGGGCACCATGGCAGCTTCGATTTTCCGATGACGCGGTATCCGGCGGCCGATCCGGCGCGCGAAATCCCGTGTCGCAATCGCGGCAACGGTACTGCCTCAGACCTGTAAAGGCCGACCGTAGCCGCTCCAGACCCGTATTTTGTCTGATCATCAGTTGGCTCGATCTGCAGTGCGGACATTCCATGGGTTCTCTATCGGCAGGATCCGCCGAAAAGCTTAGCCGGCTGCGGAAAGCTTGCGAATCTGCTTCTGCGCCAAACGGCTCCATTTCGCGGCGGAACGCCTCAGGTATGCGGGCGCCGTGTCCGCTGCTTCGGATGATCGAGCATAAATCTCGCGCGCTTCCGCAAATCTGCCCAATCCTTCCAGGCTTTGGCCATAGTAATAAAGGCCCTCGGGATCGTACGGGCGCCGTTCCACGTACCGGGCCAACTCCTGTCTCGCGTCCTCGAACTGCCGGGCGGTGTTGTAGAGCGCTCCCAGTTCGCGGAGGATCTCGCTCTGGTGATGTTTTTCGTCCTGATCGAGCACGATCTGGAACTGCGCGAGCGCGTCCTTGAGCCGGCCCTGCTGGAGAGCGATGCGGCCCAGTTGAAAATGCGCATCGGTTTCAGAAGGGTCGATTGCGAGGGCGGCCTCGAACCGCTGAATCGCCTCCGTAACCTGGCGACGCTGCTGGTAGATCAGGCCGAGCTGATATTGCGCCTCGCCATCGTGCGGGTTCACGGCCGCCGCATCGAGAGTACGGCGAAAGTTCTGGCCGCTCCGCAGGCCTGCGCCCAGATTCCCGGCTTCGCTGCGGAGATAGTAATAAAGGTAGAAAAGTACGAAAGGAGATGCGAGCCAGCCCAGTATGAATCGCAGCGGACCCCAAAGAAAAGCTGCAGCGAGCAGCGGAATCCAGGAGAGACACACCACGGCGGCCGCCGCACCGTTCTCCATTCCGAAGACCGTGCGAACGGCAAAGAACATCAGAACGAGGAAATACAGGTACACGACGCCGGTGAGCAACGCCAGCCCTAATGCCCCGATCGTGGGAAACAGCCACGCTTCCGCGACGAGCGGAAGATTCGCGGCGCTCCACGCCATTGCGGTGCAGGTGAACAGGGGAGCATAATCGCGATGGAAAACCGTTCCCGCGGTTCCGCGCGTGCGGGCCAGGAGTTTGCTCAGCAGCAGGGCGCCAGGAACGTAAACAACGGCCAGCACGAGAAGCGGGGTATAGAAACTGAATGGGAAACGGGGCCGAAGGAGCCAGGAGAGGATAACGACTGAGGCGATCGAAAACAGCAGGCTGCCACGATCGAGAATGAGGCTCATCGCCGCGGCGGGACGCCGGAACAGGAGCAACAGCAGCTTCGTATTCTCAATCACTCCGTGTTTCCGCTCTTCTGAGGAACACGCGCAAAACGGGTCGCGGCGCTTTCCAATGCGAGGCCACCTTTACGAAAAGTTCCTTCATCGCATGCTGGCGCGAGACAGCGCCCCTTTGCGCTTTTTGAGAACTCACCTGAAATGAATCCACAGACCGAGAACGAAGCACCCGACCATACCGGTCCACGCGAGATCGGCCCGGTCGAATACCCGGCTCCCGCCACCGCCCCATTCCATCGTCAGCCTTTTCTCCGCGGCTTGGGTCCGGGGCGGCTCGGTTAGTGTAATGACGAACATCAGAAGCACGGAAAACAGGAACACAATCAAGCTGTAGTTCAGAAAACTAAACCGGACCAGGGCGTTGAGCGCTCCCAAATCCACCTGGAAAGCGTCATGCATCACGTCGAGCGTGAACCGCCCCGCGCCGAGCAGGCCGCCGGTGACCAGCGTCGCGAAAGCCGCCCGCCCCGTGGCCCGTTTCCAGAGTACTCCCACCAGGAATGTCGCCGTGATCGGTGCGGCGATATAGGCCTGTACGCTCTGCAGGTATTGGTAAATTTCGTTACTCAGATATTTGATCAGAGGCACCCAGAGAATGCTGACCGCTACGATGACACCCGTCGCGATCCGCCCGGTCAACACCAGGCGACTTTCGCTGGCATTTGGATGTGTCTTGCGGAAGATATCCATCGTGATGAGCGTCGAGCAGGAGTTGAGAACGGAACTCATCGCGGACATCAGCGCCGCGAGCAGGGCCGCAACCATCAGCCCCACCAGACCCTTTGGGAGCAACCGGAGGACCAGGGTTGGATAAGCGTTGTCCCCGGTCACGACATTCGGATAGAGCGCCTTCGCAATCAGGCCGGGCAGCACGAGGACGAACACCGGCAGGATCTTCAGAGCCGCGCAGAAGAAACTGCCCTTGCGGGCATTCTCGAGATCCCTGGCGCTCAGCGTCTTCTGCACGATCGATTGGTCCGTGCACCAGTACCAGATGCCCAGGATCATCGTCCCGAAGATGGTGCCGACCCACGGGTATACGGGGTCGCTCGCGGGCTTGATCATGTGAAAGAAATCGGGCGGAAGGGCGGCGCGGAGACCGGTAAACCCGCCCACGCGATCCATACCGATGAGCGTCAAAACAATAGCGCCGGTCAGGAGCACGAAAGACTGGAAAAGGTCGGTATAGATGACTGCTTTCAAACCGCCGGTGATGGTGTAGATTCCCGTGGCAAGAACGAGCAGGATCGAAGTGGTGAGGTAATCCCAGCCGAGCACCGAGCGCATGAGAATCGCACCCGCGAAAAGGTGAACCGAGATTTTCGTGAAGATATATGCAAGCAGCGAAACGATGGTGAGATACCAGCGGCACTTCGAATTGAAGCGCCGTTCCAGAAACTCCGGCATCGTGAAGACCCTCGACTTCAGGTAGTACGGAACGAAGAGCCAACCGAGCAGGAACAGGCAGAAGCTTGCCGCCCATTCGTAACAGCCGACCGCGAGTCCGTCTGAAGCGCCCGAGCCGGCGAGACCGATGAAGTGCTCGCTCGAAATATTAGTGGAAAACAGCGATGCGCCGACTGCGAACCATCCCACACTATGGCCTGCCAGGAAATATTCGCTGGCGGTGCGCTGCCGGCGCGAATGATAGATCCCGATGCCGAAGACGACAAGAAAATAAGCGAGGATGATCAGATTATCGAGCGTCATAATCTCCCCTGAAGCGCTATGCAAATGCCGTGTTCAGCGGAGACGTCTGCTGCGTTGGGACTGGGAGGCTGAGCCGGCGATGAGATTGCGGACGCCAACAGGGGTATTAGAGCACAGCGGGTTCGTGGTTCAAACTCGTACGATCATAATTAGTTGTGTGAGTTTCAGGTCCCGGTGACGCGCCTTTGAACCGGACGGGCACAGTAGTGTAAGCTTAAGGAATTCGCACGTCTTGCTCCTCAGTAGCTCAACGGTAGAGCATTCGGCTGTTAACCGAAGGGTTGTAGGTTCGAATCCTACCTGAGGAGCCAAATTTTTCATACACTTACAGACAAAAATCCCCTCCCGAAAGGCCCTTTTTTACGCGATTGTGGGGACTTTTGT
>Ga0187876_1003135_pt1 | contig 11479 bp, 9 predicted proteins | sample June2016WEW_17_4_FD_133000 | JGI IMG/M metagenome (GOLD analysis project Ga0187876, IMG submission 133000) | Peatland microbial communities from SPRUCE experiment site at the Marcell Experimental Forest, Minnesota, USA - June2016WEW_17_40 | ecosystem: Environmental > Terrestrial > Soil > Wetlands... | reverse complement strand
GGTGCGGGCTTCGGGAATCTGGAAATAGAATACGGCGGCGAGCAAGATGACGAGCGCGCTGAGCAGGTAGAAGATGCCCGGAATCCAGTGTCCCTGGTGGTAGAGATAAGGCCAATCGTCGGTAGTCACGGCTACGGGGGTGACCGCGACTTCGGACGAGGCGAGAAACGCTGGACTCCGGTCAGCGACAAACTGGCGCAATCGCGGATCGGCGGCCAGGCTGGCTTCGACCTGTCCTGAGGGCGAAATGGCGAAGCAGGTGGCAGCCGCGGTGTAACTGGAAGGCGCGAGAAAAACGACCGGAGGTTTCGTGAAGGTGCGGGTCAGCATTTCGTCGAGGCGTTGTCCCACAAAAGAATGATTGATCTGGAACTTGAGGAACAGAACGCCGCCGGGGGCGAGCAGCGCGCGAGCTTCTTGGAAGGACTCTTCGGTGTAGACGAAGTTGTCGAGGCGCATGTTGGAATAGTCGGAGAGCTGAGTGTGGGAATCGAGCAATCCGAAAAGGATGAGGTCGTAACGGGCAGAGGTGCGCTTCATGAAGGCGCGGGCGTCGGTGAGGTGAGCAGAGACCCGCGGATCGTCGTAGGGATGCTCGGGGTGGCGGCGGCCGAGGGCGAAGATTTTGGGATCGATTTCCACGGCATCGACGGCGCGGGCCTGATGGCGCAGAGCAGCGGCGACGTCATTCCCGGTGCCCGAACCGACAATCAGGACGCGCGGGTTCGGCGATGTGAAACGGAAGGGTAGATTGTAGGGATTCTCGTCCGGCGCCTCGGTCAACAAATGGGGGTGACGAACTAGAAAGTCGGGAGAGAGATTCACAGTGATCTGGTAGCCGGTGTGGTTGACGCGAATCTGTGTGTCGCGAACTTCGCCGTCGGGAAGATACTGATCCTCGACTTCGATCTGCTGGTAGGGAGTCCAAACGTTGAAATGGTGCGGAGTGGACGGATCGAAGAGCAGGAGCGCCACGGGCAAGACGGCAGCGGCGAGCCAGATGGTATCGCTCCGGCTGGATTGCAGCAGCGCCATGCCCGCCAGAACCATGATGAACCATATTGCGGGGGGCAGAGCCAACCAGGACACGGCAAAGAATGCGAGGATGCCGACTAGACTACCGGCCAGATTCCAGGAGTAGCCATAAAGCGTGCGCGGGGCCAGTTCGATCTGGCGGCTTACGGTTTGTCCGATGGGGATGAAAATGTAAGTGATGAGCAAGAGCAGGATGGCGGTGACCGCCACGGCCAGAAAAAAGCCCGAGGTGTCATGCGCGGCGCGGGTGGCCCATATCTCGACGTCCTGGGCGGCGCCGAGGTATTGCGAGAGGGTCTCCATCACCTGCGAGCCGCGCCAGGGCAAACGAACTATAGCAATCAATCCTACGAGAGCAGTGGCAGCGGTCTGCCACCGCGGACGTTGGTGCGCCAGAGCGCAGCCCAGTCCGAAGCCGAGAAAACAGAGCAGCAGCGCCAGGTTCTTTACGTAGGCAAACACGCGGACTTCGGTGGCGACCCAGCGGATGAGGGCGAGTTCCGCGAAGAGGGTGAGCGCGCTCGCCAGAAACAGGGTGGAGAGATTCCAGGGGCCGGGCAGGTCGGAGGCCCGGGTGCGCGGCTTGATTAGACGGTAGCCGACCAGGAGCACGGCGGCCAGGATGAAGCCCAGGGTGCGCAAGGACATTGGGGAATCCGTTGAGAAGAGAGTTGGACAGAATAGCACGCGGGGTCGAGGAGGAAGGTTGTATATTCGCGCGTCAGTGTCTCGTACGTGCCGCACTTTCGCGACATAAAATCACCCGCGGCACATCCTGAGCGTAACGAAGGATCTGGGCAATGGCGCGGCAACTTCCTCTTCCCATATTAATCGCCTCTGCCCTCTTCGTTCCAATTTCGATTTCCTCATTGACAGGGTTTGCGCCGGGCATTAGCTTGAGGCAGTCTGCCTGCGCGACCCTAAAGCTCGCGCCAGGAGGATGGCATATTGCCTAAATTATCCTGGGTGGCCGTTAGTGTTGTCTTGCGCTCAAACCACACCAATTAGAGGAGAACCAACCGTGTCACCGAGATCAGCCGTGAAGACTATCGTCGCCCTTATGTTCTTGCTTTGCGCTTTACCTGGCGCCCTTGCCCAGATGCCCAATCCCTACGGCTTGAGCATCACCTTGGAGAATGCCAAGAAAGCGGCCATGCCGGCGCTCGCGGAAGCAACGAAGAACAACTGGTCCATGGCGGTGGCTGTCGTCGACCCCGCAGGTAATCTGGTTTATTACGAGAAGATGGACAATGCCCAACTCGGAAGCGCCAACGTCGCGATTGACAAGGCCCGCTCCGCAGCCCTGTTCAAGCGGCCGACGAAGGCGTTCCAGGATGCACTGGCGGCCGGTGGGGACGGCCTGCGCATTCTCCGACTGCAAGGCGCAACGCCGGTTGAGGGCGGCATTCCGCTCGTCAGCGACGGCAAGATTGTGGGAGCGATTGGCGTTTCGGGCGGCACCAGCGCGCAGGACGGCCAATGTGCCAAGGCGAGCGCCGATACGTTCAAGTAAACATCGCCATTCGGGTTCGCCGAAATCGCTTGCGCCGGGAAGACTTCCTTCGTGAACCTTGGTGTCCCTTGTGTCTGTGTGCGCCATGCATAGGTCTTTCGCCTCGCTCAAGATGACAATGCAAGGTTATGACGCGAGTTTGCGGGACATGTTGTTAGCAGGTTAGCTGGTCGCGGGTTAGTCTCAGGCCGGTCAGGTTGCCGAGGATGGTTACGGCGATTTGCTCGGTGCGGAAGAATTCTTCGGCGGTTTGCTGAAGGTCGTCTGTGGTGACGGCTTCGATGCGTTCGATGAGTTCGTCGAGGCCATAGAAGTGGTCGTAATACATTTCCTGGCGGGCCAGGTTCGACATGCGCGCGGTCGAGGATTCGAGCGAGAGCATCAGGCTGCCTTTGAGCTGGTCCTTGGAGCGGCGCAGTTCTTCTTCGGGGACGGGCGTGGCTTTCAGGTTGCGGAATTCCGCGATGACGCTCTCGACAACCTTGATGGCTGACTCGCGCGACGTGCCCGCATATACGCACATGGAGCCGGTGTCACGGTAGGGATTCAGATCGCTGTAGATGGAGTAGGCAAGCCCCTGGCGCTCGCGGATATTCTGGAACAGGCGCGAACTCATGCCGCCTCCGAGCAGCGTATTCAGGATGTAGGAAGCGTAGCGGCGTTCGTGGGCCATGGGATGCGAAGGAACGCCGATGCAGATCTGGATCTGCTCCAGCGACTTCTTGTTGCGCAGGTTGATGCGGGAAAAAGTCTTGGGCTGGGGCGAGTGCAATCCGTTTTTCGCCGGTTTCACTTGCTCGAAATGTTTCGCAACGAGTTCGACAAAGTGTTTGTGGTCGAGGTTGCCGGCAGCGCTGACGATGAGATTGCCGGGAGCGAAATGGTGTCCATAGAAGCGCGAGACGACGGGGCGCTCGAATTTTCTTACGGTGTCGCGCGTGCCCAGGATCGGCAGACCTAGAGCGTGGTCCTTCCAGAAACTTTGGGTGAAGATTTCGTGGACGAGGTAGTCGGGATTATCCTGATCCATTTTTATTTCTTCGAGGATGACGCCGCGCTCGCGCGCGATATCGCCAGCATCGAAGACGGGATGAAGGACAAGATCGGTGAGGACATCCAGGGCAAGCGGAAGATGCTCATCGAGGACTTTGATGTTGAAGCAGATACATTCCTTTGCCGTGAAAGCATCCATATTGCCGCCGATCGAATCGACCTGGCGGGCGATGGCTTCGGCGGAGCGGGTTTCAGTTCCCTTAAACACCATGTGCTCGATGAAGTGGGAGATGCCATTCCATTCGGAATCTTCGTCGCGCGAGCCGGACTTGAGCCAGATGCCGATCGCGACGGAGCGGATGTGGGGCATCTGCTCGGTGATGACAGTGAGGCCATTCGGCAGCACTTGACGACGAATGTTGCGGGCTTCCTTTACCATTAGCTTCTTACCATGAAGTTCCTACTATGACGTTCGGATCCAGTTATGAATTCCGGGGCGGGTTGCTGGTACTATTCTCCCACAATCCGAGGCGCGGCGACGGCGGCTGAAGTTTAGCCTTGTTTTTGTTTAACTTACGGCGATCCTTCGGCATAATAATTTCGGTATTACCCTCAGTATTACGAAATGGACAGATCTCCGGTTTGCCGACACGGCCATGTCTAGCTGCCGCAGTTTGCCGATGACGATGACGTAGGTGACGCCGCCTTCGACGGCGCCGTGGGAACGGGGATTTTTCGCCCGTAATCGGCGACGTATCCACGTTCTCACTTGACGTATCCACGTTCTCACTTTTCGCTAAGCGACTTATCGTTATATTCTGCCTGTGAAGAAGCGCGAACCAGAGCGATTCTACGAGTGACCCCAAATGGCCGAAGAGAAACTCCGCGTCCACTTTGGCGACTATCTGGGCAAAGCCGAAGTGGTTATCTATTCCGTCCTTGCCGTGTTGCTTTTATAACGGCGCTCGCGACGATTGCAAACGCCGGCAAAATGCTCTGGGAGGGCCTCGCTCATTGGACGATTGCCACAGAGACCCTACTGGTGTTGGACCAACTGCTGGTTGTGCTGATGCTGGTGGAGATTCTGCATACGGTGCGCATCTCCATCCGCTCGCATTTTCTGGTTACCGAACCATTCCTTGTCGTGGGCCTGATTGCCTCGATTCGGCGCGTCCTTGTGATTACCTTGGAAGCGGCCACCCTCACAAAAGGTGGAACGTGGTCGACCGAGAGTGCGAGCATATTTCGAGCTAGCATGACCGAGCTTGGCGTTGTTGGGACTGCTCATCCTCATTTTGGTATTTTCCATTACGCTTTTGCGTCGGTTCGCTCCCGCCCCGAAAAACATGGAGAGCTAAGGACACGCTTGGTTAACCTTCTCCGATGGAAAGTTGAGCGGTCGGAGTCCCTGCGGATCGATTCCTGTATTTTACGGATTACACTCAAAGGTGGGGGAGGAAACCCGTCGTTCCACCCGGCCAAATGCAAAGTCAGCCATCCAATTCGCTGTTAGGACTTAACTTGCAGGAACTCACGGATCTTGCGATTGGGTCGGGGCAGCCTGCCTACCGGGGCCAGCAATTATTTGATGCGGTATATCGGCAAAAGATTGAGCGGCTGGATCAGGTTTCGACGCTGCCGCTCGAATATCGCGCTCGTCTGGCAGAGCAAGGCTGGGGGGTCGGCCTCCCAAGGATTGCGCGCAAGTTTGTTTCGAGCGATGGCACGTTGCGGTATCTGATTGAACTCTCCGATGGCGAGACGGTCGAAACGGTCTGGATGCCGGAGGGAGATGGCGGCGAGAGCGGCGACGGAAGCGAAGCGGGCGACGAGATTGAAGGTGGAGCTGCTCCGGTGGGGAGGTGGCGGGCCACGATCTGCGTATCGAGCCAGGTGGGATGTGCGGTGAATTGCAAGTTCTGTTTCACGGCTTTGCTTGGAGTCAAGCGGAATCTGGAGGCGGGAGAAATCGTCGGGCAGATCGCGGCGGTACTGCGGGAACAGGGAGTTGAGCCGCCACTGCAGCGGGTCAACATCGTGTTCATGGGAATGGGCGAGCCTTTCTTGAACTACGAGAACTTCATGAAGTCGGTGCGGCTGCTGGCGGAGGGCGTGGGGATTCCGGAGTCACGGATGACGGTGTCGACGGCGGGGATCGTGCCGCGGATTCATGATTTCGGGCAGGAGGCGGTGCGTCCGAAGCTGGCGATTTCGCTGAATGGGTCGAATGACGCGTTGCGGAGCGAAGTGATGCCGCTGAACCGGAAGTGGAACCTGGGGGAGTTGATGAAAGCGGCGCGGGAGTTTCCGCTAGGGGCGCGGGAGCGGCTCACCTTTGAGTATGTGCTGCTGGCGGGCGTGAATGATGGTCCGGAGCAGGCGCGCGAGGTGGTGGAGTTGGTGCGGGGCATAAGGGCAAAAATTAATTTGATTGCGCTGAATCCGGGGACGGAGTTGCCCTACCGGACGCCGGAGCAAGAGCGGGTGTTTACGTTCCAGCGGATTCTGGTGGCAGCGGGAATTCCGACATTCGTGCGGCGGCCGCGCGGGCGCGACATTTTTGCGGCGTGCGGACAGTTGAAGAGGACGGTGGAAGTGGCGCCCGGTCGTGAGTAGGAGATCGGTGAGCGGGAGGAAGCTGTCCGCTAGGAACTGGTGCGGGCCGCAGCCCGGTTGGGCACGGCGAGCGAAGAGCGGCTTGCAGAATTTGTCGCGACCCGCAGTTCCACACGGAAAGCGGGGTTACCGGGAGTCGAAGGCTGCAAGAGACGGCCGCCATGTTCTTCGACGATGCGGCAGCAGGCGCTCAGCGAAAGGGTAGCAGGCTTGTTCGCGCCTTCGGAGTTGAGCGGCGATGGGTACGAGGGTGGCTGCGAAGAAGGATCGTAAGAGGAGAAGTCAACCAGGACAAAGTTGCCTTGGCTGTGCGTGCGAACGAACAAGGTGGAGTTTGTTTCGCGATTGAGATGGGCGCTGATCTGTCCGGCAAGGTGCATGCAGACGTGGAGAATCTGGTTGGAGTCGGCGAGCACGGGCGGAAGCGAAGGAGCGAGTTCGAGTCGGATGGAATTGGCTTCCGCCTCGAGTTGCGGAGCAAGCAGGCGCACGGCCGTTTGCAGCACGGAGTTGATGTCGACGGCGGCAAGCTTGGCAGGAGCTTGACGGGCAAAAGTGAGCAGGCTCGCAACTAGCGTTGTCGTGCGGCGGACCTGCTCGCCGATTTGCGCGGCTTGGAGTTGTTCCTGGGGTGGCAAGTTGGACGCGCTGAGCAGGTCGGAGTATCCCAGCATGGCGGTGAGCGGGTTGTTGATCTCGTGGGCGGCTCCACCCACCAACTGGCCGAGCGAGGCCAGTTTCTCGGATTGAATGAGCTTTTCCTGCAAATCCTTGAGGTCGTCGAAAGAGCGGCGGGACCTTTCGAGAAACAGCGACAGCTCGTCTCGGAGCAGGTGTTGGCGCCAAAAGACGACGATGCCCATCACGACCATGGTGAGAAGACTCACGGTAATGCGGAAGGCCTTGACCGAAGGCGGAAGCGTCGGGTCCAGTTCGGATTGCATGGCGGCCCAGAGGAGGCTGAACAGAGCGAGCATGCTCAGGCGTGTGATCCAGACGCCGAGCACAGGTTGCGACGGCTTGGCGTCGGACAGGTCCAGGCGAAGAGCGAGCAAGGGAGCCGCCGCCATCCAGGCGATGGAAACGGTCAGCGGGATGTCGTAGATGCTGCCGCTGTAGTAAAGCTTGTGACCGATCGCCCAGTTGGCGACATAGGAACTGGAGGCATAGAGTGCGCTGGCGCCGAGCAACTGTCCGTAAAGCTGCCGCCAGCCGCGGTGAGCGGTGTAGGCGAGGATGGCAAGCGCGACCAGGAGCACAAGTTTTTCGGTCAGATACGCGAAGTTGAAATTGGCGCTGTAAGCCGCTTCATCGACCTGCACGGTTTGCCATGGGATGACGGCGTATACATAAATGAAGACCCACCAGGTGAGCAGGAGGGCAAAGTCGAGCATGCGGACGCGTTCATCGCGCTCGTCTTCGCGGAGATGTGGAAGCACGGCGAGCGCGGCGATCATGGGCACCAGATGCAGGAACAGGACGATGTCGCCCAGGAAGGGGTCGGGCACGTCCTGACGCTTTAGGACTTCAAAATAATTCCACATTCCCTGGTAGGTAAGCCAGAAGAGCATGCCCACGCTCATGAGGATCCAAAAGAGCCGGATGTGGAGAGTGGGGCAGCGCGAGCGCGAGATATTGGGCAGGAAGGCGGCGGTGGCAACGAGCAGAAGAGTGCCCTGGATGAGGTCGCTGGCAATGGTGAGGGCGTCGCCTCTGGGCATGAGCAGAGACGCCGCAGTCTGGGCGAGAACCAGCGCTACCAGCAGAGAGACCCAGAGTTTAGTGAGTGCGGCCAAGGCGGACTACTCCGGGTTCCATTCTAGAGTGTGATATGGGGTTGAGGGGGTTACTACAGTAACAGTAACCCCTTTAGTGCAGAAGTAAGAAGCTCATGGAGTTTAGCTGAGATTGCCTTTAGAATTAGGCGCTCAACTTTAGAATGAATCGCTTAACGACGAGAGCCCCTTGTCCTGGATGATCCCTCAATACCGCGATCTATGGCGCTTCCGGGCGCCGCTCAGTGCGGGCGAAATCCGGCGCACGGAGCGCTGGCTGGCGTCGGCGCGGGTGGCGCTGACGATTGCGGCGGTGCTTACTCTTTGGATGGTGCCGGTGCGCGGGTTTGTGTATTCGCGCTGGCTGTACTGGCTGCTCATCGTGTACTTCGTGCATGCGGTGGTGGTGATGTTGCTGTTGCGCTTCCGGCCGCAGTCGACAAAGGCCTTTCGCCTGGTGGTGCATGCAGTGGACATCCTCTGGCCAGCGCTGATCTCGATGTTCGCGACGGCGCAGCAAGGGCCATTCTTTCTATTCTTCGTGTTTGTGATGGTGGCGGCGGCGTATCGTTGGGGGCTGTGGGAGACGGTGGGCACGGCCGGTGCGGCGGTGGTGCTGCTGTGGGCCGAAGCGTTCGTGGTGCGAGGTGGCGCGAGCGTGCGGGAACTGGATCCGCAACAGCTGTTCATGTTTTCGTTCTATCTGATCGTTCTCGGATTTTTGCTGGGCTCCATGTCGGAGAACCAGAAGAAAGTGCGGGCCGAGCGCGCCGTGATCACGCGCGTTCTCAGTTCGACGCGGGTGGAGGCGGGACTGACCGGGACCATGCAGCAGATCCTTGGGGAGGTGACCAGCATCTACGGCGCGTGCCGGGTGTTGAGCGCCTCGCAGGAAGCGCACAGTTACCGCGTATTCTTGGCCGAAGTAAAACGTGGCGCCGAGGGCGCCGAAGCGTTGCGCTGGCGCGAGGCTTTGCCGGAAAGCGAAAAAGTGTATCTGTTCGACTCGCCGGCGGACGCGATTTACGCGTCGCGCAGTGCCCAGGGTTTTCACACGGTGCTGCTGGATCGCGACGGAAGGCGGCTGCGCGATGCAAGCGCGGGATTTCTGGATGCGCTGGCGGGAGTGGAAAAGTTTGACGCGATGGTTTCGGTGGCGTTGCTGTTCGGGACCGAGTGGTCGGGCCGGGTGTTCCTGTTCGATCCTCAGATGATGGGGGAACCGGAGGAGGAATTGCGGTTTCTGCAGGAATTCGCGCAGCAGGTGGGTCCGGCGATCTACAACGTGTACCTGATGCGGCGGCTGCGGGAGCGGGCGGGGGCGCTGGAGCGGGCGCGGTTCGCGCGCGAACTTCATGATGGAGCGATTCAATCGCTGATCGCGGTGGAAATGCAGCTGGATGTTTTGCGGCGCCAGTCGGGAACGCAGGCGCCGGTGGTGAACGCGGAGCTGGGACGGATCCAGAAACTGCTGCGGGAAGAAGTTCTCAAGCTGCGCGAACTGATGCAGGCGATGAAGTCATTCGAAGTCGATGCGGACCGGCTTCTGGGTTTCATTTCCGACACGGTGGAGCGTTTCCGGCGCGAGACGGGAATCGCAGCCGAGTTTGTCAGCGAAGTGGAGCGGGTGGATCTTGCGCAAAAAGGTTGCCGGGAACTGGCGCGCATTGTGCAGGAGAGCCTGGTGAACGTGCGCAAGCACAGTGGAGCACACCATGTGCTGGTGCGGCTGGCGCAGCGGGCGGGTAATCTGCAATTGACGGTGGAGGACGACGGGAAGGGATTTTCTTTTTCCGGTAGTCTGTCGGATGCGGAACTGGAGACGACAGGGAAGGGGCCGGCGGTGATCCGGGAAAGGGTACGCCTGCTGGCGGGCGAACTCACGATAGAATCGACTCCGGGTCACGGCGCACGACTGGTGGTACGGATTCCGCCGGCGAGGAAGGCCAATCATGGATAAACGAATTCATCCCATACGCATTGTGATTGCCGACGATCACCCCATTTTCCGCGACGGGCTGCGGCGCCTGCTGGAATCGGAAAACGATATGAAAGTAGTGGGCGAAGCCTGCGACGGCCACGAGGCGGTGAAACTGGCGACGGAGATCAAGCCCGACATTCTGCTGCTGGATCTGGCGATGCCGCACCACACCGGGCTGGATGCGCTGCGTGACCTGAACACGAGCGGTGGTGCGTCGGGGGCGGTGCGCATCATCCTGCTGACAGCGGCGGTGGAAAAGAAGCAGATGGTGGAGGCGTTGCAGTTGGGAGCGCGCGGCGTGGTGCTGAAGGATTCTGCCACGCAACTGCTGCTCAAGAGCATTCATGCGGTGATGGCCGGGGAGTACTGGGTGGGGCGGGACAGCGTCTCGAATCTGGTGCAGTACCTGCGGAACCTCATGCAGAGTACGAACGAGGAATCGAAACAGAAGAAATTCGGGCTGACGCCGCGGGAACTGGAGATCGTCTCTGCGGTGGTCGCGGGCTATGCCAATCGGGAAATCGCCGAGTACTTCAAGATCAGCGAGGATACGGTGAAGCACCACCTCAGCAATATCTTCGACAAACTCGGGGTTTCCACCCGTCTGGAACTGGCGCTGTTCGCGGTGAACCAGGGGCTTCCCCTGAAAACGATTGTGTAATCAAGACTGTGTGATCAATGGGGGCTGGATTCTGCTGGCTGGATTCTAAGGGGAATCCATTAGTTGTGGCACCATAGTGCTATTCGAGGTCACTGGTGTGCTATTGGGTAGAGGGGGCGATTCACGATAGTTTAATAATTACACGACGGCGAAACTACTGTACCGAGGGATAAGTAGCTCGGGCGGGTCGTCGATTGGGGGCAAACAGTGATCCAAGCAATCCGTCAACTTTGGGCTGAGGAGAGCGGTCAAGACGTCGCCGAATACGCGGTGATGCTCGCGGTCATCCTGGTGATCGTGATTGGCACGGTCAAACTGATCGGCAGCAGCGCCAATAACGTGTTTTCGCAAGTCGGAAGCCAATTGGGTACGACGCCCTAGCCGCGCGACCAGCCCGCTGCTGTCTGGCAGAGGGCTTCCCCCTGATTTCTTCTGCCGTTTCTCTCCCGCTACAGACCACCCGCGCGCAATGATCGAGGCTAAGTAGCTCTTGGCTTTCAGCTTTCAGTTCTTAGCTTCTGGTGCCCAACAGGTTGTTGAAGAACGCCAGAAGTGAGTGCAGGTCGTGCGGCTATGCGATCCACTCCTGGCAGCCGACAGCTAAGAGCTAAAAGCCGTCTTACTGGCCCGTCGGAGCTGCCGCCGTTTTCTCCGGGACCGGAGCCGCTTTTTCTGGAGCGGCGGTGCCGAGCCTGGTGAGGAACGGGAAGAAGGGTGTGACTTCGAAGGGCATCTTCTCCGCTGCGGTGGTGATGGCGACAGGCTTGGTCTTGATCAATTCGAGTTGATTGTTCCACGGATCGACCTTGACCCGGCCACCGAGAGGAAGCGCCGCGACCTGATCGGCCTTCTTCTGGTCGAATTGCGGCGAGGCGGTCATCAATGACGACATCCTGGTGGCGTCG
>Ga0187876_1003131_pt1 | contig 11485 bp, 11 predicted proteins | sample June2016WEW_17_4_FD_133000 | JGI IMG/M metagenome (GOLD analysis project Ga0187876, IMG submission 133000) | Peatland microbial communities from SPRUCE experiment site at the Marcell Experimental Forest, Minnesota, USA - June2016WEW_17_40 | ecosystem: Environmental > Terrestrial > Soil >... | reverse complement strand
GGCTGCTCACGCCGCTCGGCGTGGCGGGCATCGTCGGCATGATGCTGGCGGCGATCTGCTGCGTCCATCTCCGTCACGGCTTCTTCGCCGAAAGCGGAGGTTTCGAGTACCCGCTGGTGCTCGCGGTTAGCGCAGCGGCGGTCGCGTTGAGCGGACCCGGGCGGTACTCGATCGACCACGCGCTCGGCTGGAGCCTCTCCGGCTGGAGGTGGTTCGTGGCGGCCGTCGGCGCCGGCATGATCGCGGCCGGACTCGCCGGTCTCTCGAGGCTCACCCGCCGTGAGACGCATCAACGAGCGGGCCAACACCTCGGCGAGCGCATCGCCGCTTGAGCGAGATTGCACGACGAGCACGACCCCCATGGCCCAGCGCCGTGGGGGTCGTGCGTCTCTCGCGCGCGGAACTGACTCCAAGATGTCAGGCAAAGCTTGTCTACTGGGTAAAGAAATGCTGTTGTCTGGACTACCAGTAAACTGTGATTGTGAATCGCGACTGGCAGGAGATGCTCGACGACCCGGCGCACGCACTGTTCACCGTCGGGGTCGTGGCCGATCTGCTCGGCATCGACGTCCAGATTGTTCGTCGCTACGACGCCGAGGGCTTGATCACCCCGCAGCGCAGCACTGGTCGTCAGCGCCGTTACTCGCGAGACGACGTCGCTCGCCTCGCTCGCGCTGCCCTGCTCGCTGAGGAGGGAATACCGATGATCGGGATCCGTCGAATCATCGAGCTCGAGGACCAGCTGGCCGGCGAGCGATAAGCGATGCTCGGAGCGTTGTTGGTTGCGGCGCAGCAACCGTTCAACAGTGCCTTCTACACGGCGTCGGTGACGGTCATACCCATCTTCTTCATCACGCTGGCGGTCGAGTTACGCGCGGCGCGCTCGCCAGTCATGGGGCGCATGGTCGCGCTCTACCGGTACAGGAAGCTTCGACGCTTTGAGTCGTTCCGGGAGCGGATGCACTGGATCTTCAGGGGGCTGTTGCTCCTCCTCACTGCACTCTTACCTGCTGTGACCGTCCTTGGTTGGGCGGCGGAGGTGGCAGGGCTCATTGCATTGGACCGCCGAACTGTTAGCGAGGCAGCCCAGGACCTCGTCCTGCCGGCTGTCATCGCGCTTCCAACTGTCACCCTGTTCTGGGCAATTGCAGTGGGAGATCGCGAGCCGACCCCCTTCGAAGAAGACTTGGATCAACTGGCTGAACGGCGAGATCGAAGGATTGGCGAGCTGGGCGCCGAAGTCCGCTCGATGGAAGCAGACGCCTCTTCGGGTCGTCCCACTGACTCACGTCGCGTCCAGCAATCCCAAAGGCGCCTGGCCACCCTCACACGCCAGGAAAAGCGACTCGACAAGTCCACCGACAGAACGCGACGGTCCCTCCGAGCGTTACGTGAGCGAGAGCAACGCCGCGACAGTCCATGACTGGCGATGCTCGCGATGGGCGCCGAGAGCATCGCGAGGGCCGCACGTCGTCTCGGTCGCGGCAAACTCCAAACTGATCATCGCCAGAATGCACGCCCCGAACGCCGCGGAATCTTGGGTCGGTCGCCGCCCGTATCGACGGCTATTCGCTCGCCACCACGCAGCCCGGGAGGCGCCTCCACAGCACCGAACAGGCGTACAGATCGACCGGAGCGTTCTGCGCTCGCGACCGTTGGGTCGGGCTCCTCGGATCGGGTGCGCGTGATCGCCGAATCTGGGCGCCGGTTCGCTAAGACGCGTTGAAAACAGCTCTCGTTGTTATGGGCACGCCGCGAACGCGGAGAGCGAGCGCGATACCTTGCGATCTAAGGCGTCATTGCCGGGAGGGGCTGACCGCTCGCAAGCGCACGTACAGGGCGGTCACCATCATCGGCCGCCTCGCCCCGTCGGGCCAGCGACCAAAGGTGGTTGAGAAGCGGACGAGCGGTCTTTCGGCCCTACCCCGGGGGCGAAGTTGGGCAAACCCTGTACTTGGAGGCATGGGAGCAGGAGGTGCTGTCATGCGAGCAGTCATCGTCTACGAATCGATGTTCGGGAGTACCAAGAAAGTGACCGAGGCCATCGCCGAGGGGCTGGCCGATTGCGCAGATGTCTCGGTGGTGCCGGTCACTTCGGCCGATGCGCACATCCTCGACAGCGCGGATCTCGTGGTGGTGGGCGGTCCCACACACGCCCACGGGATGTCCAGGCCGAGTACTCGGAAGATGGCCGGGAAGCGGGCGAGGAAGCCGGAGGGCGAGGTTGAGCTGGTACGGGGCGCGGTCAGCGGGTTGGGAGTGCGCGAATGGCTCGCATCGCTCGGCCGACTGGAGGTCGCCGGCGCCGCTTTCGATACTCGGCTCCAGGGATTGCCGGCGTTCACTGGTCGAGCGTCGAAGTCCATCCGCCGGCACCTCGCCCACCACGGGGCCCGCATCGCGGCGTCGCCCGAGAGCTTCCTCGTCGAGGGCCTGACCGGGGCCTTGGTCGAGGGCGAACTGGAGCGGGCCCGCGCCTGAGGGGAGCGCCTGACGCGGAGTGACTGCCTCCGAGGCGTCGTCGAGCGCCGCCAGGCCTCCTGACGCCGTTCGCAGTCAAGAGCGCCACGGTGCGGGAACACCGTGGCGCCGTTAGCGGGCCCGGCGGCTGTAGTCGAAGAAGTTGAGGATCCACTCCGTCAGCTTGTGGCCCGCGGATGAGTTCGCGCTGCCAGCGCTGGCAGGGTTGTTGAGTTGCTCGCCCAGAGCCCTCAACGCGGGAGCAAGCACCGGGCCGGCCATCGGTCTTCCGTGGCCCGGCGCCAACACGCTCGGCTCCAGCCGGGCCAGTTCAGACACAGACTCGGTCGCTGCTCGCCAGTTCCAAGTGGCAAAGCGCGGTGGCCCGCCGAGGGTGTGCCTTTGCGACAGGGCGTCGCCAAGCGAATTGAGGTTGACGGTTAGGACGGCGTCGCCCGGGATGAGGGCACGGTCTCCCTCCCGAAACAGCGCCAGGTGGCCAGGGGTGTGGCCGGGCGTGGGGATGACCTGCCAGTCCGGTAGGCCGGGAACGCCTACGTTCGGGTCGATAGGGCTCAGCCCGTCCTGCCCGGAGGGGAACATCCAGCTCCGCTCGACACGGGCCAAGGCGCCGATGATGCGGCCAGAGGGGGGCAATGGCAGTTCGTCGGGGTGCACGTACACGGTGACGTCCCACATGTGGGCCAGTTCGGAAGCGGAGCCAGCGTGGTCCGGGTGCACGTGCGTCAGCACGATCGCTCGTGGCCGGGCGCCGACCCCGAACAGGGTCTCCGCTGCGCTCCTGATCAGCTCGGCCCGGCCCCGCCACCCGGTGTCGACCAAAACCCAGGTTTCGCCCGACTGCACGAAGTAGACGTTAGAGTCTCGCCGTTTTCCAGTGACCAGGCAGTAGACCCCTGTGGCGACGGTTTCTTCGAGCGTGGCGCCCTGCAGGTACCTGTCCACGTCGAATTGACGGCCCCCGAGCCAGTCATTTTGTGATGCTTCCATAAGACCAATGTCCATCAATGCTGGGCCTGCAACCAGGGTCGTTGGACCTTGTGGCCGCGAAGACCATCAAGATGCAGATCATCTCATCGGAGTGGACAACGCTCACGTCGCGCTTGGAGCAAAGGCCACACGGATCGACGGTGCGGTGCGCAAACACGATCGCCGACTCGGTACGGGCCTCGACACGTCGCCGCGCCGGAGGTGGATGTCGTTCTGGCGTGCCACGAGCCGAGATTGGGAGGCCAACGACGCAGCGGGCCGGGCTCCCCCTGTGGGCTCAGCGGTTCCGATCGAAGAGACCGCCGGGCCAGTGACGCGGACGACATGCGCTTTCAGCGTTGGCCATGTGAACCGCGTACCAACTCGGCGATCGGAGCTGACTGTGCACATACCTTGGGTCCGGTCCGCCGCGCTCGCTCAGTCCGGCCCGTCCCGCAGCCCGGCGACCTGCCGGAGCATCGCCAGCCACTCGCCGAGACGCTCCCGGTCCGGCGTCGGCGTCTCGCCCCGGGCCGCCGGTCCGACCTCGTCGAGCAGCGTGCCGAGCGCATCGCCGCGCTGCGTGGGGCCGTCGTGGAGCTCGCCGAGCTCGGCGGGGATGTCCACGGTCACGGAGGGCATGGGGCCAACGTACGCAGCACGGTCCTGGGGCGCTACAGGGGCTTGAGGCGTCGAGTATCGAGGGTCGGCTCGCCCTGACTGCCGTCGGTATCGGCCACTGCGGCGCTCTCTTCGGTCGGCCGCAGCCCTCCGAGTGCGTCCTGGCACTCCGTCATCCATGCGGACAGCAAATCGGTCTCCTCGTCCAGGCCGAGGAAGAAGGCAGCCCTGTGCGCGGCGAGTGCGAGCGAGCCGAGGACCAGGTAGCTGTCGTGCCAGATCCAGAACCGGTCCGAGGGCGAGGGGGCCCGGCCCGGCTCGGCCGTGCCGGTCTCGAGCGACCCCCGCGCGAGGCCGACCAGCTCCCCGTGGCCGACCTGCGAGAGGAGCGCGTAGGGAAGCCCTGCTTGTGGCCACACGGCGCGGACGAGCGCCGAGACGCGCGCCGAGTAGCCGGGCAGCGTCTCTCCCCCGACCGTGATCGGCCGCCCGCCCCGCACGGCGCGGTACTCGAGGCCGAGCTCTTCGATTGCGCCGATGACCTCCGCCCGCCGTTCGCCGTACCCTGAGCGGTCCTCGTCGTCGGCGAGGCCGAGGTGCTCGACGGCGCGCTCCGCTTCGATGGCGCTGCGCAACCGGTAGGCGAGCGCTCGGGCGAGGCGCCGTTGTGCCCCGATGTCCGGCTCGAGAAGCCACCAGACGAGCGAGGTGCTCTCCAGGATGGCCCGGCAGAGCACGTCGGCGGCGTAAGGCGTCCCGACGTCGAGGACGGCCGCGAACCCCTCGACCTCCGTCGTCGCCACGTGGAGCGCCCACCGGGCGACCATCGGTCCCGAAAGCCACGGCCACGAGCCCATCGGCCGATCGGGATGGCTCTCCTCGGCGGCGATCTCTGTCGCCGCCGGGCTGCCGGCAGCCGGCGCGTCCCAGGAGCGGGTGCGCCTGACGTCGCCGGCTAGCGAGATGCCCCTGGAGAGGAGCTCGTGCAGCTCTCCGATCACGGGCTCCATCGTCTCGCGATTGTCGTGCCGGGATCGACCTCCAGTTGGAATGGGATGTGCCGACAGAGAGCGGGCTCGTCGCGACGCGCCGGCTCCCGAGCGGGTGCGACAAGCCCCTGGCAAGCTGGCCGCCGTGGCCAAGTACGACGCGCTCCACGACCACCTCGACGACGCGGCCGACGGTCCCGTCGAGATGACCTTCGCCGAGATCGAGCGCGTCGTCGGACCGTTGCCCCGCTCAGCACGGACGCACCGTCCGTGGTGGGGCAACGAACGGTCGATCGGCCGCCACGTCCAGGCCAGGGCCTGGCTGGATGCGGGTCGCGAGGTGGCCTCGGTCGACCTGAACGCGGCGCGCGTCCGGTTCACGGCCCGCTCGCTCGGGTCGGACCGGCGATGACGGACCGGACCGAACTCGTCGAGGCGCTCGGCGCGTACCGGACGGCCCGGCGGCGGTTCCTCGAGGCGCTCGGTTGCGATCGGTCGAACCGCGACCCGCTCGCCGAGTTCGCCGAGCGGCTCGCTCACGCCGTGCTGGGTGGAAAGCTCGCGACCAGCCGCGTCCAGAAGGGCTACGACCTCGTGACCGACGACGGCGAGACGGTCCAGGTGCGCTACCTGGCAAACTCCGGCGACACCTGGGTGAACGAGCACCTCGTGGACTTCCGTCCCGGCTGCGACCGCTACGCGCTCCTGGTCGTCGAGGATCTCGACGCCAGGTCGATGTTGGTCTTCTCCCGCGAGGGCCTTTCCGCCGTCTGCGCGGCGCTCGGCAAGCGCCACGGCGACCAGGACACGACGCTCCAGTTCACGCGCGCCAACTACCGTGCGATCGCCGCCGAGCCGGACCGCTTCGGGCGCCACGGCGTGACGTTCGTTCCTCTGGGATCGGGATGACGCCGTCAGATACTCACGACGCCCGGTTGATCCCCGTGCATATCGGATTCCGTGGTCCCGCTTGGATGGCTGAAATGGAGGCCATGGGCCGGATCGCGCGGATGGCGGCCTTGGCCAACTCCGGCCCGTCGCCGCGGCCCGCTCTGTGCGAGGACGCGTTCCCTTGGGCGTCGCTAGGCATCGAGCCGCGATGGGTAGATCGGGACACGAGCGACTGCGTCGCGGCGATCGAGCCCGGAGCCGACTACGGGGCCGGCGGCGAGCAGATCTGGCGGCTCGTAGCAGGCGCACGCGGACGTGGAGAGCAGGCCCTCCTACTCTCCACGCTGGGCTCTGGGCACTCCACGATCGCCGACCAGGTACCGGTCGACGATTTCGGGTTCACCGTTCTCGGACGTCAGCTGCCCGAGGGAGTACGCCCGCAACTCGCCGATGAGCTCGACGAGAGCCAAAGGGATCTGGGATTGCGGCTCCTCAACGACTCGCCCCAGCGCTGGTGGGCGATCGAGTTTCCTGCTGACTCTGACGTGGAGGCTCGAGCGGACTTCACTCCGATCCTCCGAACATCGGTTGGAGAGACCGTCGCGGCCCAACTGTTGCTGAAGGACTATCCGGTCAGGTGGTTCCTCATTCCGCCCGTCTCTAGGTGGCCCATGATCGTGGCATGGCTCGTTGAGCGGGCGCTGCCCGCCTACGTTCCTGGCGCCCTCCGACGAGCCCGGCAGGCGCACCTCGTCGATGACGATCTCTTGACGAGTTCGGAGCTCGAAGCTCGCCAGGCGCTGCAGAGATTTGAGGAAGACGCGGCGGAGAGAAGAGCGACCCTCGAACAAGCCCTCCAGGCAGCGCGCGAGTCTGGCGACGCCATCCGGCACGGCCTCCTCTACGGGTTTGGACGGAAGCTGGTCATTGCGGTCAAGGAAATCCTCGAGCTTGCGGGCTTCGATGTTGAAGACCTCGATGCGACGCATCCGAGCGAATCGGCAGATCTCCTGGTAGAGATCGACGGTCGACACTTGTTGCTCGAGGCGAAGTCGGCGACCGGGATGCCCAGCGAGTCGCTGGTCGACGACCTGAGACGGCACCTTCGTACCTGGCCGGAATTGGACACCCGTCCAATAGAAGCGGGCGTCTTGGTCGTCAACTATCAGCGCAACCTACCGCCGGGCGAGCGAGCCGCCGCCCCGTACGCTCGACCCGAGTTCGTCGGATCGCTTGATGTAGGGGTGATCTCGTCGCTGACCATCTTCCGCTTGTGGAGAAATGAGCAGTGGCAGGGCATCATCCGCGCGATCGTGGGAGATTGAGCGCTTTGTAGAGCTCAGCTGAGTCCTGTCACGCGAGCCGCGGCGTCGCGGCCCGACCTCGCCCCCGTCACGTACGAGGAGGCCGCAGTGGTCAGCCTCCCGGCAGGGACGTGGGTGCGCCGTCGCCGGCCTGTACCGCGCGGTCGGCGGTAGGGAGGTCGCTGCAGCAGCAGGTCGGGTCGCCGCAGACGACGACCCGGACGCCGCGCTCGGCGACGCACGCGCACCCGGCGCAGCGGAACTCCACGGGGACAAAGGGTAGGCGGAGCGGCCGGACGATCAGCAGGCTCAGCACGACGACGATCGACACGATCAAGAAGACGATCAGGGAGACGAAGAGGAAGGCGAACTGCGGGATGAAGAGGCGGACGATCGGCAGGCCGACGATGAGCACGATCGCCACCACGAGGAACGACGGCGGCATGTGCACGACGACCGGCACGAACATGAGGCCGACGACGACGCCGACGAGCAAGGCGATCATGTCGAGCTCGGCGGGTATGGCGCCGACCACGACGGCGCCCACGACGGCGCCGCCCGCCGCCCGCGGCCCGCCGCCGGGCTGCGCAGCGCGCCAACGCCACCGGGGGGGTGACGTCCGCGCCGGGCCGCTGACGCGCGGCCACGGGGCCCGGCCACGGCGCGCGACACGCCGCCCCGGCGGGCGGCATCGGCGCGGCCACCGCGCGCGTGCTCGACGTCGCGACGAGTCGGCGTCAGCCATGAGCACGACCGGCGGGCACACGGCGACGCGCGCTCGCCACGTACCGGAGACCCGGGGGTTCCAGGCGCCGCGCCGCACCAGAACGGGGGGGTCGGCCGGGGCGTCGCCCGCACAGCCCGTGCCGCCAGGCGCGGCCGCCTCGCTGGGACGGGGTGGACCCGGCGCGGTGGTTCGGCGGCGCCGAGACTCTGCACGTTCTACTCTGCGGCCTGCACCAGCGCCGGACTCTGCACCGTCCGGTCGCGTGGCATGGGCCTCTGTCGGGAGCTGCGCCTTCCGCGCCCCCCGGGCCAGCGACGACGACCGAACTCTGCACTGCTTCCGCCCGACTCTGCACGTCGGGTTACTCTGCACCTTGCCGGATCGTGCAGAGTTCGCACGGCCGGCTCGAGGAGGCGGGGCGTGCTGATCCAGACTGCCGAAGAGCTCGACGAACTGCTCGCCCAACTCCGGATCGTCCGATCGGACCACCAGTGGGTCGAGGCCAAGCGCGCCCGCAACCAGCTCCCGCAAGACCTCTGGAAGACGCTGTCAGCGTTCGCCAACGACGGTGGCGGCGTCGTTCTTCTCGGAGTCGACGAACAGAGTGGGTTCGCTGTCAGCGGCGTGGCCGACCCCGGGCGCATGGCAGCGGAGCTACAAGCGCTGTGCTCGCGTGCCGAGCCGCCCCTGCGGCCCGCCATCGACACCGTGGTGCACCCGGACGGCGTTGTAGTCGTGGCCCAGGTCGCGGCGGTGCCGAGGACCGCGCAGCCCTGTCACTTCCCCGAGCATGGGACCGTTCACCAGACATCCTTCATCCGGGTCGGCGACGGCGACGTCCAACTCCAGCCCGCAGAGGTGGACGACATCCTGGCGGCTCGCAGCCCGAACGATTTCAGCCGACGGTCGGCGCCCGACGACGCACGGTTGTCGCCGGCGGCGGTCGAGACGGTCTTCGGCGCGGACGGACCCGACCGGGACCTCGAGCTCCGCAGGGCGGGCGTGGTCAACGACGGCGGACAGGCCACGTTGGGCGGCTGGCTCGCCCTGGGCGAGCACCCGCAAACCCTGAGCCCGCTCGCCCGGGTGAGCTGCTTGCGAGAGCCGCGAGCCGGAGACCCGTCGGACGCGCGCCAACGGGGCGCTCATGTCGAGGGAACGGTAGGCGAGCTCCTCGACGGCGTGCTCGGCTGGCTGGACAAAGAGATGGGCACCGTGCAGGTCGCACGGGACGGGAACCTGTTCGACGAGCTGGATTTTCCTCGCGAGGCGCTGCGTGAGGCGCTATCGAACGCACTCATGCACCGGAGCCTGAGCCAGGCGACCGAGGCGACGTCCATCAGCGTCCGGCTCACCGACGACACGGTCGCGGTGATCAGCCCCGGCGGTCTGCACCCGGGCCTCGATCCGCGCCAGCTCGGTCTGACGCCACTGTCGACTCCCCGCAACTACACCCTTGTCCGGCTCTGCGGACGAGTCACCACGCCTGCCGGCGCGCGGCTCGTCGAGGCGCAGGCGTCCGGGATCGCCCGCTCCGACCGCCTGTGCAGGCAAGCGAACACCGCGCCGTTGCTGCTCGTCGTGCGGCCCGCGCAGTTCACGGCGTTCGCGCTCCGAGGACGCCTCGACGACAAGGCCGTTGCCGCACGGCGGCCTCGACTGGCGAAGCTGCCGAACGCCCTGCGCATCGTCTCGTTCCTGTCGAGGCTCCAGGAGGTTCGCGACCAGGACCCATCGAGCCTGCTGCACGAGGTCTCCTTGGACGCCGTGCTGACGGCGCGGCTTCTGGCGCCGTCGCTGCCCGAACACGTCACCGCCATGCTCGACGAGCTCGTCGAGGCGAAGGTGCTCGTGTCGAGGCCCCGCTTCGACCGCGTTACTTGGGAGCTCGCTGCCCCTGCCGAACTGGCGCAGAAGCGACGTCCGGTCCGCAAAGCAGCTCCCGAGCCGGCGGCGCGCATCTCGAGCCGACGACGCGAGAGCGTCGCGGCACTGCTGCGTGCCGTCGCCGCCTCGCCGACGGGGGAACTTCGTCCTCGCGATGCGAGCATCGGACTCGCGGATCGCGCGCTTCGCGCCACCTTCTCGGCTGCGGAGCGGGCCGGGCTAATCGAAGCGACGACCGCGAGCGTCCACTCCCCGAACCGCGCCTATCGCCTGACGGACCTCGGCCGACGGCAGCTCGGTGCCGACCCGGATCGCGAGAGGACCGTGGTCACGCGGCCCGGCGAGGACGGCCCCGGCGAGGGGACACCGGACTAGGCGGCTGTTTCTGCTCCGCGGAGCCCGAACCCCGCCCGCCGCCCGCATCGACGAGCTCCTCGCCCACGGCGCGGCCCGCCGCTCCGGCCACGGCCGGTGCGTGTCCTGCGGTAGGCGCTGTCCGCCGCAATTCCGCCGGTGCAGCCCCTGCCATCGGGAGCAGTGGGAGGGCGCGGCGTAACGTCCGTCGTTCGTGTGGACGATGCCGTCCAGGGCTCGAGCCTCGAATCGACTCGACGGGCGCGAAACGCCCCGTGGGCAACGGTCGGGTAGACCGTCGTCATGGACCCGGGTCAAGCACGCCAGGACCGGGGTGAGAGTTGGCTCGACACCCTCACGCCTGCTGGAGTCAAGGAGTTCGCCCGGCGCCTGCTGGCGGTGATCGACGAGACCGCAGTCCACGACGCCTCGGCAGCGGAGCTGGCGAGGCGCGGACGGTACTGTCGAGGGCGACGTGGAGGCCCCTGCGAAGCTGCCGGCGTCGTCGACGACGGCGGACCGGCTCCGAGTTCGTAGTCGTCGGGGAAGTCGCTTCCTCCGGACGCCGCATGTCTTCCGATTCTTACTGTAAGATTCGGAAGCGATGGAGCTCGGCGGCAGACCACTGCTCGGCACGAGGACCGACCGACCCTTCTACCTGCACCTGCCCGTCCACGACGAGCTGCTCCGGCTCGTCCACCGACGGACGAACGTGCTGCTCCTCGGCGGGCGCGGCAGCGGGAAGTCGACGCTGCTCAACCAGGTCGCCGGGGACCTCGAGCGGTCGGGGGTCGAGGTCGTCGCCGTCGACGGCAGGCTCATCGGGGACGCCCAGGCGTTCATCGGCCTGCTGGCGGGCCGGTTCGCGCCACGAGACGAAGAGCCCGTGTCGCAGGCGAACCTGAACCGTCTGCTTTGGAGCCGCCCCGACGAGGTCGCCGGGCCGCTCGACGCACTCGACCGCCTCGCCGCCCTGGCCGGCGACGCGCAGCGCGTGGTGGTGTGCGACGAGCCGCCGCCCGCGGTCGTCCACACCGTCTTCGGCCGGCTCCGCGACCGCCTCTGGCAGCTGCCGTTCACCTGGGTCGTCGCGGGCAGCGCGAACGACGAGGACGTGTACCTGATGCCGCCGGCGGACGCCTTCTTCGAGCGCGTCGTGCGGCTGGAGGACCTGTCGCCCGACGACGGGCGCCGTCTCCTGGCCCGTCGCGCGACGGAGTTCGACCCCGCGACGGTCGACGCCCTCGTGTCGGCCCGACCGC
>Ga0187876_1003122_pt1 | contig 11499 bp, 6 predicted proteins | sample June2016WEW_17_4_FD_133000 | JGI IMG/M metagenome (GOLD analysis project Ga0187876, IMG submission 133000) | Peatland microbial communities from SPRUCE experiment site at the Marcell Experimental Forest, Minnesota, USA - June2016WEW_17_40 | ecosystem: Environmental > Terrestrial > Soil > Wetlands... | reverse complement strand
TGTCTCCATGATGCGCAGTCGCTGCCCGTTCAGCGGTTCCTCCGACCAGCACTCGCACACCTCAAACTGGCCTGGAGCATCCCGGTACCGGCCAAGCCCGATCCGACCCATGACCTGGGTGCCCGCGGCGATATAGGGATAGAGTGATACCGCCTGGCCAAAGAGCGTCAGGCCAAAGGAGAAGGTCCATCCAGCCGGACGAAGCCCTCCCAAGCTGAGGGGCGACTCTATGCTGATCGGCCTGGCTATGTCTTTTCCCCTATCGGCATCAGGATCTGCCGGGGCAAACAGCGCGCACACCGGGCACCCAGCTAGCCACTCTGTGCCTCCAGCACGGCCGGCGCCGTGCAAGGTGCACACCTGGAATCGGAGCGCGCCGAACAGGGCGCCACGCACTGCCGCGCCGGCGTACTCCGGCACCTGCATACACGTGGTAGTTCGGCACGCGAATACGAGCTTATGCGCGACTAATCCCGTAGCAAACTCACCCATGTCTTGCGTCTTCATCCCGCGCGCTCAGACCAAGCAGCGCGCTTTAGGGCACATCGGCAACATATGGCTCGCCAGGCGCTGACCGCTGCGCTCTACCAGCCTTGAGATCTGTGTCGGCCACGTCAGGAAGGCCCGCACGCTGGGCGAAGGCAAGAATCATTGCCACGCCAACGTCAATGGCGGCCTGCCCTGTGGAGGTGAGAAGCGGTGGCCCGTGTTCTACATCGGCATTTGCCACGCTCATGCCTTTCTGCACGCGCGCTGAGATGCTGCTATCCGGGTGGAAGTGTACCGCATACCGAGGAATTCGTTTTCCTCCCGTGCATATCGCCACCCTCCTTGCCACCACAATCGCCGGCAGCTCCTCCGCCGCCAGCACCTCGCAGCCCGTGCCCCAGCGGAAGATCCGGCGCAGCGCGCGCCGGATGATCTGCAGGTCTTTGTCTGCAAGCCGCTCGCTTATCCCCAGGCGATCGCTCAGCGCCGCCCGCGTCCAGCGTCGCGGCGCGCTGCTGATCCACGTGATGATCTGAAGGATGCGCGCCAGCCGCTTGGTCTCCTCCGCGCGTCCGCACGGCTCGCGGTCTGTCGGATAAGCATGTTTCGTATGCATGGCACTACTATACGACACAACGCGCGCACCCGTCAGGGCGCGCTGCCGGCGCGTAGCGAAGAACCCATCCATCGGCCGCATCTGCCGTGTCCGTGCCATCAGCGTTCCCGGGCAGCTCCGCCCAGCTGCAGGCTTTCAAGGGCAGGTCCTTTCCTGCTGTCGTAGAGTCACGGCGGCCGAGGCGGACTAAAGTCCACGCTAGGCGAGCCGTGAGGCTCCCCGGACTGAAGTCCGGGGCATCAATGCCGCACCACACCCGCTGCAGGCGCACCACCGGCTTGTACGATCGCACCAGGTTCGGTCCCTCTGCAATACCTACCCTTGTGAGCCGGCTGCAGGGGGCGCAGTTCGCCGGCAAGCGCGCGGGTAAGCACACGCGCCGACGCGGGTGATGCTGCCCAACCAGCACACGGCGCTGCCTCGGGGTCACTATAGAGGCCATGGTGTGGCCTGCATGCGTCGTGGCGATGCGGGATGGCGCTTGGGCGATCCGGGGACGGGCGGGACGCCCGCGCTCCCGGCAGCGTGCGGGGCGATGCAGGATGGCGCTTGGGCGATCCGGGGACGGGCGGGACGCCCGCGCTCCCGGATCCGCCTTTTCTCGTGGGTGATCACTTTCTTCGGGTCCGCCCGACGCGCAACGGTGTAGTTCTCGCCACGGCTACTGAGACGGGCTACCGCAGCACAACCGCTTTTGGCGCAGAACCAGCAGATTACCGAGAAGATCTTCATAGTGTACGGCGCGGAATGGGGAAGGATTGTGTCTATAATGAGAGTATATTTACGCTATACCTTGACAGGGCGCCATGGCCGGCTCATAATTCAGGCAGTGCGGCGTGCACGTAGTACGCTGCCACTGTCGTCTTGCCGCGCGTCACTTCCTCGAGTGCATTGAGGTGCTCGCCTATTCCGGTCACCTGGCCGGCTAGAAGTGATGGAAGGTGCAGCGGTGTCTCCACACGTCGAGACTGACGTTGATGACGATGCCCTCGAGCGGGCAGCGGCCACGAGGGCCGCGGCTGGTGTGATTCGCCAGCTTGCGGCACAGCTCGAGACCGCGGGATACGCGGCGAACGTGTTGCGAGCATCAGACGGGATTACGTCGGGCCATGCACGAGCTGTCGATCTGGCGCTCACGACGCTGGCGGCCGCGCTCTCCGAGCGGGAGGTGAGCGAGCTTGTGCACGCGCTACGGTACGCGGCGACAGTGGCGACCGAGGCGCAGGCGGATGAACGCTGCGAGTTCTGCGGTGCGGCGATCGAGCCGTGGTCGATTTTGGTCGACGAATCCTATGACGATGACGCAGTGGCTATCTTCGTCCGCTACTTCTGGGATCAGTACGGCTGCACGCTCTGCAAGGGCTGCCACCGGGCGGTTCACCGGACGCGTTGGCAGGCTGCCTTGCCGATGTAGGTACTTCATCGCGGCCAAGGGCCGTGCTCGCATATCTCGGCAGCACGGATGCTCTTGATGGCGAGATACGCGAGCACAGGGCCAAGCCTGGTCAGTAGCAGGATCCCGGCGCGCCGGGGCCAGGATAGCCCCAGCCGAGGCGCGGCACGAAGGCAACGCACGAGATGGCTTCAGGTTGATTCGTCCTAACGCGGCCTGGGCCGCAGATAAACAGACTATTGCCATTCGTACAGGCCGGCGCTAGTATCATTCCGGAACGCCACCGATTGTCGTCAGGCAACGGCATGTGCCCGGGCGGTGGTAGCGTCGATGGGCACAGTGGTGTCCGTTTTACCAGGCTCGTGCGGAACCTTGCGTGGGCCGGTGGGGAGGAAGCAGGAATGTCCAGCGGAGCGTCGCGTCGGGCAGCGGGCAGGGGATCGGTGGCGCTAGCGGTGCGACCAGCAAGGTCACCTGCGACATTGCGTCTGGTTCTCGCGGCGGTGGTCGTGGTGATTGCCGGTGTGGTCGTCTTCTTTGTGGTGCGCCAGCTCACCAGCTCGGCTGCCTCAATCGTGGGAACCTGGACCGCCCAGTACAGCGGCCAGACGGACACGATGCAGTTCAACAACGGTGGTACGGGCGTCGACACGCAGAGTGGTGGCACGGCAAAGGATTTCACCTACAAGCTCAGCGGCGACAAGCTGACGGTGAGCGACAGTGGCAGTCCTGCGATGCCGTTCACCTACTCCCTCAGCGGCGACAACCTGACCCTCATCGCGATCGAGTATACGCGGGCTGCTGGAAGCCATCCCGGTAGCGGGTCGCCGGTGATTGGTAACTGGACCGTGGCGCTGCCTGGTCAGACTGGAACACTGCAACTCAGTACCGGCGGCACCGGCGTGCTGACCGACCCTACGGATGGCCAGGTATCGCTGACGTACACGCTCAGCGGCAGTCAGATTAGTTTGACCGGCCCGAACGGCTTGTTAACGCTCCATTACTTGTCGAGCGACGATGCCCTTGGAGCGACGATGACCTACCACCGGGTCAACGGGAAGTAGCGCCGGCCGGGCAATCGATCAGCGCGGAGTCCGGTATCACATCGGCCGGTGGCTCCGGGGGTGGGTGGGCATGCGCTGGCGGGCCGTGTGCGGGAACCGGCTGGAGCTACAGTGAAGCCATCTGGTATCCGGATGCCGCGTCTTGGCGATGAAGTCTGTGGCCGGCACGTTTCGGGGACGGGCGGGACGCCCAATACGGTTCACTTAACGGGGAAACGAGCCTCCAGCTGCGGCAGGATGGCAGGGACGGGGCCGGCTGCGGCCGGTTGAGCGCGGGCTCGTCGCCTGACGACCACGCCAGCTCAGTGGCCCACGCTGCGAGTGTTTCCTCCCTAACTGAACCGTATTGGGCCGGACGCCCGCGCTCCCGGCCGCGTGCGCGGCGATGTTGATCCCGTCGAGATGTCACTCTAGGTGTGCGGGCGCCTCACGGCACGACTGGAGTCGTAGGCGCGGGCGGACAGCACATGCACACCACAACAACCTCGTAGACGCGGCGCCGGGTCCCTTGTGACCCGTTCGCCTATGGCTTGCTGTCCGCGGACTGAATAGTGAACTCGCACTCTGCTGTCGTGGCGATGGTTGGGCATACGGCAGAGCATAAGGCCTTCGCCGTCACGAGATGTCCCAGTGCGTTGGGGTAGAAAGGACCGTCCATATTAGAGTTCAACATGCCCGTGGAGATGCGCACGAACCAAGAGTCGCTGGAGCAGTAGCCGTGTCCCAGGAAGCTGGCAGGGCTCACCGGCACGACGTGCCAATCAAGACTAGCGGTGGTGTGCTCATGGCTGTTTAGTTTTCCGCGACGAGGGGTGTCGCGTTCTGTGGGAGCGACGGACGCTCGCGGTCCTGCGTCTGGACATGACGGGCAGTCCGCACCTTACTGGGGGCAGCCAAGATGCCCGCGATCCCGGTATCGCCGTCCTGCAACAAACACTAAATGGCCATGGCCTATGGGGGCTGGCTGGGCGGCAAGCATGTGCGCGTATCGACTGCAAGCATCTGGGCATTGTTGCCGTGGAGCCGCACGCAGTACGCGCTACCCGCCGTCTTGCCACATATCGCAGAGGCGATAGCCGACATGCGGCTCGGTGAGGATGTAGCGGGGGTGGGCGGGGTCGGACTCGATTTTGACGCGCAGCCGCCGCACGACCCCTTTGACGTAGTCGGTCTCGTCGCCATACTGGCTGCCCCAGACCCGCTGAAGCAACAGGCGGGTGGTGAGCACACGGCCTACGTTGGCGGCAAGCTCCGCGAGCACGCTGTACTCGAGGGGAGTGAGCGCTACCGACTTGCCGGCGACGGTCACGTGATGCAATTCGGTGTCGATGGCCAGGTCACCACAGACGACCTGGCGCGGTGCCGGCGCGCCGCAACGCCGCAGCACGGCCCGCACGCGCGCAAGCAGCTCAGCCAAGCGAAACGGCTTGACCAGATAGTCGTCGGCGCCAGAGTCCAGCACAGGGATAATGTCGGCCTCGCTGCCCTTCACGCTGAGCACGATGATGGGCGTGCCCGACCGCTCGCGGACACGCCGGCAGACTTCCAGGCCGCCGAGGCGCGGCATGACGAGGTCCAGCAGGATGAGGTCTGGTCTCTCGGCTTCGAACAGGGACAGGGCCTCGATACCGTCCCCAGCCGTCGTGACCTTGTACCGATGGGCGGCCAACGCCGGCTTGACTGCCGCGACGATGCCCTGGTCGTCGTCCACAAGGAGAATGTGCGCGGAGCCGCCATACGGTGCGGCCGGGTAGGCTGTCTGTGCTTCCGTGGATAGCTGCATGCTAGTGTGCCGCCCCTCCTTCGGCTGGAGATGACTCAGGCAACGGCAGCGAGAAGCGAAAGATGCTGCCGCCTCCCGGCCGGTCCTCTACCCAGATCGTTCCCCCGTGGGCTTCCACAATACCGCGGCAGATAGCCAGCCCGAGGCCGCTGCCAGACGGCGCTGCCGGTGCGGTGCCGCGCAGACGATAGAAATGCTGGAAGACAGCTTCGTGCTCCGCGGCCGGTATGCCCGGACCGCGGTCGGCCACCCCGATGAGGACGGCGCTGCTCGTGTGTTCAGCCTCGACCGCGATCGGCGAACCGGGCGGCGCGTACTTTCGGGCGTTCTCCAGTAGGTTGAATAGCACCTGGAACATCCGATCGTAATCGACATAGAGCAACGGCATGGTGGAGGGTACATGCCGCTCTACCGGCCGTGTGGCGTCGTCTCCGAGCGCCGCCGCTACGGCATCGTCGATCAGGCTGGGCACTTCCACCCAGTCGCGATCGAGCGGCAGTACACCCGCCTCGATGCGCGAGAGGTCAAGTACTTGGTCGACCAGCCGACCCAGGCGGGCGGTCTGGCCGGCGATATTCTGCAGCAGCTGCTCTTGCAGCGGCAGTGCCTGGAGGCTCTCGCCGTCCAGCAGGCCTTCGATGGAGGCGTGGATGGCGGTAAGCGGGGAGCGAAGGTCGTGCGAGATCATGGCCAGGAAGGCGCTCTTGAGGCGGTCGGCTTCCCGGAGCGCCTCTACATCGCGGGCGGCACGGGCACGCTGCTCGTTTTCGAGGGCCAGGCCGAGCTGCTGGCCGATGGCCGTGAATAGGCTGAGATCGTCGTCGGTGAAGGTCCGGTCGCTGCCGCAGGCGACCTGCAGAATGCCGAGTCTGGCGCCACCGGCTGCCAGCGGCACGACCATCACCTCGTGAAGTCTCGCCCGGCGGAATGGCTCGTAGAGTATGCGCTCGTCGGTTGCAGCATCGCGGATGAGCATCGATTCACCGGTTTGCATGACGTAGCTCTCCTGTAGCGGAACCGGGTGCGCGCGGAGTTCTTCGATCAGACTTGCCGGCAACCCACGATAAGCAGCCAGCGTGAGCCGGCCAGCGGCCTCGTCACGCAGGAGCACCAGCCCGGCGGATAGCCCCAGAATCTCGGCGATCCGGTCCACGATCGTCTCGAGATGCCTGCTGGGGTCTTGCAGCGCGCTGAGCAACGCCGCGATGGCGTTGAGAGCCTCGATCCGCCGGGCATGACGCTGGAGGGAGTCGAAGAGCCGCGCATTTTCGATGGCGGTCGCGGCCTGTGCCGCCAGCGTCAGGCCCAGGCGCACGTCATCTATGCTCCAATGAGACGCACCGCGCCGGGGCGCGACAATGAAGCCGGCCACGCCGCGGGCTCCGGTCAGCGGCAGCAGCATGAGCGAGCGGATTTCGAGCTGATCGAGGAGCGTGGCCGATACCAGGTCGGACGATGCAGCATCCTCGACGATCACGGGCTCGCCACGTTCCTGCAAGAGATCGACGGCGCGCGAATGCCCGAGGATTTCCTCCCAGGTGTGTTCACGTTCGATGGCAGGCGGCTTGTGGCGGTGCCACACGTAGATCGCGTTGTGATCCTGTTTCAGATTGAAGAGGCCGGCGGCCGCTCGGTCTAGTCGCAGCAAATGCGCGGCCTGCTCGGCCACGTGCTCGAGCGTCGCCTGAACGTCGAGGCTGGCGCCCACGGCACCACCTGCCGCGACCAGGTAGACCGCGTCGCGGGCCTGCAGATCCTCGAGGCGTGTCACGACGAGGGCGTCTGGAGCATCCGTCTCGGCACATGTCACCGCGGAGGGTTTGGCTTCGAGCACCGAACCCGGCAGCAGGAGGGGCGGTCCGGTGCCTTCGGCGCGGAGCAATCGTGTCACGCGGGGATTGACGGGCCCGACTTGAGGCGTTGGGCGCAGCCCGTTTTCCACTTCCAGAGCGGCAGCAGCCAGCAGGCTAACCAGAGGGGAGCGAATCAGGCGATAGTCGCCGGTCACGTCGAGGACGCCGATGACCCCTCGGGTGAGCGCATCATGGATTGGGACGGCGGTGCACGTGAGGTCCTGCCAGCCGTCGCAGAAGTGTTCGGCGGCCATCAGCTGCACCGGGTGGCCGTCGGTGAGCGCAGTGCCTATGGCGTTCGTGCCGGCCTGGGCTTCGCCCCATCCGCCGCCGGGGAGGAAGTCGATGCGCGCGAGCCTGCGCCGGACGATCCGATCGCCGACCAGCCGCAGGATGCACCCAGTGGCATCGGCCAGTGCCACCACGTAGCCGGATTCAGCCAGCATGTCGGCCAGATACCGCATTACGGGTTCGGCGGCCTGCATCAGCAGGGCGTTTGCCTCCCATCGCTCCCGCAGCTGGACGTCGCGGGCGATGGCGGCCGGCGCGTAGCGCAGCAGCGGATCGACGTGCAAGGCCTGACAGCGCCGCCACGACTCCAGGATCAGTGGGCGGAGTGCGTCAGGCGCGGTGCGCTCGGTGTCGCGAAAGCGATCGCGTATCGCCAGCAGTTGCCCGGCGGTACGCTCAATGTCCGCGGGTGAGGCGATAGAGAGTTGGACGGGGAGCGACTGGGAGATCATGGCCTGCCGAGGCTCCTTCAAGCTGGCGTGGGCGGTGATCCGGCGATATCGCGTGAGGGCCTCTGTTGTAGGAGTAGCAGTTTGGGGCCTGTGCGTCTACGGCCGACGGCCTGCCTTGGGCCTTCTGCGAGCGTTTTTCACTGCTTTTTCACCGCCGGGGCGGCGAATCTCACCGGTGTATCACCGTGACACAGGTATGGTTAGGTAGAAACCCTGCGCATGCTGGATTCGGCTGTGTTCACTCGTGAATACGGCTGGGCGTGCAGCGAAGGGAACGTCATCACTAGAGGATTCGCTCGTTGGGGGAGCGAAACCGTCGCCTCCGCACTGCCAGGCAGGAAGCCCTGCCTGGCTGCGACGCGCCTGCAGGCGCCGGAGGCGGGAAGGAGTGCACCTTGAACAACCACACCACGGCCCACCAGCCGGGCGAGCAGCCCTATCGCAGCCTGGCGCTGGTGCTGCGCGGGCGATCGGGCCTGACTCAGCGCGATTTAGCAGCACTGCTGGGCGTGAGCGACCGCGCGATCCAGAATTGGGAGGCAGGGCTGAGCCACCCCACGGGCGGGCACCTGAAGCACCTCATTGCCCTTTACCTGCGGCGGGGCGTATTGACCGCGGGGCGGGAAGCGGAGGAGGCGGCCGAGCTATGGGAAGCGCTGCTGCGGGGGGCGGCGCAACGGGTGGCGCCATTCGATCCCGCCTGGTTCGCCGTGCTACCCGGCCCACAGCAAGACACGGCCGCACCCGAGCCACATGAGGGCCGGCTAGATTGGGGAGAAGCGCCAGAGGCCACCGCGCTTGTCGATCGAGATGAGGAACTCGCCACGCTGTCACATTGGCTGCTGGTCGAGCGCTGCCGGCTGGTAGTCTTGCTCGGGCTGGGAGGTATCGGCAAGACCGCGCTGGCCGCCCGGCTAGCGCACGACGTGACCCCCGCGTTCGAGGTAGTGTGCTGGCGAAGCCTGCGCGATGCTCTGCCCGTGGACGAGTGGCTGGGCGAGGTCATCGGCACCCTCGATCCATCCCAGACCGCATTGCCTACCGTGCCTGGAGCGCGGCTGCGACTCCTGATCAGGCTCCTGCGGGAGCGCCGGGCTCTGCTGGTCCTGGATAATCTGGAGACGGTGCTGAAGGCCGGCGAACCGGCCGGGCAATACCTTGACGGGTATGCAGGTTACGGTGAGATACTGCGCCAGCTTGGCGAGAGCGGCCATCAGAGCTGTCTACTGGTGACCGGGCGCGAGGCGCCTCCGGAGCTAGGCCTGCTGGCGGGGGAAGCCACACCGGTTCGCCTGTGGCGGGTGGAGGGCCTGGACGTGGGGGCGGGGCGAGCCCTGCTGCAGGACAAAGACCTGGCCGGAGATGACGCTGCCTGGCGCGAGCTTGTCGATCGTTATGGCGGCAATCCGCTGGCGCTGAAGCTCGTCGGGCGGGTCATCGCCGACTTGTTCGGGAGCAACATCGGCCAGTACCTAGGGTACGTCGCCAAGACGTATGGGGCTGTGTTTGGCGGCTTGCGGCGGCTGCTGGACGAGCAGATCACGCGGCTGTCGCCGCTGGAGCAGACGCTGCTGTACTGGCTGGCCGTAGAGCGGGAAGCAGTGCGACCCGAGGTGCTGGCGGCTGACCTTGGGCCAGCGGCCACCCGAGGCGAGCTGATCGAGTCTCTCGAAGGACTGCGACGACGATCGCTACTCGAACGAGGAGCGCAGGACAAGGCCCTTACGCTGCAGCCGGCGGTGCTGGAGTACGCCACTGAACGGCTGATCGATAGCCTCGCGCAGGAGGTCACTGCGCAGCGCCCCGCACTACTGGTGAGCCATGCCGTGGTGCAGGCCACGGCAAAGGACTATGTCCGGCGCACTCAGGAGCGACTCATCGCCCAGCCGCTGTTGGAGCGCCTGGCACAAGCCGGCAGGTCGGAGGCCGAGGTCGAGCGGGCACTGCTGGACCTGCTCGGCGGCTGGCGGGATGCGCCTGATGCTGCCCAGGGCTATGGGCCGGGAAACGTGGTGAACCTGTTGCGGCTCCAGCGGGGTAATCTGCACAATGCCGACCTTTCGCACCTGGCTATCCGACAGGCATACCTGCAGGGTACCGAAGCGCAGGGTGCACGGTTGACCGGCACTTACCTCGAGAAGGTGGTTCTGGCTGATGCGTTCAACTACCCCACCTGTGTCGCGCTCTGTGCATCCGGCACCCACGTTGCCGCGGGCACCGCTACGGGTGAGGTGCGGCTGTGGCGAGTTGCCGACCGCACTGTGCTGTTGGGGGTGCAGATTCACGCCCGACCGGTGCTGGCCGTGGCGCTGAGCAGGGATGGTGGGCTGCTGGCCAGCGGCAGCGAGGATGGTACTGTCCGGCTGTGGGAGACAGCCAGCGGACGAATGCTGGCTACGCTGCAGGCGCACAGCAGCCCGGTCCTAGGCCTGGCGCTCGCTCAGGGCGGCAGGCTGCTGGCCAGTGGCGGCGAGGATGGGACGGTCAGGCTCTGGGAGATGCCTACCGGACGACTGCTGGGAACGGTGGATGGGCAGAGCGGCGCGGTTCTGGGCGTGGCGCTCGCCCAGGACGGCCGGCTGCTGGCCAGGGGCAGCACGGATGGGGCGGTCCGATTGTGGGAACTGCCGACAGGGCAGCTGCTGGCTTCGCTCACGGGGCACGCCGGCCCTGTCGACGGCATCGCTCTCAGCGGCGACGGCCGGATTCTGGCCAGCGGCAGTCACGATGGTACCGTCAGGCTGTGGGAGGTACCCTCCGGGCGGCCGCTGGCGACCTTCGAGTGGGAGGGCGGGGGCGTGCAGGGCGTGGCGCTGAGCGAGGATGGCGAGTTGGTGGCCGCCGGCAGCTTCGATGGGATGGTGAGATTATGGACGACCAGCGGGCGGCTGCTGGCAACGCTGCAAGGGCATCGCGGCGGCGTATCCGGCGTGGCGATGGCCGCCGACGGGCGGCTTGTGGCCAGCAGCAGCCATGACGGGACGGTTAAGCTGTGGGAAACATCCAGCGCACGACTGCTCGCTACGCTGCAGGGACACACCAGCGGAGTCATGGACGTGGCGCTGGACGAGCAAGGCGGCCTGCTGGCCACTGGCAGCCAGGATGGGGTGATACGGCTGTGGGAACCCGATCGCGGCCAGCTTGTGGCGTCGCTGCGAGGCCATGCCGGGCCTGTCACCGGCATCGCGTTGTGCGACGACGGGCGGCTGCTGGCCAGCGGCAGCCTCGACAGCACCGTTAGGCTGTGGGATGTTGCGGGCAGGCACCAAGTGGCCAGCTTGAAGGGGCACATCAGCGGGGTCGTGGACGTGGCGATGAGCAGGGATGGGCGGATCGTTGCCAGCGGCAGCGAGGATGGCACGGTCCGGCTGTGGGACGCAGCCAGCGGGCGGGCACTTCACATTCTGCACGGACACACGGCTATGGTCCATAGTGTGGCGCTGAGTGGAGACGGGCGGCTGGCGGCCAGCGGCAGCTACGACGGCACGGTCCGGCTGTGGGATTCGCCCCACGGCACCCAGTTGCGCGCCCTACGGGCAGATCGACCGTACGAGGGCA
>Ga0187876_1003121_pt1 | contig 11503 bp, 9 predicted proteins | sample June2016WEW_17_4_FD_133000 | JGI IMG/M metagenome (GOLD analysis project Ga0187876, IMG submission 133000) | Peatland microbial communities from SPRUCE experiment site at the Marcell Experimental Forest, Minnesota, USA - June2016WEW_17_40 | ecosystem: Environmental > Terrestrial > Soil > Wetlands... | reverse complement strand
GAACCCGGACGCCGGCCAATGCGCAGGTGATTCTTGTGCTGCTGCAGTTGCTGTCCGAGTCCGTTGAATTCATCGACGCCGTTGCGTCGACGACGATCGCCACGTTGAACGGGCCTGCCAATGCGCCCCTCATGCTCGCGGTCGCGGTGGAAACGAGCGTAACCGAATTGCTGCCGAACAGCCGGGCGAAAAGCAACGGCACTGTTTCCTGCTGCTTCACGACGATGGCGTTTGAGTTCGAAGGACCGTAACACTGGACTCCAAAATGGGTCGTCACGGTCGTCAGGCACTTTAACTGGGGGTAACCGGATACCATCGAAACGCCTGGCAGATTGGCGTAGGCGTTATCGCCTCCCGATGCGCCGCCGTACGTGGTAACGGCGGTAGAGGTGCTTGTTGGCGTGGCCCCGGCCAGGGACATGGCCTCCGCTCCCGCTAACGCCGCCGCTTGTGTTGAAGCGTTGAGTTCATTCTGGTGAGAATACACAAGGCCGAAGTCGACCACCATTGCGTCCATTCCGAGAAGCGCGGTCATCGACAGCGCAAGCAAAGGAAGCACTTGCCCGCGCCGGTTTTTGTGCGGTTGGTTCCGGAAACTGTCGTTGTTCTGGTTCATTGGATAATCTCCGTCGTTTGCGCCCCCAGAGTACATGAGGGAAAAGTCATTAAAAAGATTGTGAGAGTGCAGGGATAAGTGGCGCTTACCCTGGCAGATGCACCCTGCACCATATTCGCCGCCGCCGCCGTGCACGTCGTCCCGCTATAGCTGGTCCCGTTAATCACATACGAGAACGAGAGACTCCCCGTAGTGAGACCGAACGCCGCGTTGTCGATGGCCCCGGAGGCCGTAGCGCACGGGTCCGCGGTCTGCCCCCGGCTAATCGCAAGAACCTGCGTTCCGGTGTTTACCGCATTCGTCAGGACCAGATAATTGTGGATGGCGAGCCCGAAAGCTAACTGGCCCGTCACAACCATCATAAGAAGCGGAAGGACCAGGGCGAACTCAGCCACCGCCTGGCCTCGTTTGTTGCCGGCGCTGATCCGTTTGCCTGCGGACCGGATTTTGACACACCCTTCAGAACTCGGCACGGAAAAATGACCCTCCTGTCAAACTAGTGCTTCTCAGCCGCCCGCCCGCTCATCGCTGCTGCCGGCGTGGTTTTATCCGGCCCAATAGCGGCGCTTGCGGGAGTTAGACAGCACAGGCACAGAGTAAGGTGTGCACGCCGGGAACGTCAATGCTATCGATGAGCTTAGTCCCATATCCAGCCCGATGGAGGCCTTCCTGCGTTAACCGAAGGCAACGCTGCAAGCGGCGGCCACCGCCGCCGCGGGCCGTCCAACGCTCTTGAGCCAGGGAGCACACGGAACGCGCCTGCTACGATGGCGTTCTGCGAATCGGAATCCACACGTCGCGCGCGAAATCTCTGGAAGACGCGGCGATTACCGCAAACAGGCTCGGCGCGAACACATTTCAGATCTTCTCCGCAAGCCCGCGGATGTGGCGCGCGGGAATCCCGGACCCGGCGGACGTCAAGCGGTTCCGCGATGCGCGCGCGAAATTCGATCTCGCGCCGCTGGCCATACACGTCAACTACCTGACGAACCTGGCAACGCTCGATCCCGTGATCCGCGAGAAGTCGATCGTTGCGTTTCGTGGAGAACTCGACCGGGCCGCGATGATCGGCGCCGAATATCTGGTGCTTCATCCGGGGAATTACAAGGGCCAGTCGGTCGAACAGGGGTTGGCCGCGTTCGTGCTTGGGCTTGCGGAAGCCGCGCGCGGCTTTCGCGCTCCGGGGCTGACCGTGCTGCTGGAGAATACGGTCGGGTCGGGCAGCCAGATCGGCGGGAAGTTTCAGGAATTGCGCACGATACGGGACCTTGCGGCGCGCGAGACGGATTTGCCGATTGCTTATTGCCTCGATACTTGTCACTTACTGGCGTCCGGCTACGACGTGGCGAGCGCCGTTGGGCTGAAGCGTTGTATCGAAGAGTCGGACAGTGTGTTGGGGTTGGATCTGGTGCGGGTGATTCACGCGAACGATTCCAAGGGCGGATTGAACTCGCATCTCGATCGTCACGCCAATATCGGGGAAGGGCAGATCGGAGAGGCAGGATTCCGCCGGATATTGGCGCATCCGAAGCTGCGAGCAAAACCCTTTATCCTCGAAACTCCGGTTGATGAAGAGGGTGACGACCAGAAGAACGTCGACGCGTTGAAACGGCTCAGTTTGCGAAACTGAAGTTTCGCCCCCTGATCAATGCCCGAAAAGACGTACGACCACAATCAGATCGAGTTGAAATGGCACGAGCGGTGGAAAGATGAAGGCCTTTACCGGGCCGAGGAAAATTCCACCAAGCCGAAGTATTACGTCCTTGAGATGCTGCCTTACCCTAGCGGAGCCCTCCATATCGGGCATATCCGTAACTACTCGATCGGCGATGCGCTGGCGCGCCACATGTGGATGCGCGGTTACAACGTGCTGCATCCGATGGGTTGGGATGCGTTCGGGCTCCCCGCGGAAAACGCGGCCATCGCGAACCAGCGGCCGCCCCGCGAGTGGACCCTCGCCAACATCGAAAAAATGAAGCGCACGCACCGGCGCTTCGCGTTCTCCTACGATTGGGACCGCGAGGTCACAACCTGCGAACCCGAATATTACCGCTGGAATCAGTGGTTCTTTCTGCGCATGATCGAGCGCGGCCTGGCTTATCGCAAGCAGGCTCTGGTGAACTGGTGTCCGCTCTGCGCGACGGTGCTCGCGAACGAGCAGGTGGTCGACGGTTGCTGCTGGCGGCATGAAACCACGCCGGTCGAACAACGCGCTCTCGAACAATGGTTCCTGCGCACGACCGCGTATGCCGACGAACTCTTGAGGGACATCGCACAACTGGAAGGCGCATGGCCGGAGCGCGTGTTGACCATGCAGCGCAACTGGATCGGCCGCAGCGAAGGCGCGGAGGTTGATTTCACGGTTGCGGGATACGGCCCGGTACGTGTTTTTACGACCCGCATCGACACTATCTATGGGGCTACCTGTCTGATTCTGGCGCCCGAGCACGAGATCGTCGCGACCAGGCTGGGACCGGAGGCTCAGGCGGCGGCAAAGAAAATGATCGATGCACGCGCGCAGCAAGGTCCCGGCGATGTGGAGAAAGAAGGCTTCGATACCGGTTTGCGGGCCATGAACCCGTTCGCCACTGATCCATTGAACCGGGAAACGATCCCGGTTTGGGTAGGCAATTTCGTGCTGATGGGGTATGGCACGGGAGCCATCATGGCCGTTCCGGCGCACGATCAGCGCGATTTCGAGTTCTGCAGGAAGTACGGGATCGATATCCGGCCGGTGATTCGGCCCGTCAATGGCGAACTCGCCGACCCGGCAACGATGACCGACGCATCCGACGACTACGGGATCGTTGAAAATTCCGGCCCCTGGAGCGGGCTGACCAGCGAGGAAGCGCGGCGCAGGATGGCCGAGCGCGCTCAGGCTGAAGGGTTCGGCAAACCTGCGATTACGTTCCGGATCAAGGACTGGGGCGTTTCCCGCCAGCGCTATTGGGGCACGCCGATCCCCGTCATTCATTGCCCCAACGACGGGGTTGTCCCGGTCCCGGACGACCAGTTACCGGTATTGCTCCCCCGGCAGATCCAGATCACCGGCAAGGGCCGTTCGCCGCTCGATGAAGTTCCTGAATTCGTGAACGTAACGTGTCCGAAGTGCGGAGGCCCGGCCCGGCGCGAGACCGACACGATGGACACGTTCGTCGATTCGAGCTGGTACTTCTACCGCTACTGCGACGCGAAGAACTCGTCGGCGCCTTTCGATAAGAAGAAAATCGACTACTGGTTTCCGATCGACCAATACATCGGCGGCGTGGAGCACGCGATTCTGCACCTCATTTACTCGCGCTTCTGGACGAAAATGATGCGCGATATCGGTCTCACCACGTGCGATGAGCCCGTGCGCAAGTTATTCACGCAAGGGATGGTGATCCGTAACGGGGCAAAGATGTCGAAATCGAAGGGCAACGTTGTCCCCGCGGATGAGGTCGCCGACAAGCACGGAGCCGATACGGCGCGCCTGTTTGCCCTGTTTGCCGCGCCACCGGAGAAGGACGTCGACTGGATCGATTCGAGCGTTGAGGGTATTTATCGCTTTCTCGGCCGCGTGTACCGCTTTGCCACGCGCAATCTGCCTGTTGTGGAACCCGGCGGCGATGGCTCGGCGGACGTGAAGATCCTGCGCAAGCTCCATCAAACCCTGAAGAAGATCACGCACGACTTCGACACGAGGTGGCATTTCAATACCTCGATCTCGGCCATCATGGAACTGGTGAACGAGATGTATCTCGAGGAGTCGCACATCTCGTCCGCGGCGATGGCCCAGACTCTCAGGATTCTGACTCTGATGATGGCGCCGTTCGCTCCCTACGTCGCCCAGGAACTCTGGGAAGAGCAAGGCGGCGACGGACCGGTCTTTAAGCAGGACTGGCCCGATTTCGATCCCGATCTTGCCCGCGAATCCGAAGTGGAGATCGTGGTCCAGATCAACGGGAAGGTGCGCGCTCGTCTGATCGTTCCGCCGGGAACGGATGCAAACGGCCTCACAAGCATCGCGCGGGACGATGAGAAGGTCCAAGCGCTGTTGGCAGGCAAGACGGTGGTCAAGATCATCGCGGTACCGGATAAGCTCATCAATTTTGTTATCAAAGGTTGACCTGACAATGCTTATCAACGGGTGCATGACATAAGAGTGGACTCATCAGGGCGATGAATTCTATAGATGCAAGGTAACGCCGGCGGTTTCCGCCGCCGGTGCAGTACCATTCGGGCGTGCGAACGAGACCGGCGGCGGAGACCGCCGGCGTTACCTTGCGTACGATGTCGCGCACTACTTGTCAACGGTTAACGCAGCGCTTCACACCCGCGCAATGGTACAATCTCGTGGCATCCGCATTATTGGTAAATTGGTGCGGTTGTGACGTATGTCGAGGCGCATTAAAACGCGCGGGGGTGTCGGGAGTGCTGGATTTTATCCTTTTCCGGACTTTATTCATTCTGATTCTTGGCCTTGCCGCCGGGTACTTTCGCCCTCCGGAGGATTCATTCTGGCCGGCAGCCCTGATGGGGGCGGCGCTTGGCGTGCTTGCGATCGTGCTGGAACGGCGTATCGAGCGCATCAGCCTGAAGCGCCTGATCGGCGTTGCGTTCGGGCTCGTTGCCGGCCTGGCCTCCGCGGCCCTGGTGAGTGTGGTGCTCGCGAGCGTCGCCGATAGTTCGAACGCGATCCATTTCACCCAGATTGTTTGCCTGCTGCTTTTTGCATACATGGGGGCGGTGACCGGTGCGGCGAAGGGCGAGCTGTTGAACCTTTCCGCTCTGGGCGGACTTTTCGGGAGCGAAACCGAAGTTCGCACCAACCAGAAGATCCTCGATACCAGCGTGATTATCGACGGCCGTATCGCGGACATTGCGGATACCGGGTTCTTCGATGGCGTTCTGGTGGTTCCCCAGTTCGTTCTGCACGAGCTCCAGATGGTTGCCGATTCGGCGGATTCGATGAAACGGAATCGCGGCAGGCGCGGCCTCGACATCCTGCATCGCATTCAAAAAATGGCGCACGTCAAAGTGCAGATCGTGAACGACGATTTTCCCCAGGTGCGCGAAGTGGATATGAAGCTGATCGAGCTGGCGAAGCTCTATCAGTGCAAAATCATTACCAACGATTTCAATTTGAACAAGGTCGCGCATGTCCGCGGCGTCGAAGTCCTGAACATCAATGAGCTGGCGAATTCGTTGAAACCGATCGTGCTGCCCGGCGAACTGATGCGGGTGTTCATCCTCAAGGAGGGGAAAGAATACAACCAGGGCGTCGCCTATCTGGATGACGGTACGATGGTGGTAGTCGATAACGCACGGCGCATGATTTCAAAAACGGTCGATATCTCGGTTACGAGCGTTCTGCAAACTACGGCGGGAAAAATGATTTTCGGCAAGTATGACGAGCGGGCCCAGGCGGCGACGGCTTCCGCTTCGTCTCGTCCGGACCCGGCGCCGCGCCCCGAGCAGGCGGTGGGAGAAAGCTGATCGTGAAGACTGCCGTAATTCTGCCGGCTGCCGGCCTCGGCACGCGCATGCAGCGAGGTGTCCCAGCCGTCCCGGCCGAGACAACCGGAACGAGCCGCAAGCAGTTCATGCTGCTCGAAGGCGCTCCTATCCTGGTGCATACGGTGCGCAAGTTTGTCGCCTCGCCGCTCGTGACCGATATCGTGGTGGCGGTGCGTGAAGAAGAGATCGACTGGGTTGAAGAAATGCTCCACAAGGAAGGGCGCGGCCTGCTAGGAGCGTTGCGGGTTGTGGCGGGGGGCAACACGCGGCAGGAATCGGTGGAACACGCGTTTGCAGCGCTCGACCCGGACACCGACATTGTCGCCGTCCACGATGCCGTGCGGCCGTTCGTGGAACTGGAAACGATTCGGCGGGTCATCGAGGAAGCCGCGCTGCACGGAGCGGCGATTGTCGGGATTGTGCCGGTCGACACGGTGAAACAGGTCAGCGGCGCGCAGGCCGGTGGCGCCAAAGTGCGCGGGACGATTTCACGCGAGCGGCTCATCCTGGCGCAAACCCCGCAGGTTTTTCGTTATGACGTGCTGCGGCGCGCGTTCGAGGCCGCGCGGCGCGATAATTTCTCCGGCACCGACGAGGCAAGCCTGGTGGAGCGTCTTGACCAGACGGAAATCAGCGTGGTCCTCGGAAGCGAGCGCAATATCAAGATCACCCGGCCGAGTGACATGGACCTCGCGCGGCTGTTCTTCGAGCAGGAAACGGCGCGGCGTTGATTCCGGGTCGGGGAATGCGAGTGGGGCTGGGCTGGGACGTTCATCGCATCGCCGCGGGACGGCCTCTGATTCTTGGCGGCATCACAATCCCGTGCGAATTCGGTCTTGCAGGGCATTCCGATGCGGACGTTCTCTCGCATGCAATAACCGATGCGATTCTGGGTGCAATTGCGGCCGGCGACATCGGGATGCACTTTCCGGACACCGATCCCCGCTGGAAAGGCTGCGACAGTCTCCAGTTCCTCGGTCATGCCTGCGACCTGGCGCGTGAGGCTGGATTTCGCATTGTCAACGTCGATTCCACCGTCATTATCGAGCGGCCCAAGCTGAAGGATTACCGGCTTCGAATTCGTGAATCGCTGGCGAACGCGATGGAACTGGACGCTTTAGTTGTTTCGGTCAAGTTCAAGACGGCCGAAGGCCTGGGGCCGGTCGGCGAGGGACGCTCGGCGGAAGCGCAGGCCATGGTCCTTCTCGTACGCGGAGACGCGACTTGAAGTCGCGTTTGCTTCAACGACCGAACAAATAGAACTCAGCACCACCGATAATCCCGCGTTTCGGTTCGGCGACGAGCGGAATGTCCTGATAGACCGTGCTGGTGATGTTGGTCAATTGCAGGAAGGGCCGGATGCGCCCGGTTGAATACGCCATGGAAGCATCCCAGACTGCGTAAGGATTGCCGGCAAAGCGATTAATCACCCCGATCCTGGTTCGCGCGATCACGTTCTTCGCGATGGTGTTTTTGGCGATAGATCCGCGCCACTCCACAACCGCACTCTGCGCCGGATAGTTAAACGTGTACTCGGTCACAAGATTCTGCGGCGAGGAGTATTGGCCGTGCAGCGCACTGAAGCTGACCGAAATATGCTCTCCCGGCTGAGGCTCGTAAACCACCGCCGCCTCCACTCCCGTGAAATGCAACGGGGGCAGATTCTGCGCCTGGTAGATATCGCTTCCAGAGGGTTCAACGTAGTCGATCACGTTTGTGTCCCGCCGCTGAAACACCGTGACCGAAGCGTGAAGGTTACTTTTCATATACGCATCCAGGCCGCCTTCGTAGCTGGTCGCGCTCTCTGGCTTGAGGTTTGTGTTGCCCAGCGTATTCGGAGAGCTGTAGTAGATATCGGTGTAGCTCGGAAGCCGGAATGCGCGGCTCGCCGAGGCCCTTAGTTTAAATCGAGACGATAACCATGCCGCGCCACTCAATGAGGGGCTTGTTGCGACCGAGTGAGCGCCATAGACTTCTTCGCGAATCCCCGCGGAGACGGAATACCGTCGCACCGAACGCAGGTCGTAGAACAAATAGCCGCTGCCGCGCTCGCGGCTATGAATTCCCAGATTGGTGCTGACGATCGATTCCGCCAGGCCCTCCGCTCCATAACTCAGAACGCCATGCAGGGGCAGTTTGTCATGCCGCCGCAGATTTCCCTGCCAGCTTTCGTCAGTGTGATGGTTGGTATAAAGGGCCGGATCGTCCCGGATCCAGACGTACAGATCCGTATGCTGGCGGTAAGCGAAGTTGGCCTCGGTGTTTTCTCCAAGATCCTGATGCGCGGAAGCAAACCAGGTTTTGGTCCGCTCCCACTGGGGCGAAATCGCCCCATAGAAATCGTTCGCGCCGAACGGCCTGTCGCTGTATGCGAACAAAAGGCTGGTGGCGCCAAACCGCGACTTGAACGTGCTCAGGGAACTCAATGCCAGATTGCGATAGTCGCGGTCCGGCATGAAGCCCGATGAAAAATCCCGCGCGAACCCCAATTCCTCCTGCCACCAGGATTGTCCAAAGGAGGTGACCGCATGCTCCTGATTGAAGCCGAAGTTCCCCGCGCCGGCGAGCAAACGGAGTTCGTTGAGTTCCAGCGGTTCCGTTCTCACGTTCACCACGCCGCCGATCGCGTCCGATCCGTAAAGCGTCGAGCCGGAGCCTTTCAGCACCTCGAGATCCGAAATCATTTCGAGCGGCAGCGGGAGATCGAGGTTAAAATGCCCGGTTTGAACATCGTCGAGTCGCATGCCGTTGAGCAGTACGAGCGTCTGCCCGAACATGGCGCCGCGAATGGAAAGATCTCCCTGGAAGCCTCCGGGTACGCGCTGCTGGAGGTCGAGCGCGGGGTCGAGGTCCAGCAAATCGAACCACGATTCGTAGAGCGGCCGCTGTTCCTCCGGCAGGCGAATGACGCTAACGTCGCGATCTGCCTCCGACAGCGGAATGGGCTCGGCGGTTCCGGTTACAACAATGCTTTCCTGCTGCTGCGGCAATGGCGCCTGCTGAGCACACAGCGATACCGCGCCGAGGGCGAACACGAGGCAGAATTTCATTGAATCTTCCACCGTACCATCCACGCGCCGTAACATAAGAGGACCGTTAGCCGATGGAAACACACCCGGTAGAATTGTGGACCTTCCCACTTACCCGCGAGGTCCCGACACACCTCTCGGAAGATGAAGTCGCGCGTGCCAACCGCTTCCGGTTCGAGAAGGACCGCGTGCGCTGGGTACGCGCCCGCTCGTCGCTGCGTATGATTCTGTCGAGGTATGCGGGCGAAGATCCCGGGAGCCTTTACTTTGGGTACGGCAAGCACGGAAAACCCGCACTTTTGCCCTTCACCGAGATTCAATTCAATCTCTCGCACGCCGGCGATTGGGCCATGGTTGCAGTATCCCGGTCGGTCCCGGTCGGTGTGGACATCGAGCGCATCCGGAACGAAGTCGAGATGGCGACTCTTCTGCGGCGGTTGGGCGAAACCGATTTGCCTTCCTCGACAACGGATCTCTATAAGGTATGGACCCGGCGTGAAGCGAAAACGAAAGCGGCCGGCGGCGCTCTGTTCGACAAGCCCCCAGCCGACATATACGCCATCGATGTCAATGCGCCTGCCGGATACACCGCATCGGTCGCACTCGCCGCACATGAGCCCATCGTGACTTACCGTACTCTTTCGTGAAGCGTTTCCGGAGAGGAAAAGCTAAAATGCGGAAGTGTTCAGCGCACCACGAACCTGCATACTGCCGGCGCTTGCTGCGAGCGTCTTTTTGATCACTGCCCATGCTGGAACGATCGATGCCATCGATGCATTCGGAGACAGCCTTTCGGACGTGGGGAATGCCTTTATAGCAACCGGCGGCGCTGAGCCGGCCGCCCCCTATGTTGGCGGTCAGTTCAGTAACGGTAACATTTGGGTGCAGGATCTGGCCCTCGATCTCGGCCTTGCGCCGCTCACTCCCAGTCTTCTTGCTGGCGGTACCGATTACGCCGTCGGGAGCGCGCAGACGGGGGCTACCCTCTACAACACCGGTGGTGCGGCCGACCTCCTTACCGGCCAACTCCCTGCCTTCGAATTAGCGAATCCGACCGGTGCCGACCCGAATGCTCTCTATACCATCTGGATCGGCTCGAACGATCTGGCCGCCATCCCCGGAACTGCGACGCCTGGTGCGATTGCAACGGATATCGGCGACATAGTCGGGAACATCGACACCGCCATCGGTGCGCTGGCATCGCTCGGGGCAAAGAATTTTCTGGTTGTCACCGTGCCGGATCTCGGCGTTACTCCCGATGCGCTGGAGGCACCCGCGGGCACGAGCGCCGCGGAGTCCGCACTTTCGGCGGGTTTCGACAACGCATTGGTGAATGGCTCTTCGCCCATCCCATCGCTCGCGGCACTCGCCGCCGGAAAGTCGATTAATATTTCGGTGCTGAATACTTACGCGTTGATTGACGCCATTGTGGCGGACCCGGGGCTCTACGGTTTCACGAATGTCACCGATCCGTGTCTCACCGGTGAGGTCAATTTCGCCGGTGGAACCCCTTGCACGATGCCGAATCAATATCTCTTTTGGGACGGGGACCACCCTACCGCGGCCGGCCAGGCGCTGGTCGCTGATGCGGCTTTCGCTTTGGTCACCCCGGAACCCACTTCGATCTCCCTGATCGTCGCCGGGCTATTCGGACTGGCCGTTGTTGGACGCTATTTTGGCTGGCGCTATTGTGGCAAATGATAGAAGCTTCCCCCGACCGATCGCATGACCGCGCCCCAGAGCGATTGGTTGAGTTCCTGCAACTCATCCATGTGAACCGGTATCGACTGCACGTGCAATCCCGCCATCTCATCGTTCGTCCCAGGCCCCCAGCGGACACGCTCGGGCGGGGAATTCGGATTGCGCGGATTTGCCGCCGAATTGTCATACACAAACTCCATCTCGAGGCGGCTGTCGGCGGGCAGGCGTATCGGATGAGCATATTGAAACTGATCCTGCCAGTTGAAATCCCAATCGCGGATGTTGAGCAGCCATTGCTTGCGGCCGTCGGGCAGAATGGCCCAGCCACGCATCTCGCGGCACAACAGGTGCGCGTGCGGAATCACGCCGACTGCGTCAATGGCTACGGGGATGGTGAAGTGCGCGCGGACCACGTAGTGTGGATCGCCTGCCGGGATATCGATGGCTGTCGAAGAGAGTCCCACATCGACAACGCGCCGCACCGGAGCCTGCTCGGTGAAGTAAAAGCCCACGCTCCATTGATCCTGTTCCGGCTTCCCATCCGGATGATAGTGGACCTGCGTAACCAGTTTCGATCCCGCCTGCAACGGCGGCGCGGCGCCATCCAGCATCCGGATCGGGCCCATTCCGGGCGACCACCCGCCGATGCCGAGACTCG
>Ga0187876_1003116_pt1 | contig 11516 bp, 15 predicted proteins | sample June2016WEW_17_4_FD_133000 | JGI IMG/M metagenome (GOLD analysis project Ga0187876, IMG submission 133000) | Peatland microbial communities from SPRUCE experiment site at the Marcell Experimental Forest, Minnesota, USA - June2016WEW_17_40 | ecosystem: Environmental > Terrestrial > Soil >... | reverse complement strand
GGTGGTCGTTGACCGGGAAAGTCGCATAAGCGATGCGGTTGGCGTCGTGCCACAGTTCGACGAATTCGGTCAGGCCGATCAGCACGTCCCGCTGCGGCACGCGCCGTCGGCCACCACCCCCGGGATGATCGCCTGCGGTGGTGCCGTCTTCGCCGCCGCGCTTCGCTGTAGCCGGTTTCCATTTGAACGGCTCGGCTGCGGCGACCAGCTTGCCGGCACGCTCACCGTTCCAGCCTTCAAGGAGGGCGTCGGCGGCATCCCAGCCGACCTTGCATCCTTCCGGTGGTGACAAGATCGCCACCGACACCGCACCGGCCGCGCGTGCATGCTTGGCTACCACGTGCGCATAATCGAGGCCGGCGCTGTCGGCATCGGGCCAGATCGTCACCGCGCGCCCGCGCAAGGGCGACCAGTCCGCCTTGCCGGCGCTCTTCGCCCCGTTCGGGCTTGTGACGGGGACGTAGGACGCCAGGAGCTGCGCTGCCGCGTCGCAAGCCTTCTCACCCTCAGTGCACACCACCGGCGCATTCGGCCTCTTGGCGAGTCCCGTAAGGCCGTACAGAGGCCGTTTCGGTGGCCAGCTCTCCCACCGCCAGGCGGCCTTTCCGCCCCCGGCCGGCTGCGCGTAGATCAGCGGCCGGAAAACCTTGTCGCCGCCGGCGGTGTTGAACCGGTAGACGTAACCGAGCAGGCCACCGGCCATATCGGTGTAGCGCCAGGTCGCGGCCGGCTTGCCGAGCTTGAAGTGCTCAGCCGGCGCCGGTGGCGCATCATCGGGCACCGGCAACACCGGCACCCACGCCGGCTTGCGCTCGGTGCGAGCGGTGGAGGAGCCGCCGGTGCCGATCGGCATGAAGGGATCACCGCTCATAGGGATCGATCCCGATCATTTCGGCAACCCGCAGCGCCGCGTCGCGCTGACTAATTCGGAAGAGGTACGCCGCGAGCGAGATGAGATCGCCGCCCCGGTGGTTCACCGCAAAGTCCGCCCAGGCGCCCGTGCGCAGGTTGACTTTGAACGATCCCCGTCGGTGATCGACGCGCGCCGGGTTGATCGCGACCCATTCCGCGCTTTCGCGGCGGCCGTCGGGCAACCATCGCCGCACGATCGTGTCGGCATGGTCGAGCGCGGCATCGGCGATGCGCCTGAAGGCCACGCGGCGCGGTGTGGTACTGGTCACGCCTCCACCTCGATGTCGGTGTCGGTGATGACCTGTGCAGGTGCGATCAGAAAACGCCCCACAGCGCCTCGATAGGCTTTCTCCGTTGCGGCAGTCAGACGTTCGAGGTGTCGGACGCCAAGGGCAAGCCCGTTCCGACCGGCCCGCATCGAACCGTCTTTCGCGCGAAACCAGACGCGCGTGTCGAAGCGCCACCGGCCGGTGTATTCGACGAGCTCGACCACAAGCTGATGATCGTCGTCGAGCCACCATTCGTCGATCGCGACGCGGTGCGTCATGGGCCGCTCACGCGCCGCGATCTGATGAAGTAAGCCGACAGCGCGCCCTCATCATCGAAATCCTCGTGAGCCGTGTAGAACGGCGGTCGGTCGCCGTGCTGCAGCGCGTAGTCTTGCACATCGCTGATGTCGCCTTGGACGGTGAGGGGTGTCACTCCGACAAACGTCGTCTCGTCGGTGCTGCGCCGGTAGAGATCGACGAGCCACGCGATGACTGGAATGCGAAACAGCGCTATCGAATGTCCCGTCTGATCCCATACCGGAACCACAACGGCCCAGCTCGGCTCCGCTGGAATGACTTGTTGGTCGAAAGGCTTTGGGATGCCGCTCATCGCTCACCGTCCTTCGCATCGGCCTCGGTGGTCGACGTGACGGTGTGCGCCTCCTGGAACATCACCAGAGCGCGGCGCTGGTATCGAACCGCGCGCCCTATCTTGACGTAGGGCGGGCCGCCGCCGCGAACCCGCCAGGCCTGCAGCGTCCGCACCGACACGCCAAGGAATGTTGCGGCTTGGTTCTCGTTATAGGCCGCGTCTGGATCGGCGCTGATCGGTGGCGACACAAGCGCCGCTCGCGCCGCACCTCCGAGCAGGTGTTGTTTGGTGTCACTCATTGTGGCTCACCTTTTCGCTGGTTTACGCAATGGTGAGCGTGCGGCCGTGCACAACGCTATGCACGGGCCAAGTCGGACCATTCCCGGGCCAAATCGGGCCAGGCCGGGCCAGTCAGTCAGATTTTCAGGAATGCTCGCGCGGGACGCGCCGACGAGCTGCGGCAGCCTTTTTATACTCTCGCATGTAACGCTTAATGCTGCTGGAACTGGCCATGCTCAAGTCAGGATGCGCCTTCAGATAATCAAATATTTGCTTGTCACGCTGGCCGGCCCGGAGCAAGTCAGGAATTTTGCCTTCCCACAGCGCCATCACCGCGACGTGAATTGACTGCAAAGACTTCGGCAATTCGCTCATATCCAACAGCGGCGCCATGATGACGCCGGCCTTCGGAACGATCGACGTGATGGGTTGCGCATGGATAGCGACTTCAGCACCGGGGAGCTGCAGCGCCACGCTTGTCCACCGTAGGACCATCTTCTCCGGCCGCGCTTCAAAGAGGTCCCCGGTGTGCGGGAGAATGTAGAACTCTTCGCGTTTCCAGATCGTGTGCAACAGCGGCTCCCGTTCCTTTGACCTGGCCGTGTAGCATATGCCCTCGACCCGACGCTGCGTCAGCATCTCAATCAGCGTCGAGCAACGGCGGACAACCTCATCACAAAACGCCCTGTACTCAGCCGGCAGGCGTGGCAACGCCCACACGGTTCCCTCCATAATTTTTTCAATTTCGTCGCGCGAAGGGGCCTCAGGATCATCACGATCGGCAAACCACTTGAGCGGAAGCATCTCTTCATCGTGACCGTACACGGGCGAGATCAGGCCAGCATTGTCGTAAAAAGGCATACGGGCTGCGGCCATTGCCGCCTGGGCGCCTTTCCGCAACTCGACTACCGTCGGATGACTGAAAACCAGTCGATCTAGAGCGACGGCCAAGCTGCCGCACGCGGCAACCTCGATCGGCGTAAATGGTTCGGTGTTTGGCATCCCGCCTCCACTGGCGAGCCCACACGGTGGATGATCTGCGGGGCAACCGAGTGTGGTGATCGGCTTTCGGCTGGCCGGCCTAGCCCCGCGCGATTCGAATCTTACTCGCTACTAGATCATCAGCAAGTCGCTGGGCGCGATGGCTGCGTTCGTTATCCACCGCCTCGAAACAGCGCAACCACAGACAAACTCAAAAAGTCACTTCTTAGGGTCACTGCGCTGCAGGTGCGGATGACGGCACGGCCGACGGCGCCTGAGGCGCTGGGGGTTTAGGTTTAGGTTTTGGCTTGGCGTTGACGTGCTGCGGCGTCGGTTCCGGCGGCGCTGGTGGCGCCGCGCACCGTTGTGCGGCAAGGCTCGCAAGATATTCCTGCCTAGCCTGAAGCGCCTTGGCTTCAGTGTATGCGGCACCTTTGGTGTCCATCGCAAAAAACACGGGCCATATGACTACGCCCACGACTCCAGCGGCAACATTCTGAGCAATTTTGGCATTCTGCTCGGACGACAGATCCTCGGCGCGTTTGTTGTTAGCCTGAATCTCCGCGTTTATCATGGCGCAATCGCTGCCGACATCTTGTGGCTGCACAGTTGCGATCGGCTGCGGATCGCGGCCCGCACAGGCCGCAAGGGCGAGACCAACAGCCATCGCCGAAATTATTCCAACACGCATGGTAGCCACCGCTCTGCCAGATGTTCCGACAACCCGAGCGGGAAAACAAGGGCACTTCTGCAACGAAGGTGGGGGAAACGCCGGCGGCCAGGCGCCGTGAACTCTCGCTCCCCCTCCTACCGTCCGAAATAACGCGCGTTGAGCCACGGCGTCAGTGCGACGCCACCATACAGAGTTGGTTTCCGATCGTGCCTATGAACCCGACCACGATGCCGTTGATCCTCACGCCACCATCCGGCCAGGTTCCAACGGGCCCGGCGCCAATCATGTCCTTGACGATCTCCGTCAACAGCGAAGACCATCCGACAGTGCCGTCGCACGATCTCAGGAATTCGATCGCGTAAGCCCGGCCCGTCTCGCAATCGTCGAAATAGTTGCCGCTAGGCTTCACTTGCCAGGTACAGTGCGCATCAGCGTTGAAAAACGGCAGCCGATAGAGCTCATATTGCGATTTTTGTCGTTTTTGCCGGGGCGGCGGTGGCGGCAGATAGTCTTTGATCCGCACGACATTGTTGGCGGTCATCCCGCCCTCCCATGCACAAGCCCCCGGCGGATGCATTCCTGCTTGAGGCGTTCAACGGCAGTGGAAGCGGCGACGCGCTTCCACTGCACCGCAAGCAGGGCGGCGTCTTCCGCATCCGAGTGGGCGCGTCCTGGCATTTCCTCATAGTACGCGCCCTGATAGACGCCAGGGCGATAACCGGCGGCAATCAGCACATCGAGGTATTCGGCTGGATCGAAAGCAGCGTTCCCGGCCGCCTCGTTCTCATAGCCGCCCTTAGCGGCGATCAATCCGCCGAGCGACCTAACGGCATAACCGACGATGCGGCCAAGCACCTTGGATTGCACGTCCTCAGTCGTATACGGCCCATCGCTGAGGCCGGCGAATACAGGGATCCGTGCGAGTGCAATCTCGTTTGTTTTGCGAAATCCTCTTAGATCACTCAACCACCAGACGGGTGACGGCTCGGCGCCGGGGCCGGTGATGTTGAGCAGATCGGATTGCACCTGCTTGATGTAGCGCGATCGAGAGAAGCCGACTTGGATAACGTAAAGCTCGCCGTTCTGAATTTCACGATCGCCTAGGTCGACAATGGCGTATTCCCCTATGCGGAGATGAGGAGCCGATGCGTCATCCTCCACCAAGAAGCACCGACACCTCGGAGGCCGGCGATCGAACAAGGTCAATGCTCGAAGTTCGGGCTGGTGCTCAAACGGGCCGGGCGAGCCGCTACCGGGCTTTCTCTTGCGGAGGGTCATCTTCCTAGCGGGCTTCGCGGAACGAGAGCCGGCGCGCTTCCCGTTCCGATTGCCGGGAATATTGGACGACATGGGCATTGCTCTCCTAGCTTGTGTTGTGGATGAACACCGCCAGGCGGAATGCCGCTCAGTTTTTTGCTATTGATTGATTCGGTCATGGGCGCCCTGGTCGGTGCCTGTGGCAAGTCCCGGCGCGCGGATTCAGCCCCGCGCGTCGGGGCGCTCTTAGACTTGCTGATTTGCCCCTATGGCGTCAAGGGGCGGCAAAAATGGGTAGTGTCGCCGCATCCCCCGATCCCATATGCTTAAGCGAAAAGCAGGGGGTACGCACATGCCGAAGTATCAGGGCCAACCGTTTAGTTGCGTCAATCCGAGGGGACGCTTTCATACTGACACGAGCGGCCAACGGAACCCGAGCTACCCACATGGGCACTCACCAACGCTCGGAAGCGCCCTTCCTGCGGCGTTATGGGTTGATCCCAACGACCAGGGAAGCCTATGGCTGGAGCACGTAATAGACACCCACGGCGGCGGCTGGGAGCCGTTTTGGTTCATGTGGTACGACAAACACGGCAATCCCCGATTGACTATGAGCGGCACCTTTGACCTTGCAGCGTTATCGGCGATCTCAGCATCGCTGGCCGGCTTTGTGAAAGGCCACGACTGATGCCCCGAGGCCCCAAAGGCGAGAAGCGCCCGGCCGGCCAGGCGGTTAGGCATCGTCCTTGTCGTCCGCATCGTCCTGCTTGCCGCCCCTGATCATCTCTAATATTTGCGCGGACATTTTTTTGGCAGGCGCACCGGATGACGCGGCGCCGCCGGCCTCGTACAAATCGACGACGGCAACAAGGATCTGCCCGCTTAAGGCAGTTACGATCTCACCGAAACGCGCCCCCATCTTTTTTGCCTCTGCCTCAACCATCGCCACTACTGCGGGCGCAGTGTCAGCGGGAAAGGGCAGCGCCATGTTGAAATTAAAAGTTGGTGCCGCCAGGCGCATGTGCCGCTTCCACTCAGAAAGAATCCACACGATGGCATCTTCTGAAAGTGCAGCCCGCTTCAAAGCGCCCCGAATCACCGTCTCGATGTCTGCCCACTGGCGTTCATCAAGGCCGGGAAATTCCACCACGTCGCCCATGTGCTTTCTCGTCGTTTCACTGGATCATGATGTGCTTGGGTTTAGAGGCTTGTATGCCGCAAGCGCTTTAGCAAACTGCGCGGTACCCCCCAGGGTCAGAAACCTTGCTACGGATGGTCCGTCAATGGCGCTAATTTCGAAGTGAATGTGAGTGTCACCGCCACTAGCTCCAGCGCCGGCGCCGGCATAGGGTGTCTGCACGTTCGCTGGCGTGATCGTCTCGCCGGCGTGGATCATGGCCATCCCACCGCCGAGCACGTAGCCGCCGACTTCAAAGCTGCCGACGCCAAGAAAGGAAAGCGCGGTCGCTAGGGTTGTTGCGCCAGCAGCCGCTCCGACTGCTGGTGCAGCAGGCCCCACCGCCGGGGCGACGTTCGCCGTCACCCCAGCCGTCGTGATGCCCACCGAGGCAAAAATTGATTTAAGAGCGTTAGCTATCGACGTGGCAACGCCAGCCGTACCGGCGGTGGCGTCCGACGCGCTTCGAGTGGCATTGCCAACCAGCGTCGCCGCAGTTTTAGCGGCTTCCACCGCTAGCCACTTTACTGCCATCTGTTCTACAGATTCTATAAACTTGATCACCATATCGCCGAGAATGTGTTTCCACGCCGTTGCAAAGGTCTCCGTGCCAGAAAGTAGGCTCCTCAGCTGAGAATTGAAGGAGGACGTGATCGATGTCAGCGCAGCCTGCCACTCCTGGGCGTCTCTTTCGGCCTGCGCAATGACGAGCTTATCATGTTCAGCTCGATATTTCTGATCAAGCAAAAGCTTCTGATCAATAAGCTTCTGATACTGCGCCTCCGATAAGCCGTGGATCTGCGATTCCGCAGCGAGCGCCAGCAGCTCCTCAGTGTGACGGCGATTGAGCGCCGCAAGGAGTTCCTGCGTCTCCTGATCGTAGGTGATCTGATGCAGCTTGACTTCACCCGCAAGGATTTCCTGCGTTTGTTTGTAGGCAGCATCATAAAGCTTGATCTGTGTTTGGTACTGCTCCATTTGCGCGGTGATGGCGGAGGTGTTCGGTACTGCCAGCGCCGGCGCCTGCGGCTTGCCGCTGACGACGCCGGCGAGCTGATCCTGGATCTGCATCTTCGAGGCGAGAATGAGCTTGCCGAGATTCAACAGATGCTCGCGCATCAGAGTTTCCTGCGAGTCGGCGCCGGCCTTCCACTGCGCGCCGATCTCGCTCCAATTCAGCGTGAACACGTCCTTGGCGATCAATCCCATATTGATCAAGGAGCTTGCCAACGACAGCACCGCGTAACGGATTCCCTCGATCTCCTCGTCCCACAAATGGCCGGCCGAAATGATGGCCGTGAAGTCGCCGAGCAAGGTGGTGATGTCGCTGCCGACGCTAGTGAGCGCGCCGCCGAGCTTGGCGACCAGCGTGCCGCCCAGCGCCGTGGCGCTCGCTTCCAGCGTTACCATCTCGAGGTGCATGCGCGACAGCGCCTCGACGGTGTCGTGCGACATGATCGCGCCGGCGTTCTCCGCGCTCTGGCGCAGTTCTTCGATGCCGGCGCGGCCTTTCTCCAGCGCCGGCAGCATGCCGGCGGCACCGCGGCCCATCAGCGTCAGCACGGCGGCGGTCAGATTGCCCCCCGGCGCAAATTTGGACGCCGCATCGGCGATGCGGTTGAGCTGCTCGTCGAGCGGAACGCCGAGCAGCTCCTTCGCTGACAGCCCGAGCGCTTTGAGCGCCAATGCCTGGCGCGAAGTCGGATTCTGCGCCGACTGCAGATTGACCTGCAGCCGGTCCATCGCATTCGTCAGACTTTGCGCATCGCCGCCGGTCGCCTTGGCAATGAAGCCGAGCTCCTGTACGCTTTTGGTCGAGACACCGAGGATGGCGGAGGAGCGCTCGATCTGCTCGCCCATGTCGGCCATCTGCCCGGCGAACGCCAAAATCTTTTCGGCCGAAAACGCCAGCCCGAAGGTGGCGAGCAGGTTCTTTGCTCCCTCGGTGACTTTATCGGTCGATTCCTTGACCGACTCGATCGCCGACTTGGCGTCCTCGACGCCCTTGATCAGCGCGCCGATCGAGGCGGAGAACTGGACGCGGACGGTATCGGTCATTTTTTAGGTGTCCCTTCGAGGCTATTTTGTTTGCTCCGATTTACGGAATCCACTCAGCGCCGATCTCGGTCGGCAAAGTCACCCGCAGGCAACATTGCACTTGCAGCCGTAGGTGATGCAAGCCCAAATACCTAAGAAATCCCCATCCCATCGGCTATAATCGCAACCCGTCGCAAACTGTCGTATGTCTGATTGCGAAGGGTATGGGCTCGCTCGATCAAGCCGCCTACAGTGATGCACCGCAACCGGCGCGCGGCCTGGCGGCACGTCTTGATCTGTGCGGCGGTGAACGGGACCGCCGATCGGCCGGGGCCTGGATCGCCAGCGACTGGATATTGCGGTGCGACTTCATCAACATCCACGGCGCGCCGACAACGCTTCGCGGTAGCTACTGAAGTGGGCGCGGAAGTGCGGCCGCGCGGTGCGTGCCATCAACATCGGGCTCGCGCCCGTCATCCTCGTGTATTTCGCGTTCGTCAGGGGCGTCGAAGCCGAGCGTCACTAAACTCCTGGCTTCCAAAAATCCCAATAACCGTCGGCCAATCGCCAGGCGATATTTGGGTTGATGTGCTCGGTGGTGCCGAGCGAAGGGTTCACCGTCAACAGCGCCTTAAACGCACCTTTTCCAAGCGCCTGAGTAGATTCATGGTGCTCACACCCGCAGCGTGGTGTTGCTGGCCGAAGCGCTCAAGGATTGCAATTTCATCGGCATATCGATGCTGCTTGCTGTAGATGATTGCCAGTTGTTCGTAGTACCACGGCGCAACGCCAAGCCCGCTCTGGCGGGCATAGTCTTCCTGATGCTCGACCTCGGCCAACAAAAGAGTTTCAGCCTCATTTAGGAGCCCAACTCGTTTGTCTTCTTTGATGCGCTCGACTAACGCGGCGAGGCGCTCGAATTCCTCCCGCGTCCGCGCTGAACTCATACCGGTCGACGTGGCCGGCTGGTCACCGACAGCCGGCTCCGGTGGAACACGGTAGTTGAACGGTGCCACCTCCTTGCCGAGATAGCCGAACGGCCAGAGCTGCGTGCAGCCATGCAGCCATAGGTAGACCATCATCGCCAGCCAGGCGTCTTGAAGAGAGCTGTGCGTGTAACTAACACGCGCAAGCTTTAGATGCCCGCAGATCGCCGACAGCGAGTTGTCCCAATCTCCCCGTGCAGAACGACACGCTTCAAGGGTGCAGAATGTGGGCCGATTGAGCGGTCGGCGCTGTACCCGCGTGAGTTCAGCATTGATGAAGCCGACATCAAAGACGACATTGTGCGCGACGATCAAATCAGCCGAGCACAAGAATTTTCGGACCTCATCGGCATAGTAGACTGACAATCCTTCCTGATGCTCCAAAACCCAATCGGAATATCCATGCACCTGCGTTGCGCGCGGTTGACTCTTGCGCCCTGGATTGAAGATCAGATGAATGTAGCTGACCGGAAGCGAGCCGTCACGAAGGCTTGCGGGTGCCAGCCACAGACCACCGACCGTGACGACACGATCGTGCGACGGATCGAGGCCGGTGGTCTCTACGTCGACGAAGGCAACGGATTTCGGAAGACGATCGAACCACTCCATCACCGCAACCCGTGGGTTGCAGCAATCATCCCACAGCAGATGTACTAAGTCGATCGGCCATCTCAGGCGCCCCGCTTTAACGGCACCACATCGGCCACCTTGCGGCCGGCAAGCCCCGCCGCGATCCGCTCGCCAACCTGGTCGCTCAACGTGCGCACCGGATCGTCGGAACGGTTCACATAGCGGCCCGTCATCGCCAGGTTCTTGTGCCGCAACAGATCGCGCACCAGGAAGGCGTTGGCACCTGACTGCCCGGCGTAGGTTCCGACCGTGTGGCGAAGATCATGGAGCCGAACGTCGTTAAGCTGCGCGACGGTGCGGAGCCGGTGCCATGCCGCTTCGATCGAGGCTTTCGAGAGCGGCCGTATAGAGCTGGAGACTGAGGGCAGCACCCATTCCGACGCCTTGGCAGCCTCAAGCACTTTCAGAACTTGTCGCGCTGGTGCATTCATCGTCACAAGCTGCGGCCGGCCGGATTTCGTTTCCTCCAGCGCGATCGTGCTGGTATCGAAGTCGACGTGCTCCCATTGCAGGTTCAGCACTTCGGAAAGGCGGCAACCCGTGTACAGCAGAAGCTCGATTGCCCCGGTCGTGACGCGCCGGTAGAGCGTGCACCCGCCCGCCTTCCAAGGCAGGCCCACAGTCTCGGCTTGCCGAAGCGTAGCGCCGAGGCGCCCCAGCTCGTCGGCCGACAGGAAGCGCTCGCGGTGGTTTTCCGGGTAGCGCTCAATCTTCGAACAGGGATTGCTGCCCTCAGGACGCATCTCCCAGAGCTCTGCCAGGCTGAAGGCTCTTGAGCATATCGCCACGATCAAGTTGGCTTGCCGGGGTGTGGCGGCCTTCGCGCGATGCAGTTTGTCGATGTCCTGCCGAGTAACAGCCGCCACCTTGAGGGGCCCAAGCTCGGGTCGAATGTCGCGCTCAACAATGCCCTTGAACGAGGCTCGGGTTGTCGGCCGGTTTCTCTGATCGACATGGTCAGCGATGTAGCGATCAAGCAGGTCATTGACCGTCGGCGCCGCGCGGAACGCCTCCCGTTCGCTCGACGGATCGGCGCCATCGACCACGGCCTGGAAGATTTGCTTTGCCTTGGTGCGCGCAGCGGCGACCGTGATCTTGCCGTGCTCGCCGATGGTGAACCATCGCGACCGGCCATGCTTGTTGCGATAGCGCACGAAGTAGTAGCGCCGGCCGCTCGGCATCACGCGCACGCCGAAGCCGGCGAGCTTGTCATCGTAACGCACAACGGCTGCCCGCCCGCCGGGCTCGAAGCTCTCGACGGAACGCTTCGTCAGTTTTGGCATAGCTCGCCTCGATGGTTGGACGGCAGGTGGACGGCGACGGTCGACACGCGGCCGTTCAAGAAATCCCCGTCTCTATTGCGCTTCCACGGAGTTGGACGGCCTGGACGGCTTTTTGCCTCTATACTGGACATTGGCTGTTTGCCTGAAGCCCGCCGAGACCGACTCACCGTGCACGCACTGTGCACGCACTGTGCACACAGAAGGCATGGAACCGCAGCGCAAGCCATGCAAGCCGAACGTAGTGGATATCCCCATTTCATCGGCTAAACTCGCAATCCACCGCAGCCCGTCGCACCCCATAGAAATCCCATACAACAGATGGTTAATCGGGTCTTAACCTCGCCGTTCCTATGCTATCCCGTCGTTGACGCGGCGGGCGGCCCCGCTGTTCATGATGTATAGGATGACCCGCCAGGCTCCCCCTTTGCCCGTTCGCGCGG
>Ga0187876_1003115_pt1 | contig 11518 bp, 13 predicted proteins | sample June2016WEW_17_4_FD_133000 | JGI IMG/M metagenome (GOLD analysis project Ga0187876, IMG submission 133000) | Peatland microbial communities from SPRUCE experiment site at the Marcell Experimental Forest, Minnesota, USA - June2016WEW_17_40 | ecosystem: Environmental > Terrestrial > Soil >... | reverse complement strand
TCAGCTTATGAAGCGTGGAATAGTCAGGGAGTTGATGATATATCAGTGTCCTTTATCATATACATGGCATTTGACAAGCCAGGTGTCACATAATCGGGCTCGGTTTCCCAACACCCGATTACAACACAAGTAAGCCCATAAGTACACTTGCTTTCAAGAGTGGCATAGTGTATTATTTGACAACAAATGGCTTCGGCCTCGCCCTGCAGCAATGTGGGGCAAAATCGTTTCAATTTCTCCCTGAGCCAAAGAGTGTCCGCTTAAGCTCTTCGCAAACCTTGTCAAATACGTCAGTATCCAATGTTCCCGCTTTTCGTATGAGACGCTTCGTATCAATCAGGCGTGCTTGCGACAGGATGACGGACGCCTCCCGGCCCTCGACCTCGCCAATCGGCACATGGTAACGGCTTTGTCGTTTTTTGCCGGTGAGGGCGGCCCCGAAAAATACGTGGGCATTAAACCCTTGGATGACCAACACGGGTCTGTCATAGTTTTTTCCTGTGCCGTCCTGCTCAAAGCCGACGTTGACGCCAAGCGAACACCACCAAATCTCCCGCTTGTGATAGAACGGCGCGACTGCGTGGTCGTGTATCCCTTTCTTTTTGGAATTCCATCCGTCGAAATCCTTCTGCATTGATCACAATCATACCATTAACGAGAGGAAAAGGGTAAAGTTGTCGGAACCTCGCGGCAGCACAATGTTGCCCATTATGGCTCCATACTTGCCATATCTGGCAAGTCGTCACGTCTTCGCTTTCTCTATGACCGCGCTACCATCATCCAGACCATCCCTCGTTGGATCGGTCGCATCGCCACGATGCTGAAAACCGGATATGGAACTCAAATCAGGCAACAACCCTTGGGTATTTAATGCTGTCAGCGCATCGAGAATTTTGTCCCAAGTTCGAGGTATGTCCTGTTGTTGGTCACAACAGTCAATTTTGAGTCGATTTGCGATCTCTTGAAATGGAATTGACGGCTTCAAATCTATCTTTTTCCCGTTTACCTGTCGGTTCGAGGTGAAGATATTGACCATTTCACGTCTTTCTTCTGGTAGTGCCTTTTTATGGCTTAACCAGGCATTTCCAGCCAGTTCGAGGAATTTTTCGATGCGATCTGGGGATGCGTTCTTGGTACGGATTAAATTCGCCAGATTTTCCTCAACGGTCTTTTGCTCGAGGAGGAGGCTTGTCTTCCTTTGTTCAAACATGGCTTTGTCGAGGGCTTGATCCAAATAAGCGTCTGTCAGACGATTGAGCCGATCTTTGAGCTGGCCAAGTTTTACATTGAGGTTGCGTGTTTCGTCTTCCTGCCGGCTCGCCCAGGTCGTTCGTAGGTTCAAAATCTTGGTCTTGAAATACTGCTCCTCCTGTTTACTAAAACGGAAGCATTTGAAATATTGTGCGACCTGTTTCTCGACGATATCTTCCCGAATTGACGTGTTCGGACAGAGTTTATCGTGACATCGGTAATAGATTATTCCTTTCTGTCGCTCGCCGATGAGCGAATATTTGCATGTGTTGCATGAAAGCATCCGGCGAAACTGAAAAGCATGACGCTGGCCGCGAGCATTTATTTTGCCAGTTAGGACGGCCTGCACACGGTCAAAGAGCGCCTTGCCAATAATCGGTTCATGAATGCCAATAAACGTTTCGCCGGTCTTTTGGATTTGGATGAGGCCGATGTAAAAGGAGTTGTTGAGCAAGGTTGATAGCCCGTTACGGGTCACTCGGCCGCCGTTGTGGTTGCGCAAGCCAAGCCGGTGAAGTTCTTCGCCTAAAGTCTCAAGACAGTAGCGGGCGCTTCCGTATAACTCGAATGCCTTCCTCACCAACGGCCCCATGACCGGGTCGATGGTTTTCGCCTGGCCCTTGCCTTGGTCCACATATCCCAAGGGCGCGCGCAGCGGGTAAAGCCCCTGCTTCAAACGCCCGTAAAAGCCTTTGCGGGTTTCGTCCCGCAGATTTCGGATGTAATCGGCCGCAACAACGGCCTGGATGTCAGCGGAGAGCCTGCCGCCTCTTGATTGGAGATCAAGGCTTTCGTTCACAAAATGGATTTCAACGCCTTGGTCTGACAGTTCGCCTATTGCCGCCCAATCCCGGAGATTGCGGGCGCCACGATCCAGCTTGTGAAGAATGATGCCCTGTGCTTTTCCACCGCGAAGAAGCTTAAGCGCTTGATTGAATACGGGGCGTCCCTGCTTGGCGGCAGTCTCCATTTCTTCAAGCCAGATAATGATGGGCAATTGATTGCGCTCGGCATAACGCAAAATTGCATCGCGCTGTTCTTGCAACGATACTCCTTTTGTTCCTTGTTTTACCGTGGAGACACGGATGTAACCAATGTATCCTGGCATAGTGATCTGGGGTTATGAAGACTCTGACACCGGACATGGTATCGCACCCGTGGTTGATGTCAAATGGTCGGATTCACTTGCTTCCAATTCCATGCGCTCAAAAATGCGTAGCACCAGCATCAGATATCGCTCAAGATTATCTTCCGCTTCGGCAAGTTCCGCTTCGGTCAGGTGGGGATACAGGTCACGGATGGTTATGTCAGCTTTTTTGTCCATAGGAGCCATCATTTATCTTTGTTCACGATCCCAAAAAAGCGAAGCAGGCGCATGGCGATTTCCCGGGCTTCATCGTCCGACAGTATTTCGCCGAATTCTGCCTGATAAATGGCCTTGAACTCCTCGATAGCCTCGCGGCTCAATTTGTGTGGCGTCTTCATGCCGTCCACCATACCGGCGTGCCGCTGCCGGACAAAGACTGTTCCACTTGCCAAATCTGGCAAGTGCGGATTTTATCAATGTATTGACAAAGACGCAATAGTATGCCTTAATATACACTGTTATACCGAGCCAAGGCGGCCCGGTCTTTTTATGAGACTTGCCAGATTTGGCAAGTGGAACAGTCTTCGATAATTTCCATCAGCCGCGTATTGTGTGGCTCTGAATTCGCAGAGGGTCAGTTCAACTTGCCACGTATGTCTTCGTCTCAACTCACAAATTATTTAAGAACCAATCGAAATCGCCTCGCGCTTTGGCAGGAGGAAGTCGGTTTTTTATTGGGATTCAAGGGTGAAGACAAAGGGGGCAAGGTGTGCCGCGACGAGAAGTTCAAGCGCGAGCCAAGCCTTCAGATGGCACTCGCGTATGAGGCGATATACGGGCGACCGGTTCGCGAACTCTTTGCCGGCCTGTATGAGGAGGTCGAACAGGAAGTGGCTGAACGAGCCAAAATCCTGACTTATCGGAAGAATGGCAATCAGAACCCAAAGAGGCATGAGACGCTAGCAAATCTGGCATCAAAGGCCGTTGCATAGTCCGCCGCAAACATGAACCAAACAACATCAAAATATTTTCGCATTTTAGCTATCGCACTTTCTTTCGGAGGCTTTGGTTTTGTCGTCATGGAAGGGCGGAAAACGATTATTGAACGCGGTCGCCGAAAAGCGGACGGGAACAAAAACGCCCAATCCCTTGCAAAGACGAAAAAGCTGCTTAGTTTTTACCGACCGGACGCGTTGGTGCTTCAAGACGTGGAGGCCAAAGGCTCGCGACGCTATCCCAGGATCAAAAGGCTCAACCGGCAACTCAAAAGGGTGGCCGAGAAGCGGATGATCAAGGTGAAACTTATTTCAAAGAAACAATTGCGAAGCTTGTTGCTTGGCAGTCCGAACGGGACAAAGCAGGAAATGGCTGAAATGCTTGCGGCTCAGTTTCCAGATGAGCTTGCATCGCGGTTGCCGCCGAAACGGAAGTTCGGTAATAGCGAAGACAGCCGCATGGATATTTTTGACGCGGTGGGCTTGGCTGTGGCGTTTCGCGCGAGGCAACGCGACGCTTGGCGTCAATGATTTTGGACGTTTTCCGTCGATTATAGCGTCAACTACTCCATGGCGGAAGCAGACGACCAATTCGCTTCAGGGAAGGCGATGGCTCTTGGAGGGAATGCAGTCATTTGCCGTTGAAATCGCTTTCGCACATCGCCCAAACTGTCCGTTCCGTGGCGGGCTTACGGGCAGAAGTCTATTGACCACGCGGGAAAACAACCTCTTTCGGTGGTCCCTCCCCGAAAAATTCCGCCAAAGCCTCCACGTGTTGGCCGCTTGGCTGGCTGGCCTCTCCCAGGGAGCCAAAAAAACGTAAAATTGTTCTTGCCCGGCCCGCTTGCTTAGTTAATGATTTTGTTAAGAATTCAGGCCACATCTTATTGAAAGGCCAATATGGAACCGATTTCTACAACCAAAACTGCGGTGGAGGGCGCCGGTTTATTAAAAGATTTATATTGGGCTATTGCCAAAACAAAAGACTTCTTCAAAAAAATCAGGGGCGATAAAATCCCTGATTGTGGTTACATAATTCTTTACCGGAAGATTTCAGCCCACTACACAAAGCCAACCAAAGGCGTCTTAACTCACGAAATCGAAATAAAAGCGACAAGAGACCATCAGGCTCATTATTACGGGCGATATTTACATCGTTCAGGTAAAGCGAAGCTAACAATAAAATCTCCACACAGAGGGTTATCGTATGATGGTATCGTAACGGGGTTTCAAAAATTTACAGTCCAATTGCGTGACCCACTAGCCAAAAATCAAACGGAAAAAATTGTCATGGATCTTGAATGGGAGGACGAGGTTCAGGGTCAAAGCCCTGAAGTAGCTATGCATATACTTTGTCCGACTCATTCACTGGAGTTTTTCGCCGTTCCCCCTGATGGGACCAGCATGACCCACGCAGAGGGGCAAATCGGTCATCATCCAGGCGTTTTCATGCCTATAAAAACTGAGCTGCTAACTCCTACTGGTGGAGTTTTATACTGGAAAACTCCACCCCCAAAAATGAAGCTTACTTACCGCGTGTCTTGGAACTGGGCATAACTCGTTACCCTCTAACGACTGCATGTTGACAATCTCAATTTGACATGAGAGCATTAAACCAGATTCTGCTTTCTTGCGGAATGTCGTCCAACTCCCGTCCTTGATTATATGAATACGACTATCGTTGAAATGTTGGGTCACATAGCGAAGACCTTTGCCGTAGGCGGTTTGATTGGCCTTGCGGTAAGCATATTCACCATTGTTTTGATTAAAAAACTGGCCAAAAGGGCAGAGCTTTACGAATTGACTTATGTCCCAATGACACTTGTTGAGAGCAAATTGTGGAAATGCGTTCTCATTGCTTATCCATTGCTCTTTGGCATATCGCTCGCAGTGTTTTATCTTTTGAAAGAGCTGATGTAGCGGGGAATTAAAATCACAGGCCAATATTCATGTTGGCCTTTTTTATTAGCGAATCGTTGCTACAGGCGATTTTCAAGTTCGACATTCCTCCAGCCATCGTGTTAAGACAGGTGCGCATTTCCCCAGCGGTGTGAATACTACCAGTGACTCGATCCGGTCCTATTTGCTGGAAGTTAGCCGCATGGACATTTTTGGTGCAGCGGGGCTGGCGGTGGTGTTTCGAATGAGTAAATGTTGAAAGACGGGTTGTTTCAGAAGAATTAAGCACTTTGACTGTATAAATACTTTTGGAAGCCAGCGAATACCTTTCCAATTTCCCTCGGTTGGCCTAGATCGGCCACGGCATCGGCGATAGAGTCGTGGTATTTGAGCCGAAGCAACGGCGTAAGCTTTGCCTGATCAAGTTCTTCCACGCCGACGCTGACATAATGGGACAGAACGAAATCAAGGAATGCTTGCTGCTTGGCGTTGAATTGGGAATTGATATAGATCCGCGCATGGTCGGCGCGCACTTCGCGAGTCACTGGTGGCAAGGCATAGGCCACATGCGCCAGCACGTCAAAGAGGTCGCTGTTTTCCGCATCAATGATTTTTTGCATCTCGGCCAATTGGTCGTGCCCGAAACCCTTCTCTGCCAGACCTTGCAATAGCTTGGCGCGCGTATCTGGCGCGCTCCACAGCTTACGTAATTCGTCTTCGCTTTGGAAAAAGTCAGGCAGCTTGCCGAACAACACTTCCATGAACTGCTGTGCTGACATGGGTGTGCCATCGGGATGCCAGAAGGTGGTGGACATCATGTGCTGGATATTACGCGCCTTGCCGTCAGCCAGCTTCACTTTGATTTTCTTCGGACGTGGTGGCGGTTCCGGCCCCGGCCCGGGTCCTGGCGGTTTGGGCGGAACTGGCGGACGCGGCTCTTTCGGCTCCGGCTCAATCGGCTCACCGTCCCATTCTGGATCGTTGAAATGCAGATGCGCCTTCACGAAATCATAAATCGTGAAGTAATCCTTCCCGTCGTAGAGCCGGGTGCCGCGCCCGATGATCTGCTTGAACTCAATTATCGAACGGATCGGACGCATCAGGACGATGTTGCGGATGTTTCGCGCGTCCACGCCGGTTGAAAGTTTTTGCGACGTGGTAAGAATTGTCGGAATCGTTTTCTCGTTGTCCTGAAAATCCCGCAAGTGCTGTTCGCCGAGCGCACCGTCGTCTGCCGTCACGCGCTGGCAGTAGTTCGGGTCCTTGCTCGTCTTCAACTGATTAATGAGGTCACGCACGAGCAGTGCGTGAGGCTGATTCGCGCAGAACACCAGTGTCTTTTCGTTCTGGTTGGTCTGCGACATGAAAATCTCGACACGCTTCTTTTCACGTTCGCGGATTTCAATGTTTTGGTTGAAGTCCGTTTCATCATAAAGCTTTCCAACCTCAATTTCGCCTTCCACCACTGTGTCATCCGGCGTGAAGACGTAGTCATCAATGGTGGTCTGGATTTGCTTTACCTTGAACGGCGTGAGGAAACCATCATTGATGCCTTCCTTGAGCGAGTAGATATAGACCGGATCACCAAAATACCGGTAGGTGTCCACGTTTTCATCGCGCTTGGGCGTGGCGGTGAGGCCAAGTTGTACGGCGGGTGCAAAATACTCCAAGATGCCGCGCCAATTGCTTTCGTCGTTCGCGCCGCCGCGATGGCACTCATCAATGACGATGAAATCAAAGAAGTCTTTTGGGTAATCGCCAAAATAGGGCGTGTTCTCCGGCCCGCTCATGAACGTCTGGAAAATGGTGAAAAACAGGCTGCCGTTTTTCGGCACCTTGCCTTTCTTTTTGATGTCATCGGGCGCGATACGTACCAGCGCGTCTTCGGGGAACGCGGAAAAGGCATTGTAAGCCTGATTCGCCAGAATGTTCCGGTCGGCAAGAAAGAGGATACGTGGACGGCGGGACGGTTCGCGGCTCAAATTCCAACGGGCGTGAAATAGCTTCCACGCAATCTGAAACGCGATGAACGTCTTTCCTGTGCCGGTCGCCAGCGTGAGCAAAATGCGCTGTTTGTTTGCTGCAATGGCTTGCATCACGCGCTCAATGGCGATGTCCTGATAATACCGGCTCGGATGCGAACCACCCTTGTCTTCAAACGGCACGGCGGCGAAACGGTCACGCCAAGCGTCAGCTTTGGCGAACGTCATCGTCCAAAGTTCGTCGGGTGTGGGATAGGCTGGCACTTCGCCTTCCTTGCCCGTGTGCATGTCAATGCTATAGATGCCGCGTCCGTTGGTGGAATATGTATAACGGATGGCCAGCTTGTGCGCGTAATTTTTTGCCTGCCCGACACCCTCAGTCAGTTCTTCGTCCAGTGCTTTTGCCTCAACGACGGCGAGCTTGGTGTTGCGATATTCCAGAATGTAATCCGCCGTGAGCGCCTTACCGCGCTTGCCGTGGCCCTCAATGCGACCGGGAGCAATCGGATACTCGCGCCGGATACGGCTGCCCTCGACGACGCCCCAGCCTGCCGCTTTCAGTGCGGGATCAATATGCTCAGCTCTGGTTTCAGCTTCGTTCATGGATGATTAAAGATTACCAGTAAAGGCTTGGTGTAGCAGCGACCTTTTCAATTCCCCTAGCGTGGTGAGCTTCTGCTCATATACGCTGGCAAGTCGTTGGGTTTCTTCCTCCATTGTGTCGAGCTTGTCAGCGATTTCCTTCTGCTTATCCTTGGAAACCGGGAACTCCAGCAATACATCCTTGATGGTCGTGTAGGAAATTACTGGCTGTGCCATTTGATTTGCTCTGTTTCGCAAGTCCTTGTGCTCCAACAGGCGCGTCAAGAATTTAAGATTAAACGGGCAAAAATACTCGGAGATAAAGATGGCGTTATCAGTTACCCACAAATCTCCATTTACATACCGGACGTTGCCGCATTTAGCCCCGACTCTGCCGATGATAATGTTCTCGCCGGTCAAGTTTTTCTTGTCGTGTTTTCCATTGACACCATTACCGCCATAGACATCAATGTCGCCACTATCAACCATCGCTCTCACGGGAAGAAAGTCTCCGCTTCTAACTCTGAAGCATTCGCCGATTGTCTTTTCCGTCCACCCTTTGCCGCGCTGGGTGAAGACGGATTGGAGGTGACTGTCGAATAGGGCGCGGGTGTTTTGAAGGTTCTTTTCGGCGTTGGATTGGGCGGTGGCGATGCCCGCAAACGCTTCGTCCAGCAGGCCAACAATCCGCTGCTGTTCAGCGAGCGGCGGGACGGGAATCATCTGCGCTCTGACATCGCCATCGGTAACAGCCGGATAGCTTGCGCCCTTTTGAAGACTTGTCATCTGCTTGGTGAAATCTTCCGTGAAAAGAAAATAGAAGACGAAACGGTGGTCAATCCCTGCATTTGGCCGGAGAACGAAATAACCAGTGCTGCAAACTTGCTTATCGAGATTTTCCGGCACAATAGCGATTCGTTGCAAGGTGGGGCGAATCGTCGCGAAAAGAATATCGTTCATTCTCACGAGCTTTCTGGCTCGGCTTGGTGCGTTCTTTCCTTTCAGTCGTTGCGTTGTCTCAATCTGAAATGTCGTATTTGAAACGCTCGAAACGTCAATGTAGTCAAATTCTGTTTGTGGGGATGAGAGCGGATTAACCGTCTCCGTTTTTTGCAGGATTTCACCCAGCGCCTTTGCCTGCCACCGTTTCTTCATATCAGTGCCTTGATATTCTGCAACACTTTCGCGCTCTCGACGTCCAGCGCGACAATTTCTTTCATGATGGCCGCCGGGCTACGGTGCGCAATTTCCTCGCCGCCGTTCGGGTTCTTCACGGAAAGGTCAAATGTGGTCTGGTCAATCGTCTTGGCGTCCACGCTCCAGCTCTTGGGTGATCCGGCAAACGTCTTTTGCAACTTCACGAACTCGGCAAGGTCGTCGTCGTTGAGCGGGTTGGTTTTGCCAAGATTGCGGCCAGGGTCAAGTTGGTAAAACCAAATTTTGCGGGTCGGGCTACCTTTCTCAAAAAACAATACGACCGTTTTCACGCCTGCGCCTTGAAACGTGCCGCCAGGGCAATCGAGCACGGTATGGAGGTTGCAACTTTCCAGTAGGAGCTTCCGCAGGCTCACAGAAGCGTTGTCCGTGTTCGATAGAAACGTATTTTTGATGACCACGCCGCCGCGCCCGCCGGCTTTTAGAATCTTGATGAAGTGCTGGAGAAACAGAAACGCCGTCTCGCCGGTGCGGATGGTAAAGTTCTGCTGCACTTCGGGTCGTTCCTTGCCACCGAAGGGCGGATTGGCCAGCACCACGTTGCAGCGGTCTTTTTCCTGAATGTCGGCAAGGTTTTCGGAGAGGGTGTTGGTGTGGACGATGTTTGGCGCCTCAATGCCATGCAGAATCATGTTCATGATGGCAATGACGTAGGCGAGCGACTTCTTTTCCTTGCCGTAAAACGTGCGGGTCTGGAGCGTATCGAGGTCTTTGGTCGTGAGCTTGCCATTGGACGTGAGATAAACGAACGATTCGCACAAGAAACCCGCCGAGCCGCACGCGCCATCGTAAATTTTCTCGCCAATCTTCGGCTGGACGACCTGGATGATGGCGCGGATGAGCGGGCGCGGGGTGTAATATTCGCCGCCGTTGCGCCCGGCGTTGCCCATGTTCTTGATTTTGGCTTCGTAAAGATGCGACAGTTCGTGCTTCTCGGTCTGCGAGCGGAAGCGCAATTCATCAATGTGGTCAATGATTTCGCGCAAATTATAGCCGCTCTGAATCTTGTTTTTAATCTCACCAAAGATTTCACCAATCTTGTATTCGACGGTGTCCGGCCCGGTGGCGCGCTGCTTGAAACCGTGCAAATAGGGGAAGAGCTTGCCGTTGACGAAATCGCGAAGGTCATCACCGGTCAGCGCGGCATTGTGGTCGAGCTTGCCGTCCTTGCCCTTGGGCGCGGCCCACGTCTCCCACCGATACGGCTTGTCGAGGATGTAGGAATATTTTTTCCCGTCGAGTTCGGCTTCTGTCGCCCGATCCTGTTCCAGCCCGTCGAGATATTTCAGGAACAGCAACCATGAGGATTGTTCAGTGTAATCGAGTTCCGTGGTGCAACCGGCTTCCTTGCGGAGAACGTCATCGATGTTTTTGAAAGCTTGTTCGAACATGAATGAGATTTGGTTTATTCAAAAACTTATTTATCGTGCGCAAATTTTAACACAAAAATTGCCTTTTGAGCAAGTCGCTCAAGGCAACCGATTCTTCCCCGATGATAAGCTCGTGCCCATCATTGGCCAGCACATTCAAGAAGCCTCGCAATCAGTTCTTGGCCCTCGGCAGTCGGTTGCCACCGATCCGTTTCCCACCCCCAAAGCGTTTTGACGCTGACGCCCATTTCGGATGCCAATTGAAGGCGCGTTTTCCGCAATTTCAGGCGGAATTGCCTGATCCTTTGGCCAAGGGTGGCGGGGGCGTCCGGTGATAAAAAGGCAACGCACGATGTTTCGTTGCCTTTAAGCCTTCCGAGCGTCGGGTCGTTGAACGGGTCGTGGCCCAGGTAGGCGATCAATCGGGGCTGGAACGCCCAGGCTGGATACACCCGGTCTGTTTCCCAAAGGCCCAAGGTTCGGGTGCTAACCCCCAGTTTTAGAGCGGCTTCCGACTGCCGGATACCAGCCAAAAACCGTTTCTTCTTGAGGTGTTCGCCAAGGGTTGTAGGCTCCTTGGCGATTGGAAAACTACGGGTCCAGACAGGGGCAACGTCCTTGCGGGCAACGGTTACAACCCTGTCGCAAAAAGGCAACATCGCGCACGCCCGATGGCAAGATGCCCGGCGAATCGCGCAGTTCGCCGCGCGAGATTCAAAATTATCTGGGCCGCATCTCCGGGCCGTTGCTGGACCGCATTGATTTGCACGTGGAAGTGCCGCCGGTCAAATTCCGCGAGATTGCCGGCGACCGCACCGGGGAGACCTCGGCGCAAATCCGCGAACGGGTTGTGGCCGCGCGCCGGCGCCAGCACGAACGGTTCAAGCACAAACCGAAAATCACCTGTAACGCGCGGATGGGCACGCGCGAATTGAAGCAGTTCTGCGAGCTGGACGAGGCGACGAAGGAATTGTTGAAGAACGCGATGGCGGATTTGAACTTGAGCGCCCGCGCTTATGACCGGATTTTGAAAGTGGCGCGGACGATTGCCGATCTGGCCGGTTCGGAAAAGATCACCAGCGACCACATCTCCGAAGCCATTCAATATCGTTCGCTCGACCGACAATTGTGGACGTG